>Ga0207647_10000239_pt1 | contig 44964 bp, 37 predicted proteins | sample KBSCornC2_FD_184295 | JGI IMG/M metagenome (GOLD analysis project Ga0207647, IMG submission 184295) | Corn rhizosphere microbial communities from Kellogg Biological Station, Michigan, USA - C2 (SPAdes) (version 2) | ecosystem: Host-associated > Plants > Roots > Rhizosphere ... | reverse complement strand
CGCTCCGCGGGATCGACCCAGCCCTCGAGCACGATCTCCGCCTCCGCCGGCACCTCGAGATCGACCGTCTTGCACGACACCATCGGCACGCCCGATCCGCGCAGCCAGCCCGAGAAGACCATCTCGTCGATGCCGGGCGGCAGGGGCGCCGAGTAATGGCTGCTGTCCGTTCCATCGTCGATGAAATGGACCTTTGCCGCCTGGGCATGGACATCGATCATGTCGCAGGCATTCGCAGCCCCGGTCATCATCGCCGCCCGGAGCCAGTAAAAGCCCGGCGGCATGAGCGAATTATTGCCCGCGGCAGGGAGCCCGAAGCGGACGATCCCGGCCTTGACGAGCCCGTCGGTGCCATCCTCCGGCGGCTCGGGAAAATCCCTCCAGCCGTCGAAATCCAGGTAGGACCATGACACCGGCCCCGCCCGGTCCTCGGCGCCGGCGCCGTCGGTCCCGGCAAACAGCAAGGACAGGCTTTGCGGCGCCTCGACGCCCCCAAGGCCGATATAAAGCGCACCTTCTTGGGCATAATCGGGGAGCATCGGCCACCCCTCGACCCCGCCGGGGCGCGCTTCCTCGAAGCCGAACGGATGGACATGGAACAGGCGGTCGACCGCGCTCGACCGGTCATAGAGAGCGATCCTGACCTCTTCTGAAGCCGTGAAATCGAGGGCGATGCGCTTGAGCTTCGGGGTCCATGGCGGATTTACCGCATAGGTCCCGGGGTTGATCGCGGGCGGGGCACCGCCGGCCGCGGGCGTCCTCAAATCATTGGCCAGCTGGATCGACTTGGCAGTGACCAAGGACGCATAATCATGATGCCCGAAGTCGACGCCCGCGAGCCGGACGACGAGGTAGCGGCGCCAGCTCCTTACTTCCGGCTCGAGCGGCTCGACCACCGGGTCGGGGCGCGTGGAATCGCCGGCGGGCACCTCGATCTTCACGGGCAGCTTGCTGTCTTCGCCGGCGAACAGGGCCTTCGTCCCGTTCAGCAAGCTGGTCCTGACGCCGCCGTCGACTAGGCTCAATTGGGCAAGGAAGGCCGCCGCCGAGCGTCCCGGATAATTGCTGTAATAAGTGCCGATCCCGGACGGCCCGCCGAGCCACTCCAGGGACAGGCTGAGCTTGCTCAGTTTCTTGTGGAGGAGGTCGCGGTGGGAGAGCGCAAGCTCGGAGCCCAGCGACGGCGTCGGGCCAAAGGGCTCGAACGGCTTCTTCGCATTGGCGACCCCGGTTTCGGTCTCTGCGTCGAGCGGCCACAGCCCGGGTGCCCCGTCCAGCGCATAAGAGCCGACCGCGCAGGCGATATTGACCCGTTCGAGCTTCAGGGAACGGAACCGCTCGTAGGCGGTGTCGAACCTCCTGGCCTTATCGTCCCAGACCGGCCGGAGCATCAGCCTCACGACCGGCCATGGGCTCTGGCCGAATATCGAGCTCGCCGCGGTCGGAGCGATTTCGGGCGCGGTCTCGTCGAGGGTCAAGGCGATTTGCAGCCCGAGGAGGTTCATCCCGGCTTCAACCGGCTCCACGCTCGGCGTCTTGCGATAGTCGACCGCGCTAAAAGCGCAGTCCTGCGGCTCGATCCAGTCCTTGCCCCCGCTGAGGCTCACCCGGAACGGGATCTTTGCGGGCGAATCCCCATGATCGTCGGCAGGGGCAATGAGCGGGCCGCCGCCGTCGGCCCGGAACCCCAGGGTCAGGACGATCCGGCGCCGGCCGGCCGACAAAGCGAGGACCGGCGAGGCGATGGCAAAGCCGATCCCGGCGGGCAAGTGTGCCGGCCCGGAGTCCGCGGGAATCCCGCCAAAGCAATGCCAGGGCGTGCCCTCGCCCGAATTGGCCGAGCGGGCGTCGTCATAGGCAAACAAGGCGCGCCAATGGTCCTTGCGGGCCTCGGGCTCGGGAAGCCGAAGCCGCCGCCGCCGCGCCTCGGCAAGGATGGAATCGGCCCGCGCCCAATCCGCCGCCGAAGCCTCGCCAGCCGGAGCGGACAGGACCGAGCGGACGAACGCGACCTCCTCGGCCGGCGAAAAGCGGGCAAGCGCTTCCATCCGGCTGTCGCGGTCGGGAAGGTTTTCGCCGAGCGCAGCCTCGAGCTCGGCTTCGGGCCCGGTCCGGCCGGCCGGCGGATGGGCTCGAAGGTCGCCGAGCGCGGCCGCTTCCTGGGCGCGAACCTTGCGGGAATGGGCAAGCCCAAGCAACCGATAGGCTTCGCGCCAGTTCCTAGCGCCGTCGGGAGTCGTCTCGTCCTGGTCGAACGCGGCGATCACGCTGGCGCAATCTTCGGCGGACAGGAAGAACCAGCCCTCGATGTCCTCGATCCGCGAGAGATAGGTATCGGGATCGGTGACCGCTGCGTCGCCAAGCGGCCCGGCATCGGACCATTTGACCGCCCCGATCGCGCTCTTGAGATTGTCGGCAAAGGCCGCCTGGTTTTTGGGCTTCAAGGCCCAGTCGGCCTGGCCGCGCTTGCGCCGCCCGGCGAGTTCCAGATAATTATTGACGATCGTCCAGTCGGCATCGATCGCCCGCTTGAGGGCGATCATCGGCTGGAACATGGTCTCCACATCCATGAACAGGATCGTCTCGATCGCGGTCCGGACATCGTCACGATCGAGGTGGAGCGCGAGATCGTCCACGGTCTCAACCTCGGTCAGCCCGCCAAGGTCGGGCTTGCCGCCGAGGGCCAAGGCCAGGTTTCCGTCGAAGTCCGCCGGGTTGGCGGTCTGGAGCTTCCATGCCGCGTCGCCGCGCTTCTTGCGCCCCGCTCTTTCAATCACCTTGTTGATCGACTGCCAGTCCGCCGCCTCGCCGGCACGCAGGGCCTTTCGTGCGAGCATTGCGCGAAGCTCGAACAGTTCGAGGAACAGGCCGGCCCTGGAGAAAGCGATGAAGGCGGCGGCCGCCTGGAGCAGGGCAAGGTCGACCGGCTTGCCGGCGAGCTTTGGAAGCGGGTCGCCGGGATCGGGATCGCCAAGGGCAAGCGACAACAAGAAGAGATAGGTCTCCTCGGGCGTCCCGATGATCGCCCGCCGCGCCGCCGCCAGGCCAACCAGTTCGCGATCGACGAAGGTCGAAGCGAGCCGGGAGACCTCCGCCCGGTTGACGATCATGGAGGAATCGAGGGCATAGAGCCGATCGCGGTGCCGCTCGTCGCGGCTGGCGAGCAGCCTCAGCCCCGCGCCGGCTTCGGCCGCGCTCACTCCTGAAGCAAGGCCGAACAGAACGAACGCCTGGTCGGGCTCGGCGCCGCGGGCGTGAAGGCGAAGGACGTCCTTCAGCTGGTAATCGAGGTGCCGCTCGGTCAGCGTGTTGAGGGCATCCTGGCCGTGGCGCATCATTCCGACAGCAGTCAGGAGAAGGGCCATGTGCGGCCGACGAAGGGCGGAATAAAGCCCGCCGGCCGGCGCTTGCGGGGCGTCAAGGAATGCCGCTGCGTCCGCATAGCCGAGCCCAGGGCCGCCGTTCGGGCCGGGGCCGATGCCGTCGAAAAAGGTCGGCCCGGCGCGTTCGGGATCGTCGGGCGAGGCCGCAATCGACCCTTCCTCTTCGGGATTGCCCCACCAGCCCGCGGGCGCATTATTGCTGTCGTACCACAAGAGGTGGCTGGCGAATTTGCGGGCAAAGGAGATGAGGTCGGCGGGGGTGCGTTCATCGATTCCGACCGAGCCCGGCACCAGTTCGGGGCGGGGCCGCTCCGACTGGGCGGTACCGTCCCGCTGGGCGCTCCTCAGTTCGACAAGGCCGGGAACGGCCATCTCAGCCGGCCTTCACTTTGCTGTTGGTCGTCTGGAACGAGCCCGACCCTGAATATTTGGGGGTTGGATCGGGGACCGGCGGGCCGGGCGGGTTCGGCTGCATGGCCGGCGAATCCACCGAGAAGCTGGCGGTGAAATTGGTTCCCTTAACCATCAACTGGACGCTTCCGGTGTTCGAGGCCGGTGCGAGCTGGTCGCCGGCAAGCGCGGAAATCTCCAGCGTGCCGGTCCCGGGGATCACATAGGGCGGCGAAGTGTAAGGGCATCCAGCGACGCTGACCGAGCCCTCGTCGCCACTGACGCAGGCCGCCTTGGAGCTGATTTTCATCGGCCCGCTTCCGCTGAGGCGCCCCGGCTTCACGACGACGCTCGCCTTTCCGAACGCCGGCTTGAACAAGGCCTGGTCGCCGTCGATGAGGACGAAGTCACGCATCAGCGCGCGCCCGCCTGGGCGCCGGCGACCGCCTCGCGGATGTAGAAGGGATAAACGAGATTGTAGCGCGAGTTGGTCTCGCGAAGGCGGTAGAGGACCGAGATCGTCAGAAGCCCCGGGACATCGCCGCTTTCGACGATCTCGAGGCCGTCGACCTCGATCCTCGGCTCGAATTGCAGGATGGCGTCATAGATCGCGCCGCGCATTTCGGTCAGCATGGTCTGGTCGATCTCGGCGAACATATAGCGGCTGAGGCTCGATCCGAAGTCTGCCCGCATGGCCCGCTCGCCGGCCTCGGTCGAGAACAGGATCTCGAGGCTCTGGGCAACTTCGGTCGATCCCGAGACCATGTCGACCTCGCTGCCGCCCGCTCCAAAGGTCGGTGGAAAGGCCCAGCCGCGGCCGAGGAACGGAGCGTCAGTTGGCATCGATGCTTGCTCCCTTGAGCGTGACCTTGCCCTTCGCCTCGAGCTTGAAATCCTTGCCCGATTTGATCTCGATTCCGTCCTTGCTCATGAGGATGCTGTTGGAATTGCCGTCGCTGAGGCTGATTTCGCCCTTGTCGTCGTCGATCCTCAGCATGGCCTTGGGAGTCTTCAGCCGGATGACGGTCTTGCCGTCCTTGTCGGACAGTTCGAGCGAAATGCCGTGCTTCGTGCAGAAGCCCTTGGCGATATTGTCCGACGACAGGTTCGAGAATTTGTCGGGCGGCTTGTTCTTCGAACTGAACAAAGCGCCGAGGATCACCGGCTTTCTTGGATCGTCGGCGAGAAAGCCCAGGACCACTTCGTCGCCGGCATCTGGCCGGAAGAAGTAGCCGCGCTTGCCGCCGGCCTCGGGGGAAGCAAGCCGGGCCCACAGGTTTTTCTCGCCGCCGGCGACTCCGGGAAGCTCGACCTTGACCCGATATTCGCCGTCAGGATCGTCCGAATAGTCAGCAACAATGCCGATGCTGAGCGCCCTTGCCGCGGGAAGCAGGCCCTGCGCCGGGATCGCGAGGATGTCCTCGTTGCGGGCGAACAAATCGGGCGGCAGGCCGAGCCTGATGTCGGTGCGCCATCCGCCGCCGTCGATCGTATGGCGAAGGCCGGTGACGAGGGCGTTGCCATCGAAGCGGTCACCAAAGCCCGCGAGCTCGACCAGGTCCATCAACTGAAGGTCCCCCGTCCCGCCGATCGCAAGGCGCCCGCGCACCATGGCCAGGCGCGTGTGGGCGAGGCGTGCCGATGCCCAGGCCTTCAATTCACCGCTGCTCGACGGAACGAGATGCTCCAATGCCTCATCGTCGAGGCCAAGGCTTTGGGCGACATCGGCGGGGTCGACATTACCCTGCGCAAGCTCGAGTGCCTTGGCCTGGGCCGGGTCGGTCGGCGCACCCTCGGCCGGATCCCAGCCAATGGCGGTAACGTCGCCATGCTGGTTCGAAGCGTCGAGCTCGAGCTCGAAGTCGTCGATCGGGTCGATCCCGAGCTGGAGGCTCAGCACCGACGATCCCGACACGCTGAGGGGCGCGATTGACAATGTCCCGTCCTTGACGAGGACGACCGACCCGCCGGCTTCGGCGCGCGACACGATGAAGTCCCAGTCGCTGGCGTCATATTGGACCAAGGCGGGCTGCGACTGCTCGAGCGGAAGGTCGCCGGCGTCGAGCGAGGCGCGCCGCAAGATGGCCGCGACGGCGTCACCGTCGGTGCCGTCGGCATAGATTGCGCTCCGGCGCGGCGACGTCAGTTTGAGCGCCTTATCCTTGCAGTCGACGCACAGCTGCGGCCGTCCCCCGGCAAGCTGCATCTCGAGCCTGACGACCAGGCCTTTGAACAGGTCCGTGACCTCATCGCCGACCCGGACCTTGATTTCGATCTCTTTCCCGGGCGCCAGAGAGTCGCTGTCGAGCGCCGGAAACTTGCCCGCCGGAATGTCGCCGTCGGCGAGCATGATACGCGCATAAGGAATCTTGTTCGCCTCGCGGACGATATCGACGGACACCACGTCGAATTCGGCCGGAAGCGCCGTTCCGCCGCTTGAAATGAGCGGGATCGCCGGCATCGCCTCAATCCCCGAACGGCGGGAACAGGATTTCCCCGCCTGGCTGGAGGGTCCGGAAATGGTCGAGGTCGTTCGCTCTTGCGACCTCGATGACGTGTCTCGGGCTGCCGTAAACGTCAGCGGTCATCAGCGGCAAGGTGTCGCCGGTGCGCACCGTCCGGCTGTGGGTGAGGTCGGGCGAGCTCTTGTTGCGGTTGGCGCCTTGGCGCTTGGGATCGTCGTCCGCGGTAATCGAGAGGTCGCACTGGGCCCGGAGCGGGCTCCCGTCGCGGTTGAAGCTCGCATAATTGATCGAGAGGCTTGAAAGCCGCCCGCGAAACCCGCCGTCGGGCCCTTCTTTAAGGAATTGGCCCCAAGTCACCGTCAGGAAATGGGGCTCGTGCGTGGTGCCGACGACGTCGTAGCAAACCGAGAGCAGTTTCTGGATCCGCTCGGCGACGGTCTCGTTCTTTCCGAACAGGGTCAAAAGCCCGATCTGGTCGACCCCGGTCCCGTCGAACAGCAATTGGACATCGAGGGTCGCCGGGAGGACACGCTCGAAATGCGCTTCCTGGGTGTCGGCGCCGGCCCGCTGCGTCGGGACATATTTGACGCCGTACCGCTGGTTGATCGTGGTCGGATTGAACATCGCCTCGATCTTGTCCGCCTTCTGCTGGCGGGCGCGGTCCTTGTAGGCCTGGATCTTGAGCTTCTCGAGCTTGAAGAGGTCGGGAAAGGCCATCTTTAGCGCTCCCGTCCGCGGCGAAGCGCTTTCAGGACTTCGTCGACGCATTTCTGGACGAGCTTGGTGCGGTCCTCGTCGGCCGGCGCGTCGGCGAGGGCGATTCTTGAGCTCTCGTCGACCACGGCCCTGATGACCAGTTCGCGGATCTCGATCGGCATCAGACCCGCACCACCTGCATCCGGGCGTAGGCAAGCTCCATCGTCTCGATCATCACATTCTTGCCCGAGGCATCGAGATCGGATGTCGTCCAGCGCACCGGGAACGCACGGATGAACATCCAGCCGGCGAGCGGTACCTTGTCTTCGTTGAGCGCGGTCACCAGCACGTTCGACGGAGCGAACTTGAACAAAGTCATCGCCGCATTGAACTCGATCGTCAGCGGTGAGCCGACCGTCACGCCGCGCTTCAGGACGAGATTGTCGTAATTGATGATGTCCGGCAGCCGGTGCGAATGAAGGAGCTGGCCGCCTTCGCGGTGAGTGACCAGCGAAATCGACGAGTTGAGCCCGCCGACGCTCTGGAACCTGATGTCGAGCGGATTGGGGACCACTCCCCCGGCGAAGAAGAAGACTCCGAAGCGGAAGCCGGCAAGCGGGTCCATTGCGCCCTAGCCTCCCTGAACCACCGAGACGCCGGCGACCATGACGTCGAGGGTGTCGATCGCGACTTCGTTGGAGGATGCACTGAAGCTTGGTCCCGTCATCCGGATCGGGATCGCCTCCTTGATCCGCCAGGTGACCTTGGGGGTCCCTTCGGAATCGAGGAGGCTCACGTCCATCGGCCGGCTTTCAGCGTCGGCGCCCACCAGCCAGCCATAGAAGCTTCCGTCCCCGGCCATGACGCCACGCTTCAGGCTCACCTGGCGGTGCTTGACCGACGGGAAGGTCAGCAGGGTCTCGCCCTCCCAATGGCTGAGGCCATGGCTGTAGGTCGCAGTCTCGCGCTCGATCGCGAGCCCGGAAATTTCCGAGAAGGCGGCGGACTGCCCGCCGACCGTCGCCCGGAACGCATAGACGGCAAGAGGCGGCGCCGATGCCATGCCTTAAGCCTCTTCGATCGTGACCCGGTCGGTCTGGAGCTCCATCGATTCCACCGCGACATCGTTGGACTTGGAATCGAAGGAGGGCGCATCGAGCTTGGTCGGGAAGGCATTGATTGCCCGCCAGCTGATGATCGGCGCCCCCGCCTCGTCGCACAGCCGGATGAAGATGTCCTTCTTCTCGACGATGTTGAGCTGGATCGAGGCGATCCAATTGTAGAGCGTCGCAACGCTCTGCCCGCGAACGATGCCCTTCTTGAGCGTGATCTTGGGCGCGGTCGGTTGCGAAGGCATGTGGATCACCCGCGGTCCCGGCGAGCCGCTGGTCGAGCTCTCCTTGTAGGTCGCAACCTCGTGGCCGACCGAAAGGCCCGAGACCTCGGAGAAAGCGATTGCGCTGCCGCCGATCTCGACCCGGTAATTATAGACCGGGAGCGGATAGCTCTGGCGGACTTCCTGTGCGCTGACAGCCATTGATCATCTCCTTGAACAAGAATGTGAAGGCTCAGGCCTGCTGGAGCTGGTGCATGAAGCGCAGCACCACGAATTCGGCCGGACGAACCGCGGCTATTCCGATGTCGATGATGAGCCGACCCTCGAGCACGTCCTGCGCCGTCATGGTCTGGCCAAGCCCGACATTCACATAATAAGCCTGTTCGGGCTTCGAGCCGGCGAGCGCTCCCCGCTCCCACAAGGAGTAGAGGTAGCTCTCGATCATCCCCTTGACCTTGAGCCACAGGGTCGCGTCATTGGGCTCGAACACCGCGAACGCGCTGGCTTTCTTGGCCGATTCCTCGATGTTGATGAACAGGCGCCGGACCGGGACGTAGCGCCATTCATTGTCGTTCCCGGCAAGCGTCCTTGCGCCCCAGACCATGGTCCCGCGCCCGGTGAAGTCGCGAATGACGTTGATCGACTTACCCGCCGTCGGATCGACATTGAGGTCTTCCTGGCGGTCGTCGGTCATCTTCACGGTGGGGCCGATGACGCCGTTTAGGCTGACGTTCGCGGGCGCCTTCCACACCCCCCGGTCGCGGTCGACCGCGGCATACAGGCCGGCCATTGCCGGGCTCGGCGGAAGCTCGACCCGTTCCTTGGCAAGCGCGTCCTTGACCCGGTTGTAGAGCGCGGTTTCTGTGGTCTTGAGCCCGGCGAGCAGGACCGGCGGAGCGGTCTGGGCGGTGAGCTGGAGGCCCGCGGCACCGCTTGCTCCCGGGACCTCGGCTCCGGTGCCGTCGGCGTTCAGAGCGAACAAGGTCGCCGGATTGGCCGCCTTGAAGGTGGCGAACGCTTCGGCAAGCTGGGTGCCGGTCTTGCTCGCGGCATTGGCGACCCGAAGCGTCGTCCCTTCGACCGTGTAGGTGGCGTCGTCCCCGGCCGTCCCGGCATCGAGCCGGATCTTCGGCTTGTCGGCGCTGACGCCATTATAGCTCACCAATATTCCGTTGCCCCCGTCGGGAAGGGACTTGGTGAAGGTCGTGACATTGCCGGCGGCGGCTCGCTCGACGGTCACCTGGTTGTCGTCGGTGAGATAGGTGATGGTGGTCGAAAGCGATGGGTAATAAGCAGCCGCGTAGGACAGATATTGGGTGCCCATGGCGTCGCGGAAGGCGCTGACATTGCCGCCCGGCACGTCGAGGATGACAAACCGGTCCTTCAATTTATTGCACTGGGCGAGCGCGGCCTGGGCGAGCTCGCCATAGTCCGCCATTTCCAGCGCGCCGGCCGCTTCCGGGAAGAGGATGAGGGTCGGTTCGTCCTCCTGCTCGACCCTGGTCAAAGCGGTGACGAAGCGCTCCTTTGGCGTGCCTTGCGTTCCGAGCGGGACGATCCAGCACGGCCCTCCGCCGTTCGTGAAGTAATGGCTGATGTAATAATAAAGGGTGGTCGGCGTATCGTCGTCCACCTTGCGGGTGAGGGTCAAAGTCCCCGGCTGGCCTGGCGCGCCCGCTTCGAGAAGCGCGCCATATTCGCTCAAGGGCGCAGTCCCGAACAATGTCTGATATTCAAGGAGGCTCGTGATCCGTGCCGCGTCGGTCCCGGTCTGGGTGTTCCCGATGAAGGCCGGGATCGCTGTCGAAACCTCGGCGACGGACGGCGGGAGGGTCGCGATTTCCTGGACATAGACGCCTGGGGTCTTGAGCACTTGCATGGCTTGGGTCCTTTGCTGGCGTGGTCGATCAAGCAGTTACAAATCGAAGCGTTTCACCGAAGGCGGGCTTCCCCTTGAGAAGCCGGACCCCTGCTGGTGAGGGATTGGGAAGGGCCGGGAACAATTGGCGGTCGCCCGCGGACAGGGACATCCGGCGCGCCCTTTTTTCGGTGCAGGGCACGGCCTGGTCCGAGACGAAGCGAAGCACTCGAAGCGGCGCCGAGCGGGCCAGGAGGTCGCTCCCGAACGGGTCGGTTGGATCGGCCGCTTTGATCTCCGCCGAGCCGGCCGCGCCGAAATCGGCCGCCGGCCCGTCGGCCGGGGCGTGGGCGATCTTCCATTCGGCGAGGGGATTGGGAAGGTCCGTGACGAGATGGTAGCACCAGGGCGCGGCAGCGGCCGCAAGGACGACCCGAAGCGAAGCGGGCTTCCCGGCCGCGGCCTTGGCGGCGAGCGCCGCCGAGATTGCAACTTCAACCTCCGCGATGGCGCCAGGAACGGTCCTTGGAGCGACCGGATAATCGAGTGTAACCGCGGCCGCCGGCCCGGCAAGAGTGACCGACCCGCTGCCGGGATCGTAGCCTTTGACGCTCACCGACGACGGCTCGATCACTCCAAAATCGGCAGCCTTGGCCCCGGCTTTCGGCCGGCCCGAAAGAACGATCGCCGAATTTCCGTCGGGCTTTGCCAGTTGCTCGGCGGACCGGACTTCGGGAACCGTGGCTTTCATCGGCTTGCCCGCGCCGGCGTCAGTGAACAGGCTTCCCTCGGGGAGCGAGGAGAGGTCGGTTGCGGCAAGGATCGAAGGCTCGAGCTCGACCGAACAGCGAAGCAATGCGTCGGGCAAGGCGACCCGGGTTTCGCCGGATTGGGTGAAGTCGGCGACCAGGACCAAGCGGCCGGGCGAGGTCCTTGTGAGGAGGCGGCAAGCCTGGATTCGGGCAGAAGCCGCGGCCGACGGAACGATCCGCGCCCCGGCGCACAGGCCGGTTTCGTAGAAGGGGTGCTCGACCCTCACTTCAAGCAGTGGCTTGAAGGGCATCGGCCAACTCCATCTGGCGGTCGGTGACCGGCGCCGCCGGCACACCTAAGCTGTCGCGGATCACGATCATCTTGACCTTGAACAAGAGCGACGGGTGGTAAGCGAGGCGAAGCGCGCCCCAGAGGTCGTTCTGCTCGGCGGTCGGAAGCGTATGGAGCTCGACCGCGAGCCGTTCGATGTGCGGGTCGAGGGCGGGCGACGAGCGCCCCTCAAACAAGGGATTGGCCTGGAAGAATTCGAGGACCTGGGAAAGCGCGGCGAGCCCGGCCTCATAAGCGTGGAAGCGGGCCGCGAAGAGGACCAAGAGGTTGAGCCGGATCGCCGGGCCCGAGCGGACCACCGACCCGTCGGCAAGGACCCTCGAGAACGGGTCGTCGCTCCGCATCACATTGTCCTGCTCGAGGCCGACGAGGAGGGCGTTGACCGCCCCCGTCTTCAAGGTGAGGGGATCGAGCTTGTCGCCATCGACGAAGGCGACCGGCTCCTCGAGCCCGGCGCCGGCGCCGCCGCCCGAGCGCGACAGGTAAAGGTTGAGCTGGTCGCGAAGGAACAGGAGCGCGCGGTCGATCACCCGCCCTCTCCTTCAGGGAGCAAGACCGAGGCGGACTCGTCAGGCAATGCCGAGCTTCGCCCAGCTGTTCTTGCCGACGACTCCGTCGGCATAGAGCCCCTGCTTCTTCTGGAAGGCGATCACCGCATTCTTGGTGGCCGGCCCGAAGTCGCCGTCCATGACGATCTTCAGCGCCGCCTGGAGGCGCTTCACTTCCTCGCCGCTGTCGCCCATTTTCAGAACCGGCATCGGGCTTGCCGCCCTCGGGCCGCCCGCCATGTGGTAGGAATAAGCCGCTGCAAGCTTGGAATCGTAGCGATTGGTCCGGTAGGCGGGGCCGTTGTAGCCGCGCGCGAAGCTGACCCAGTCGAGCCTGGCCAATTCATCGTCGAGCCGTGACTTCTTGACGAAACTGACGAAGGCTTCGAGCTGCTCCGGCTCGCCCGCGACCATGGCTTTGACGAACGCGCCGACATTGTCGAACCCGCTCGCCTTGTAATTGTCGCCCATGATCTGGAACGCGCCCCAGCTTGCCGAGCGAAGCGCCGCGTCACGGTCCAGCTTGATGGCCCTCCCCAGGCGGTCATATTCGGCGGCGCCGCCCTTGTAGCCGCCCCATTGGCTGTTGGAGATGTCGGGGTTGCCCGCATTATATTTGCCGCCCGTCAGCCGGCAAAAATAGTGCCGCTCGAACAGGAGCTTGGGGCGCCCGTCAGCAAGGAAGCCGCCACGGCTTTCGACGTCGATGACCGCCCGCACCGCCGCGACCGGACAGCCCAGGGACTTGGCGGCCTGCTCGACCGCTTCGTCGGTCATCGGCGTTGCCGGTCCTTGAAATTCAAGTGCCATCTCTGCTCCTCGTTACGAAGGCCGGGCCCCGGCCAGTGAACCGGCAAGCGAGCGGACCGCCCGGGCCAGCGCGGTTCCTGACGAAGGGTCGAGCGGGATTGATTGGCGGGAGAGGCTGACTGCTGCAGCATTGGTCCCGTCAGCCGACAAGGCGACCACCGCCAGCGGCTCGGGCGAGAGGATTGCCTGGAGGCATCCGGATCCGTCGCCGGCATATTCCTGGGTGATGATGACGTCCGCGCCCTCCTCGCGAGCAGCGCCAAGGGCCCCGTCGTCGGACTGTCCGACGATCTCGATGTCGCTTTCGGTCAACAAGAGGTCGGTGACGATCGAGCGGAGCATTTCGGGCATTGGGCCGAGGTGGATCCGGACTGGGCTCATGGTTCCTGCTGGGCGCAGCCAATCGCAGCCAAATGCCGGGTGCGCGTCGACAGCCTGGCGCAAAAACGGTCCGGGACGACGGTCCGGGAATCTTCGCCGGCCGCGACCCGGATGACGCGCCGCAAGAGTGACATGCCCCGAGGGTTGAAACAGTCCCTCCGACGCCTGCAGTCCCGCCACGCGGAAGGGCTCTAACGGCACCAGGAAGATGGACCATATGGTCCGTGCCGGGAAGCCGGTCGGACCCCCAAATTATGGGCCTTCTGCGACTCAGCTGATCTGTGTTAAGAGCAACGCTTGCTCGGCTGGGTTGCGCCTTCGATGGTGTGCCTCACTGACGAGCACACCAGGACCTGCGAGGATGGAATCGAGCCGTTTCTCGAACCGGCGCGCCATGCCTTGCGCCGGTCCTGGCGAGCAGGGGGAGCGCGAATGGCTGAGTTGCGTCCCGACCCGGAACTGGCAGGCGCGGCCCGAGCCCGGCCCAGGGTCACGATTGTCAGCGACGTCCATCTCTACCGCGAGGGGCTTGCCGCCAGCCTTGCCCGTGACGGGCGACTTGAGATCGCCGACCTCGTCGCAAGCAGCGGCGCGCTTCCGGCGCTCGCGGCGAACCGCCCCGACGCCATCCTCCTCGACGGCGCGATCGAGCATGGCCTCGACCTTGCGCGCCGAATCCGGGCCAACATCGACGGAATCCTGATTGTCGGGTTCGGCATTTCAGGGGGCGCCGACAAGATGGTCGATTGCGCCGAATCCGGCCTCGCCGCCTTCGTCGGCTGCAGCAGCAATGTCGACGAACTGGTCAAGGCCGTGCTTGCCGCCCTTCGCGGCGAGCTCGCCTGCTCGCCCGCGGTCGCGGCCCTCATGTGCGAACGCCTCGCCAGCCTATCGGCATCGGGCCCGAGGCAGGTCTCGGGCCTCACCCGGAGGGAACGCGAGGTGGCGGCGCTGATCGGCCAGGGACTGTCCAACAAGGAGATCGCGTCGGACCTCCGGATCGGCCCGGCGACGGTCAAGAACCATGTCCACAGCATCCTTGAGAAACTGAACGTCAGGCGCCGCTCGGCGATCGTCAGCCAGCTGCGCGAGTTCAGCTGGATGAACGGCGCCATTGCCCAGCAGCGATAGGAGACGGGCGCCACAGCCGCATCGAACAGGGGGGATCATAGAAATGGGCCATTTGCCTGAACTCCAGCAGCAGCGCCCGCTTGGCCGGATTGCGCGCTTGTTGCCCTTGATCGTGCTGGCGGCAGCAGCCACGGCATCGGCGCAGGTCAAGCAGCCGGTTCCGGGTAATTTCGCGATCAGGCATGCGATCAGCGACGCCGAGGCGCGCAACCTCTCCCAGGTGATCGAGCAACGGCCCTCGGCCAAGGCGGTCGTGATCAATCCCAATGCGATCCGCGAGCTTGCCGGCACCCAGGCCGCGCCCGTCGACGTCAATAATGCGCAGGTCGTGTCCGTCGCGCCGGTTCCAACGCCGGTCGCTCCGCCGCACTCGGCCCCGGCCAGGATCGAACTGGTCCGGACGACGGCCGCCGACGAAGCCCTGATCACGAAAGCGATCGCCGGCCACGGCGCCCTCCAGAATGCTTTGGCGTCGGAAGGAAGCAACCTCATCACCCTTCCGGGCGTAGTCCGGATGGCCGATTCCGAAGGCGCTCCGCCGTTGCAGCTAAAGCCCTTCATCCTGGTCAGCCAGCCGCTCGAGAAAAACAGGAAGACCGGCCAGTTCGAAGGCGTGCTGCTCATCGGGGTGTCGGAGATCGTCGACACCGACGAAGCCCGCCATTTGCCGACGCCTTTATTGTTCGAGATCGCCGGTGTCGCCAAGAGCATTCCCGAACAGGTCCTCATCGATACGACGAGCCCGCCGTTCCGCAAGGTCAAGGTCTGGCTGAACGCCGCCCAGGGCGCGGCTGCAAAGGTCCTGGTGCTGTCCCTGCTCGACAAGGAAGGCACGACGATCGCCGTCCCGGTCGCGGGCGACCTCAATGTCGACACCGCGAGCGGGAGCATCGAGGGCTGGGGCCTCGAGACCACCAAGGTCCAGGTGTCGCTCAACAATATGAACGATGCCGCGGGACGCCGCGTCACGCTTCATGTCGAGCCTTCGGGCTATCTCGACAACAGCATCCTCAAGCTCGATGCCGATGGCGGCGCCGAAGCCGAGTTGAGGTCCGACGGGGTCGGGACGGCGCACATCAGGGCAACCTCTTCGGGCCTCGCCCAGGCCGATGTCGACGTGATCTACCGGCTTCCGGTCCGGACGCTCGGCGCCTCGATCGGCGGCGGCCTGCTCGGCTCCCTCGTCAGCCTGCTCGCCGCTCCGCAGCGGCGCCGAAAGCCGTGGGTCCGGCTCGTCGGAGCGGCCCTGTTCGGAGTCCTGGTGTTCGCGCTCTACGTCGTCGGCATCAACCTCCTGCCGCTCCAGCCCAGGGTGACGGTCGGGGCCGCCTTCGTGTTTGCGGTCTCAGCGCTCGCCGCCTGGCTTGGCCCGACGTTCGCCAACTGGCGGCGAAAGCTTCCGGCTCCCGCCTGAGCCCCGGCAAAGCCGGTTTATATTCTGTTAAAAGCAATTTGACGCAATGAGTTGAGGGGCGCATCTTTCCGGCGCCGAATCGAACAAGGGGCCCGCCCAACCGGCAACAGCCGGCTGCGGGAACCGGGGGGTTAAGCCATGACTTCATGGTCTTCGGCCGGTCGCGTCTCGTGCTGGCTCGCCTTCGCGGGCGTTCGCCGCTGCCGCTTCGTCCGAAGCCTTCGCCCAGGATCCGCGCGGTCCCGGCTCCTGCCTCAATTCCGACGGCCGCTGCATTCACCGGCCCGTCAAGTCGCCGGCCGTTCCAGCCGGAGCGACTGCGCGCTGCAACGACGGCTCCCACAGTTTCAGCACGCACCGCGCCGGCACCAGCAGCGGGCATGGCGGGGTTGCCCAATGGCTCAATCAAGGATCGCAAAGGGGGAGTGAATATGCGTAAGTTCGTTGCATTCCTAAGCTCGGTCAGCCTGGTCGCTTCGGGCTGCACGCCGATCGCCCAGGAGCTCAGGAACCCCGGCGGCTATCCCGGCTACGTGCTCGACCGGCACATGTTCGACGCGTCAAGGTCGAAGGAGATGCACCTCCTCCGAGCGGCAATCATCCTCGCCATGGCCTCCCGCATGGGCACGGCGACGGTGCGCGACGGTGCCGAAGCCGATTCCTTCGCCACTTATCTCGCGGCAGCCTCGGACGAGCTCAATTATGCAGCCGCCAACGTCTATGGGACCGGGAGCGATCCGGCCGACCAGCCCTGCAATCTTCGCCCCGACGAGCAATCGAGCGAGGCTTGCGCTTCTTATTATGCCTTGTTCGAATCCGACATGCCGATGTTCGAGGGCCGCCTCGTCCGGCTGATGCTTGCGGCGCTGCCGGAGAGCCGCGGCCGCGAGTTCCTCGCCGCTGCAAGCAAGGGCAATGTGATGGCCGCGGCCTGGGCCGCTGCGCGCGGCGCTTATGAATCGGCAAACGGGCTGCACCGCTCGGCGGCGGTCTACCGGAGCGGCCTCGAACTGGTCGCCTCGAGCGTCACTTGCGCCAATGGCACTACGTTCCAGTCGGGCAATGACTCGGTCTGGGCCGCGGTCGATTGCCTCGGCCTTCCCCACGACAGCATCAAGCGGGCGCCGACCGAGCTCCAGGGCGAGGCGATGAACTTCAAGGTCAGCCGCGACGCCTTCCATGCCTTGATGCTGATCGCGCGGACAAGCTGCGTGAAGCTTCCCTTGTCGAGCGATCCCGATGTCGCCAAGCAGCTCGAGCGGCGCCAGGCGGCCTGCTCGAACGTGGTCTTCAAGCCCAAGCATCGGCCGGTAACGCTCGATCCGACGGACAGCGCTTCTCACTCCTCAGCTCCAGCTCCAGCGCCAGCGCCCCCTCCGGCGCCGGAGCCCGAGGGGAATGATAATGGCGGGCACTGAGAAAGGCGCCCCTGCGGGCACGCTGAAGGTCGATCCACTGATGCTACAGGAGGCCATTGCGCGCCGCGACCAGGCGGCGGCCGTCCGCCGCTGGTGGCAGGACAAGGCAACGACCCAGCCGGCCGGGCTGACCGGGCTCGCTTTGTCGGGCGGCGGGATCCGAAGTGCAACCTTTTCACTTGGAATATTGCAGGCGCTCGCCAAGTCGAAGAGCGACGCTTTTGGAAAGATCGATATCGTCTCTTCGGTCTCGGGCGGCGGCTATATCGCCTGCTTCCTTCGCAGCCTGTTCATGCCCAAGCGCGGGCGCGGGATCGTCCCCGACGCCAGCGTCGAGCATCCGCAGTTCACGGACGACGAAATTGCCGACCAATACGCATTTGCCCGGCGGGTGCTTGGCAGTGGCACCCATGAGCGCGACATTCACTGGCCCGAGCCGAAGTCCAAGGAAGACAAGACTGGCAAGGGGCCCCCACGACGCAACCCCTTATGGTGGCTTCGCGAGCATAGCCGCTACCTCGCTCCCAACGGCCCGACCGATTATGGTTTCGCGGTCGCCCAGATCGCCCGGAACTGGCTGGCGATGGTCTATATCTTCCTGCTTGCAGCGCTCGCCTGTTTTTCGGTCCTGGTCGCCCTCGAAGTCCTCGTCCGCTGGTGGTCGCCAGTCGCGTTCGCCTGGACCTGGCGGGCCCTTGGAACGTCGGACTCGATTGAGCTCGCCTGCGGGCGCTGCGTGGCCGGCAACGCTTTGTTCCTGCCGGTCAGCCCGCTCCTCATCGCCGCCGCGCTGCCCGCCTTCACGAGCTTGGTCCTGGCAATGGCCTATTGGATGACCGAGGCAATGTCGCCGAACGAGCGCGACGTCGAGCGGCAGAAGCGCAACCTAAGGCTGGTTTGCGGAAGCGCCGTCCTCGCCCTCCTCCTCGTCGTCCTCGCCTCCGAATTGCTGGTTCGCTGGGCCCAGCGCCAGGCCGAGAAGGCCCGCGCTCCCCTGCCCCAGCCCGACCCCCACATCTTGTGGATGATCGGCGCCGGAGTTCTGTTAACGGCGCTCGGCGCACTGGTTGCGATGATCGTCGCCGCCCGGCTGAAGACGAAAGGCTCGGAGCTGACGATCGAGCTTCGCCGCTGGGCGACCAAATGGCTCGCCAATTCAAACCAGGCCTTTTTTATCATCATCGTCATCGCGGCGATCGACACCATGGGAGCAGGCCTCGCGGCCTGGCTTACCGCTCCGGGAGGCCGCGCGGTCAGCGGGACGGTCGCGCTCCTTTCCCCCGCGTTTGCCTACCTCATCAAGAAGCTTCCGGACTGGTTCGGAGGGCCTGGCAAGAGCAGCATTTTCGCACTTCTCGAGCGCTTCCTCGGCGCCGTTTCCCTCATTGCCGGCCTCCTTCTCTATGGAATGCTGGCGATCGCCGCCGCGGCCATGCTCCATTCAGCCGCATGGAGCGGCGAGGCCTGGGCCTCGGCCCCGCAGAAGCTGCAGTTCATACTGTTCGTGCTGGTCATCTGGGCGCTGGCCTTGATCGCTGGCCGTTCGAACGGCTTCATCAACCTCTCCTCGCTCCATGCTTTCTATACATCGCGGCTGACCAGGGCCTATCTCGGAGCGTCCAATACCAGCCGGCTGCTCAAGGCCGCCGAGCCCGGCCCGGAGTCCGGAATTACAGACAGCGACAGCGCCGATTACATCCAGGCCGAGCTCTACAGCCACGCCGACCTGCCGGCGCCCGTCCACATCATCAACACCACCATCAACGAGACAATCGATCCCAAATCCGCCTTGGTTGCGCGTGACCGCAAGGGCGACGTGTTGAGCGTCGAACCGGGGGGAATCCAGGTCGGCACCGAACTGATCGACTGGAGCAAGGTCGGCGATCCCAACGAAGCCGAGCAGATCAGCCTTGGCGAGTGGTGCGCGATCAGCGGGGCCGCCGCCTCGAGCGGGATGGGCCGCCTCACCAATCTCGGCTTCGCGCTCGCGTTCACGTTCGCCAACATCCGGCTTGGCTATTGGTGGTGGTCGCCCGGAGTCTGCGCCAAGTCAAAGAAGGCCCTTAAGGGCCCCATGCGCAGCTTCGCGAAAAGGTTTGGAACCTACGTCTATCTCGCCAACGAAATGACCGCGCGTTACTCGCGCGGCTATGCCCGCAAATATCTGACCGACGGGGGCCATTTCGAAAATACCGGGGCCTACCGTCTGCTCGAACGGCGGGTTCCCAAGATCATCGTCTGCGACAATGGGGCCGACCCCAAATATGCGTTCGAGGACCTCGAGAATCTCACCCGGAAGGTAAGGCTCGATCTTGGCGGGGACATGAAGGTGCTGCGCGGTGAAGAGCTTGAGGACGCGATTTCGGACCTTGGCGCGATCAACAAGTCGGTTTTTGTGCCGGTCGGCGTCAATGGCGAGTGGAAGGGTGCATTCGCCGACCCCGCCGGCACCGCCTTCGTCCTGCTCCTCAAGGCAAGCTTCGATGATGGTGACGTCCGCCTTATCTGGGTGAAACCTCGTTTGCTTGCCGGGCTTCCGCCGGATGTCGAGGGCTATGCCTCGTCCAACCCGCCATTCCCACAGCAGCCGACCGGCGACCAGTTCTTCGACGAAGCACAGTGGGAATCCTATCGCAAGCTCGGGGAGATCAGCATGGAGCGCCTGCTCGAGGCCTGCCCGCGATTGCTGGAGATGTCGCCGTCATGACGAACGCTGCCCGATTCATCGCCTCAGGCCCCGTCGCGCGCCGCCGCTTTTGCCTCAGGCTCCTGGCGGCAGCCGCGCTCTTCGCCGGCTGGTGCGCGCCGGCGGCGCTCGCTGCTCAGCCGACAGCTCCAGCGCCGGCACCGCTTCTCGGTGACGGTCGGTCGGCTGACTGGCTCTTCGTCTACAAGTTCAACGCCGCTTCATTCCCGACCGCCCATCCCACTTCCTGCCGTTTCGGCGGGACGCCGGCGCCGGGGAAAGCCAGCCTGGCCTTCGCGGCGGCGCACCAGGGCGCACCGGCGCTTGCCGACGGCGCCGGGCTTGCCGGAACCACACTCACCGATCCGCTCGGCGCAACCTTCAACCAAATCTATTCGAGCGGGCTCAACTTCATCGTCTGGAACGACCAGTTCTACGGCGATCCAAGGTTGAAGTGCGGAGCGAACTGCACCGGCCGCTGGGGCCATTCAAAGGGCATCCTTGCCTGGGATGATTCGGGCAACGGGCTCATCCTCCAGGTGACCACTCCGGACTGGCCAGGCGCCGGAAGCACGAGCGTGCCTCGTCCCCACGACGGCAATACTTTGGGCTGCGAGCACTCGACCAACAACGTGCTCGTCGGCCAGCATTTCTTCGCGCTTCGGCTCAGCCGTGCGGACACCGGCGCAGTGCTCGACGCGCTCGCAAACGCCTCGGTCGTGACCGATCCCAGTCGACCCCAAATCGCGAGGCTCGGCGGGCCGCCCGAGCTTGTCGGCAAGGCTTCGGCCCTTGGCCGGATCGTCCAATCGGTGAACTTCACCGACGTCACCTTGTCGAGCGGCGTCAGGCTCATCTCCAAGGCGTCCGACCTCTGGGTCCCGCCATGGCAGCTGATCTCCGCGCGGCTCGGCGGCGTTCCGCTCAGGACCGCGACCTGGCGCGCGGGGCCGCCGATCCCGACCACGACCGCCAAGACCAGGATTGGCTGCTGGCGCCCAAGCCTTGGCCAGCCAGGCCCGGTCGAGATCGCAACCACCGGCAAATGGCGAGGCAAAGCGATCGGGCTGAGCGCCGGGGCGAGCCACGCCAAGCTCGGCGTGTCGCTCGATCCGGCGCAGCCCTTCACGATCTTCGGCGACATGAACCAGCAAGGCAGCCTCACCGGCAAGTGCGGAAGTTCGCAGAATGGTCGCGGGGGCCTGTTCTTCGTGCTCAGCGATCCGACGCTCTACGCGTCGATGCGCGCGTTGATGGAGGGCGGGACCGCGCCGACGTCGATCCCGAAGAAGAAGGCCAAGGCTAGACCGGGCGACTAAAGCAGGATGAAGCGGGCTTTTCGGGCGAGGCGCGGCATTGCGGCCCGCCTAAAGCGGAGGCAGATTGTCCCGATGCCCGCCCTTCACCTGCGAGCCGCACTCGCCGTGCTTCTCCTTTGCCTCCCGTCGATCGCTTCAAGCGCTCCGCTTCCCGGCGCCCTCCTTCGGCTGCTTCCAGGCGGCTATAAGATCATGGCCTCTGCCCGCTCGAGCCCCACTTCCTCGCGAAGCTTCTATTTCGTGGCGCTGGCGTCGCGCGCCGAAGGCAAGACCTCGCGGGGCCAAAGCGCGCCCGCCCGGCCGCTCGTCATTGTCGAGCAGGGCAAGGCCGGGCGGTTCGCGCTCGTCGCGCGAAACGACAATGTCATCCTTCGCTCCGACGAGGGCGGGATCAATGGCTGCGACCCGTTCGAAGGCCGGGGGATCGCCGCCAAGGGCGTCTATGTGACGATCGAGCAGGGAGTTGCCTGCGGCGGTGCTCACTGGACCGATTATGCGACGTTCCGCTTCGACCGCCGGTCGGGAACATTCCTGTTCGACAATTGGCGCACCCAGTCCTGGTCACTGAACCCGAGCGACGATCCCAAGGCGGACGCCCTGGTTTCCGACGGGCAACAGATAGTTCGGTCGCGCGGACGGCAGGTCCCATTCGCCAAATGGCGCCGTCCGGACCGCTGAGCTCCTAAGCTGAGCTCCTAACGGGCTGGAACAGCGCCGAGCGCGCAAGCCGGTCATTTCTGCCGTCCGTTCCATCACGTCCCTGATTTGTTCTGAGAAGGGCTGATAAGGGGTGGCTGGTGGAGCTGAGGGGAATCGAACCCCTGACCTCTGCAGTGCGATTGCAGCGCTCTCCCATCTGAGCTACAGCCCCGCGCCACCGCCTTATGTTAAGCCTTGGGCAAGCCCAGGCTCTCAGCGAGCGGCTCACCTAGCGGCTTGTTTCCTCCCTTGCAATCGCTTGTCCCGGTAGGGCTTCGGCTGGCCGAATTGGGCCCCATCTACGGCTGTTCAAGAGGAACGGCTGCTCCCTCCCGTTCGTTTTTTCAAACAGTTTCGCTGGCCCCCTAGGCCGGCTGTTTGCCTGAGGGAGAGTATCACATGGCATATGACCGTTACGACACGCGCGATCAGTCGCGTGATGAACGTTCGCGATGGCGTGACGAGCGCGATGACTTCCGCAGCGACCGCGGCGGACGCGGCTTCTTCGAGCGCGCAGGCGACGAGATCGCGTCCTGGTTCGGCGACGATGACGCCGAACGCCGACGTCGCCGTGACGAGCGGATGCACGGAGAGGATCATCCGCACCATCGTCACGACAATGAATGGCGGCGCGACGAGGATCGCGGCCGCAGCATCGGCCGTGACCGCGAATGGAGCGAGGATCGCTCCGACCGCTTTTATGGCGAGGACCGCGGATCGATGGGCCGCTCGCCCTATCGGGGCGGCTTTAGTGGCTCATCGCCCGATACCGAACGGAGCGCCGGCGGCTATCGCCCGATGTTCGGCGGCTACACTGCAGCCGAAGGCTTGAGCGATTTCGACAATAGCGCCCGGCGCGACTTCGGTCGCGACTGGGAAAGCAGCCGGCGCGGCCGCTTCGCGTCCGAGCACGACCCGCATTACCATAGCTGGAAACGGCGGCACATGGACGACCTCGATCGCGACTATGACGACTATCGCCGCGAGAACCAATCGCGCTTCGAAAGCGATTTCGGTAGCTGGCGCGAGCGCCGGATGCAGAAGCGCGGCCTGCTCAGCCAAATTCGGGAGAATATGGAGGTCGTCGGCAATGACGACCAGCACGTCGGCACCATCGATCGCGTCGCCGGCGACCGCCTGATCCTCACCAAATCGGATCCGGAAAGCGGCGGCGCCCACCACAGCCTCAGCTGCTCGGACCTCGATCGCATCGAGAGCGACAGAATAGTCCTCGATTGCTCGGCCGAGGAGGCGCGCAACCGCTGGCGCGACGAAAGCCGCAGCCGCGCGCTGTTCGAGCGTGAGGATCAGGGCGAGATGGGTAACCGTGCGCTCAACCGCAGCTTTGAAGGCACCTATCGCTAGCGCTCAAGCGAAGCGATCGAGCCTCCACTGTGGGAGGCTTTCCGGCCCGGCGGTGTTGCCCCCTTTCACCGCCGGGCCTTTCTTGTCTCTTCCCCTTCCCACGAGGGAGGGGTTAGGGGTGGGTTCGCCCGCTCGTTTGCATGCGTTCGTACCCACCCCCGGCCCTCCCATGGAAAGGGAGGGGAGAAAGGCGAAAAATGGCCCGCGCCTGGCATTTGATGAGCCGCCCGCAGGGGCTGCCCCAAAAAGACAATTTTGCGCTGAAGGACTTCGACCTCCCGCCGGTCGGCGACGGCCAGATGCGGGTGCGCAACCTGTGGCTGTCGGTCGACCCTTATATGCGCGGGCGAATGAACGATGTGAAAAGCTACGTACCCCCGTTCCAGCTCGGCGAACCGATGGAGGGGGGAGCGATCGGCGAGGTCGTTGAAAGCAATGCGAAAGGTTTCGCGCCAGGCGATCTCATCCAGCATATGGCCGGCTGGCGCGATGAGGCGGTCGTTCCGGCGCGGATGGCGCAGAAGCTGCCCGATCTCGGCGCGTCACCTGAGTTATTCTTGGGAGTGCTCGGAGTAACCGGCATCACGGCTTATTTCGGCCTCCTCGACGCGGCGAGCGCAAAGCAAGGCGACATCGTCTTCGTCTCGGCGGCCGCCGGAGCCGTGGGGTCGGTCGTCGTCCAGGTCGCCAAGGCCAAGGGCATGATCGTCATCGGCTCGGCCGGCGGGCCCGAGAAATGCGAGTTCGTGAGCTCGCTCGGCGCCGATCATGTCGTCGATTATAAAGCGGGGCCGATCCTCAAGAGCCTGGCGGCAGTCGCTCCCGACGGCATCGACGTCTATTTCGACAATGTCGGCGGCGACCATCTCGACGCCGCGTTCGCGCTCGCACGTCAGAACGCGCGGTTCGCCATTTGCGGAATGATTGAAGGCTATAATGACCCGACCCCGCCGAGCTTCCGCTTCATCATGCGGACGATCGCGATGCGTATCCGCCTCAAGGGCTTCATCGTCTTCGATTATTTCCCGCGGATGGCCGAATTTTATGCCGAAATGGGCCCGTGGGTCGCGAACGGCACGGTCAAGTCGAAAGAAACCGTGGTCGACGGGCTCGACAACGCCCTCGACGCCTTCCTCGGCCTGTTCGAAGGCGCCAACACCGGCAAGATGCTGGTCAGACTCTAGAATTTGCAGACGTTTGGATCACCGCTTTTGAAGCCGCGCTGGAGGGCTTCGACGCGTTGTGCCGACGTGCCGTGGGTGAAGCTGTCGGGAACCACCGTCCCCTGCGCCTGGCGCTGAAGCGTGTCGTCGCCGATCGCTTCGGCGGCGCGCATGCCTTCCTCAATGTCTCCCTGTTCCATTACCGGTCGGCCCTGCGGGTCCTTGGCATTGGCCGCCCACACACCGGCGTAGCAGTCGGCCTGAAGTTCAACTTTCACCTGGATGGCATTGCCTTCGGTTTCACTCGCTCGGGCCTGCAATTGTTCCGCCTGGCCAAGCGTTCCCAGCACGTCCTGGACATGATGGCCAACTTCGTGCGCGAGAACATAGGCCTGAGGAAAGTCGCCGGGGGCATTGAACCGGGTCGCAAGCTCGTTGAAGAATTCCGTATCGAGATAAATCTTCTTATCGGTCGGGCAGTAGAACGGACCCATGGCCGACTGAGCAGCGCCGCATCCTGACTGATAGGCGCTTGAATAAGCCACCAGCGTCGTCGGCTGATACTTGCCGCCCAAAAGCTTGCTCCACGTGTCTTCGGTGGAGGCGAGCGCCTGCAGCATGAAACGGCGAGTGTTCGGGTCGAGCGTGCTCTTACCGGCGGGAGCGGTCTGCTGCGTTCCGGGAACCAGGCCGCCGCTACCGCCGCCATTGAGGATGCCGGTCGAGCTAAGCAGGAAATAGCCGATGACGAGAACGACCACGCCGCCAAGCCCGAAGCGACTGGCGACCAGGGGGATGAGGCACCCAAGTGGGTTTCCACCGCCGCCGCCAAAGCCAAAACCGCCGCCACTGCGACCGGTCACGTCTTCGAAATTGCTGCTTTCGCGCTCGTCACCGAACCGCATCGGAGGCCCTCCACTTGCATAGCCGTAATGCTCAAAATGCCGGGCGGTTGCAATTCACGCTCCCCATCGCGAGGGAGCGCTTGGGATAAGGAGATGCGTTGATGATTCTCGAAGGCAAGGTGGCGTTGGTCACAGGCTCGACGTCCGGCATCGGGCTGGCGATCGCCAAAGCCCTTGCTGGCGAAGGCGCGAAGCTGATGATCAACGGCTTTGGCGACGCCGACGCCATTCAGCGCGAATGCCATGAGCTGGGCGCGCTCCACGATGGCGCCGATTTGTCCGATGCAGCCGCAATCGAGCGGATGATGAAGCGCTGTGCGGACGAGCTCGGCGGGCCTGACATCCTCGTCAACAATGCCGGAATCCAGCATGTGTCGCCGGTCGAGAGCTTCCCGCCGGAGAAATGGGACGCGATCATCGCGATCAATTTGACCGCTGCATTTCACACGACCCGGCTCGCTCTGCCCGCAATGAAGACCAAAGGCTGGGGCCGAATTATCAATACGGCGAGCGCGCACAGCCTCGTCGCCTCGCCCAACAAGAGCGCCTATGTCGCCGCCAAGCACGGCATCGCCGGCTTCGCCAAGACGGTTGCTCTGGAAGCGGCGCGCGATGGAGTCACCGTCAATTGCATCTCGCCCGGCTATGTCTGGACGCCGCTCGTAGAAAACCAGATCCCCGACACCATGAAGGCGCGCAACTTGACGCGCGAACAGGTGATGAACGACGTCCTCCTTGCCGCCCAGCCAACGAAGAAGTTCGTCACTCCGGAACAGGTTGCGGCCCTGGCTTTATTCCTGTGCCGCGACGAGGCGGCTTCGATCACCGGCGCCAATGTCAGCATGGACGGAGGCTGGACCGCTGCCTAAGGCTGTACCCGATGCGGATCACGCTCCTACTCGCCTCGCTGCTGCTTTCCGGGTGCAGCGTCGTCCATTCTTCCGCCGGGATGGTCCAGGAATGGAGCCGCGACTGGCACCAGGTCGCGACCGATTATGATCGCGCGCGCCTACGCGATTGGCGCAAGTCTTTTGCTGATGCCGTGGCAAGCGCGAGGGCTGCGGGACACGGTGCGGAAATCGCGAAGGAAGGTGCGCTGCTCGATCCCGACGCGGCGCTCGGCGGCGGTCCGATTCCCAATGGCAGCTATGCCTGCCGAGTGATCAAGGTGGGCGCGAAGAGCCCCGGAATGCTCGATTACGTGAGCTATCCCTCATTCGCATGCCGCATCCGGCAGGAGCGCGATCTGCAAGGGTTTGCCAAGATGACCGGCTCTCAGCGGCAGGTCGGTCTCATCTTTCCGGGCGACGTCATCCGCCAGGTTTTTCTCGGCACCCTCGTCCTCGGCGACGAGCGCGAAGCCATGCAATATGGGCAGGACAAATCCCGCGACGTCGCCGGTTACATCGAGCGCATCGGGCCCGGGCACTGGCGGCTGATCATGCCGGCGCCGGCGTTCGAATCGAAGCTCGACGTAATCGAGCTGGTTCCACTATCATCCGGGTAACGATTTTAGGAGGATAGGCATGCCGACGACTTTTCTCGGGCTGTTCCTGCTTTCGACCGCTTTGTCGCTGGTGGCGACCTTCACTGCGGTTTCGGTGCAGGCAATCATCAGGCGCGTCCGCCACGGCCAGCCGCGTCGCCTCCGCTAGGCGCTATTGAGGCGTCTGCACCGGTGATGCAACGAAGCTGAGCCACTTGGATGTGGCGTCGTTGCTGGCTATCGACGCGCAACTAGCTCTGATCCTCAATCGTGGGGCGTATTCGAGGCCGAAGCGCTTCTTCAAGCATTGCGATCCGCTCTGAACAGATCTCCTGAACCACTCGTCCCAGCTCCTCGACGCACCCGCCAAGCCAGGCGAGTTCCTCGGCAGTGATGCGGTAATGCTTCGAATAACGGGCCTTTACGTAAGCGTCCTTGAGCTTCTCGAACATCGCGCGCTCTTTGCGATTGTCGGTCGGCCAGACATAGGTCAGGCGGCGGTCGAGACGCTCGGCCTGGGTGCGCAAGAACCCGAGATTGTGAACGTGCGGCGTGTAGAAAGTGCAGACCAGAAGCACACAATGATACAGGCTCTCAGTTGCCTGATGCAGCAGGAAGGCCGCGTCCTTATTGTACCCGCGGTTCTGCGCTTCGATACCAAGCTCTAGCTTTCGCGACCCGCTGGGCAACCACTCCTCGAAATACTCTTTGGCCATCGCGAGCGCCTGTTTGGGAGTCTTCGGCTTGGGCTCGGCAAGTTCGCTATCGTCGCTCTGGTAGATGGCGATTCCATCGCGTGCGACGTCCATGAAAAAGAAGCGCCCGTGCGCCAGCCCATCGTTCACTTCGTGAAGCGAATGGACGATGAAATTGACGGGGGTCTTTAGCGCCTTCGTGATCGAAAGCTCACGGTTCAAACGCTCTTCGGCCTTCGCCCAATATTCGACGCGATTCGTAAGGCGCTCATCGTTGACGATGATGAGGAGGTCGAAATCTGACTGATAGCCTTTGGCGGTATGCGGTTCGTCGACCCAGCCGCCGCGCGCATATGAACCGTAAAGAACGATCTTGAGGATGCGTCCTTTCTTCTTCCAGCCCTGGGTCGCGAGCACCCTTGCTTCATCGAACTCCTCGAACAGGATCTCGACGACACGCTCGAGCTCGCGCTGCTTGGTCGGCGGCAAATGATCGAGGTCGGTACGCATTCAAGCGGGACCTTAAGGGGTTCGTGTGATTGTGCACAGAGCGCCTGGGTGCCCTGGCCACCAAGCTGCGCCGAAGTGCGTGGTACGAGGCTTTTGGACAGATGGATCGCTATGCAAGCCTCAATGCCTCAACCTAAGCCGGCACCCATTCCTCGCTTGCCGAGTCCAGCCGAGCGATCTGCTCAAGAGTGAGCGTCAGGCTCATGGCCGCCGTCAATTCCTCGAGCTGAGCGAGGCTGGTCGCGCTTGCGATCGGCGCAACGATCGCCGGCTGGGCCATCGTCCACGCGAGCGAGATGCTGGCGAGCCTGGCGCCGGTCTCTTCCGCGATGGCGTCGAGTTCGGCCAATATTCGTTTGCCTTTTCCCTTAAGGTAAGCGGCGCTTCGCTGGCCTCTAACGCTTTTCCCAAGGTCGGCCTCGCTCCGGTACTTGCCGGTGAGGAAGCCGTTGGCGAGCGAATAATAGGGAAAGACGCCGAGGCCATTCCGGATCGCCGCGTCGCGCAGATCGCCCTCGAACCGGGCGCGCTCGACCATATTGTACCAGGGCTGCAGCGCCACCGCCGGCATGAAGCCGCAGGTGCGCGCCGTTGAAACCGCCTCGGCGGCGCGCTCGGCGGTGAAATTGGACAGGCCGGTCGAGCGGATCTTGCCCTGCTCGCGCAGCAACTCGAACGCGCCGAGGCTGTCCGCGAGCGGCACCTTCTCACTATCCTTGTGCTGGTAATAAAGGTCGATCGTCTCGAGCCCGAGCCGTTCGAGCGATGCATCGCACGCGCGGGCGATCACGTCGGGGTCGAGCGACGGCACGAACTCGCCATCGACGAGTTCGCCATCGAGATAGCCGACCTTGGTTGCGATAACTATTTTGTCGCGCTTGCTGGAATCGCGCTTCAGCCAACGCCCGATCAGCGATTCGCTTTCGCCGCCCTGGTGGCCCGGAACCCAGGAAGAGTAGACGTCGGCGGTGTCGATCATCGTCCCGCCGGCGTCGACGAATGCGTCGAGGATGGCGAAGCTGGTTGGCTCGTCCGCGGTCCAGTCGAAGACATTGCCGCCAAGCGCCAAAGGCGCGACCTCAATAGAGCTGTTTCCGATTCTCCGCTTCTTCATGATTCTAAGCTCCTGGCTGAACCTCTTTTTTCGCATCCATCAACATAACGCCTGACAAAGCGAAGGGCCCGTTCACCACTTATTTGTAAAGTTTAGCGACACCCACGCTCATGTCGGTGAATTTGACAGGGGCCGGGCAGTGAACAGCGTCGTTGCTTTCTGGAGCTACGCATTGGCTGCCTGCGCCTTTGCGTCCGTCCTCCTCTGGCGCCTGCGCACCGGCGGTGACCGCTCGGAGCGGCTGCTGCTCGGCGCCTGCGCCGCGACCGCGGTCTGGGCGACAATTGCGGCGGTCTACGGCCGCAACGACCCGATGACGATGACCTCGGGCACGCTGCGCAACCTCACCTGGATGGTGCTCCTTTACGAGATGTCGGGCGGAGTGAGGGGCGCAACCTGGAGCGGCATGCGCCTCGTCTTTGCCGCCGTCGCCCTGTCGATCGGGCTGCACTTGGGATTGAGCGTCTTGACCTTCGTCGTCGCCTTGACGCCCGATCAATATCTGGACGTGCTCACCACCGGCAGCCTGCTTCGGATCACGAGTTCGGCCGGCGCCCTGGTGCTGGTCCACAATGTCTATGGACAGGCAGCGTCGGAGAGCCGCCTTAGAATCCGCGGGCCGATGCTGGGCCTGACCTTGATGTGGGGCTACGACCTCAACTTGGCGACCCTGGCTTACCTCGAAGGAGTTGGTTCAGGGACGGTCGACGAGCTGTTTCGTGTGCGCGGAATTTTCATGGCCGTCATCGCGCCGCTGTTCGCTTCGACGGGCGCGCTCAAGATCAAGCTGTCGCGCGCCGCGACCTTCCAGTCGCTCTCGATCGTTGCCATCGGCGCCTATTTGTCGATCATGGGGATCCTGGCCGGCGCGCTTCGCCATACCCATTGGAACTGGGGCAGCGTTGCGACCGCCCTCCTTCTCATCGCTTTGTCGATCGCCGCTATTGTCCTGCCACTGTCGCAATGGGCGCGGGGATGGGTGAAGGTCAAAGTCGCCAAGCATTTGTTCGAGCACCGCTACGACTATCGCGCCGAATGGCTCGGGTTCACCGAGACGCTGGGTCGTTCGGGCGAGGATGCGCCGCCGCTTAGCGATCGCATCGTCAAGGCGCTGTCGGACATCTCCGATGCACCCGGCGGGCTGCTGCTGGTCGCGGAAGCCGGCGGCGCGATTGGTGAAACCGCCTCGTACAATTGGGCTGCTGGGCATTCCCCCGCAAGCGATGGTGAAAGTGACGGCGTCTTCTGGCGCGAGGTCGAAAGCCGCGGACGGATCATCGAATTCGATGCCCTTCGCCACGGCTATGGTCCGGCCGAGGACCGGACCCTTCCGGTCCCGCAGTGGATGCTCGACGACCCGACGATCTGGGCGGGCATCCCGCTCATCCATCGCGACCGGCTTGTCGGGCTCGTGCTGCTCGGCGCGCCTGAATATCGTCGTCCGCTCGACTGGGAAGATTTCGACCTGCTGCGCACCGCCGGCCGACAGGCCGCCAGCTCGCTTGCCGAACAGCACGGCCAGGAAGCCCTGTCGAACGCGCAACGGTTCGAAGAATTCAATCGCCGCTTCGCCTTCATCCTCCACGACGTGAAGAATCTCGTCAGCCAATTGTCGCTCGTCGCCCGGAATGCCGAGCGCCATGCCGACAATCCCGAGTTCCGCGCCGACATGGTCGCAACGCTGCAGAGCTCGGTCGGCAAGATGAACGACTTGCTGACCCGCTTGTCCCCGCGGTCGTCCGCGCGAGTCCAGCGTCTCGAAGCGCAGCCGCTCCGCCCGACTCTCACCGCCGCCATCGCCGCCAAGCGCGGCGAGCACGACGTGAAGCTGATCGGCGATGCCGGCCTGTGGGCCGAGTTCGACCGACCTGCGCTTGAGCAGGCGGTCGGCCACATCCTGCAAAACGCCGTCGAATCCTGCTCGGCAACTCTTCCCGTGACCATCCGCGTTTCCGGGCACGACGGCTCGGTCTCGATCGCCATCGCCGACAAGGGCGTCGGCATGGATTCCGAATTCCTCCGCAATCGCCTGTTCCAGCCCTTCGCATCGAGCAAGCCCGGCGGGTTCGGGATCGGCGCCTTCGAGGCGCGATCGCTGATTAGCGCCATGGGTGGCCGCCTCAGCGTCGACAGCCAGCCCGGCCAGGGCACGACCTTCACCATCCTCCTACCGGCGGCGGAGCCCGCCGCCGAACCGATCAGGAAGCGCGCATGACCGACAAGAATGACCTCCCGGTTCTCCTCGTGGTCGAGGACGACGAAGGCCTCCAGCGCCAGCTGAAGTGGGCCTATGACGGATATCGCGTGGTCGCCGCTCATGATCGCTCTGAAGCGATCGAGGCGCTGAGGCTGCACGAGCCGGCGGTCGTCACACTCGACCTCGGCCTGCCGCCCGACCCGGACGGTGTCGAGGAAGGCTTCGCGACCTTGCAGGAAATCCTGCGCCTCATGCCCGACACCAAGATCATCGTCGCCAGCGGTCACGGCGCGAGGGAGAGCGCGCTAAAGGCAATCTCGCTCGGCGCGTACGACTTCTACAAAAAGCCGGTCGACATCGACGAACTCGGTTTGATCGTGGCGCGCGCGTTCCACCTCCACGAGATCGAAGAGGAGAACCGGCGGCTCGCGGACGGCGGCGGGAGTGAAGCAACGGTCCTCGGCTCGATCATCACTGCAGCGCCGGAAATGCAGAAGGTCGCCAAGACCATCGAGCGCGTCGCCAACGCTGATGTCTCGGTGATGCTGCTCGGCGCCAGCGGCACCGGTAAGGAGCTCCTCGCCCGCGCCGTGCATGAGAAGAGCGGCCGCAAGGGCGACTTCATCGCCATCAATTGCGCGGCGATCCCCGAGAATCTGCTCGAGGCCGAGCTGTTCGGTTACGAGCGCGGAGCGTTCACCGGTGCGGTCAAATCGAACGTCGGCAAGATCGAGCTGGCCGAGGGCGGTACGCTCTTCCTCGACGAGGTCGGCGACATTCCCCTGCCGCTCCAGGTCAAGCTGCTGCGCTTCCTCCAGGAGCGTGTCATCGAGAGGATCGGCGGCCGCCAGCCCATCGCGGTGGACACGCGCATCGTTTGTGCAACGCACCAGGATCTGGAGGCCATGATCTCTGACGGCCGCTTTCGCGAAGATCTCTACTATCGCCTCGCCGAGATCGTCGTGAAGATCCCCTCGCTCGCCGAACGCTCCGGAGACTCGACCTTGCTGGCGCGCCACTTCGTCAACCGGTTCGGCCGCGAGTTGAACCCGAAGGTCCAGGCTTTGTCCGCGGACGCGCTCGCGGCCGTCGATTGCTACAACTGGCCGGGCAACGTCCGCGAGCTCGAGAATCGGATCAAGCGCGCCGTGATCATGGCCGATGGTCGGAGCGTCACGGCAGACGATCTCGATCTTCCCGGCACCAGCTCGCAAGAACCCGACCAGATCAACCTGCGCAGCGCGCGCGAGGTGGCCGACCGAAAGGCGATCCGCCAGGCGATGAGCCGGACGGAAAACAATATCTCCGGCGCGGCGAAGCTGCTCGGAATCAGCCGCCCGACACTCTACGACCTCATCAAGCAATATCGTCTGCAAGCGTAGCTGAGACTTCGACGAACGCATTTGCGGGCGGTATCTTGCGCGCTAAGCTCATGTGGCTTCAATTCTCAGCCACGGGGCCTTTTCATGGATCGTCGTACGTTCCTCGCCACCGGCGCCACAGTCGCGCTGCTCCCGCTCACCGATGCTCCCGCGATTGGCGCGCCCGCGCCCGGCAGTAGCGACGCCAAGCTCAATGAGACCTTCGAGGCGATCTTTCAGGAACGGGTGAAGCAATCGCCGGAGCTCGCCAGTTCGCTCGGCCTCGACAAGGGTCCGCTCGCGGGGCTGAAAATGAGGTTCGACACCGATCCGGTGCAAACGCAGCGCACTAAGAACCTCGCACGCAATCGCCGGGCGATCGCCGAACTGAAGGCCTTCAATCCGGCCACATTGTCCGAAACTGCCAAACTCAATCGCGAAGTCGTGATTTACTCGCTCGAGACGGCGACAATATCCCCGACGCGCTGGAACATCGGCAATGCGCAAAGCCCTTATACCATCACCCAGCAGGACGGCGCCTATTTCGACTATCCGGACTTCCTCAATACGACCCACACGATCGACAATGGAGCGGATGCCGAGGCCTATCTCTCGCGGTTGAGTGAGCTCGGGACCGTTCTTGACAATGATACGGCCGAGCAGCGCGCGCAGGCAGCCCGCGGCTTCCTCGCGCCGGCCTGGTCGATCGACCTCGGCCTTGGCCAGATGCGCAAGCTTCGCGATGTCCCGCCGGAGCAGAGCACGATGGTCGATTCCATCGTCACGCGCACCAGCGCCAAGAACATCGCCGGCGACTGGGGCCGGCGCGCGACCGATATTGTCGCAAAGTCGGTCTATCCGGCGCTCGATCGCCAGATCTCGGCGATGGAGAAATTGAAGCCAACGACCCGCGCCGGCGACGGGGCCTGGCGGCTGACCAATGGCGACGCAATTTATGCAGAAGCCCTGCGCCAGGCTACGACCACGAACTTCAAGCCTGAAGAAGTCCACCAGATGGGCCTCCAGCAGGTCGCCGACATCAGCTCCCAGATCGACGCCATCCTGAAAAGTAAGGGCTATACGCAAGGGGGTGTCGGAGAGCGTCTTGCCGCCCTCAATCATGACCCAAGGCAGCTTTACCCCGACACCGCAGCGGGCCGGCAGGAGCTGCTCGCCAGCCTCAACGCCGGCGTGAAGGACATGTATGGCCGCCTGCCCCAGGCATTCGCGACGGTGCCGAGCGCACCGCTCGAAATTCGGCCGGTCCCGGTGGAAATCCAGGATGGCGCCTCGAACGGCTATTATCGCCGCGCGGCCCTCGATGGCTCGCGCCCGGCGATCTACTTCATCAACCTCAAGGACGTGGGCGACTGGCCGAAATACACGCTGCCGACGCTCAGCTATCACGAGGGCGTTCCGGGCCATCACCTGCAGATCAGCATCGCGCAGGAATCGAAGGATATTCCGACGCTTCGGAAGCTCGGCTTCTTCTCGGCCTATTCGGAAGGCTGGGCGCTCTACGCCGAGCAGCTGGCCGACGAGCTTGGCGTCTACCAGGATGATCCGCTCGGCCGTGTGGGCTTCCTTCAGTCCTTCCTGTTTCGCGCCGCCCGACTAGTCGTCGACACGGGTCTTCACACCAAGAAATGGAGCCGCGAGCAGGCGACCGATTATATGGTCCAGACCACCGGCTTCGCTCGGCCGCGCTCGCAGCGCGAGGTCGAGCGTTATTGCGTGCTCATCGGCCAGGCCTGCAGCTACAAGGTCGGGCACACCGCATGGGTCAGGGCGCGCACCGAAGCGCAGCAAAGGCTTGGCGCTGCGTTCGACCTCAAGCAGTTCCACGAGATCCTGCGCGAAGGCGCAATGCCGCTGTCGATTCTCGAACGCCGCGTACGCGAACGCATGGGCGCAGGCGCCGCCGCCCGGACCGAACGCGGCTAGTTGACGTCGGGCAGAGGAGCCGGGCGCGACTTGCGTCCGGCTTTCACGTCCTCGCGGAGCTCCTTCAGCTCCCAATAATCATTGCGGCTAAACGGAAGCATCGCTGTCAGGGCCGACAGCGTCGCCTTGCCCAGCCGACGCTGGAGTTCGGACAATCGGTCGAACTTTTCGCTGAGCCCGTTGTCGTCAGCGACGGCCTTGTCTTCCGTCTTGTTCAAAAGCTTGGTTTCACCCGAGAGAATAAGCTGCGACAGCACGGTCACATAGTCACGGATGAGTGACTTGCCGCCCGGCCCCATCCGCTCGCCGAGCTCCGCGACTTTGCGCCATTCAGGAGTGTCGGGAAACCGGCCCGATTGGAGCACGTCGACGAGCGCTCGGTGCTGTTCCTCCTCCTTCGCCAGCCACTCATCGGCCTCCTTCGTGCCGAACTGGAAGATGCCGATCAGCGCGATCGGCGCGAGCACCAATGTGCCGAGCATCGCCAGCAACGGCTGGCCCGGGAATTGATTGAAGATCGTGTGGATCGCGACCGCAACAAGGAAACCCGGCACGAACCACAAAGGATTGAACCGGAAGTCCCGGGCCGCGGCGTGCAGGTTCTTCTCCGCAAATTCCTGGGCGATCGCGGCAAGGATCGCCATCGTCGTCCCGTGCATGATCGCGGTTCCGAGGCCGCGGACCATCCACACGATCGGCGACAGATTCTCGAACCTGAGGAGATAGAGAATGTTCTCGACGACGGAGAAACCGGCGCCAACGGCAAAGCCGGTGATGACCGCGTCGAGCTTGATGCCGATACGGTTGAACCGGAACAGGGTGATGATGACCCCCGCCTTCAGCGCCTCCTCGATCCATGGCGCGACGAACCGGCTGTAGAGATTGAAGCCGATCGGGAGCGTATCGAGAAACGCGCCGCTGATCGGGTAAGCGATGCCGGCGACAAGCCCGCCGAGCACCAGCAACGTCAGAAGCTCCCACCGGCTCATCAGCTTGAATACGTCGAGCCAGGTGAAGACCAGTGTCAGCACAAGGACCGGGACGAGAGCGAGACCCCAGGACACAACCATCTCCATTCCCATGACGCTACCGCTTACATTATCTTGAGCGAAGCGAGCAGTTCTGTTTTGCGATAGTCGCCATCGGCCCACCCGGCCGCGGCCCCAACCGAGAAAATCATTGGCAGGCGCATCGCCACGGTGAAGTTCAAGTCGAGCTGCGCCCCCAAGTCGTAATATTGATGCCCCTTGCCCGCCGGGTCATCGGTGAACAATGCGCCGGCAAAAACCGCAGGACGCAGATGGCTGAGATAAAAGGCCGCGGTTCCAATTTCGGCGAAGCGGATTGGCGGCAGGTTCACTTCCCCCGTGACCTTGGCGAACCGCCGCGCGGCGATCTCGTCAATCTCGAAGCCGGGGAAGCTTTCCAATTCGCGGTACCGCTTCTCGGAGCGGTCATCGACGTAATTGTTCTGGAACGATCCGAAATAATAAGCGGCGAGCGGGCTCGAATGCATGCCGCCGACCATCCCTGCATCGGTGTAGAGCCAGGCCGAGCTGTTGCTCCACGGCAAGGCGGTCCCGACGTTCAGGCCGCCATAGATTTTGGGATAGAAATGACCTTCCGCCTGGTCGGTGCCGACGGCAAGCCGTCCCTCGATGCCCTTTTCGTGATCGACCCCGCCCTGGGCCTTGGTGGTGTTGGTGTAGCGCAGGCCGACCTCCGCTGAGCGAAGGTCCTTGGGGCTGGCGATATTCTGGGCGCCCGGAAGCTGGGCGAGCCCAAAATAAGCCGCAGCCGACCCGAAGATGTCGAGCTGGCGGGGCGGATCGTAGATCAAAGGCTTTGAATAATTGGCGATTACCGCATCACCCTTGCGGCTGCGCAGCACCGGGCCCGCGAGATCATAGACGTCGGCGAGATTGTGCCAATAAGTGAGCTTCCAATAAGGCGTCTGGTAATCGACGTTGAGGTGGAAGCGCTCGCTATCCGGAATGTCCCCGAAGGGTGAAACCGAAACCGCAGCGCTCAGCTGGCGAAACTGCATCGGGTCGGCGACGTGGATGTAATAGCCGAAAGCCGGCTTCTGGTCGTAGCCCGAGAGAATGGGATAATGAGCGTCGACGCGCATCCGCTGCGTCGGATTGTAGAAGCCGCGCGCGGTGACCAGCTCGTCGAGCGGGACCTTGGCCGGCGAGCCGATGCCCCATTGCTTTAGTTCAGGATGAGCCTTGATCACCTCCGTGCCGAGGAAGCGGACCGGCTCCAAATCCTCGCGAACCTCAGGTTTGATGATCGACGGATTGAAGCCGTCACCGGCGTAATCATAGACCAGCAAAGTGCCGTCAGGACGAAGCTGCGGCCGGAAGAAGCCGGTCGACGCGTTGGTGAGGACATCATATTTGCCGCTCGCGATATCAAAGCGGAAGACGTTCGAGACGCCGGTATAATAGCTGTTGCCAAGCAGCGCCTTGCCGTCCGGGGTGAAGGTAAACATCTCCGGCGTGGCCGGCGGCAGCGACAGGCTCGCGACCGGCTCATCGGCATTGCCCTGCTCGAGGTCTTCGCGCTTCCATATTTTGAGCGACTGCTTGCCCTCGACCGTGCTGTACGAGGCAGACACGAGCGAGCCGTCGGGCGACACGTCGAGGTCGAAGATAATCTCACCATATTTGAACGTCTTGACCTGGTTGAAGCTGGTGTAGGGCGCTGGAATCCGAACCAAAGTCACGAAGCCGTTCTGGTGGCGAAGGCCCCACAAGCTCTTGTCGGCGCGGTTGAGCGCGAGGTCACCGATGCGCGCGTCGGTGAGCAGCCGCCGCTTCTTCCCAGTGTCGACGTCGATCGCATTGAGGTCGCGATAGGCGTAATTCTGGTTGACGTAGAAAGCGGTCCGGCTGTCCGGGTCGAAAGCGACGCTCGTCACCTTGTAGAGCATCATCCCATCGAGATCGGTAAGGTGCGTCAGCTTGCCGGTCGCGAGATCCATCTTCCCTAAAAAGCCGATGCGCCCCGGGTAACGGAAGGCGGCGATCAGGCTGTTCGTCCGCTCGTCGACGAACCCTCGCGACATCGAGCCAAGGCCGTGCGGCGCGAGGTGCTGGACCTCGGTCAGCGGATATTTGGCGAGCGCCGCCAGATTTTCCTGCTGGAACCTGTGCTCGAACGCGATCCAGTCGTTCCACACGTCGCCGAGCGGCCGGCCGAACACATGCTTGAACTGGCTGGCGTAGAAAGCTTTCGAATCCTCCGACCGGCGCAGCCATTCGACGGTTCGCTCCGGCCCGTAGGTGAGCGCAAGATAGGAGAAAAAGCGCGTCCCGTAGAGGTAGGAATTGGCGCCGACCATGAAGTCGGTCTGCGTTCCCTCACTCTCGAGCCCAAGCGGCGAGAAGATGCGGTTGTTGTCGCGGATCTTCGCCCGCCAGACCATTTCGTCATAGCCGCCCTGGGCACGACCGAGGCCGCCCGCCATCCAGGTTTCGAAGAAGACCGCGCTGCCTTCCATGTACCAGCGGGGAGTGAGGTTTCTCGGCGCCGTCAGGAAATTGTAGAGGATCGATTCCGGATGCTTCTGCAGCGGCACCGGCTTGCCCCCGAGGAAATGCCGCCAGAAGGCATCGCGGCTGTTCCACGCATCGATCGCGGCGACGTGCGCAAGCTCGTGGTTGGTGAGCGTGAAGAAGCGCTCGCCGGGCGAAAAGGTCTCCATCGACAGCGACAAGGGCGCAACGTCGAGCAGCACCATGTTGCTTGGCGACCCGAGCGCGGCCGCATTGCCATAATCGGAGAAGTCCTTGAGCAGGACCGTCGTCCGCTCCCACGGTTCCCAGTGAAATTCCTTCTTGTGGAAGGCGAGCGCATTCTCGAACGCCCGGCCGAGATACGGCGTCAGATACGTCTGGATCGGGTCGAGGTAGAGAAGCGAAAGGTTCCTCGTTTCGAGCGTCGACAGCCGGAAGCCCGAAGCATCCTGGGGAACATGTTCAGGTGGCTTCTGCTCGGCGACGTCCGGTTTCGGCGGGCTCGGCTGGACCGGTTCGCCTGGCGGCGGCGTGTCCGTCGGCAAAGGTGGCACCGCATCCGGTTTCTCGACATGGGTCGTCGTGTCCGCCGGCGGCGGTGGAGGGGGCTGATTGGACTGAGCCTGGGCAATTGCCGAGCCCGCCGTTGCAACGAGACCGATGGCAAGCGATGCGAGCGCGAGCCCGCGCCCGCCGGCCACGATACGCGTCACATCAGCCCCCCTTCAGGCGTCAGTTATGAGCCTGCGATGCCAGGTTCGCCTGGTTGAGCGCAGCCGAGAAACTCGGGTTCGCCATCAACGCCGCCATGTTGGGCTGCGCCGCCAGTGACGCAAAGGCCTTCTGGTTCGACGCGAGCGTCGCCATCGCCGCCGACTGGTGGCTCATCGAGGCGAAGGCCTGCGGGTTCACCATCATCGCCGAGGCTGCCTGCGGGTTGCCCATCACGGCCTGCATCACGCCGGCGTTGATCTTGCCGGCCGCCGCCGCCGAAGCCGCCAGCGAATTGGCGTTGAACGCCTGCAGGGCCTGCGACGCCGAGCTTAGCTGGGCCGCGTTCGCTGCATTCCCGAAGGCCGAGGCGCTCTGACCGATCGCCGAGATCGCCTGCGGGCTCATCTGATGAGCGCTGCTTGCGAGGCTCGCGAAGGCCGCAGCGTTGGCGTTGATCGCTGAGAACACCCTGGGATCCGCGCTCAACGCCTTCATCGCCGTCGCATCGCTGGCAAGCTTCGCGAACGAGCTCGCACTGCTGGCGAATTGCGCATTGTTCCCCGCCGCTGCGGCAAACTTGGAGAAGCCCGCCGCATTGTTCGCATATTGGGCGAACGCCGCCGAGTTGGCGAACACCGCGGCCATCGCCTGCGGCTGCGACGCGAGCGCCGCAAAGGCCTGCGAATGGCCTGCGACCGCCTGCAGGGCCTTGGGCTGACCAGCCAGCGAGTTGAGGGCATTGGAATGGCCTGACAAGGCTGCCAGGCCCGCGGACGAAATGCCTGCCGAGGCAGCGAGCTGCGCCGCCGCAGCCGCGCTTTTCACCGCCGCCGCAAGCCCCTGCGGCTGACCTGCAAGCCCCTTGAAGCCTGCCGCGTTGGCGGCAATGGCGCTGAAGACTTTCGGATCGGCGTTGAGCGCCTTCATGGCAGCAGCATCGGCAGCGAGCTGCTGGAACGCGGCTGCATTGGCGGAGAACCGGTCATCGCCCGAGCCCCGCGCCGCATTGGCCTGAAACGAGCTGATATTGCTCGCGAAACTGGCGAACGCCGCCGGATTTGCGGCGATTGCGGCAAGTGCTGCCGGATGGGCGGCAAGCCCCTCAAGCGCGGCCGAGTGGCCATAAGCTGCGGCCAGCACCTGCCCGTTGTTGGCGCGGGCGGCAGGAGCGACGCCCTGCAACGCGGCCGCTGCCTGTGCGACATTGGCGAAGGCCTGCGGGTTGCCGGCGAGCGTTGCGAACGCCTGCGGATTGTTCATCAGCGCCGACATAACCTGCGGCTGTCCCGCCAGTGACTGGAAGCCCGGGCTCGCGGCGAGCGAACGAAGTTGCGGATCCTTGGTCAAAAGCTCGAACGCATCCGTTTGCATGAGCTCGGGAACGGACGTGTCGCCAAGCGTCACATCACCCTCGCCGATCTGGCTCGACTGGTAGCGGTCAGCCGGCGTGATCGTGCCGGCCGTTGGACCAAGTGGCGGATAGATCCGCCCCACAGAATATGCCGCCGCAGCGACTAGCGCGACTCCGGCGATCGAGATCAAGTATCGATTATTGTTAGATAAAGTGGCCATGATGCACCCCCAAAATAGCCAAGGCGTGAGAGATTGTGAGCTAATTGAGGTGGAGTCAATTGAAGGTTAACAGCCGTTAAGCCAAATGGAGGGCTAAGCGGGCCGGCTTAAGGTCTCCGATAATTCCGCAACCTCCAGCCAGCGAAATTCCGCTGCCTCAATCTCTGCGCGATTGCGTGCGATACGCTCGGTCAACTCGGCGAAATGCTCTGGATCGCGCGTATAGAGATCGGGATCCGACAGCTTTCCTTCGTCCGCCGCGACCTCGCCTTCCAGCCGCTCAATTTCGCCCGGCAGCCGATCATAGTCGCGCTGATCCTTGTAGGTGAGCTTGCTCGCCGGCGAGGACCGCTGAGCGGCGCTTGCCAACCCTTTCTCCTTCGCTCCGGAGCGCTGTGGACGATGGTCCTGGTAACGCTTGCGGATCCAGTCTTCGTAACCGCCGGCGACGATATCGACCTTCCCCGAGCCATCGAGCCCCAAAGTGATCGTCACCGTGCGGTCGAGGAAGTCGCGGTCGTGGCTGACGATCAGCACCGTACCTTCATAATCGGCGATCACTTCCTGAAGCAGGTCGAGCGTTTCGAGATCGAGATCGTTGGTCGGCTCATCCAAGACCAAGAGATTGGCTTCCCGCGCGAACTCGCGCGCCAGCAGCAAGCGCGACCGTTCGCCGCCCGACAGCAACCCGATCGGCGCTTCGGTCAGCGACGGATCGAACAGGAATTCCTTCAAATAGCCCTTGATGTGCTTCTTCGAGCCGCGAACCTCGATCCAGTCGCCGCCGTTCGCGAGCACGTCCTTCACGCGCTTCTGCGGCTCCATCAGCTTGCGCTGCTGGTCGATGACGATCCCGCTTAGCGTCTTCGCGAGGGTGACCGAGCCGGTGTCGGGCCGAAGCTCACCGGTCAAGAGCTTCAAAAGGGTGGTCTTGCCGGCACCGTTCGGGCCGACGACGCCGATGCGGTCGCCACGCTGAACGCGAAGCGAGAAGTCGCGGATGATGGCCCGTTCACCGTAGGCTTTCGCGACGTCCTGCGCATCGATGACGGTCTTTGAGCGAACGTCATCTTTGGCGAGCGCGAGCTTCGCCGATCCTGCTGCGCCGAGCATTGCGGCGCGCTGGGCGCGCATCTCGTTGAGCCTCGCGAGGCGTCCCTGATTGCGTCGCCGGCGCGCCGTCACTCCGCGCTGGAGCCAGTGAAGTTCGAGCTTCAGCTTGGCGTCGAGCTTTTCCGCCGCGCGCGCTTCCTCCTCATAGACCTGCTCGGTCCACGTTTCGAAACCGCCGAAGCCGATCTCGGCCCGACGGAGATTTCCACGGTCAAGCCACAGGCAGCTCCGCGTCAGGCGCGCCAGGAAAGTGCGGTCGTGGCTGATGGCGATGAATGCGCCAGTGAACCTCTTCAGCCATTCCTCGAGCCATTCGATCGCGCCGAGATCGAGATGGTTGGTGGGCTCGTCGAGGAACAATATGTCGGGCTTCTGGGCGAGTGCCCGGGCGATTGCGGCGCGGCGGCGCTCGCCGCCACTCGCAGTCGAGATTGCGCGCGAGAGATCAATGCCGAGCTGGTCGGCAATCGCAGCTGCCTCATGGGCTTCCGGTGCTCCGGAACCGCCCAGAACCCAATCCTCTAGCGTTTCGAAGCCAGCCATGTCAGGATCCTGCTCGAGCAGGATGATCTTGGTGCCGGGAACGACGGTGCGCTTGCCCTCGTCGGTGTCAATCAAATCGGCGAGGCACTTCAGAAGCGTCGTTTTCCCGGCGCCGTTGCGCCCGATCAGCGCCAGTCGGTCGCGCTCCCCAATATAGAGGTCGAGCCCGCGGAATAACCAGCCTTCACCCTGGACGAGACCCAGCTGTTCGTAAGAGAGGATTGGCGCTGCCATGCCGCCCCCTAGCGAAAGCAGGGCTTTTGCGTCACTATCTTTGCCCTGAACGGGGGCGTTCGATCATATTCATAACGCATTCAATGCTGTCTGGTAGAACCATGGCCGTGAAAGAACTGCGTCCATGACCCCGTTTCGTACCCTTCTTGCGGCGTTTTTCGTCGCCACGCTCGCCGGCGCTCCGGCGCTGGCCGATCCGCCGCGCGAAGCGGACCGGGCCTTTCGCGACACCCAGCGCGGCCGTGCGCTGCCCCTGCCCCAGCTTGAACGCCGGGTCCTGCCGTTCATGGGCGGCGCCGATTACCTCGGCCCCGAACTCAACGGCGACACCTATCGCCTGAAGTTCATGGAGAACGGGCGCGTAATCTGGGTCGATGTCGACGCCCTCACCGGCCGAATCATCCGGCGCTCCAGGCCGTAACGAAAAGGGGGCAGCTGAAAAGCCGCCCCCTTTGGGTCTGCGTTGAACTGGGGAGACTCAGCCGCCCATCAGCGACCAGCCCCACAGCTGATCGGGAGACCAGCCCAGGAGCGCGATGCTGTCGTCGTTGACGCTGATGACAGTGTCCATGACCCCGTCATGGTTGTAGTCGACAGCCGACACGTGGAAGCAGTTGCTGCCACAGTTGATCGACAGCCCATCGCTCAGCTTTCCAAGATACATGACGTCGGAATAGGTCCCGTAGTCGAACAGGACGCGATCGCCCGCCGCCGGATTGAAGTCGGTGACGACATCGTGACCGCCGCCCGAGCGAAGCACGAACTTGTCCGCGCCATCACCGCCCGTCAGCGTGTCGTTGCCGGCACCGCCGTCGAGAAAATCGTTCCCGCGACCACCGTCAAGAGTGTCGCTGCCGACAGTGCCGGCGAAGGAATCGGCTTTATTGCCACCTTTGAATTTCATGTTTCTGCCCCCTCAATGGACGAGGCAAGATGGCCCAGCAGGTCTTCCTGCTTGGTTCACGGACTGGGTGAATCAAATCTTGATGCTGCGCGGAAACTTCGCGCTCACCCCCCAACTCCCTCTCGCGGTTAATCGCCACGATGCGCGAGGCGTTCATATCGTGGTAAAGAGGCATCGCTCAGCGTAAGGGCTCATGAAGGCGATCGTTCCGGATAGGCAACCGATTGCCGCAATGCGGGTTGACGGGCCAGATATGAACGTCTCCAGGAAGCAAATATGCGCGTTCTGATCGTTGAAGACGAACCTAACCTCGGCCGGCAGCTCCGCTCGACCCTCGAGGGCGCCGGCTATGCCGTGGATCTCGCCACCGACGGCGAGGACGGCCATTATCTCGGCTCCACCGAAAATTATGACGCGGTGATCCTTGACCTCGGCCTGCCGGAGATCGACGGCCTGACGGTGCTCGATCGCTGGCGCAAAGAGGCACGCAAGATGCCCGTCCTGGTGCTCACCGCGCGCGACAGCTGGTCGGACAAGGTCGCAGGCCTCGATGCGGGCGCCGACGACTATCTCGCCAAGCCGTTCCAGACCGAGGAACTCATTGCTCGCCTCCGAGCGCTGATCCGTCGCTCCTCCGGCAATGCCTCTTCCGAGTTGATCGCGGGCGACATCCGTCTCGATACCCGCTCGGGAAAAGTGACCAAAAGCGGCGAACCGGTGAAGCTCACCGCCCAGGAGTACAAGCTCTTGTCCTACCTCATGCACCACAAGGGCAAAGTGGTCAGTCGAACCGAACTGATCGAGCACATTTACGACCAGGATTTCGATCGCGACTCCAATACGATCGAGGTGTTTGTCACACGCATCCGCAAGAAGCTCGGCGCTGACGTCATCACGACGATCCGCGGCCTCGGTTACAGCCTTGAAGAGCCCATGGAGGCTCGCGCCGGTTGAACAAACAAGCCGCCCCGGTAACGGCGGCGGCCGGGGCTGGAGCCGCCGCAGCGCCAGGCGCGGCCCGCCATCGCACCGGGTCGCTCAGCCGGCGCATGATCGGCGTCGCGGCGCTGTGGATCACCGCTTTGCTGTTGATTGGGGGCTTTGCGCTCGACCGAGTCCTTACGCGCACGATCGTCGACAGCTTCGACAACGAGCTGCGGCTAATCCTCAAAGGCATGATGGGAGCGGCCGAGATCGGGCCTGACGGCGAGGTGCGGTTCAGCCGTCCTCCCGCTGATCAGCGCTTCATTGAGCCATATTCGGGTCTTTACTTCCAGATCAGCGGCATTGGCACGGAAGCCTTCCCCTCGCGCTCCCTATGGGACCGCCGCTTGCGGGTGTCGGACAATCACAATGACGTGAAGCCTCACCTCTACGACAGCGATGAATTCTCGACCCCGGGAAGCAAGGAGACGCTGAGGATCATTGAGCGCGATGCGATCCTCCCCGGTTCGCCCGTCCGCTGGCGCTTCCAGGTCGCTGAATCGCGTGAGACCATCGACAATCAGATCCATCGTCTGCGCCTGGTGCTGTTCTGGAGCTTCCTCGCGCTCGGCATCGGGCTGATCGCGCTCGCTGCCCTTCAGACTTTCTACGGGCTGTGGCCGTTACGGCGGGTTCGCCAGGATGTTGCGGCAATCCGATCGGGCGAGGGATCGCGCATCGGTGAAGATTTCCCGACGGAAATTCGTCCGCTCACCGAGGAAATCAACCAGTTGCTCGCGCATAGCGAGGAACAAGCCGAGGAAGCACGGCGCCACGCCGGCAACCTCGCGCATGCGCTGAAGACGCCGCTGACGGTCATCACCAACGCCGCCACGGCCCACTCGCCCGACCTCGCCGACACCGTCTGCCGCGAGGCCTCGATCATGCGCCGCCAAGTGGATCACCACCTCGCCCGCGCCCGGGCGATCGGGCGACGGGCGTCGGTCCAGGCTCGAGCAAGAGTCTGGGACAGCCTCGAAGCCGTCCAGCGCGCGCTC
>Ga0207647_10000238_pt1 | contig 45001 bp, 34 predicted proteins | sample KBSCornC2_FD_184295 | JGI IMG/M metagenome (GOLD analysis project Ga0207647, IMG submission 184295) | Corn rhizosphere microbial communities from Kellogg Biological Station, Michigan, USA - C2 (SPAdes) (version 2) | ecosystem: Host-associated > Plants > Roots > Rhizosphere ... | reverse complement strand
CCCGGATCAATGATCACCACTGTTTTAAAGCCCTGGGCTGATAACTCCTTGATCATCTTCTTCGGATCAGGGAAATACTTTCGGTTCCAGGTAAAGCAGCGGTAACCGTCCATATAATCTATATCGAGGTAAATGCCATCACAAGGTATTTTTTGCTCACGGAAAGTTTTGGTAACCATCCGCACTTTTGATTCAGGATAATAGCTCCAGCGGCACTGGTGATAACCCAGGGCCCAAAGCGGAGGCATAGGGTGTGTACCGGTAATTACACTGTAACGCTTCACCACGTCCATCATGTGCGGACCATGGATATAGTAGTATTGCAATTCGCCGCCCTCTGCCCAGAAACTCGTTTTAGTAGCATCTTCGGCACCAAAGTCAAACTCGGCTTTAAAAGTATTATCGAAGAATATACCATGAGCTATTCCTTTATTTAAACTGATATAAAAAGGAATGGACCGGTATAAAGGATCCTGGTTCCATGCAAATGAGTAAGCATCTGTATTCCAGTTTTTTAAACGCTTACCTCTCAAGTTTAACTCCGTAGCCTTGTCGCCTAATCCGAAGAAGCTTTCTTCCGGCTGGCATTCTTTGGTGCAGTAGACATAATAGCCGCCAAACTTCACGTTTTCTTCCCAGTGCATCTGTACCGCATCTGCGCTGGTGACATGGTTCTGGTTATCGGAAAATGATATGAAGAAGTCTTTTTTGCGGACGTGGCAGTTAACAATATTAGTATACACTATATAGTCTGTCTCCTCTTCACGCAAACCAAACAGCGAAACCTTGTTTTCCAGCTTGGGTACCGCATAAGAAAACTCGTCCAGGAAAACGCTGTGAGGGGCTAGTCGTACTCTTATAATCTCGTCTGTAACTACAGTAATCTCTACGTTTGCGTCACCGTCGGTAAAAAAAAACTTATTTCCTTTCTGAACCGCACCGGTTGGCGCGCCCAGGTATTTTTTAACAATTGGCTTTAGTCCGGTGACCGGGTTGTTGACGTGGTGGAATTCTTCTTCCTCTTCAACTGTTTTTGTAGGCAATAGTTCGGGGTTTAACGTATTCTTATCTTCCATTCAAATTAATCTCTCTTCTGCAAATATCTCGGTTGTGTTATTCATACGCAATATAATAATCGGCGTTTATAAACCAAGCACTAAAGTTGAATTATATAATTTGTTCGACAAATCACTCTTCTTTCTCGTTGACCCTCAGGGCTAATAATGCCGCCAGTATCATCATGCAACCCCCTATTTCAACGGCCAGCAAGCGGTTATTGTTCAGTAAATGTGCCATGATCCAGCCAAAAAACAACGATGCAATGATCTCGGGCAGTACAATAAAAAAATTAAATATACCCATATAGATGCCTACTTTGCTCTCGGGCAAGCACCCGCCAAGCATGGCATATGGCATCGAAAGAATGCTCGCCCAGGCTATGCCCACACCCGTCATGGATACAAAAAGCATATTGGGCGTATGTATAAATCCCACGGATATCAGACCTGCAGCGCCGCAAAGCAGGCACAACATGTGTGTATATTTCCGACCGATTTTTGCGGCAATTAATGGCAGGAAAAAAGCAAATACAAAGGTCACAATGTTATAATATCCTAACGTCAGGCCGGCAAACTCTATCCCTTTAGTATACAGATCATCCTTCTCACTTACTGCGCCAAATACGTTACGGGCCACAGCCGGCGAATAATAAAACCACATCAGAAACAAACCCGGCCAGGTAAAAAACTGCATAAGCGCCAATTTCCTCATTCTGTTTGGCATCGTGCGGATAGCGTGAAAAATTTCGCCTGCTCCCCCCCCAAAGCCTTTTTTCTCCTCACGTTTTTTCTGGCGTTCGGTGATATCTGCTGGCGGATATTCGGTACTTGTGATTATCGTATATAGCACCGCAACAATAAATGCCACGGCCCCGATATAAAACGAATATCTTACTGTCGCCGGGATATTCTCGCTGTCAATCAGTTTATTGGATACATGAAACCAATTGGCCATCATCCATGGCAGCATCGATGCCACTACCGATCCCAAGCCGATGAAAACACTCTGCATTGAGAACCCTTGCGTCCGCTGGTCATCGGGAAGTTTGTCGGTAACAAACGCCCTAAATGGCTCCATACTCACATTAATGGATGTATCAAGTATCCACAGAATCCCGGCCGCCATCCATAAAGTGGACGATTGTGGCATCAAAAAGAGACAAATGGTACTCAGGATTGCCCCTACCAGGAAATACGGGCGCCTGCGCCCAAGTGTTTTATGCCAGGTATGATCGCTGAAATAACCAATAATAGGTTGAACAATAAGTCCGGTTAAAGGTGCGGCCAGGAACAGAAACGGGATTTTATCCGGCTTGGCACCAAGGTATTCATAAATGGCACTCATATTGGCCATCTGCAGTGCCCAGCCGAATTGGATACCCAAAAAACCAAAGCTCATGTTCCATACCTGCCAAAAGCTTAGCCGTGGTTTATGGGTCATACTTACTGTCGTCATAATTGGTGATTGGTTTATGTTGGTTTAATAGTTGTCTGAACCTGAATTTTCAGAATTAATGAATTTACAGAATTCTGGCCATTCCAAAAATTCAATGAATTCCGGTCAAAATTGTAATAACATCCCGCTCATTGCCGGCAGGTTTATCCCCACCCCATCGGCAACGTTATCGGTTATAAATTTCATTCCGCTCATTAAGTCTGTAAACTCTGCTTTTCCGCTTATTTGCAGCCTGGCGAGCAGGTCGGAAGGAAGCAGAATTTGCATCCGACGTTCATCACGGTTAAAATTGGCTATCACTAATATACGTTGTTTATCGGTATATCTGAGGAAGATGTATAGCCGTTGGTCAAAACCCGGTTGATGTTCATTGGCTACCATCAATTCCCAGAATTCACCGGTGTGCAGAGCTTCGTTGTCGCGCACCGCATTCAGCAGCTTGCTATAAAAGGCCCTCAATCGTTTTTGATCATCGGATAATTGTCCGCCGTCCCAGTTGCCGTTGTTCAGCCATTTCTGATGTTCAGGTATGCCCCAGTAATCGAATATGGTGGTGCGACCGTCGTTGCTGCTAAAGCCTTCGGCACCAAAAGCCCTTTCCCCTACCTCCTGCCCAAAATAGATCATCACCGGGCCGCGGTGAAGTGTGGCTGTTATAATCATCCCCGGAACGGCAAGCCAGGGGTTTCCCGCAAAATCCGGACATGCAATGCGCTGTTCGTCATGGTTCTCCATAAAGCGGAGCATGTGGGTATCGATAAATCTGCAATCGTTATTCCAAACGGAATTAATGTCCCAGGTCGATGCGCCGTACTCGCTACGAGTTAGTCGCTTAATGGAATCATAAAGGCCGATCTTATCATACAAATAATCGAACTTGCCGCCATAGATATAGTTATGATACTTGTTCCGATCATAAGCCTCGCCAATGAAGATCAATTCCGGGTACTCCGCTTTTAGTTTTGGAATGATCCAGCCCCAGAACTCAAAAGGAACCATCTCCACCATATCGCAGCGAAAACCATCAATACCCTTTGCCGCCCAAAACCTCAGGATATCAAGCATTTTGTTCCATAGCGGCGGAATTGGATCAAAATGCTTTTGACAGCTATTTTGATAATCGACACCATAATTCAGTTTCACCGTCTCGAACCAATCATTGATAGACGGCCACGCGCTAAACACATCGTTACCGGTTGCTTTAGCAGGATTTTCATCAAAGCGCCCATCTTTCAGTGGACTGTAAAATTCGTCACCACCGGCGCTGTACCCCAGCGGAACAACGAGTGCGTTTCCAGGCGTATAATAAAAATCATTCTTTGGGTCGAACGCTTTGCTTTTATCATCGTCCTGGCCAAAATCACGAACGTCTGCAGGTTTTACATCCGAAGCATAGGTACGTGCCACATGATTGGGCACAAAATCCATGATCACCTTTAAGCCATTTTGATGGGTTCGGTTAATTAAGTCCTCATATTCGTTCATCCGGTTCGGCACATCAACCGCCAGATCGGGATCGACATCATAATAGTCCTTTACCGCATAAGGGGAACCCGCACGACCTTTTACCACGTCGGGATCGTCAACCTTAATACGGAATTGCGAATAATCCGTCATGGTGGCGTGTTCGATCACTCCGGTATACCAAACATGGGTAAAGCCCATGGTCTTTATTTCCTGCAGGGCTTTGTCATTAATATCATTGAATTTGCCTACCCCATTTTCCTCTATAGAGCCATAGAATTTGTTGGTCTGATTTGTGTTACCAAACAGACGTGGCAGAAGTTGATAGATGGTTAGTTTATTATCTAAAAATTCGTCCATAGTATTATTTCAAACTGTTTGGCAGAGGGACTTGAAGAGATACCGAAACTACCGTTACCCCCTGATTAGCTGTCAATTCACGCTCTCTGCCTCTTAAGAGAAACTTTATATCAGGACCAGATAAATGATCTATACTCACCTGCTCTTTTCTGACTGTCACTTTTAAAGAAGTCCCTCTAAAGCCTACTTTAAATGAGAATGATTGCCATTTCTCTGGCAAAAATGGATCAAACGATAATTTCCCATCCCGCACTCGCATCCCGCCAAAACCTTCTACTACCGACATCCAGGTGCCAGCCATTGAGGTGATATGACAGCCGTCCTCGGTGTCGTTATTATAATCGTCCAGGTCTAAGCGCGAGGTGCGCAGGTAAAACTCGTAAGCCCGGGCCTCGTCCCCCAGTTTTGCGGCAATGATGGCATGGACGCAAGGCGACAGCGATGATTCATGCACAGTACGCGGCTCATAAAAATCATAATTCCGACGAATAGTATCGATATCGTAGTTCTCTTCAAAAAAGTATAGGCCCTGCAAAACATCAGCCTGTTTAATATAGCACGAACGCAGTATCCGGTCCCAACTCCATTTTTGGTTGAGTGGCCGTTCACTTGCGGGCAGGTCTTTCACCAGTATTTGTTCCTTGTCAAGATAACCGTCCTGTTGAAGGAATATTCCGAGTTCGGCATCATAACCGTAATACATCTTTTCGATGATGTCCCTGAATTTTGCACTTTCTTTTTGTTTATCGAAGTTGATCCTGGCAACCAAAGCATCAAACCTGGTCTTATCGGCAGCTTCTACTTTTTCGGCCACTTCTAAAGTATATTTCATACACCAGGTTGCAAGGGTGCTGGTGTACCAGTTGTTGTTCACATTATTTTCGTATTCGTTCGGACCTGTAACGCCCAGCATGACATACTGCTGTTTGTCTTCCGACCAGTTAACCCGCTGCGCCCAGAACCTTGCTATCGCGATCAGTACTTCAAGGCCATAATCCACTAAATATTGTTCATCGCCGGTATAACGCACATAATTGAATATAGCATAGGCAATAGCACCATTGCGGTGTATCTCCTCAAAAGTGATTTCCCATTCGTTGTGGCATTCGGTACCATCCATGGTCACCATCGGGTAGAGCGCGGCACCATCCTTAAAGCCCAACAGTTTGGCGTTATCAATGGCCTTGCCCAATTGTTTATAGCGATATAAAAGAAGATTGCGGGTCACCTTCTGATCAGCAGTTGCAAGGTAGAACGGCACGCAATAAGCCTCCGTGTCCCAATACGTTGAACCGCCGTATTTCTCTCCTGTAAAACCTTTCGGACCTATGTTCAATCGGTCATCCTCGCCTGTATAAGTTTGATTTAACTGGAAAATATTAAATCGTATCGCCTGCTGCGCTGATGCATCACCTTCAATAATGATATCGTTATGCTGCCATTTTTTATCCCATGCCTCGGCTTGTTCAGCCAGCATTTTTTCAAAGCCTTTTGCGCTGATGGCTTTTAAAGTCTTTTCCAGTTCAGCAACCAAGGTATTAGCTGGATAGTTTTGTGAGGAAAGGTTTGCCGCATATTTGGTTAATGTGATCGCCTGTCCCTGAAAAGCATCCAATTTGATCTCAGATGCAACGTACTTTTCCTTTTCAATGCTTTGGATCGGTCCATTTTGAGAAACAGTAAACTTCTGCCCGGTTGCTACTTCAAAGCCGGTTTTCCTGGTGCGCATCTGAATATAACCACCGTCGCTCCAACTGCCCTTGCTTACCTCATCCCAAAACTTTTCATCATAGTTGGAATCTTTATTTTTGACATCACCATCGATAAAAGATGTAATTGTAATTGGCCCGCTAAAATTTACCGGCGTTATTGTGTAGCGAATTACCCCAGTCTCATCATCAACCATACTGCAAAAGCGGACGGCCTCTACATCAACCTCTTTGCCTTTAGTCGTTTTAGCGTGAAATGTGCGTTTCAGATAACCCTCCTTCATATTCAACTCCCGCCTGAAGCTGCTTACCTCGCATTTTGCCAAATCCAATTGCTCTCCGTCAATCACTACATCAATCCCAACCCAGTTGGCGGCGTTCAATACTTTAGCAAAATATTCCGGGTAGCCGTTTTTCCACCACCCCACACGGGTCTTGTCGGGGTAATATACCCCGGCAACATAGTTGCCCTGCAGCGTTTCGCCACTGTAGGCTTCTTCAAAATTTGCCCGCTGCCCCATCCTTCCGTTGCCCAGACTGAAAAGGCTTTCGGATATTAAATTATATTTCGGCTCAAACCCTTCTTCTATAATCTTCCACTCGTCAACTTTGATGTAGTTTTTCATTTGTCTTACTTTCAAATATGATCGTCATTGCGAGGAACAGCCCGTCCCGAATTTATCTCGGGAAAGCAACCCCTGACTTTGCATCTTCGTCCTGTATAGAATGGGATTATTGATGCTATGTTTTTGTTTTTCATTGGCATCAATGAGCTCCCTTTGGTCGGTTACTTCATCGTTCACTCTTCGCAATGACTTCTTATTTATAATTCTTTCAATTTTTCCAATGTCATTTTATCCAGCCCACTTACCACCAGATCGGCTTCGGTAAGCACCTGTGGCGAGCCTATTCCTACGGCTTTCATCCCACCGTTGTGAGCAGCTTCGATTCCTACAATGGCGTCTTCAAATACCACACAGTTCTCTGCAGGGACGCCCAACTCATCAGCTCCTTTTAAAAACACTTCGGGATCGGGTTTCGGCTTGCTTACTTTATTGCCATCAATCACCACATTAAAAAAGTGTGTAATCCCCACTTTTTCTAATATCGTCTCCGAGTTCTTACTGGCTGAACCTAATGCCGTTTTCAACCCGGCGTCGATGCAAGCTTGCAGAAATTCCGCAGCACCAGGCAATATTTCATCGGGTGTCATTTTATTGATCATTTCCACATACCAGGCATTTTTCCGGGCAGCTAGTTCTTCCTGCTCTGCCTCAGTTTTTGTAACACCTCCCCATTGAAGGATCAGGTCGAGCGAGCGTATACGGCTCACGCCCTTCAGGTTTTCATTTTGTTCTTCGGTTATGTCAAAACCGAGTTCATTGGCCAGTCGTTTCCATGCCTTATAATGATAAACCGCCGTATCGACGATCACGCCGTCGAGGTCAAAAATGCATGCTTTTATAGTTGTCATTCTTTTTCAGGTCATCCGCAAAAGCCTGCGGGCGCAGTTATTTTAATTAGTGTGTATTGTTAGGTATTAATTCCAGCACCAATGTTGCCTTGGCGGGGATAGTTAATTTGGATATATCCATCACCTGGTCGGTGATCACGTTCCTGGCCTTCAACGCTCCATCAAGGCGTTCAACGTAACGTGAGGTTGAAATCGTTTGCTCTTTATCCCGACTGTTATAGGCCACCATCACCGTTTTCACTCCATCGTACCGAAAGTACACATAAACGCCGTCTTCTGGTATATACTGCATCAATTTACCAGTTTGCAGGGCAGAAGTATTCTTGCGGTAATTTGCTAAAGTACGCACATAATTAAAGGCATCATTTTCTTTTTCATTACGGCCCGCGGCAGTGAATTTATTTACTTTATCATCCGCCCATCCTCCGGGAAAATCTTCACGTACCAGGCCGTCGGGGTTAGAGAAGTTTTTCATCAGTATCTCATCGCCATAATACATTTGCGGTACACCACGCAAGGTCATCAACATTGCCATACCCGATTTGTATTTGGTTATATCCTCGCCAACAACCGAGAAAAAACGACTCATATCGTGATTATCTAAAAAGATGGTATTCTTCGTCGGATCCTTATATAAAAAGTCCTGCGCTAAAACAGAATACAACCGATTGACGCCATCCGTCCAGCCTTCTTTACCATTCAGGGCTTCGTAAATTGCTTCTTTCAATACCCCGTCAGTTATCCCGGGCAAGTGAGTATCAAGTCCCCGGTTCACTGTATTGCCTTCCGTGAAAAATGCCTGGTTAGGAACCGACCATACCAGCGTCTCACCAAAAATGGACAGGTTCGGGAATTGTTTCCTTACTTCTTTAGCCCAGTCAGCCATAAATTGAGGGTCGTTATATGGATATGTGTCCAACCTAAATCCATCTACTCCCGAATACTCTACCCACCAGATATGATTTTGCGTCAGGAACCGTTGCACAAAAGGGTTATTCTCGTCCATGTCAGCCATGCGGCGATCAAACCAGCCATCCAACATTTGTTTACGATCGGATTCCGAAGCATGTGGGTCCATCACTGCCTGATCTCTGAAATTGGATTTAGTAAACTCCGGCCAGCGGTGCACCCAATTACGCATAGGCATGTCACGTATAGTATAGCCTTCCGTTCCAGCGTGGTTGTGCACAAGGTCCATAATCACTTTGAGGCCCATTTTATGACATTTCTCTACAAATTCCTTGTATAGCTCGTTAGTACCATATCGCGGGTCGACCTTATAATGATCGGTTACCGCATAACCGTGATAAGATGCTTTGGGTTCATCATTCTCAACAACCGGTGTTAGCCAGATAGCAGTAACACCCAGATCCTTTAAATAATCAAGGTGATTAATGATGCCTTGTATATCTCCCCCATGGCGACCGAACATCGAATCGCGACGAATTCCCGTTTCGCGCATGCCAGAGAATGAATCATTGCTCGGATCGCCATTTGAAAAACGGTCCGGCATAATGAGGTAGATCAAATCTTGATTAGTTACACCTTGAGCGCGTCCGTGTGAATGATCGCGCTTTTTCAATTCATATTGATAAGTCAGCGTCTTCGCTTTTGCCTTGGTGAAATTTATCGGGAACGTTCCCGGAGATACGTAAGAAGAAATGTGAAGGTCGACAAACAAATAGTTCGGATTGTCAACTTTATGCACCCTAACCACTTTTACACCGTGGTAATGCAGCTCAACTTTTCTGTAGGCAATATCTTTACCGTGAACGATCAACTGCAGATTAGGATTGCTCATTCCCGTCCACCAAAACATCGGTTCAACGCGCTCCAGAGCGGGTATTTGTGCAGACACGTGATGTAGCATAAAGAAACAGCAAATGGTAAGAAATAATAGTTTTCTCATAATCAGGTCTTAAAATAACAGGGTACAAGACACCTGGTTATTGCGTTTCAAATTTAATATAAAATAGTTTGCCTACCAGAAAAAGTGAAAATGATTGATTAAAAGGATATTATTTAGGCAAATGCCCTATTTCGCTATAGAGGCCATAACCGATTCCAACAAAGCCTATTATCATAAAAACAAGAAATGCATACAACAATAGCCTATGATTTTAAATAAAAAGGCATAGCAATGCTGCCATGCCTTTTTATGAACTGCGTAATCTTACACCAGCACGTTCCCTCCATCCACCACAATCACCTGCCCTGTGGTATAATTGCCCTTCATCAGGAAAATGTAGGCCTCAGCTATGTCTTCAGCCTCTCCAACCCTGCCGGTTAGCAGTTTGCTTCCCACTTCGTTGTACATCGCTTCGCGGTCGGCTTCCGGGATGTTGTTCCACAGATCGGTTTTTACCATTCCTGCACAAACGGCATTTACCCGTATGGGAGCTAAATCGATCGCCAACCCTTTAGTAAGTGATTCAACCGCCCCGGCTATGCTTGCAGCCACCGACCATCCTTTCCATGGACGAATACCCACGATACCATTCGTCAAAATAATCGAACCGCCTTTACGTATATAAGGACTGCCGTATTTAGCTGTCATCAGGGCTCCCCAATAGCGTACATTGAAAAACTTGCGCGAATCTTCAATGTTTATATTACCGGGGTCACCTATCTGCAAGGTCTCTCCTGCTGAGAAGATCAGGTGGTCAAATTCACCAACCTTCTTAAATAATTCTTTTACCTGTTGTTCGTCGGATACATCAACGGCATACCCTTGAGTTCCTTCGGGCAATATGCCCAATGCTTTATCTACACTACTTTGCCTGCTGGATACTACTACCAGGTCAGCACCTTCGGCGGCGGCTATTTTTGCTGTGGCAAGCCCAAAACCCGACGTTCCGCCTATTAAAACTACTCGTTTACCATTTAAACTGCTTTTTGCAAATGTTTCTTTGTCTTTCATGATCTGTTATTTATTTGACAGACAAAGTTCCCTAACCCCAGTGAGAGCGCATTTAACAAATGGTAAAAAAGGATTTAGCGCATATTTTTTCTAATGCGGCTTAAGGATTGTTGGGTAATGCCAAGGTAAGAAGCGATATCGCTTAATGAAACACGTAACGCGATGTCGGGCTGACGCATCAGGAAATTACGGTAGCGTGTAGCGGCGTCCTCGCCCAAATACGAGTTACGAACGTTTATTTTTTCTAACAAAGATTGTGTAGTAATCCCGTTGATCAGTTCTTTCAGGTAAGGCAATTTTTCGTACAGGTTTAATAATTTCTGTTTTTTTAATACTACCAGCTGTGCATCACAGGCTGCTTCTATTCCTTCGGGTGCAGCGATATTATTATTAAAACTATTCAGGATACTGCAAAACTGGTTTTCTTTCAGGAAAAAGTAAGTCATCTTGTTTCCTTTATCATTTTGAGCGACGATACGCAGCACCCCCTTGCATATAAAAAACATTTCGCGACAAATGTGGCCTTCTTCAAACAGCACTTCACCTTCAATTACTTCGCGAAAAGTTACTTCGCTCCCGATAAGTTCGGCGTCACTATCGGGTATATTTTTAAACAATCGCAGAAAATTGACGAACGAGTCGATCATGCGATAAAGCTATTGATAATCCTGATAAATCAGTTTTCATTTTTATCTTCGTAAACCAATTCTGCAATCATCATGAAAGCTATATCTATCATCTCTATTCCGGTTACAGACCAGGAGGCAGCCAAACAGTTTTACCTGAAACTCGGCTTCAATTTATTGGTTGAAGCACCTTTCGAAACACAAAAATGGGTCCAGATGGCATTACCCGGGCAGGAAGCGGTTTCGATCACCTTAGTTAACTGGTTCCCACAACTAAAACCCGGCAGCATAGAGGGTTTTGTGATCCATATAGACGATATGGATGAAGAAATTAAAACACTAAACGCCAAAGGCATTACTGTAGGCAAGGTTGACCAAACACCATGGGGCAAATTTGCGTCTGTAAAAGACCCTGACGGCAATTCGTGGAGCCTGCACGAGGAATAAGATTATCTGAACTATGATTAGAATGATTGAGTGAAAACTATGAATAATGCGGACTAAAAATTATAGTTAGTCAACAAATCAATAAAATCATAGTTCAGATACTTACCATTTATCAATTCCCAATAGTTTTCTTCCCAACGGACTCAATTCGGCAACCGGGTTTTTCTTTTCACGCTCCATCGGATCGCCGGGGAAAGCATAGCCTTGCATCGCTTCGCGGCTTTGCCAGCTATTGATACGCCACTGACGAAGCTCGTCGTTATCTTCTTGTGCAGGCATCATGGCTACGTACTGTGCTATCCGTACCTTGTTGCCGCTGGTGTTCGCGCGAATACCATGTGGCTCCAGGCTGTTGAAGATTAACAGGTCGCCCGCTTCCAGCTTCACCTTCTCAATATTAAATCCTGTAGTATCTGGTTTGTAATGATCCCGGTCTTCAGGTTGTGTCAGTTTCCAGGTATCATAAGTACGATATAATTCAGGTATGCATTGGAAGCCTCCCATGTTTTCGTCAGTCTGATCAGCCAAAGCCAATACACCCTGCACATTCTGCGGCTTAGTTTCAGGATCATAGTCCCAATGGATAAATCCTTTGTATTCAAAACCCGGCCTTAGCGGGAAGTTCAAATTAGCGCGGTCAATGGTTACCCAGAGTTTGTCAGTGCCCCACACATCTGCAAACGCATCGTGCACTTTTGGATATTGACGGTTATCCCACATATACTGATGGTTATATATCTCAACCATGCCTGTATTATTGAGCTCCGTCATTTGCATTTGAGCGTTAGGGCGTTTGTACCAGGTTTCTATATCATTGGGATCTTTATCCTCGTATTCCCATAAGTAATCAGCCAGGCGTTTGGCTTGTTCTTTCGGAACAGCATTCTTGATTACTACATAACCATTTTCGACCCAGAACTTCCAATCATCTTCACTCAATACGCGCAGCGGTTTTCCGTTACTGCGATCATTTAATTTAAGCTGGCTTGATTTAGCGGTCGATGGATTACCGGGAATTTCCTTATGTGCATTTTCCGGATTCATAGTCGGCGTCATGGTAGCCATTGTCTTATTTTCCATTTTCTGTCTATTTCTTGGTTTATAAATCAAAATTAGATTGATTACAGAGGATCTTCCTACTTTACAATAACCAATATTTGCTCTGTATTGACATAATTAGTATTTTTATATTCAATCAAACGGGCAATAGAAAATGAACGAGATTCAGTTAGAGAAAGTTGAATTTGAGCCAGGGAAATCGTTTAAGCTGTTTTCGCCCCGATTGCGTAATACTTTTCTTTGGCATTATCACCCGGAGATCGAACTGGTCTATGTTGAGGCAGATGCCGGCATAAGACACGTTGGCTCACATATTTCTGGCTATACCCAAAGCGATTTGGTTTTTATCGGTAGTAATATTCCGCATCTTAATTTTGATTATCGGCTTCGCAGCGACTATCACCAGGTAGTAATTCAACTACGTGAAGACTTTCTTGGATCAGCTATTGGCCTGGTGCCCGAATTCTCACCCATTCAGCAACTCTTTAAAAAGGCATCTTCGGGCGTTGCGTTTGGTGTCGATACCAAAGCTTTGGTAGTTGATCGGTTGAAACAGCTTCATCAGCTTAGTTCATTTCAGCAACTGATGGAGCTGATCAGCATATTTCAAACTCTGGCCAACTCAAAAGATTTTGAACTGCTGAACGATGACGATATGAGCATCCGCTTCTTTTTAAAGGATAAGATCAGGATGGGTGCTATATATGAATATATTGATGCCAACTACAACCGCAGTCCCGATGTAAATGTGGTTGCTGAAAAAGTGCACTTAACCACCCCTGCATTCTGCCGGTATTTTAAACGGCAAACTAATATGACCTTTACCGATTTTGTCAACCAATACCGCATCGACATGGCAAAAAACCACCTGATGCAGGATAAGAACATCACCGAAACATGCTATGCAGTAGGCCTTGAGAGCCTTTCGTACTTCAACAAGCTGTTTAACAGGATTGTAGGTCAAAACCCTTCCGACTTCAAAAAAAGCTGGATTTCAAGACACGATTAAAGGATTTTTCTTTTATCGTGCTAATCTAAAATCGTTTTATCGCGTCAGCATTTCACGGTTCTTGCATTAACTAAATTTAAGAAAACGCAATACAAAAATCTTATTTGGTAAATCTTTAAATCATGTCTTTTGTTTATCTTGGTCAAGGCTAATCCAACCTGATGAAACTCTTTAAGGCCTTATTTTCCATAGCTGCTACTTTAGTATTGATTTGGGCATTGCAGACCAAATTTGGCGACATCCCCCCGATCGGTGATTTCTTGAATCCGGTTTCTGGTTTCTGGCAAAATGCCGAAAGCAAAAACCTCAAATCTGACGAAAACCTGCACCTGGAAGGCTTACAGGGAAAAGTAACCATACGTTTCGATGAGCACAGGATACCGCACATTTTCGCGGAGAATGACCACGATTTGTATTATGCCCAGGGCTATCTGACCGCCCGGGACCGCCTTTGGCAAATGGATATTCAAACCCGCAGCGCTGCCGGGCGCCTTTCGGAAATTGTCGGGCCGAAAGCATTGGACATTGACCGCTATCACCGCCGCATGGGCATGACCTATGGCGCTGAAAATACATTAAAAGGGATGATGAAAGACCCTTTAATGAAGACTGTGATAGAAGCTTATACCGAAGGCGTAAACAGCTATCTCCATCACCTCAGCAAACGCGACTATCCAATTGAGTTTAAGCTGCTTGGTTACTCGCCCGAAGAATGGAAACCGATCAACTGCGCCTATCTGCTTAAACTGATGTCGGAAACGCTGGCCGGCGGATCGGACCAGTTTGCCATGACCAATAATTTAAAGCGGTTTGGTGCAAAAGATGTAAATGATCTTTTTCCCGATTACCCATTTCATGAAGACCCTATCATACCGGTTGGCACCAAATGGGATTTTAAGCCGTTACCTGTTCCCAGGCCATCCAAAGATTTCATCGCTTTGATGACTGATACCATCAAGCCAAAAGAGCGGGTAGCCGGCATTGGAAGTAATAACTGGGCAATTGCTGGAAGTAAATCAGCATCTGGTTATCCGATATTGGCTAATGATCCGCACCTGAATTTAACCTTCCCATCTATCTGGTATCAGTTGCAAATGACCTCGCCTACTGTGAATGTTTATGGTGTTTCTTTACCAGGTGCCCCGTGCATTGTAATTGGATATAATCAAAAAATAAGCTGGGGAGTAACCAATGTTGATGCCGATATACTGGACTGGTACCAGGTAAAATTTAAAGACAACAAAAAAAACGAATATTGGTACAACAATAAATGGAACAAAACCAGCAAACGTGTTGAAGTGATCAATGTGCTGGGTCAAAAGCCTGTTTATGATACGGTAATTTATACGCATCATGGACCCGTGGTATACGATAATGTTTCTCAGAAACCAAAAGAAGGCCATCAAAATATCCCGGTTGGCGATGCTTTGCGCTGGATAGCCCATGATGAATCGGATGAGTTTATGACTTTTTACCTGCTCAACCGCGGAAAGAATTATGACGATTACCGAAAAGCGCTGACTTACTTTACAGCTCCGGCTCAAAACTTCATTTTCGCGAGCAACGACAAGGACATTGCCATTACTCCCAACGGTAAAATGCCTCTCAAATATAAAGACCAGGGTAAATTCATTATGGATGGCGGCGACCCGGCCAACGATTGGCAAGGCTGGATCCCTTACGACGAAAATCCAACTGTTAAAAATCCGCCACGTGGGTTTGTGAGCTCAGCTAACCAGTCGTCTACTGATCAAACTTATCCTTACTATATTAACTGGCGATTTGAACTTTATGATCGTGGCAAACGCATTAACGACAAGCTAACTGTAATGCAGAACGCAACAATAGACAGTATGCGGCTGATGCAAATGGATACCTACAGTATGCGCGCACATGACGTATTGCCTGCCATGCTTCAATATTTAGACACATCAAAATTGCAACCGGATCAGCTTAAGGTATTTCAAATCGTGAAAAAATGGGATAAGCATTTTGCAGCAAATTCGGTTGGCGCTTCCATTTTTAATACATGGTGGCTGAAATTCTATGATATGGTTTGGGATGAGTTTAAAAATGAAAAAGTGCTGCTCAATGTCCCTTCATTTGATCGTACCGAAAAACTATTGCTGACAGAACCCAATTCCAAATGGTTTGACCTAAAAGGCACTGCGACAAAAGAAACCTGTAGTGATATTGTATTACAGGCTTTTGTTACGGCAACCGACGAGCTACTGAAAAGTCTCGGGGAGCCCGGCAAAAAATGGGAATGGGGCAATGTTAAGGATACGCATATTAATCATCTGGCCAATCTGCCAGGGTTTGGTACAGGCCACTTTTATACAGGCGGTACAGGGGCAGTGATAAATGCATTGCGTGGCGGCAACGGTCCATCATGGCGTATGGTGGTGCAAATGGGGCCACAGGTAACAGGGTATGGTGTGTTTCCGGGCGGAGAATCTGGCAATCCCGGCAGCTTTTATTATGAAGACATGTTCAATACCTGGCGAGATGGCAAGCTGAATGAATTGTTGTTTTTGCAATCTGCCGATGAAAAGTCGTCCAGAATTAAATCAACCTTAACATTAAACAAATAAATTAACATGCTACTCCTCATTATACTCATTCTATCCTTTATCAGCAGCTATTTTTTACCCTGGTGGATGGCAGCTGCAATAGCATTTTTAGCCGCATTATTTATCGGCAAAACATCCGGCAAGGCGTTCTGGTCAGGCTTTGTGGCGATATTTGTTTTGTGGATCATACTGGTGTTGATAAAAAGCATTCCCAATGACAACATACTAGCGAGCCGGGTAATTCAGTTGTTTCCTTTACCTCATCAGTGGATATTATTGTTGCTTATTACGGCCTTGATCGGCGGGTTGGTTGGCGGTATGGCAGCTTTATCGGGAGTTTTAACCAGAAAGGCTTTTTCAAAGTAAAACGCCCGGAATAACCGGGCGTTTCTTCATTAAATTGGTTTTATAAACTGGCTAGTGTTTCTTTTAAATTTTTCACCGCAACAGTGTTGCTTTTGCTGGTTTCAAAAATATCCTGTGCCGTCATACCATTGCCGTAATAATCATGATTGGCATCTTTATCGATGGCCAAATTCGAACCGTTGATCGTAATACCGGCAAACAAACCACGACTGCGTGAATACGAATAAACTTCAGCTTCAAACTTATAGTCAGTATTAGCGGATGCTGAACGGCCAACCGGGCCTGCCGAAGCCGCCAGGTCGCCACCGATGGTTACATCCCCATTCTTCACTTTTGTCAATGCGCCTTTGTGCTTGAAAACCAAGATCAGATCAACCGATTGAACGCCGATCTGTGCGCCAATACTGCCACCTGTCAGGGTAACAAACACCGGGTCGCTCCACCTGCCATTGGGCAATTTTATGATGGCTACGCCTTTACCACGCTTTGCGCCAACAACCAAACCTGCGTTAATGGCTTTAGGGATAATGATAACGCCTTCATAGTTGGCTATCAATTTATGGGGGATACCTTCTTTCATGGCACCAAATTCCTTCAGGACATTGGATGCACTGTGTAATCTTTCCGTCTCCTTGTCTCCATTAGCTGGTATCGCCGAGGTCATTATAATAATGAAACTCAGCAAAATGGGGGCAATTAAAAAACTTAGCTTTTTCATAGGTGATTATTTAATATTATTATAATAAAACCACCGATAAGCTCTTCTTGTTTCATTAAACCCGCATAAACCAATTAGACACGTTCAATTTTGCATATAAAACAGCAGGCCTGCGAGTTGCGTGCATGCAGGTAAGCGACACCCGGATTTGTATCAAATATTTCCGTGATCATTTCATCGACATCACTATCATCAACCATTTTACTAAGTGTCATCATTTGCTGATCGTTGTAGCCGATCAGGGTGAGCGGGAAACTTTTCTTATTCGCCTTGATTTCTGGTGGGAAGCGGTAGACATCGGCATATTCCTCTACATCTTTGGCGTTAATAAACACCGGTCCCGGCTGGTTATAGGCGTTGTCTGTTTCGAATGGTGAATGGGTAAATAACAAACGTTTATCTACACCTTTTTCAAATGGCTTTAACGATATCCTGCATGGCCCTAAACCCGTTGCTGGTTGTTCGATCACTTCATGACCAAAATCATCTTTCCTTGTTTCGCGGATGTGCTGTACATAGCTTTTTGACAGCGGTACAATTTTAAAATTGCTCATAGCATTTATGTTTTGATACCCAAAGTTCAGGCTATCTCTCCCCATTTAAAACCCGGAACTTGCGGAGTTGATGTGCAGATGTGCAAATTATTGAAGACAACAACATTTGTGCATTTGCAGATCTACACGTCTATTCATCTGCACATTTGCACATCCACCCATCTGCACATTCGCATATCTTTGCACGATGATTAGCCCGGACCAGCAGCAAGTATTTTCCATCAGCAATGAACAACAGTTTGCAGAAACTGCTTTGCAGGTGTTTCGCTTTCAAGCTGAAAACTGCACGGTTTACCGGGAGTTTATTACCAACCTGAAAGTGGATATCAATGCAGTTGACAGCGTTGAGAAAATTCCTTTCCTGCCCATCAGCTTTTTTAAATCACATGAAATACTAAGCAGTGGGGATAAAGTACAGGTTACCTTTACCAGTTCTGGAACGACAGGTATGATCAACAGCCGCCACCTGGTTACTGATGTTAGTTGGTACGAAGAAAGCTTCCGCCGTGCATTTGATCTGTTTTATGGCAATATCCGGAATTACTGCGTTCTGGCGTTGCTGCCATCCTACCTTGAACGGGAAGGTTCATCGCTCATTTATATGGCTGAGGACTTGGTAAAAAGATCAGAAAACCCTGATAGCGGTTTTTATCTGTACAATCATGATGACCTGTTTAACCAATTAAAAAACCAACGGCAGGCGCAAATGCCAACTTTATTGATCGGGGTCACCTTTGCTTTGCTGGATTTTGTGGAACAGTATTCCGTCAATTTCCCTAAACTGATCGTAATGGAAACCGGTGGTATGAAAGGGCGTCGAAAGGAAATGATCCGCGAGGAATTGCATCAAACGCTTTGCAAGGGTTTTGGCGTTACTGCGATCCACTCGGAATATGGCATGACTGAATTGCTTTCTCAAGCCTACTCCAATGGCAATGGCATATTCAATTGTCCGCCCTGGATGAAGATCGTCACCCGCGATACCAACGATCCGATAACATTACTTGACAACGATAAAACTGGAGGTATTAATGTGATCGACCTGGCCAATATCAATTCATGTTCATTTATTGCAACGCAGGATTTAGGAAAAGTTTATCAAAACGGTTCATTTGAGGTTCTGGGCCGTTTTGACAACTCTGATATACGGGGTTGTAACCTGCTCATCGCATAAGGGCAAATTAATTTGAAACAATTCAAGCCTCTGTAAACTTAACTTGTAACTAACAGATATTTATTATTTTTGGCCTGCATCAACAAAAAATATAAAGATGATCGAGAAATTTTTGAACGACCAGCAAGATCCGAAAGCTGTGGAGAAAGTATATACCCGGCTGGTTGACCTGCTTACTACAGGTGAAGAAATTATTTATATAGCTACCCAAAAGAAACCCCTAGTAAATATATTGTCCGACTGCGTGGCACTGACCAACAAACGTGTGTTGTTTTTCACCCCGGCAAACCTGGGTCTTTCTATAAAATTCATTGACTTTGTTTGGAAAGACGTTGTTGATGTGGTAATAAAAGAAGAGATCATCGGCGCTATTTTCACCATCAAAACTACAAACGGCGGCGAAATGGGCGTGGATTACCTGCCTAAAGTTCAGGCTCGTAAACTATACCAATATGCCCAACAACGTAAAGAAGATGAGCGCGAAGCACGCCGCCTGCGTGACCTGGAAGAAAAACGTGCCGAGTCAGGTTCGATTAACTTTGGAGAACATGCCAACGCCCAGGCTCAGCCAACGCCGGCTCCTGTTCCTGAACCTGCGCCAGTTGTTGCTGCCAGTCCGGTGCAGGAAGCACCAAAACAGGATGAACTGACCGAAAAGCTAAAAAAATTAAGAACATTATTTGAAAATGGCCTGATCTCGCAAGAAGAATATAACGCAAAGAAACTTGAATTGCTGAGCGATTTGTAGTTGCTAGCTATTCAGCTTATTCGAAATATTTTTTATTGCATTATCCAGGTTGGTGAGTTCGCTTTGAAGGTATTTTTCGGCTTCTACAAAATTCTCGTATTTATTTTCGCCCTGGTTGATCATCTGCATAATACCCATCAAATTGGATGAATGCCTGCGAACCTCGTGTGAATTAATAAAAGCGATCTCGTTCTTTTTTGATTCAAACAGCAGCTTTTCATAATATTTTTTGCGGTGTACGTTATAATACAATAAGCTGCCAAAAATTATCAGCAGAACAGCTATGCTTATTGTGAAAACAAGCCAGAGACGCTGACGTTTCAATGCTTCGGTCCTGAGGGCATAGGAGTTTTGAACCTGGTCTATGCTGATTTGTGATGAAATTGAACCCACATTGATTAATTGCTTTAATTGCTGTATGGATTGCTCCATAGCCATTTTGTAAGCACGCATGGCGTCAGTGGAATTATTTTGCCTTTCTTCAATATCGCCCAATAGTTTGTAAAAATACAGATTTAACTCTGAATGGTTTTTTTCCCTGCCATTATCAATCAGTCGTTGAACAACCGATTTTGCAGAATCCAACTGTCCTGATTCAAAATAAGCGTGGGCCAGGCAGTTTTCGTCAATTAAATCAAAATGATAGGCCGTATCTCTATGCAGCGCAGTAATGGTGGAAATTACTTCTGGATACCTTTTCCTCAGCATATCCAGGTAATAATCTGATCTTTTTTGAAAAGTATATAAGCCGGCATCGCTACCCTTTGCTGCGTGTAAAATCCTGTTGTATTTTGTTAGCGAATCGAGACATTTCAGTTCATAATAAATTTCCGTCTTGTTATTATTCACACTGTTTACTATCCGTTGAATTTTAACCTGGTTTGCAGAGATCAGCGATTGTGCTTCATTAAGATAAAACAAAGCATCATTAAACATTTTGTTCCTGTAATAGATATCCGAAAGATTAACATCTATAACTATTTGCAGATAGGCATCGTCAACAATGGTAGCCTCCTTTTTAGCAGCCCTGTAATCGGATATAGCTTCAATTTCGTTACCGCGTTCATTTTGTATAAAAGCCATGTGGGTAAAACAGGCATACAATAAGTAATGATCTTCATTCTGATCAGCTATTTGTATTGCCTTAAGGAAAGTATTTTGAGCATCGGAATACTTTTTTTCGCGGTATTGAGATATTCCATTAATAAAAAGGATCAAACCTTCACTATCCGGTTCCTTGAAGGATTGCAGTATTTGTGTAGTTTGGATTTTTGCCGCTTCCAGATCCTTCAGGGGCATATCGCCAAAGGCAAACCGAAGGTAAAGTATCAGTTCACGTTTCTTTATTGCTATGTCCTTATTTTTTAATATAGATGTAAGGCTATCGTCTTTGATCGTTGCCGGGTAGGCAAATGCACTTCCGCATAATAAAAAAAGAGAAATGCAAAACAATCGAAGTTTTATCATAGGGATGAATGTATTATAAGTATAAAAAGCCTAATTAAAAGTAAATAGCGCGATGAACAATTAATTAAAAACCGTCATCATTAAAGCATTAAAACGAATAATTCATAAAAACTGTTATGGTATAAATAATAAAGGCAGAAGATTTCTCACTTCTGCCTTTAATTTATATTTAAAATTTGTGGTTTAATCGGCTATGATCAGAAAATAGTTTTTCTTGCCCTTTTGCGCAACGATAAACTTACGCCCTATTAAATGATCTGCATTATAAATATCATCTGCCGAGCTAACTTTGGTTTTATTTATAGCTACTCCCCCACCTTGTATCATCTTTTTGGCCTCACCTTTTGAGGGGAAGACCGCCGTTTTTGTACCGAGTAGGTCGACGATATTGATACCTGAATTAAGTTCATCTAACGAGATATTGAAATTCGGTACCCCTTCAAATAAACCTAATACTTCGTCTTCTGTTAGCTCATTCAAAAATTCGATACCAGTGTTGCCGAATAAGAACTCAGACGACTGGATTGCCTTGTCGTATTCCTTCTCACCATGAGTGCGGATAGTGATATCTTTTGCCAGCGCTTTTTGTAAGGCCCTTTGATGCGGTGCTGCATTATGGTCGGCTTCTATGGCTTCAATGGATTCCTTGTCGAATAAGGTAAATATCCGGATATAGGCTTTAGCGTCCTCGTCAGTGGTATTCAACCAGAACTGGTAGAACTTATAAGGCGATGTTTTGGCCGGGTCGAGCCAAATATTACCACCTTCGGTTTTGCCGAACTTGGTACCGTCCGCTTTTTTTATCAATTGTGTGGTCAAAGCAAATGCTTCGCCCCCATCCTTACGGCGGATCAGCTCTGTACCGGTGACGATATTGCCCCATTGGTCTGAGCCACCCATTTGCAGAGCGCAGTTATTATGCCTCCAAAGGTAATAAAAGTCATAACCCTGCACCAGTTGGTAAGTAAACTCGGTAAACGACATGCCGGTATCACCGCTGATACGGTTCTTCACCGAATCTTTGGCCATCATGTAATTCACGGTGATATGCTTACCCACATCACGGATGAAGCTCAGGAAAGTATAATTCTTAAACCAATCATAATTATTTACCATTTGGGCACTGTTGGCGCCGCATTCAAAATCCAGGAATTTCTCCAGTTGTTTCTGAATACCTGCCAGGTTATGCTGCAAAACATCTTCGGATAATAAATTGCGTTCAGCTGATTTACCAGACGGATCGCCCACCATGCCGGTAGCGCCGCCAACCAGGGCAAAAGGCTTATGACCTGCCCGCTGAAAATGAATCAGTGTCATAATCTGGGCAAGGCTGCCAACATGCAGTGAATCGGCCGTCGGGTCGAAACCAATATAGCCTGATACCGTCCCTTTATTTAGTAATTCCTCAGTTCCGGGCATTATATCATGCAGCATGCCACGCCAGCGTAGTTCTTCAACAAAATTCATTCGTATTCGTGTTATCCCGATAATTATTGGGACTGCAAAGATAGCAGAATAGCCGAAAATCTCTTTTTTTACGTTTATCTTAAACAATAGCCAAAAAATTTCCTTATTTTAAGCAGACTTAAATTTGGTTCAGAGTGAACATTTATGAATTTTCTATCGCATTACTATTTCGACAGGGGCACCACGAACTGTTACCATATACTGGGTACGGTACTGCCTGACTTATTGAAAAATGCCGATAAGAATATCATCATTCACCCCGAAAAGCTCCAACATCCCGATAAAAACATCAATGACATTATACTGGGTTGGAAAAAGCACCTGGAAGTCGACCGTTTTTTCCATTCTTCCGGATTTTTCACCGCCCGCTCGCATGCGTTAAAGAGCCTGCTGGCACCTGCAATAGAAGGCTCACCGGTAAAACCGTTTTTCCTCGGGCATATTGCTTTGGAGATCATACTGGATAACCTACTGATCACCACCGGCAAAATTTCTACGGATGATTTTTACAACCATTTGGGTTCCTGCCATACAAATGTTATAAAGGAATTCCTCAATTTCTCAGGCTTAAAAGAGACAAGCCGTTTCTTTAAGTTCTTCGATGAATTTAAAAAGAGCCGTTATTTAGAAACATATGCTCAAAACGACAAGATCACTTATGCATTAAAGCGCATCTGTATGAGGGTATGGCAAGATCCATTCACCCCCGAACAGGAAGAAAAGATGACTGTCCTGGTAAGCGCTTATCGCAACGCAATGCTGGTAGATTTCATAGACATTTTTAATTATATATCAGAATTATTATCTCTTAATTAATAGCAGATTTTCCCGAATCGATAATCAAAGATTCTTATTTACTCTCCAAACCCTTACAAAACGCTAATAAAAGCGCCTAAAAACCAGCATTTAAGAGTAAAATATTTTTTATTACTCAAAAATATATCCGTACCTTTGCAGTCCCAATTGTATTGGGAAAAGGAGAAAATTTATTTTGGCAAAAAAACAAGAAGCAGAAAAAGAATTAAAAGCTAAGGAAGCTGAGCTCGAAACAGTTACAGCAACCGCAGAAAAAGAAACTATTGAATCAGAAGCTGATTCATTGTCGATCGAGGAGATCAAATCAAAAATCACATCATCAAACGAAGATTTCGATTGGGATGCTGACGACAAAAAATTTGGCAATTACAACGATGCCGAGCGTGAAAAATTAGAAAAATTGTATGATGGAACTTTCAGCTCTATCAACAAAGGCGAAATTATCACTGGTACTGTTGTAAATGTTAACAGCAAAGACGTGGTATTAAACATCGGTTTCAAATCTGATGGCTTGGTATCGCTATCTGAATTCCGTGATACACCTGATCTGAAAATCGGTGACACAGTTGAAGTTTTTGTTGAGTCGCAGGAAGATGCTAACGGTCAGTTGGTACTTTCACGCAAACGCGCAAAAACACAGAAATCATGGGAAAGAATTAATTCCGCATTGGATAATGACGAGATCATCACCGGCTTTGTTAAGAGCAGAACTAAAGGTGGCTTGATCGTAGATATAATGGGCGTTGAAGCCTTCTTACCAGGCTCACAGATCGACATTAAACCAATCAGGGATTATGACGTTTATGTGGGCAAAACAATGGAATTCAAAGTTGTTAAGATCAACCACGAGTTTAAAAACGTAGTGGTATCGCACAAAGTGTTGATCGAAGACGATTTGGAAAACCAAAAAACTGAAATTGTGGCCAAACTTGAAAAAGGCCAGGTACTGGAAGGTACAGTTAAAAACATTACTGATTTCGGTGTATTCATCGACTTGGGTGGTGTTGACGGCTTACTGCACATTACCGATATTTCATGGGGCCGTATCGAGCATCCGAGAGAAGTATTGGCACTTGATCAGAAGATCAACGTGGTGGTGCTTGACTTTGATGATGAGAAAAAACGTATCGCCCTTGGCTTGAAACAATTGACCCCGCACCCTTGGCAGTCCCTTGACGAAAACATCGTTGTAGGATCAAAGGTTAAAGGTAAAATTGTTACTGTTGCTGATTACGGCGCATTCTTGGAGATTATCCCTGGTGTTGAAGGTTTGATCCACGTATCAGAAATGTCATGGTCACAAAACCTGCGCAACCCTCAGGAATTCCTGAAAGTTGGCGACGAGGTTGAAGCACAAGTATTGACCTTGGATCGCGACGAGCGCAAAATGTCATTAGGCATTAAACAATTGACGCCTGATCCATGGCAACACGCTGCTGAGAAATACGCTACAGGCACTCAGCACGTTGCTACAGTTAAAAACATGACCAACTTCGGCGTGTTTGTTGAACTGGAAGATGGTATTGATGGCTTGATCCACATCTCTGACCTTTCATGGTCTAAGAAAGTTAACCACCCTAACGAATTCACTAAAGTTGGTGAAAAACTGAATGTGGTTGTACTGGAACTGGATGTTGAAAACCGCAAGCTGAGCTTAGGTCACAAACAGCTGGAAGAAAACCCTTGGGATACTTTCGAAACTATCTTCACTATCGACTCAGTGCATGAAGGTACCGTATTGAAAGTAACCGACAAAGGCGCTATTGTTGCTCTACCTTATGGTGTTGAAGGCTTCGCTCCTATCAAACACACTGTTAGGGAAGATGGCAAGAGCTTAAAAGCTGATGACGTTGCTGAATTCAAGATCATTGAGTTTAACAAAGACAACAAACGTATCGTTATTTCACACTCACGTATTTGGGAAGAGCAACGCGCTGAAGCCCGTGTACAAGAATTTGAAAGCCGCAAAAAAGAAGCTAAAGCAGCTAACACAGCGGTGAAGAAAGTGAAAGATTCGGTTGAAAAATCAACTTTAGGCGATTTGAGCGTATTGGCTCAACTGAAGGAACAGATGGAAGGCGCTGAAAGCAAAGCTAAAAAGGCCAAGAAATCTGAAGAAGAAGCAAAATAAAGCTTTAAATAAATTAAATCCTTTAGCCCTGTCCGCTTTGCGGACGGGGCTTTTTTGTGGCCTCACCCTACCCTGTCCAAGAGAGAGGGTATTATAAATTAGTAAAAGGAAGGTGTTAAATGCCGCTAGATCATCCAACTTTCCTTTATTGGCATTACATTTACTACATGAAAAACCCTGTCGCTCCCCAAGAACGCAATCCCAGGACCTTCGCCTTTATGATTATCATCGCCCTGATCATAACCATATTGATGAGAGGCGTAAATACCCGTTTTGACGTACCACATGTTTTATATGTCGCCATTGCTGCCATCACCGGATTGGTAAGTATCATCAGTTATGTCGGCATTATTTATTCCAAAATGTTTAAACCGACGGGGTCCAAAATATTCACCGATATGCTGATCATTATTATTTTGGGTGTGGTGGTTTATTTTACGCTAACATTTTGTGTTAGTGTAGTATCCAATTTATAGGCTTTGTGATTCCTTTTAATAGTTATACTATGGCAGGCGAGACTAATATTGGCACACTATTAAAAAACATGACGCCCAAATTAAATGAAGGTGATTATGTTTTTTGTACGGTGACCAGTCCGGACAAATTGGAGTTTTCGGATATTATAGGCACATTTAAAGAAGAAGAAGGAGTAACCGTTATTGTGAATAAGACCACAGCAGATAAATTCGGATTAAGTTATTCCTACATTGCTGCCTGGATAACACTCACCATTCATTCCTCCCTTGAAGCAGTTGGGCTTACCGCAGCATTTTCACAAGCTCTTGCCGAAGCATCAATTAGTTGTAACGTGGTTGCCGCTTATTATCACGATCACATTTTCATCGATAAAAAAGATGCCGAAAAAGCGATGGATGTTCTCACGCAACTAGCAGAGCATAGCGGATAATAAAGCCGACCCATCAACTGAAATTGCACAAATCGCAGTTAAAGATGGAGCCTTTACTATTTTCTTAACTTAATGACATTGACCTACAGGTCATTTCCTCTGTCGGTGTTTCCACCAACCTGAATCACCTCAGCGGCGGCAACTTCGCCAGATCGAAAATACTTTTATCAGCCACCATCTTCTCTACATCCTGCCATTTGCGTGGTGCATCGATAGATAACAAAGTGCATTTATCTTTCCCGATCACAACATCATCCTCGATACGTACACCTATATTCCAATATTTTTTGTCGCATTTGCTGCCAGCAGGGATGTAAATACCGGGCTCAACGGTCACGATCATATTTTCTTTCAGGTTTCCGTTATAGTCACCTTTATCATGCACATCCAAACCCATATGATGCGAAACCCCGTGTGGATAATAAGTTCTTACTTCTTCAGCTTTGCTGATGATTCCCAATTTCATTAAGCCGCTGGCCAATACTTCCTGTGTCTTTTCTTCCAATTGTCTATATGGAACGCCATCTTTGCAAAGCTTAAAAACTTCCTCTTGTGCGTCATAAACTATCTGGTAGATAGCTTTTTGCTCTTCGCTAAACTTACCATTAGCCGGAACCGTCCGTGTCACATCAGCTGAATAGCCGTGATATTCAGCGCCCACATCCATCAAAACCAGTTGATTGTTTACTTCAGTCACATTATTCTCTTCATAATGCAGTATACAACCATTTGCCCCGGCGCCTACAATTGGCGGATAACCTTCATCTTCAGCACCATATTTTTTATGGACATATTCGAAAATGCCCTGCAATTCACGTTCAGACATATTTGGCTTTATGGCCCGCATCACTTCCGCATGTGCAATGCTGGATATTTCTACTGCCTTTTTCACTAGCTCCACTTCTTCAGGCTGTTTCACACCGCGAAGCTGCTTCATATCATCACTATACATTACTAAACCGCCGAATTGCGTAGTGAATTTCACTTTCAGGTCAGCCAGTCCGGCAGAATCCGGCTTGCTGATCAAGCCTTGCAGCAATTGATTGTTCTTATAGTCTGGCTGCTCGAATTGCGTCTTAAAATGATCCATGATACGTGGGAGGTTTTTAGGCGTGCCGTATTGTGTAATCAAGGTTAAAGTACTCAGAACTTCCCGGTTCATATCTGGTACGGAAGCTTTTTCTTTGAAGGCATCGTACAAGCCCTTCATATTACCATCATCCTCCGGAATACCATCATATAAAACAGCACTGAATTTTTTCAGATCGATCGAAGCCTTCGCAAACTCCTCGCTGTTATAAACCTTACTAAAGCCAAGCTTTGTTTTTACTCCCTCTACGCCAAGACGCTTACCGGTCCATTGTTCTTGCTGCGGGTCGCGGCTCTGAACAAAGAACATCTCATTATAATCGCCGTCTTGCCCGTGCTGCATTTCTTTAAATATTAGCAAAATCGCATTAGTTTCCTTATACCCGGAGAAATAATATAGGTCAGGATTAGCATGATACGCATAATTCACATCCTGGGAAAACACACGTTCAGGATACGCAAAAATGACCGCAACAGAATTGTCAGCCATCAGTTTCCGCAAGGCATCGCGCCTGCCGGCATGAAACTCTTTGGTCAGATAATCCTTTGGCAGATTTTCTGTTACTGCCGGATTGGTTTGTGAAAAGCTTTGCAACGATGCCATACAGGCCAGCACTACAATGAATAAGGTTTTATAGATTTTCATGATATGAGAATAAGTACAGCAATTTAGCGATTTCTATGAATGATATTTCTTCGCCATTGAGAAAAGGTGAATTTACCATATCCCGATGCCTGATAACTAATCATCGGTTAACCGATTACTTTAACACCAACTAATCTCTAATCACCAATCAACTAATCACTAAATTTTATACCTTTGCCCAAATCCAACCAAGATGCAAAACTCTATTCTGCTCGACGGTCAGAAATTTCAGATTACTATACAACGTCTATGTCGTCAGTTAATTGAAAACCACGACGATTTCTCCAATTCCGTATTAATAGGCATACAACCAAGGGGCATTTATTTGGCCAAACGTGTGGCTGAAGAGCTGCGAAAGATATTACCCGGAAAAACCATTTTACAAGGCGACTTAGATATTACTTTTTATCGGGACGATTTCCGCCGCCGCGAATCGCAACTGGTGCCAAATCAAACGAAGATCGATTTCATCATCGAAGGCAAAAGAGTGATTATGATGGACGATGTGCTCTGGACAGGCCGTACTATTCGTGCAGCAATGGATGGGATGCTTTATTTTGGCAGACCTGAGAAGGTAGAGTTGTTGGTCTTAGTCGATCGCCGCTACTCGCGTCATTTACCAGTTGCCGCAGATTATGTGGGCATCGAGGTGGATTCCATTGCTTCGCAGAAAGTAGTGGTAAGTTGGAAAGAAACAGATGGAGAAGACAAGGTGGTTCTGTTATCAGAAGCAAAATAAGTATTAAACAAATTCGAAGTTGAACATTCGAAATTCGATATAATAACATGGGACTCAGCACAAGGCACTTATTAGGCATAAAAGATTTAAACCGCGCAGACATTGAACTGATATTTGAAACCGCAGATGGTTTTAAATCAGTTTTAAACCGGCCGATCAAAAGAGTTCCTTCCCTGCGAGACGTTACCATTGCTAATATCTTCTTTGAAAATTCTACCCGCACACGACTCTCATTTGAGCTGGCTGAGAAAAGATTATCAGCTGACGTTGTGAATTTTGCGGCTTCATCATCCTCAGTAAGCAAGGGCGAAACGCTGATCGATACCGTAAATAATATTCTTGCGATGAAAGTGGACATGGTGGTGATGCGTCACCCCTATGCCGGTGCCGGGATCTTTTTATCAAAGCATGTAAATGCACAAATAGTAAACGCCGGCGACGGCGCTCACGAGCACCCTACCCAGGCTTTGCTCGATGCGTTCTCAATCCGTGAAAGATATGGCAGCGTTGAAGGAAAAAAAATAGCTATTGTGGGAGATATTCTTCACTCGCGCGTGGCGCTTTCCAACATCCTTTGCCTTAAACAATTGGGCGCTGAAGTGATGGTTTGCGGACCGACCACCCTGATCCCTAAATATATCGGAGCTTTAGGCGTAAAAGTGGAGCACGACCTGCTAAAAGCCTTAAACTGGTGCGATGTAGCCAATATGCTGCGCATACAGCTGGAGCGCCAGGACATCAAGTATTTCCCTTCACTTCGTGAATACAGCATGCTCTATGGCTTGAATAAACAGATACTGGACTCACTGGATAAAGAGATCACCATCATGCACCCCGGACCAATTAACCGCGGTGTAGAAATCACCAGCGATGTGGCTGACAGTAAGCAATCAATCATTCTCGATCAGGTGGAAAACGGCGTTGCGGTCCGCATGGCTGTACTGTACTTACTGGCCGGACAAACGCAATAATTACCGGCAAATCCTGCTCAATTGTTTGGTCTATATAAATAATTGAAAACATTGATAAAAGCTTCCGTCAAGCACTTCGCTATTATAACATTGTGCTTGTTTTCAGTTTCCGTATCTGCTCAAAGTCTGCAACAGCGCAGGAACGATTCGGTATTTACGCTGGTCTACAAATATTTTAATGAGCGGCAGGCGGAATCAATTTATGAGCTTGCCGGAGAAGGGTTCAAAAAACAATTAAGCGCCGAGACATTCAAATATGCAGCCGATCAGCAACTTTTCCCGCTTGGGCCTATCAGGCAGTCGTCACTTATCAGTTTCCAGGACAATAAACTGAGCACTTATAAACTGGATTTTAACACCGGAAGCTTACAACTGCTACTGGCATTGGATAAGAATGATAAACTCGATCTGCTCTTGTTCAAGCCTTATAAAGAAGCGACGGCGGATAAACTCAAACCTGTCCATACTTCTAACTTGATGCGAACACTAACCGACAAAAGGGTCGATTCCGCTGCAAGAGACTATATTCAAAAAGGCAATACTGTAGGTTTAAGCATCGGGATTATTCGTAATGGCGTGGTTCATACCTATAATTACGGCGAAACCGCTGCCGGAAATAATCAGTTGCCCGAAGTAAATTCGATTTATGAGATTGGTTCGATTACCAAAACATTTACTGCCACGTTGTTGGCCTACTATGCCAACGAGGACAAGTTAAAACTAACAGATCCGATCACTAAATACCTGCCGGATTCTGTTGCTGCCAATAAAGAATTGAAAGGCATTACACTTGAAATGCTGAGTAATCACACTTCCGGTCTATCGCGTCTGCCTGATAATTTCCAATTCCATTCCAGCGATCCCTACGATCCTTATAAAGACTATAGCAAAAAGCACCTTTACGAATACCTGAAAACCTGCAAGTTGAACAGTATACCGGGCGAAAGTTATGCCTATTCTAATTTCGGCGTTGGTTTGTTAGGCAGCATTTTGGAACAAGTCAGCGGGAAAACGTTCGAAGCAATGGTCAAAGACGTCATTTGTACTCCGTTAGGAATGCAGAACACCGGGCAGCATTTAACCATCTCCCAGCGACCACGGTTCGTTACCGTTTATAACGAGGATGGCAAAGCTACCTCCCCATGGACATTCCAGGTATTGGCCGCCTGTGGCGCATTACGGTCGACTTTGGAAGATATGCTATTGTATTTGAAGGCCAACATGACTCCATCCCAAACCGAACTTTCCAAAGCAATGGAGCTCACCCATCAAATAACATACAATAAAGACATTAAGCTTGGATTAGGTTGGCATATGATCGTGGTCGATGGCATTCAATATTACTTCCACGATGGTGCAACCTTCGGCTGCAGCAGCTTCCTGGCGTTTAATATTGAAAAGAAACTTGGAGTAGTTGTTCTGTCTAATTCTGGAATTAGCACGAACGATCTGGGTGTTAATTTAATTAAGAAACTGCAATAACCAATTAAAAAAATGTCATTTCAAATCCGCTGAAGGGCCCGGCGACGGCGTGAGTAAGAAATCTTCTACACCTTGCAAGCGAATATTGCAGATCGTAGAAGATTTCTCCTCATTCTCCCACAGCCCATCATTCTACCCATGACAAATTATTCGTTGCGTCATTGCGATGAACAGCCTGTGGGGTGAAGAAGCAATCCCCGACTATGCATTGCCACCCTGTATAGTCGGGGATTGCTTCGTTGCACGGCTCACACCACCTGCCTCGCGCCTCGCACTAACGTGATGGTTAACGTTATTTTGTCATTTCACATTCACATGCCCCGGCTTTTATAATTCGAAATGACAGGAGAAGTACATGTATGTAGATATCATTTCTTCGTTTCGGTAAGTTCAGCAGCTTTTTTAGCTGAACTCACCTTTACAGGCGAACCATTCCTTATTTCTTCAGACGCCACTTTCACCAGTTCGTCGCCCGGATTAATATTGCCGTGTATCGCTATTTCATCATTGCTTTCAAGGCCTTTCCGTACATCGACCCATTCGGCATGATTATTAACGACCCTGATCACAAATACTCTTTCGGTAGACGTTACCACAGCGGTCTTCGGAACAATCAGAGCATCGTCCCTTGAGGGCAGCGGAACATCTACATCGGCATACATATTAGGTAATAATTTATTGTCTTTATTTAAAACATCTATTTCCAGGCGCTCAGACCGCAATTTCTGATCCAATGCTCCTGCAAGGCGTTTAACCTGCCCGGTAAATTTTTCACCCTGCAACGCTTTTACAGAAAACGACACTTCGGTCTTATCATTCAAACCGTTGGTATAGTTTTCAGGAACGGATATTACCAATCGCAGTCTTTTATGATCTTCGATAACAAACAATGGTTGGTTTGCTCCACCCCCGGCAGGGCCAACATATGTACCCAGGTTGATATTACGAACGGTTATCACCCCATCAAATGGCGCACGAATCTGTAAATAATCCAGGTTAGCGGTTATTACTTTATAGGCTGACTTAGCAGCTTCAACATTAGCCGAATCCGAACGCATTTTAGCTTGTGCCTGTTCGAGATCATTTAGCGATACCGTACCCGGAGTTTTGCTGGTATTGTAAAGCCTGTCATAAGTAGCTTTGCTGGCAAACAATATGGCTTTATTTTGTTGTATCCGGGACTTGGCCTCTTCGAGTTGTGAATTGATCTCGGGAGCTTCCAACGTGGCCAGTAATTGCCCCTTGTGCACTTGTGAACCTATATCCACCAAAAGAGTTTTTACGTAGCTGTTGATCTTTGCATAAAGATCAACCTGTAAAAATGGCTGCAGTTCGCCCGGAACAGTGATGCTTGAGCTTAATTTTCCTTTAGCAGCAGGGATCAGCGCAACTGATGGTGTATCCAGCGCATTTTCTGCTTCAACTGTTTGTTGCTGCTCTTCCTTTTCTTTTTTATTCGGGCCGCAGGAGCTAAACAGGCCCATACCTGCCACAAGGCAGGCAAGGATAATAAGTGATTTATTTTTTAGGGTCTTCATGATGGTGCAAAGGGACATAGAATTTACTTTCTTTATCTTCAGGGTCTAATGATACAGATTCGGTTGAGGTCTTGCCTTGTACCCAGGCAAAAACCAGCGGCAATACGATCAGCGCAGCAAAAGTTGAGGCCAGCAGACCGCCTATCACTGCCCTGCCCAGCGGAGAGGTTTGGTCACCACCCTCGCCTAAGCCTGACGCCATTGGAAGCATACCTACTACCATCGCCAAACTGGTCATCAAAATTGGTCTGATACGCAAAGCTACAGCTTCACGCGCCGATTTTAATGCATCACCATTATGTTTCCGCAACTCTTCAGCATTGGTTACCAGCAGCACTGCGTTGGAAATGGACACCCCTACCGACATGATCATACCCATATAGGATTGCAGGTTCAGCGTGGCGCCGGTGATCTTTACCAGGAACAGCGCTCCGCCCAGTACAGCGGGTACTGTACACAGCACCACCAAAGACACTTTGAACGACTGGAAATTAGCCGCAAGCATCAGGAATATCACCAATATGGCTACCAGCAAGCCAGATTGCAAACTATCTAACGTTTCCGTCAGTGTCTGGCTCAAACCACGAAGCTCTACCGTTAATCCACGGGGAGGTTTGCCCAATGCCTGCAATGCTTTATTCACATCCGTAGTTGCTGTACCTAAGTCTTTTTTGTTGATATTGGCTGTAACTGAAAGAGTCGGAACGGAACCAATATTATCATTCTCGCCATTAGTAGTATCTATTTTCACTTCGGCCACATCACCTAAAACAGGTCTTGGCTGATTAGCGACTACCGGTATTTCCCGTATATCGTTCAGGCTGGACATTTTGTATTCAGGCACTACCACTTGTACTAAATAGCTCAAACCTGCTTTTTCGTCTACCCAGTTATTTTTCTCGGTAAAACGGGATGAAGAGGTAGAAGCTGTCAAAGTACGGGATATATCATTAATACTCACCCCCAATTCCGCGGCCCGCACGCGATCAATATTGATACTAATCGATGGGTAGCGGAACGACTGCGCGATCTGCACATCACGCAAATAAGGAACAGTTTTTAACTGACTGATCACCTTATAGGCATAAGCCTGGTTCTGTTTTTTATTCTTTCCGGTTAATGCAACCTCGATAGGTGTAGGCGATCCCTGGCTTAGAATTTTATCCGTTAATTCGATAGGCTCAAAAGTAAGTTTAACATTCGGGAGGGCCTTTTTCATGGTGTCCCTGATCCTCTCTTTCAGATCATCCAGGTTTACTTTATAATTCTCATTCAGGCTCACTTGCATTACAGCTTCCTGTGGACCAGCCATAAACAAATAGATAGGGTTGGTTGAGAAGGAAGACGGGTGTATACCCACCATGCTGGAAGTTATGTTTATATTTTGCTTACCACCCACCAGCTTTTCTAATATATGCAGGGTTTGAATAGTCGTAAGCTCCGTACGTTCCAGCCTTGTACCATCCGGGCCGCGCAAACGCATTTGGAAAGCGCCGGAATTTACTTTTGGCAATACATCACGCCCGATAATAGTGAATAATACAGCTGCAAAACCCAGCGAAGTAACCACATAAAATATGACGACAAACTTTCTGTTAGGCATCAGGAATTTGTCCATCATACCCATGTACCATTCCCTGAACTTTTCAAAGCGGGTAACCTTACCATCACCATGATGTTCCAATGTCATTTTAACCGCCTGTTCCTTCAGTTCCCATGCATTGCTCTCATCGTCCGTCGCACGGCCATCTGCATAGCTTTTATCCTCATGCTCATTTTTCATCAGCCAATTAGCCATGATTGGCACGAAAGTTTGCGCCAGCATATAGGATGTAATCATGGAAAATGCGATGGCCATGGATAATGGCAGGAACAATGCTCCGGGGATACCCTTCATGGTAATGGCCGGCGCAAACACTGCCAGGATACAAAAAAGGATCAACAATTTTGGAAAAGCGATTTCCTTACAAGCGTCCCATATCGCGAGCGCTTTGGGTTTGCCCATATCAAAATGCTGGTGAATATTCTCAATAGTCACCGTAGATTCGTCAACCAAAATGCCAATTGCCAGCGAAAGACCGCTCAGCGTCATGATATTAATGGTTTGATGAAACAGCGACAGGAAAAATATAGCCGAGATTACACAGGTTGGGATGGTCAGGATCACGATCAATGCTCCTCGTCTGTCACCAAGGAACAACAACACCATTAAGCCAGTAAGTATCGCTCCTATGGCGCCCTCTTCGGCCAAACTTTTAACCGCGTTGATCACATAAACTGATTGGTCAAACACAAATGATAACTTAACATCCGGTGGTAGCAAGGCCTGGAAACGAGGTATAGCTTTTTTCAGATTCTGCACGACTTCCCATGTAGAAGCATCGGCCGACTTAGTGATAGGTAAATAAACTGAGCGTTTCCCATTGATCAGGACATAACCGCTGGTAATATCCGCGCCATCTTCAACCTTGGCAACATCACGCATAAATACGGTTTGTACGCCATTTTTTATCAAAGGTATTTCGCCAAAGTCGGGTATCTTTTTAATGGTTGTATTGGCAGGCGTCAAATAGTTATAATCGCCAACCCGCACGTTACCTGCAGGCGCATTCTGGTTATTGTCACGCAATGCCTGTACAATCTGATCAGGGGTTAAATTATGTGCGCGAAGCAACGCCGGGTCAACCTTAATAACTACCGTGCGCACGTTACCGCCAAATGGCGCCGGTGCTACGAGTCCGGGGATCGAGGTAAATGACGATCGAACATAGACAAGTGCGTAGTCTAATAATTCAGTATTGGTCCTGGTAGGGCTGCTTAATACCAATTGCCCTACCGGCAATGTCGAGGCATCAAACCGAAGTATGAACGGTGGCTGCGAGCCCTGCGGGAATATTGCCTGGGCCCTGTTGGTGAAGGCCGTCACCTCCGCGGCGGCCTGTGCCATATTAGTACCCTCATAAAATGTAATTTTTATCAGCGTTAGTCCTTGTATATTCTTTGTTTCGATACTCTTAACACCGGACACGAACAGTAACAAGTTGACATATTGTTTACCGAAATAGACCTCCATCTGGTCGGGGGTAAAACCGCCATAAGGGTGCGACACGTAGATCACCGGTAGGTTAAGATCGGGGAAGATATCGATCTTGATGGTGCGGACAGCGTTGATCCCGAAAAAGAATAGGCCTGCCACGATCACCAATATAGTTATCGGTTTTTGCAGTGCGCCTTTAATCATTCCCATTTGTGTTTTGTTTTAGATTAAAAATTGTTGATGAATAGCCCGAAATCGCCTGTAGCTGCCGCCTTATATAAAAGCGCCTGCCATACATTGTTGTAAGCGATATCCTTATCCACTTCTGCACGGTTTAGCGTATACAGCGCCTGTGTAAAGTCGACAATGTTAGCGAGGCCATTCTTATATAAAGTATATTTCTGTATGTATGCATCGTTGGCTGCCTTTACTTCTATAGGCACCTCGTGGTAATTTTTCAATGCGTTGGATATTCTTGTATCGGCAAGTACCTGCTGATCGCGTAATTGCTGGCTAACCAGGTTATATTCATTCTGATATTGCTCAGAAGTAAATTTCTGCGATTGAACATTATAATGCACCCTAAAGGGATTCGTAATATTCCATACTAAACCTACACCGAACAGGTAATTATATCTTGTCGGATCAACACCGCTGCCATAGCTGCTTGTATACGCTGTTTGATCAGTACCATAAGTGGACCTAAAACCCGATCCCCTGCCCTGGTAAACACCAAAAAAACTAAGTGTGGGATAACTAAACGTTTTGAGGTATTTAGCCTGTTCATCGCTCACACCAATGCGATTGCGATAGTATTTTAAAATTGGGTGGCTATCTAAGTTAAGTGTCGATTGCTGGTCTGCGTTGTTGGGTGTTTTGGTTACAAACACGCTATCTAATACAAAATTCTGCGGCGCAACGCCTAAATAGTTTGATAGCTGATTGCTTTGATCTTGCACTGTTTGTTGTGCATTGGTTAATGCAATGCGCGCGTTTGAAACTTCGGCATTGGCCAGCGCCGAGTCTACCCCAGCGTTTAGCCCATTTTTTACCCTGGCAACAACTACCTTTTGTAGATCAAGACTACGGTTAAGATTATCCTGTTGTGCTTTGGCTAATTGCTGTGCAGCTAATAGGTTAAGATAAGCAGTAGCAACACGCACCTGGTGTTGAAATTGCTCCTGCGCAAGATCATTCTCATTTAGCCCGACAATAGATTTTTGTACTTTAACTTTTTCGCGGGCACGTCCGAATGCAAAAAAGTCCCAGTTTACGTTAGCCAGATAAAGAGCGCCGAATGCAGCGTTCCAGTTTTGATTAGGTAATGCCGGACCAGATGAAGCTACGCTTAAGCCGTGGTAGCCAAACAAAGGGCCGTTCTGCCCGTTAATTGTTCCATAATCCTGCTGTGCCGATAAGTTCACATCGGGCAAATATTCGGATTTGGTTTCTTTCAGATATGCTTTTGAGGCATTTAGCTGGCTGGCTTTAGCTTTGATTGAGGCATAATTGCTTAGCGCCAATTGCTCCGCATCTTTCATTGTTAACACTTTTTCCTGACCGCGTGCCTGAATGATGCTGAAAAAGCCCAGAAAAACATATATAAAATGCTTAAAATGGGGATTGACCATAGACGTGTAAATTTGACACTGTAAAATTAGATATTAAGTGCTATATGAAAAAAATGAATTAATTTTGTTACAATCATTAAAAATACTAATAATGAATATTGCATTGCATCATTTCCGGTTAGTTGATACGATTTCGAAGGAGGGAACACTAACCAAAGCTGCTAAAACACTGCATCTTACGCAATCTGCCCTGAGCCATCAGTTAAGGGAGTTGGAACGCGAACTGGATGTCCAGATATTCGACCGGCAAGGAAAAAGGTTACATTTATCTGACCAGGGACACCGTTTTCTGCGGACTTCAGAAAAAATATTAGCCGAAATTAAAGCGCTCGAAGAAGATATTACCAACTATAAAATGGGCCGTACAGGTAAGTTGACCATCAGCATGCAATGTTACACTGCATACCATTGGTTACCGGGCATTATTAAATATTACAAAAAGCGCTGGCCGGATATCAATATACAAATACTCTCTGAGGCAACACGCCGGCCATTAGAATATTTAATGAATGGCGACTTGGATATCGGCATTATCCGTACTCAGATGGTAAATACCCGTATTCGTTACGAACCTATTTTCGAGGACCGCCTGATGACCGTGCTTTCTAAGGACCATCCTTTAGCTGAAAAAGATGTGATCGAGATATGCGATTTCCAGAATCAGGAACTTATACTTCCTTTATATGATCCATCCTACCAGGATACCCCGGTAATTGAGTCATTGATCGAAGCCCAACATGTAAAACCTAAAACATTACACCGCATTCACTATACCGACGCGACTATAGAGATGGTAAACGCCGGATTAGGCATAACCGTAATGGCTGATTGGATTGTTGAACCTTACCTGAAAGACAGGAATATAGTGGTGAGACCGCTGCATCATAGCATTGCCAAACGTGCCTGGTTTGCCGCAACATGCAAACAAACACCAGCTATCCAAAACTTCCTGGAGTGTTTAAAGATGTATTTTTCAGGTGTTGACCTGAATGCCGACGAACCAGTGTTGGAGGACTATACCGGAACCATGCAGGTAGCTGCACCTCTTACTCACTATAATGCCATACAGGATATTAAGAATTACCAGTACTGATGCATTTGAAATGGCTTTTAGTAGTTGTCTTTCTATGCTTTAGTATACAACCGTATGCTCAGGTTCCAAAAAGGCCTTTTCCGCAGCATATGGCTTATGCAAAGGGTAGTATAAAGCCTAATCATATTTCTCAGGATCGACTGGATAAACTAACACTAAATTTCTATGATCAGTGGAAGAAACGCTATATCAGATCGGGCTGCCATCCGGGTGAATATTTTGTTTGGTTCGAAAGAAAAGGTGATAAGCAATGCGTATCAGAAGGTCAGGGTTATGGGATGATCATTACCGCTTTAATGGCAGGGGCTGATCAGTCTGCTAAAGCAACTTACGATGGACTTTATCGCTATTATAAGAACCATCCGGCAAACCATTCCTGCCTGATGGCCTGGGCGCAAGCCCCAAACTGCCGGGATCTTGATAAAAGCACTGCCACCGATGGCGATATGGATATCGCCTATTCCCTTTTGCTGGCTAACAAACAATGGGGAAGCCGTGGTAAGATCAACTATCTGCAGGAAGCAAGGAAAATGATCACGTCGATCATGCGTTATGAGATTAATCCTCATACCTACTCTATTTTGATAAGTGATGCCATTGAATATGACAGTAAGGATTACTTTGATACACGCAGTTCTGATTTTATGCCTTCAAATCTCAAGGCATTTGAAAGCGCCACACATGACGAAAGATGGAAAAAAGTAGTCGACAACAATTACAAGCTTTTCAGTTATATGCAGGAAACTTATAGTCCTGACGCGGGGTTGGTACCAGACTTTATTCGCCACATCAATAAAAAAGCAGCACCTGCACAAGCCAACTATCTTGAATCGCCTGGTGATGGTTACTATAACTACAATGCCTGCCGGGTCCCCTGGCGAATTGCAACAGATTATCTGCTTACAGGTGACAAGCGCGCTAAAAGATTCAATGACCGGATCAATAAATGGATACGCGAAACTACCCAAAATAAGCCTGACAATCTTTCAGCAGGGTACACTCTTGCAGGTAATGATATCAGACACCGTTATTTCGAAGCTTTGAGCTTTATCGGTCCATTTGCCGTTTCTGCTATGACGGACAAGAAGAACCAACAGTGGTTAAATGATGTTTGGGACTACCTCGTGAATTTCAAATTAAAAGATTACGACTATTATGATAACAGTATCAAGCTATTGAATATGATCATCCTATCGGGGAATTACTGGTAGTTAACCAAGAGGTAAAAGGCGAAAGGTATTAACTTAATCAACCAATCAAGTTCCCCGCTGTCTCCTTCCCGCTAGTAAGCGCCGCTTCGACAGTACCCATTGCGGCACCCTCATATAAGTATTCTCCGGAGAAATAGATGGTATGGTCTATTGGCGTGCTTAATACCTTTCGGGCTTCTGTTGATTCCAATGTGTCATAAGCGTAAGAACCCAGGGTAAACGGATCAATTGTCCAGTTAGCTACATACGAGGCCACCAGATCATTTTTTAATTTGTTTGTATCAATATTAAATATTCGAGAGAGTGATGTTAAGCTTTCATTCAATAGCTCATCATTGCTTATACCTTTTTTTCTTTCCGCCGGTGGGCCGCCCAGCCACCCTGTCAATAGGGTTGATGATGACGGATGCTGTGTCCACCACGTTGGTATTGCTTCGCCTGAAAGTATAAAGCCCATATCGCTTAAGTCCTCACCGGTTATAGCTTGATCTTCCCAGAATGTCTTCTTGAATTGCAACAATACTTTCACAACTGATCCAAAGCCGATTTGGTCGACAGCTGCTTTATACTTATCAACGGAAGGGCTGATCGTTATCGACGCTTGTTCCGATGGACCGGCCCTTAAAACGCCTAATGGTAACGCGATTATCAACTGCTCTGCTTTAAAACTTTCATTACCGGATGTAATTACTTCTACCTGCCCGTGTGTCCAATGGATATGTTTCGCGATCGTATTGAGATAGAACTGGGCTCCGTTTTGCTTAGTTGTATTGACCAGGTAGTTAATCATCCTATTGTAGCCACCTTTTACCCTATGTTGTGCGTTATCATCTTCGCTTTGCCATTCCCTTCTCAATGCGAAAGTGCTAGCTTTAAACGGATCGGCAGTATCATATCCTGAAACAAAACGAATCACCCATGCCCTTAAGTCCACATATTGTTCATCGCCAAATTCTTGCTGCAAAAAATCGCCAATGCTGGTATCGTTTTCAAGCTGACTAAGTTTTTCGATCAATAAATCCCAGTGCTCAAACTGCTCTGAATTCTTGGAGAATTGACCATCATGGCTATGCCACATCTCACCTGAAGCAGGCTGTAAATCTATGTTCGCTTTTTTAAGTAGTTGCAGCGTTACAGGCAAATCACCATGAACAAACTCGGCGCCTAATTCAGTATGAAGATCATTATCTAAGGTATATATTCGTCCACCGGCGCGGTCGCGAGCCTCCAATACCATAACCTGTTTTCCAGCTCTGGATAATTCATAAGCAGCCATTAAACCGGCCGCACCAGCACCAAGAATAATTACATCTGCGTTTTTCATAATCGATAAATACAAAGTAAAGCGATTTCAAGAAAACAATATCACAAAAAACAAAAGCCCTCCGTTACCGGAAAGCTTTTGCAATAGAAGTGATTCATTGAGTGTTACTTATTATTTACAGTTAATCGGAAAGTTTTGTTTTTAATGTTTCATTCTCAGCAAAACTGTTTTCCGCTATTTTTTTGCAGCATTATTTCTCAATACGATCACCGGTAAATACTGGTCCCATTGAGGTGTAAACCCTTTTTGATTCAGCAGGCCCCTACCACGGGTTGAGAAGTTACCCAGAATGATATCCTCGTTTCCGTCTCTGTCGATGTCACCTATTTCCATTGTCAACCAGCGTCCATATTGATCGACTGGCACCTCATGGGCAGTGAACTGATTGGCCTTAGTTTGTTCAAGATAAGTGAAACCAGCAGCTGGATGCGACTTAAAATCGGCAAAGAATGCTATGGTTGCTATGTCCAGGTCGCCGTCATGGTCAAAATCTGTGGCAATGGCCTTTGTGCAGCCATCAATATGATAGAAATAGGTTTGCTTAAATTTCCAATTGCCCTGGTTTGTAAAAATATAAACGCCGTGATATGGCTTCAACACTTTCGAATAGTCGCTGTTATCGCCGCAGGTATACAGTATATCAGGCTGACCATCATGGTTAAAGTCGACCAATTGAAAACTACTCGAGCCATACACCGCCGGGAAATGCCGCAGGTTTTTGGTGATGAATCCACCTTTATGATCATTCAGGAACATCCATATACCTTCGTCGGCCTGGGCGAATAAGCACATCACGTCGGGCCAACCATCATTGTCAAAGTCACCGTTTATTAATTGTTCGCCGCCGGGAATACCTCTAATTACGTTTTTTTTGAACGAGTGATCAGGTCGTTGTTGTAGTAAAAACAATCCACCTCGTTCATGGCCAAATCCGCAAACTACATAATCCATCAGACCGTCTTTATTAAAATCCGCAGCCACAGTTTGCACCGCTCTGGGAAGGCTGTCTGTAAATATTTTCTGCTCTTTATTTTTAGCATTCAGACCAATTTGTATCACTTTCCCTTTTTCAATATCAAGCGGTGGCAGCATACCTATGCAGGTTAATAATGCATCACTTGTTTTTTCAGGAAAAATAGCCCCAGTAACCGCTGATGGCATTTTTTGGATGAACTTTGATCTCAGGTTCTTACCCCACTGATAAAAGTTACCGGCCGCGTCGCCGCTATAAAATTGGTGATCATTGCCATTATATGCCAAAAGCGTAGTCATCGCGATAGGTGCTTTGGTATCTTCGACCGGCTTTACCAGGCTAAATATTGACCAATCCTTTAATGCGGGACTTGCAGGCTTCGGAATGGTTAAATTAACCGGGGCCGTATTTTGATAATATGCTACAATTTTTTGCCATTCAACAATATTCAAAACCGATTTCTTATCGGTAAAATATTGGCCCATGTAATTGTTCACATAAAGTCTTTTTGCCATAGCCGGCAAAACACCATTTGTCCAACTGGCGCTATCGATCAATAATGGATCGGGCAATTGGTGACAACTAACGCAATACTTTTTAGCCAACTCTTTACCATCAGCCACGTCCCGCTTAAGCCTGCTTTCAGGAGAATTATCATTACAACTGTAGGCAAAAAAAAATATTGAAGAAAAAGCCGATGCAATTAATAAGCAAAGCTGACTAGAAGATAGTCTGAATTTTGTGAACATTTGATAAGCTATTTATATAGGTACTTCGCAACCCTTCAGACACAATTATACCTTTTAATCACTTCTCCTTTTTTCTTATGCTTTGTAATAATTATGATATCCAAGAATATAGCGGGTAGATAACAAGGCGCCACATAGTTGCCCCATTGCTGTCTAAGTTATGCCATTAGTTACAACAATAAATTAAAAAGGATAGGCATATCGCCACAACATGTAGACGGGAGGCATGTTTTAGCCGATGAATTTCAGCCCTAAGCAGGGTTAAAAAAAACGTGCATAAAATTTCTTATATGACGTTTTTTTATAGACTAAATAGCTTATTCTTTATTATGATTTTCTAAAACGATCAATGGAAGTTTAGTATCCCAAAATGGCTTTAACGTTGCATCGATAGACATACCCACCGCATAATTGCCTAACACGATATCAGGGCGCCCTTTTGCTTTAGCGATGGTATCCATTGCCATCCATCGACCGTATTGGCTAACAGGTATAGCATGTGGTTTAAAATTCATCGCCTTGTCCTGTTCAAAATAAATAAATCCCTCTCCTGGCTTATTCTTCAGATCAGCGAAAAATGCGGTGGTTGCTATATCAATATCACCGTCGCCATCAAAATCAGTTGCAATGGCTTTGGTGCACCCGTTTATAGGATAAAAATAGCTTTGTTTAAAGCTCCAGTCGCCTTGATTTGTATAAATGTATAATCCGTGATATGGTTTAAATATCCGGGAATCATGAAAATTAAAGCCGCAGGTATAAACCAGATCCAGTTTACCATCGTGGTTCATGTCAATTAATTGAAAACTTGTTGATCCATAAACCGGCGGGAAATGCAGTAAGTTTTTTGAGGTAAAACCACCTTTTTGATCATTTAAGAACAGCCATAACCCCTCATCGCCCGAACCAAATAATACCATCAGATCAGGCCACCCATCATTATTAAAATCGCCAACCCGTGCCTGCACAGCACCCGCTTTGTCGATGATACTATTTTGGCTATATGAATGATCTGCTTTTTGCGTCAGCAAATAAATTGCTCCCTTTTTTTTCCCTTGCGAACAAACAATCCAGTCGGTCAAACCATCTTTGTTAAAATCAGCCGGTAAGCTCTGTACAGGGCGCGAAATTTCACTTGCTATTATGGTCGGAACTGTGATCTCTGTCGTCTCATTCAGGCGCACTTTAACCAATTTACCATTAGGAAAATCCATTGGTTTATATTCGCCAATGCAAGTAACAAAAGCCGCATCGGTTCCTTTATCGTCTTTAATAAAATTTACATCTACTCCCGGTGAAGGCAACTGAGCAACATTACGGGACTTTAGATTTTCATCCCACTCATTCAATTTGGTTGTCAGCAAATCACTGCTATATATTTTATGAGTCGATTGATTTACAGCGACCATAGAAGTATAGCTAATAAACTTACCCTTGGCCGGTTTGCGTAACGAGAACCCCGCCCAATCATTTAACAATGGTGTTGGTGCTGTTGCTGAAGGCAAATCTTTTGGGGCCACCTTTTGATAGTAGTCTTGTATTCTTTGCCAGTTGTCCAGCGACACCCCGCCCGTATCTGTTGCTTTCTTATAATAAGCAGTTCCATAAACAGAAACTTTTAGATAATTGGCCATGCCTGGCAGAGCATGGAACTTCCATACATCTTTGTTCAAAGCATCCGAGGGCACTTCGGCATGACATTTTGTGCAGTACATTGCTACCAACTTCTTCCCATCGGCTATCGTATCGCCGGTAGGTTTAAAGTTATCACCTGCATCTTTTTTGCTGTTTTTACAGCCGTTAAAAAGTATTGTTCCTGAAATCAGAAATACAAATGATAACAGGTAGATAATAGATAATCCGGTTTTTGTTAGTCTCATAATTGGTTTTATGGGTTATCAGTATTACTTCGTCAATTTTAGTTTTTGCCAGATGTATTCGCCCACCTTCTTGCCTTGTTCTGCTCCCATCATCGAGCTGTTCTTAAAGTGTATGCCGCCATAGAAACGGCTCAT
>Ga0207647_10000237_pt1 | contig 45127 bp, 41 predicted proteins | sample KBSCornC2_FD_184295 | JGI IMG/M metagenome (GOLD analysis project Ga0207647, IMG submission 184295) | Corn rhizosphere microbial communities from Kellogg Biological Station, Michigan, USA - C2 (SPAdes) (version 2) | ecosystem: Host-associated > Plants > Roots > Rhizosphere ... | reverse complement strand
CAGCCGAACGGTCGACCTTGGACGGATCCTTGCCCGAGAACGCGCCGCCACCGTGACGGGCCCAGCCGCCGTAGGTGTCGACGATGATCTTGCGGCCGGTCAGGCCGCAATCGCCCACCGGGCCACCGATCACGAACTTGCCGGTTGGGTTGATGTGGAACTTGGTGTCCTTGTGCAGCAGCTTCGCCGGCAGCACGGGCTTCAGGATCAGCTCGCGCACGCCTTCGATCAGGTCCTTCTGCTTCACGCCCGGATCGTGCTGGGTGGAAAGCACCACGGCATCGATGGCGACGGCTTCGCCGGCCTCGTTGTAGCGCAGGGTGACCTGGCTCTTCGCATCCGGGCGCAGCCACGGCAGCGGCGAGTTCTTCTTCTTGCGGACCTTGGTCTGCTGCTCAACCAGGCGGTGGGCGTAGTGGATCGCCGCCGGCATGTATTCGCTGGTTTCGTTGGTGGCGTAGCCGAACATCAGGCCCTGGTCGCCAGCGCCCTGTTCTTCGGGCTTCTTGCGGTCCACGCCCTGGTTGATATCCGGGGACTGCTTGCCGATCAGGTTCAGCACGCCGCAGGTCTCGCCATCGAAGCCGACTTCCGAGGAGTCGTAGCCGATATCGAGGATGACCTTACGGGTCAGGGCTTCCAGGTCGATCCAGGCGCTGGTGGTGATTTCACCCGCGACAATGGCAACGCCGGTCTTCACCAGCGTTTCGCAGGCCACGCGCGCGCGCGGGTCCTGGGCCAGGATGGCGTCCAGAACGGCGTCGGAGATCTGGTCGGCGATTTTATCCGGGTGGCCTTCGGAGACCGACTCGGAGGTGAAGAGGTAGCTGCTCATCGCGGGTATATATCCTTCTTTACGGATAAAGAGATAAAAGGGCGCGCCATGATACACGCACCTAGGCGGGTTTGCAGCGGCAAGGGTACGCCCCGGGGGTGACGATTGCATGGACATTCAGGCCCGCGTCCCGGGCGGCCGCTGTAGGGGCGCGCTTGCGCGCGATGGGTGCTAGCCGCCAGCCCGAATCGCGCGCTAGCGCGCTCCTACAAGGGCTTGGCTTCAGGCGGGCAGGCGTTCCCGGGCCGCCCTTGCCACGGCCACCATGCCTTTCAGGGCGTCGCCCACCTCCTTCCAGCCCCGGGTTTTCAGCCCGCAATCGGGGTTGATCCAGAGCTGCTCGGGTTCGAGGACCTGCAGGGCCCGGGCGACCAGGTCAGCCATTTCCGCCTCGGCGGGTACCCGTGGGGAGTGGATGTCGTAGACGCCCGGGCCAATCCCGTTGGGGTAGCGGAACCGGGTGAAGGCCTCCAGCAGCTCCATTCGCGAGCGGCTGGTCTCGATCGAGATCACGTCGGCATCCATGGCGGCGACGGCCTCAATGATGTCGTTGAACTCCGAGTAGCACATGTGGGTGTGCACCTGGGTGCTATCGCTGGTGCCCCCGGCGGTGATCCGGAACGCTTCCACGGCCCAGGCCAGGTAGGCCTGCCAGTCGGCGCGGCGTAGCGGCAGGCCCTCGCGCAAGGCGGGCTCATCGATCTGCACGATGCCGATGCCAGCCCGCTCCAGGTCGTGCACTTCATCGCGCAGGGCAAGCGCGATCTGCCGGCACACGTCGGCGCGGGGCAGGTCGTCGCGTACGAACGACCATTGCAGCATGGTTACAGGGCCGGTGAGCATGCCCTTCATCGGGCGCTCGGTGAGCGACTGCGCGAAGCTCGACCATTCGACCGTCATCGGGGTGGGGCGAGCCACGTCACCGTAAATGATGGGCGGCTTCACGCAGCGCGAGCCGTAGCTCTGCACCCAGCCGTACTTCGTGAAGGCGTAACCCGAGAGCTGCTCACCGAAGTACTCAACCATGTCATTGCGCTCGGGTTCACCATGCACGAGTACATCCAGGCCGGCTTCCTCCTGGAAGCTCACCGCGCGACGTACTTCATCGCGCAGGCGTTCGTCGTACGCCTCGGCATCGAGCTTGCCCGAGCGGAATGCGGCGCGTGCCGTGCGCAGGTCATCGGTTTGCGGGAATGAACCGATTGTCGTGGTGGGTAGCGCCGGCAGCCCAAAGCGTTCGCGTTGCACCGCGGCGCGGTGTGCGTAGCCCGAGCGGCGCTGGCTGAATTGTGGGGTGAGTCCGCGGACGCGGGCGCGCACGTCCGCGCGGACGACCTCGGGCGAGGTCAGGCGTTGTGCGACGATCTCGTGTTGGCCAGCAAGGGCCTGCACGGCTTTTGCGTCTCCCGAGACGGCGTTGGCGTACTGGCGCAGTTCGGTGATTTTTTGCCGTGCGAACGAAAGCCATTGCGCGACCTCACCCGGCAGCTGCTTCTCTTCGGCTGAGTCGATGGGCACATGCAGCAGTGAACACGAGGGCGCAATCCACAAGCGATCGCCGCCAACGCGCGTGCGCAGTGTCTCCAGGCGTGGAAGGAGGGTGGCCGGGTCGCTGAGCCAGACATTGCGGCCATCGACGAGGCCGGCGGAGAGCACCCGGCCATCCGGGAGGGCGTCGAGCACGGCATCAAGCTGTGCCGGGGCTCGTGCGAGATCGACGTGCAGCCCCGCCACCGGCAGCGAGGTGGCCAGGCCCAGGTTGGATTCGAGGCCACCGAAATACGTAGCCAACAGGATCTTTGCGGGTGAGTGCGCGGCGAGCGCCTCGTACACGCGGCGGAACGCGTCTCGCGCACCTACCTCCAGGTCGAGCACCAGCGCCGGTTCGTCGACCTGAATCCATTCCGCGCCTTCGGCGACCAACGCATCGACAAGGCCGAGCCACGCGGGGAGCAGCGCATCGAGTAGCCCAAGTGGATGGCTCCCGTCCACCGTCTTCGAAAGCAGCAGGAAGGTCACCGGGCCCAGCAGCACGGGGCGAGCGGCGTGGCCCGCAGCAACCGCTTGCCGGTACTCCGCCACCGCCTTCTCCGGCCGCGGGTGGAATACCTGGCCCGCATGCAGCTCGGGCACGATGTAGTGGTAGTTGGTATCGAACCACTTAGTCATCTCGAGCGCGCGCAGGTCGTACCCACCGCGCTGGTGGCCGCGTGCCATGGCGAAGTAACCCGCCAGCGCATCCGCATCGTGCAGGTTGCGATAGCGGGCCGGGATGGCATCGAGCGCCACCGCGGCATCGAGCACGTGGTCATACAGCGAAAAATCGTTGACCGGAACGCTGTCGGCGCCCGCGTCACGGGCGAGTTGCCAGTGGCGCTGGCGCAGGGTGGATGCCGTGTCGAGCAGTTCGGCGGACGTCGCATCTCCCTTCCAGTAAGCCTCCAGCGCGCGCTTGAGTTCGCGGCGGCGGCCGATGCGGGGAAAACCGAGGTAGGTCACGTGTGGCATGGAAAGATTCCTCTTTGGATAAAAGAGGAGGGAAGGGCGGTGCACGCGGACGACCCTGCGCCACCGCGGCACACCGCGCTGGCAGGTTGGGCGTCATGCGGGCTGACCGTCGACCTTCGCCCCCGCGGGCGAACCGCCGGGCTGCCGTGGGGCGGCCCGTCAGGTCGGGCGGCGCGCACGCCCTCATGACAGGGCTGGCACGCCGGCTGGCGGCAGGTCTTCGGGCTCAAGGATGTGGCATCCCCTTGGGGATACCGCCTTCGCCGTCGCTTCCCGGGCTTGAGGGCCCAGTGCCTGTGACGGACGTCGTCTCCATATACCGCTGCGGGGCAGCGCCGGATTCTCACCGGCTTCCCTCTTAGCTTTATCTCTCTATTCGAATACAAAGATAAAGACCACTGGCGACGGCGAAATTAGCCGTCCGGACGGCCGAAGTCAAATGCGCGACGATGGAGCCCTGGTGCATGGCGGAGGAAGGCATGGCGGAACGGCACATCGTGTTCGCGACGGTGGGATCGCAGGGCGACCTGTTCCCCCTGCTCGCCGTGGGCCGTGAACTCGTCGCGCGCGGCCACCGGGTAACCGTCGGCGCGCATGCGATCCATCGTGATGCGGTGCTCGATGCGGGGCTGGAGTTTGTCATGGCCAGCGGCATCGCTGAGCCCGAAGACAAGGCGGCATTCGCGGCAAAGGCGTTCCATCCGTGGCGGGGGCCGCGCTTTGTCGTGCGTGACCTCGCCGCCGCCGATGTGGCGGCGAGCTACCACGCGCTAAAGACGTTCTGCATGGAAGCGGATGCGCTGGTGACCACCACCCTGGCGTTCGCCAGGCAGATCCTCGGCGAAACACTGCCCGCCGCATGGTTCTCCGCGGTGTTGTCGCCGTCGGTCTTCCTGTCGCCGTTCGATCCGCCCGCGACGGGCATGGATACCCTTGATCGATGGCTGCGAGCATCGCCTCGCCGTTCGCGTTGGTTGACGCGCGTCGTGGAGCGGCTGACCCATCCGTGGACCGCGCCGGTGCGCGCGTTCCGCCGTCATCTGGGCCTCGCACCGGTTGCGCCCACGGGCGATCCGTTCCATCGCGGCCAGCACGGGCGAGATGGCGTGCTCGCGATGTATTCACCGCTGCTGGGTGGCCTGCCACCCGATGCGCCCGCGCATACCGTGCTTACCGGCCAGGCTCGTTATCTTCCGTTCGATGATGTGCTGGACGGCGCCTTGCTACGCTGGCTTGATGGGGGGGCGCCGCCCATCGTGTTTACCCTGGGCTCGGCGGCCGTTCACGCAAGCGAAGGGTTCTTGCGCGAGAGCGTTGCCGCCGCAAGGCAGCTCGGCCTTCGCGCCGTACTTCTCACGGGATCACCTGCGTTGCGCGAGCGCCTTGCGCTCAACGGTGGTGACGTTCTCGCCGTCGACTACGCACCGCATGGCGCGCTGTTCGCCCGCGCCGCCGTGGTCGTGCATCACGGTGGCGTCGGCACGACGCAGGAGGCCATGCGTGCGGGGCGGCCCTCGCTGGTCGTGCCACACGGGTTCGATCAACCGGATAACGCGGCAAGGGTGAAACGGCTGGGCGTGGGCGATGTATTGCCTGCTACGCGCTACCGCGCCGACCGCGCGGCAGCAACGCTAGCCCGGCTGCTTGAAGATGGGCCGCTACGTGCGCGGGCCGAAGAAGTGGGCCGAAGCATGAAACAAGAGCAGGGCGCACGCATCGCCGCCGATGCTATCGAGGCAGCCATCGAAAAACGCGGTGTGTAGGAGCGCGCTTGCGCGCGATCGGTCCTTGCCGAAAGCACCCATCGCGCGCAAGCGCGCCCCGACAAGGGCAACGTTTACTCGAAGCCCGCGACCGGATGCGGACCGTATGCCGCCTCCAGCTTCTTCATCTCTTCGTCGCTAAGCTTCAGGTCGATCGCCGCCACCGCGTCATCAAGATGGTGCGGCTTCGAGGCACCCACGATCGGTGCGGTGATACCCGGCCGCTGCGCCACCCATGCCAGCGCGACTTGCGCACGCGGCACGCCACGTTCCTCCGCCACGTCCTTCACCGCTGCCACGATGTCCTTGTCGGACTCTTCCGTTGTGTTGTAAAGGGTGCCGCCGAAGACATCCTTCTCCTGGCGCGTGCTGGTCTCGTCCCAATCACGCGTAAGGCGGCCACGGGCCAGCGGGCTCCACGGGATCACGCCGATGCCCTGGTCCACGCAGAACGGAATCATCTCGCGTTCTTCCTCGCGCTGGATCAGGTTGTAGTGATCCTGCATGCTCACGAATTCCGTCCAGCCATGCAGGCGCGAGGTATAGATCATCTTCGCGAACTGCCAGGCGTGCATGGACGAGGCGCCGATATAGCGCGCCTTGCCTGCCTTGACGACGTCGTGCAGGGCTTCGAGCGTCTCCTCGATCGGCACGTCGTAATCGAAGCGGTGGATCTGTAGCAGGTCGATGTAATCGGTGCCGAGGCGGCCGAGCGAATCATCCACCGACTGGAAGATGGCCTTGCGCGACAGGCCACCGCCATTGGGTCCCTTGTGCCAACGGAAGAAGGTCTTGGTTGCGATGACGATCTCGTCGCGCCGCGTAAAATCTTTCAGCGCGCGGCCCACGATTTCTTCCGAGGTGCCGTCGGAATAGGCGTTGGCCGTGTCGAACGTGTTGATGCCGAGGTCGAGCGCCTTGCGGATGAACGGCCGGCTCTGTTCTTCGTCCAGCGTCCACAGATGGTTGCCGCGCTTGGGCTCACCGTAGGTCATGCAGCCCAGGATCACGGGTGAGATCTCAAGGCCGGTCTTGCCCAGTTTCACGTATCGCATGGAGGAACTCCGCGAGGGGAAGGGGGGAGCGAACCTGATTAGGGTACATGGCGGCTATGCCGTTCCGCGCCCCCTTGAAAGCCGATTTGCCGCCCCGACGTTAGGTGCCAGCCGCTTGCCCACCCACGTGGGCAGGCGTACGATCCGCCCCCAATCCATCGAGACCGAACCATGTTTGCCTGCAAGCACGCATTGAGCCACCTGCCAACGATCGCCCCATGGGCGCGTCGCGGGTGCGCGCGCGCCATGGCAGGCCCTACGCCGTAAGGCGCCCGGCCTCGAACGCATACCAAAAGCACCCGCAAGGGTGCTTTTTTTTCGCCCGTGTTTTTCCCAACCCCTGAATTTTCCAAGCCCTTACCCGGAGCACCGTGCCATGAAGAACTGCCGCGATCCCCGATCCTGATCCGTCCTACCCACGCCAGGGGCGACGGTGAAGCCTCGGGGAATGCCTCGCTCGAAGCGTATCGAGCCCCTGGCGCCCTGAATGGAACTGTTCAACCATGAGTACCCGCGATACCACCATCCCCGTCGGCCGTTGGCGCAACCTCGGCATCATTGCCCATGTCGATGCGGGTAAAACCACGCTCACCGAGCGCCTGCTCTACAAGACCGGCACGATCCATCGCACCGGTGAGGTGCACGATGGCGCGACCACCACCGACCATATGGAACTCGAGCGCGAGCGTGGCATCACGATCGGCGCCGCTGCCGTGCGCGCCAACTGGACGCCGGAAGGCGGGCTGCCGCATCGCCTTACGCTCATCGATACCCCGGGGCATATCGACTTCGCCATCGAGGTGGAGCGTTCCCTGCGCGTGCTCGACGGCGCGGTGGTGGTGTTCTCCGGCGTCGCCGGCGTGCAGCCGCAATCCGAAACCGTGTGGCACCAGGCGCGCCGGCATGGCGTCCCGCTGATGGCGTTCGTCAACAAGATGGATCGCCCTGGCGCGGACTTCGACGCCACGCTGGTGCAGATGCGCGAAAAGCTTGGGGCCAACCCCTGGGTGGTCGCGCAACCGGTGATCGAAGGCGAACACATCGTGGGCCTCGTGGACCTGGTGGGTGAGCGTACGTGGCTCTTTGACGACAAGGGCATGCCCGTGATCACGCCGTGGACCGACGACGAGCGTGCGGCGCATGCGAATGCACGTGCGGAACTCGTCGCGGCGGTAGCCGACAAGGACGAAACGCTGGCGGAACTATGGCTGGCGGACCAGCCCGTGGACGCGGCGGCACTCACCGCAGCCCTGCGCCGTGGCACGCTCGCTGGCGTGGGCCAGCCGGTGCTGCCCGGCTCGGCGTTCCGTAACGTCGGCATCGAACCGCTGCTGGATGCCATGGTGGCCTACCTGCCTTCGCCGCTCGATCGCCCGTCCGTGGTGGCGCATACCGATCACGGTGATGTGCAGGTGGCGCCGGATGCGAATGCGCCGCTTTCCGCACTCGTGTTCAAGGTGGTCAACCAGTCGCACGGTCCGCTTGCTTTCATCCGCCTGTACTCGGGACGGCTGCATGTGGGCGATGCTGTATGGCGCAGCGGTACCGATCGCGTCCAGCGTATCGGCCGGCTGGCCGTGGTGCGCGCCGATGACACCGAAGCCGTGGAAGTGGCCGAGGCTGGCGATATCGTGGCAATCATGGGCTGGAAGGACGTGGCGACCGGTGAAACGCTGGCCGACCAGCATCACCACCTGCGGCTGGAAACCATCCAGGCTCAGCCGGCGGTGTTGTCGTGGCGGTTGTCACCGGAGCGTTCGGCCGACCTGCTCAAGCTCGGCAACGGGCTGGCGCGCCTGGCCCAGGAGGATCCGTCGTTCCGCGTGAGTACCGATCCGGAAACCGGCGAAACCCTGGTCTGGGGTATGGGCGAACTCCACCTGGAGGTGATGGTGGAACGCCTGCGCCGCGAGTGGGGTGTGCAGGTGCGCACGGGTTCGCCGCGCGTGGCCTACCAGGAGACGCCAGCGAAGCCGTCGGGTCCGATCGAAGGCAAGCTTGCCAAGCAGACCGGTGGCAGTGGGCAGTACGCCCGTGTGGTGCTGTCCGTGTCGCCGATCGAAGGCGATGCGAACCGCTACGAGGACCGTACGACCGGTGGCGTCATTCCGAAGCAGTTCCAGACCTCCGTGCAGAAAGGTGCGGAGCAGGCGCTGCTGGAAGGCCCGCGTGGTTTCCCGGTGGTGGGTGCCGAAGTGCTGGTGCTTGATGGCCAGGCGCATGCCGTGGATTCGAACGAAGCTGCGTTCCACCGTGCCGCGCAGATCGCGGTGCGGGCGGCGCTCGAAGCCACCGGTACCGTGCTGCTGGAGCCGGTGATGCGTGTATCGGTCTCGGCACCGGGCGTGGCGGTGGGCGATGTGCTGGGCGACCTGCAGCGCCGCGGTGGGCAGATCGTGAACCTTACCGACAAGCAGGAACGCACGGAGATCGAAGCGGACCTGCCGCTGGCCCAGCTCGATGGGTACAGCACCGCGCTGCGCAGCCTGAGCCAGGGCCGCGCCTCAGCCACGGTGGCGTTCCACGCCTACCGCCCGGCCACGCTGCAGGAGGCCCGCAAGCAGGCGTGACAAGGTAGGCTTCACCCATGCTTACCTATGCCGATGCCCTGGCCGTGCTGTTGAAGGAGGCCCACCCGCTCGATGCCGAGCGGGTGGGCCTTTCCGTTGCCATGGGCCGCATCCTCGCCCAGCCTGTCTCCAGCCCCCTGTCGCTGCCCTCGTTCGATAACTCGGCGATGGATGGCTATGCCATCCGCGGCGGCGAGGGCCATATTCCCTCCGGATCGATGTACATGGTCGGCGGCATGCAAGCCGCGGGCGATGGCACCACCGCTTATCCTGGCGCCGACGCCTGCGAGATCGCAACCGGCGCACGTCTGCCCGATGGCTTCGACACCGTCATCCCGGTCGAGCGCTGTGAGCGCGATGGCGAGCGAGTGCGCGTTGTTCAAGATGAAAAGCGTGGCCAGAACATCCGGCGCGCCGGCGGTGATATCCGCCACGGCGATGCTGCGCTGCCTGCGGGGCGCCGTATCGACGCTGCCGCGGTCATGTTGCTGGCTGCGCTGGGCGTCGAAGCCATCGAGGTCATGTGCAGGCCACGCGTGGCCATCATCAATACGGGCAGCGAGCTGCATGCGAGCGGGCCGTTGCCTGAAGGCGGTATCCACGATTCGAACGGCCCGTTCCTTGCGGCAGCCCTCGCTTCCTGGGGCGCCGACCTGCTTATGCGACACCGCGTGCCCGATACCGGTGATGCCTTTGGCAAGGCCGTGGACGAAGCACGGCGCGCGGGTGCCGACCTGATCGTCACGACCGGAGCTGTGTCCGCGGGGCGGTTCGATTTTGTGCCGTCGGCCCTCACGGCCATGGGTGCTCGCGAGCTGTTTCACAAAGTCGCCATCCGCCCGGGCAAGCCCCTCCTTGCGGTAAGGTTCGAGGGTGGGCCACTCGTACTCGGCCTCCCCGGCAACCCCATCGCCGTGGCGGTGGGCCACCGCTTCTTCGTCGCACCAGTGTTACGCGGTATGGCCGGCCTGGCACCCGAGACCCCGCGCCGCGTGCGCCTCGTCGAAGGCTACGACGTTCGCCCGGGTTTGCAGCACTTCGCCCTGGGTCGGGTAGAAGCCGATCGTGAGGGCAGGGAGGTTGCACACGTCCAGCGCAACCAGGCGGCATACCGCATCCTTCCATTCACCCAGGCGAACGCATGGCTCACCGCCAACGATGCATTCGGCGAGGTTGTCGACGCGTGGCCGCTTGACCCGGTGTTGGCGCCGTGATCGGCATCATCCTGGCGGGTGGGCTATCGTCGCGCATGGGCGAAGACAAGGCGCTGCTAAGGATCGATGGCCGCACGTTGCTCGAACGCACGCGCGATGTGCTGGTCGAGGCCGGCGCAGAGCGCGTGGTGATCAGTGGATCACGCCCGGGTGGCATCGCCGACCGCTGGGCGGAGAAAGGCCCTGTCGGCGGCATCGCCAGCGTCGCGGCGGAACTCGATGATGGTGAGCTGCTGGTCGTACCGGTCGACATGCCGCGTATCGATGCCGCGACGCTCGCACCGTTGCGCGATGAACGCCGCATGCGCGCCACGCGCTGGGCCGGCCATCCCCTACCCATGCGCCTGACCCTCGATGCACAAACGCGTGCGACGCTGGCCGAGCTTATCGGCCTTGAAGGGCGCGCTTGCTCCGTCGCTGCCCTGCAGGCCCGCGTGGGCATGGCCACGCTGTCGATCGATCGCGCCAATCCGCGCGCGCTGGCGAACTGCAATACTCCGGATGAATGGCGAGAGGCGAACGCATGAGAGTGCAGCTGGAAAACGACACGATCCGTGTGCGGATCGATGAGGACGAACTGGGCGAGCTGCTGGACAACGTGGCGCTGCTGGGCTCCACGACATTTGGCCGGGCGTTCATCATGCGCTACTCGGTGGATGCCACCGAAGCCACGGCGTGCGAGCTGGAAGGCAACGCGCACGAATGGCGCCTGCTGGTGCCGCGCACGCAGTTGCTGGATCTGAAATCACGCCTGCCGAGCAAGGATGGCCTGGTCTTCGACATCGCCGGCCACGACGCCGTGGCAACCACGGTGCTGTTCGACGTGGACGTAAAAGACAGCATCAAGCGCCGCCGCTCCTGATCCCCGTGTAATGTCGCCCCTGTAGGAGCGCGCTCGCGCGCGATGGGGTGCTCGCGGCAACGTGCATCGCGCGCCAGCGCGCTCCTGCAGAAGCCAGGGCGCGGCGGCGGGTGGTGTTCAAACGGCGGCGCGCGCTACGGCCCAGGGTTGTGGATCCGCTCGGGCCGGCTGTACACGTTGAACCGGCCGGGCCGGGCGAAGCCGACCAGCGTGAGGCCGCATTCCTCGGCCAGTGCCACGGCCAGCGCCGTGGGCGCCGAGATCGCGACCAGTACTGTCATGCCCGCGACGGCCGCTTTGGTCACCATCTCGTAGCTTGCCCGGCTGGTGATCAACGCGAAGCCCTCGCGCGGGTCGATGCCGCGCCGGGTCATCGCACCAATCAGCTTATCCAGTGCGTTGTGCCGGCCCACGTCCTCGCGCACCACCATCAACGAGCCATCAGCACGGGCCCATGCAGCGGCATGCACTGATCCGGTGAACGCGTTGATGGGCTGCTCGGCGCGCAGCGATTCGAGCGCGCGTTCGATGGCATCGGGTGCCACGTTGCAGCCGGCCGCCACAGGGCGAGGCCGGCGGATCACATCTTCCAGTTCGCGCGTGCCGCAGATGCCGCAGCCGCTGCGGCCGACCATCTCCCGTTCACCAAGTGCGCCGGCGTGCTCAGCGTCGGCCGGTACGGTGGTGGGCGCGGCCGCCGTCACGGCCTCACGCGTACGTACGTCGATCGTGATGCCCTCCAGTACTTCCTGCACCTCGATCGATTCGATGTCACGCGCATCGCTCACCCTGTTTTCGGTCAGCGCGAAGCCGCGTGCAAAATCCTCCAGGTCCACCGGTGAGGCCATCATCACGGCGAACGGTTTGCCGTTGATATGCACCGCGACGGGCACCTCTTCGGCTAGCCGGTCGTCATCCTGCGCTGCACGGCCGCGCTCGTAGCGGGTGACGGGACGGGTTGCGCTTCCGGCCGGGGGAAGGATTTCATGCCGCATGGGTCGCCTTCTTGCGGCGGGTGGTGGGCGCCGGGCCGGTGGCAGCCACGATGCGCACGGGTACCGATTTGTACGTGGGCGTACCCGAGTGGCTGTCGTGGTTCTCCAGCGAGATAAGCGCATTGCCTTCGGGGTAATACATAGCCACCGAGCCCTCGGCGATATCGTAGGCCACGGCCGTGAAGCTGCGGACGGCACGCTGGCGGCCATCGGCAATGTTCCGGCCGGTGGCGAAGATATCGATGCGATCGCCGTGCTTAAGCCCGCGTTCTGCCAGGTCGTTGGCATGCATGAAGACCACATCGCGCCGGCCGGTCACACCACGGTACCGATCGTTCAGGCCGTAGATCGTGGTGTTGTACTGATCGTGCGAACGGATGGTGGTGAGCATCAGGCCACCTTCCTCCACGCGGTCATCCTCATCCAGGCCGCGGGCCAGCAGGAACCGCGCGCGTTTGCTTGGCGTGGCCCAGTCGCGCTCGCTGGCCGCGACGCGCAGGCGGAAGCCGCCGGGTACGTTCACGCGCTTGTTGAAGTCGAAGAAGATGGGAAACACGCTTTCAATGTCGTCGCGGATCAGGTTGTAATCGCCGACCAGGCGATCCCAGTTCACCTTGGTATCCGGTAGCGCGGCCTTCGCGATCCCGGCGACGATCCACGGTTCAGAGCGCAGGTGTTCCGAAGCCGGGGTTAGCGTGCCGGCCGACGCATGCACCATCGACATGGAATCTTCCACGGTCACCGCTTGCGGGCCAGTGGCTTGTTCGTCCAGTTCGGTGCGGCCAAGGCAGGGCAGGATGAACGATTCTTTCGCCAGCAGCAGATGTGAGCGGTTGAGCTTGGTCGCCACATGCACCGCAAGATCGAGCTTGCGCATCGCTTCGAAGGTCTCCTCGGTGTCCGGCATGGCCACGGCAAGGTTGCCGCCCAGGGCGATCATGGCCTTCGAGCGGCCATCGCGGATGGCAAGCAGGGAGGCGACGGCGTCATGCCCATGTTCCACCGGCGGCTCGAAGCCGTAGGTGCGGCGGATGCCTTCGTTGAGATCCGCGTTGGGCTTTTCGGTAATGCCGACCGTGCGATCGCCCTGCACGTTGCTGTGGCCACGCAGCGGGCAGATGCCCGCGCCCTGGCGGCCGATGTTGCCGCGCATGAGCAGCAGGTTCGCGATCTGCTGCACGTTCTCGGTGCCGTGCTGGTGCTGGGTGATGCCCATGCCGTAGCAGACGATGACCGCCTTGGCCTTGGCGTAGATCGAGGCGGCATATTCGATGTCGCCGCGGGAAAGGCCGCTCTTGCGTTCGATATCGGCCCAGTGCGTCGCACTGACATCCTGTACGAGGGCTTCGAAACCCTCGGTGTTCTGCGCGATGAACTCGTGGTCGATCACGGGCGGAAGCCCCGCCTCACGCGCGATAACGTCTTCCTCTACGAGGTATTTCATCATGCCCTTGAGCACGGCCACGTCACCGCCGATCTTCACCTTGTAATAGGTGGATGCGATGCGCACGGATTTGCCCGTGAGCATCTCCGAGGCGTGCTGCGGTGAGGTGAAGCGCTCGAGGCCGCGCTCTGGCATCGGGTTCATGACCACGATAGGCACGCCGCGCAGGGAGGCTTCGCGCAGGGTGGAAAGCATGCGTGGGTGGTTCGTGCCGGGGTTATGCCCGATGCAGAAGATCGCATCGCAGTGGTCGAAGTCTTCGAGCAGCACCGTGCCCTTGCCCGAGCCGATCGATTGCGGCAGGCCCACGCTGGTGGCCTCGTGGCACATGTTCGAGCAGTCGGGGAAGTTGTTGGTGCCGTACTCGCGGACGAACAGCTGGTACAGGAATGCGGCCTCGTTCGAGGCACGGCCCGAGGTATAGAACTCCGCCATGTTTGGATCGGGCAGGGCGCGCAGAGCCGCGCCGATCCGGCGGAAGGCCTCTTCCCATGCGATGGGCTGGAACGTATCGCTGCCGGCGTCATAGGCCATGGGGTGGGTCAGGCGGCCTAGCCCCTCCAGGGTGTAATCGCTGAGTTTCCACAGGTCGGCCACGGTGTTCTTTGCGAAGAACTCGGGGCGCACGCGCTTGGCGGTCGCCTCCCAGGACACCGCCTTGGCGCCGTTCTCGCAGAATTCGAACGAGGAGGTCTCTTTCGGATCCGGCCACGCGCAGCCCGGGCAGTCGAACCCATGCGGCTGGTTCACCTTGTGCAGCGCGATGGATTCACGAGCCAGGGCCATCTGGCCGCTCAGTGCGCGTGCGACGGCGCCCAGTGCGCCCCAACCACCGGCCGGGCCGTTGTAATCGTCGATGCCGGGAACACGCTTGTCGCTCATGGGCCTGATTCGCAAGAAGTTCTGGGGTTGGCGCCATTCTACGCTGCCCACCTTTCCCGAATTAAACGGCCGCGTCAGGTACGAACGAAAGTTTCACGCCGATTTGTCGGCCCAACCCCCAACCTCCGCGCCGCTCGGCGTCCCTCCCCAGGCGCCCCAAGGAAGCTTGTTATGTCCATGCCACAGCTACGGCTCGCGGCCGCGCACCCCTACGGCCTGGCCCCGGCCGGCCTCGCGATTGGCGATATGCGTGGCTATGGCCGCGTCTCGGCCGATGCCGCGCTGGTGTCGCTGGCGCTTTGGCGCACGGCGGGTTGCCTGCGTGCGGCAACGCCAGGGCGCCCGCTGCTCAGCGTGCATATGCAGGGCGAGGTGCAGTGGGTTTCTAGCTATGTGCCCGGGACCAATGTGCTTGAGACGGTGGGCCATGCCCCGGGGGCCGAACTCCGCGTCGTGGATTTCATGGCGGTCGCCGAAGGCCGGCCTGGCCAAGCCGAGGCCATCCCCGCGGGGCGCTTCGTGCGCATCATCACGTGCACCGAAGGCGAGGCATCGTTCCAGCTGGAATGCGCCGCGCCCGTGCCGGGCACAGAGCCGCAGGACGTGCTGGCCCCGGGGACCTGGTATTTCGGCTGCTCCCGGCCCATGGGCACGGGGGCGGAAGCCGGCACCGCCCGCGTGCGCCTGAAGGCGGGCGAGAGCGTCTCGTTCATGATCGCGGGCGAACCGGTCCAGGGCGGGCCGGCCCTTGCGGCGAACGCGCTGCACGCGCTGGGCGACACCATTCACTATTGGACGTGGTGGAGCGACCGTTGCCGTTACAAGGGCGACGACTTCGATGCGCGGCTTCGCGAAGCGCTGGCCCTGAAGCTCGCGTTTGGCGCGGGCACCCTCTACGCGGATGAACCTGGCGTGGCGGGCTTTGCCCATGCGTCCCTGGGGGAGGCCACCCGCGCGGCCACGACGTTCCTTGCCCTTGGCTACCGCAATGAGTGCGCCTCGTTGCTGGCCCAGGTGTACGAAGAGGGGCGCGAAGGCGCTAGCCGGGGTCGCTGGTCGTTCGACGAACCGTTCCTGCAGGCGCTAGATGCTTATGTGCTGCGCTACGGCACGCAGGGCCTCGCCGATGACCTTCGCCGCGCCGCCGAGGCGCAAGATCCCGTGCTGCAATGCACAAAACGCATGGCGTAAGCCAAGACATGCATCAATTGCATACCTGAAAGATCGTTCATCGCGTTGTTCCCGGGCAGCGGGGCGGCCAGCATCGCCCCCGCTTTCGCCGTTCTTTCGGCACCGGGGATTTTATCGATGATGCTTCGCCGCTCCATGTTTGCCCTGATCACCGCACTGGCCGCCACCGGCGCCAGCGCGCAGACCACGACCGATGCCCAGCAACCACGGCAGACGGCGCCAGCCAAGTCGAAAGACGATGGCGGTCCGGTGGATCGCCTGCGTGACGAAGGCATCTCGCTGCGTTTCGTATGGGCGAACGACTGGGCCGCCAGCGTGCGTGGTGGCGAGCGTCTCGGGGCCACCAACGGTGGCGGCGCCGTGGGTGGCGCGGACCTCGACATGGGCAAGCTTGCCGGTATCGAAGGCGGCAAGATGCACATCACCTTCTCGCGGTATTACGGCCACAGCGTTGCAGCGGACGACATCGGTATCCTGCAGAAGATCCAGGGCTACTGGTATCCCAAGCGTCAATGGGAGCTGGCGCAGCTGAGTTGGGAGCAAGAATTCAAGGAAAGCCACCTTAACGTCCTTGCGGGCCGGCTCAACGCGACCTGGCAGTTCGCCCGCTCCACCTACGGCTGCCGCTTTGTCAGCGCACCCGACTGCCCTTACCAGCTCACCAACACCTCGGGCGGCTTCAGCGGCTTCCCGTACGTGAACTGGGGCGCACGCGTGAAGTACCAGCCCGATGCGCGCTATGTCTCGATCGGTGCGTTCGAGGTGAACCCGGAGCGCCGCAACAACAACGGCCTGAACTGGGGCCTCAACGATTCCACCGGCGTGATGATCCCGGTGGAAGTTGGCTACGAAACCAGCTTCGCCACGGATCCCTATCCTAAGCACCTGAAGATCGGTGGGTGGTACAACTCCGCGCCCTTCACCGATCCGGAGCTCAACACCAAGGGCCTGCACCGCGGGCTCGTGGGCGGCACGGCGCGTAACTACGATGGCGGGCGTTACGGCCTCTACGTGCTCGCCGACAAGGTCATCTGGAAGCCGGATGCGAACAGCAATACGCGCAATCTCGCCGTCTTCGGCTCGATCACGGGACCGCTGGATAACGCGGAAAACTACACGCTGCAATCCACCGGTGGCTTCCTCTGGACGGGCCTCTCGCGCGCTCGCCCGAACGATTCGCTGGGTTTCCAGGCCACATGGTTCCGCTTCAGCAAGAAGGCTGTTGGCTATGAAGATGACCTGATCACCAAGAACAAGGGCGATGGCCACTTCAAGCGCGACGAGCTGATGACCGAGCTCAACTACAGCTACAAGCTGTTCCCGGTGGTGAGCCTGGTGCCGAACCTGCAGTACATCGTGCACCCCGATGTGCTTGGCAATACGGTAGGCGTGCGCAAGGTGCCGGCCAACGCCATCGTGATCGGCCTGCGCGTGATGGTGAACATGGGCGGCCCCGGCAGCCAGTAAATGGCGCCCTGCAGGAGCGCGCTTGTGCGCGATCGCCAGCCCGCGACTTCCCCACATGCATACGCGCCTCCCCAAGGCCCATAATGTCGTCACCACAGGCAACCGCGCGCCGTGACCTTGGACCTGAAACACCTGCAAAGCTTCATCCGCATCGTCGAATTCGGCAGCCTTACCCGTGCGGCGGCGACGCTCGATGTTTCGCAATCGCTGTTGAGCCGCCAGGTGCGCCAGCTTGAGATCGAGTTGGGTACCCATCTGCTCGAGCGTAACGGCCGCGGCGTGGTACCCACCGATGCCGGGCGTGAACTGGTGGAGCATGGCCGCGGCATCCTGCGCCAGGTCGAAGTGGCACGGCTTTCCCTTGGCCAAAGCCGTGGGGTGTACGCCGGCAAACTAGCCATCGGCCTGCCACCCAGCGTGGGCTCCACGCTCACGGTTGAACTGGTCATGCGTTTCCGAGAGCGTTACCCGCAGGCGCAGATCAGTGTGGTGGAGGCGCTCAGCGCCAGCCTGCTCGAGTGGTTGCAGCTGGGCCGGCTCGATTGCGCCCTGCTGTACAACCCCGCGGTGAACGCCAACATGCGTTTTCGCCACGTGCATTCCGAAGAACTGAACCTTATCGGCAGCACGCGCGATGGTCACACCATGCCTGAATCGGTGCCCCTGGCGACGCTGGGTCAGTACCCGCTGATCATTCCTTCGCCGCTGCATTCCGTTCGCCAGCTGATCGAAACCGACGCGGCTCGTTACGGCGTTGGCCTGGATATTCGGCTGGAAATCGATTCAGTACGTTCGCTGCTGGATCTGGTGGAGCGCGGCGTGGGTTACGGGGTGCTTTCGCGCAATGCCTTGCTCTCCCGTCGTGGCGAGCACGCCCTGCGTGCCGCGCCCATCGTCATGCCACAGATCAGCACCCGGTTGGTCGTCGCCACGCCCACGCAGCGCCCGACCAGCCCCATCACGGAAAAGGCCCTGGAGATCGTCGATGAGCTGATCGCCGAGGGACGGCTGGACGCCGACCGCTGAGTTGTGCAATGCAACATCTGCATGTCGTAAGCAAAGACATGCAATTCGTGCATAGCAGATAAGCGGCGGATCGCGTTGTTCGGCCCGGCCGGGATGGCGACCATCGTCCCGGTCCTGGAATACCGTGGCGCAAACGCCGATGTCGCACGAAATCCCCTGCTGGTACATGCGTGGTGGCACCTCCAAGGGGCCGTTCTTCCTCGCGCGTGATCTCCCCGCCGATACCGCCACCCGCGATGCCGTGATCCTGGCCGCGATGGGCTCCCCCGATGAACGCCAGATCGATGGCCTGGGCGGCGCGAAGCCGCTGACCAGCAAAACGGGCATCCTTTCGCTGCCCGATGATGACGGCGCCGATCTCGATTTCCTGTTCGGCCAGGTGGGCATCGCCGAAGGCAAGGTCGATACCACCCCGAACTGCGGCAACATGCTCGCCGCGGCACTTCCCGCCGCGATCGAGGCCGGGCTGATCACGGCCGATGACGGCACCACCACCCGGCGCGTGCGCACCGTGAATACCGGCGTCATCGCCGAGATCACGATCCAGACGCCGGGCGGCCGCCCCGCGTACGACGGTGATGCCCGTATCGACGGCGTGCCGCGCCCCTCGGCACCGGTCACCTGCGGCTTCCTCGATACCGAGGGCTCGCTGGCCGGTTCGCTGCTGCCGACCGGCAACCTGCGCGACACCATCGATGGCGTGGAAGTCACCCTTATCGACAACGGCATGCCGGTCATGCTGATCGCCGCCGCTGAACTGGGCGTGAGCGGGCAGGAGCGTCCGGATGAGCTGGATGCGAACACGGCGTTGAAGGCGCGCATCGAAGCACTGCGGCTGAAGGCCGGTCCGCTGATGAACCTCGGCGATGTCTCGGGCAAACCGGTGCCGAAGATCACCCTCGTTTCGAAGCCGCGCCACGGTGGCGCACTGGGCACGCGCACATTCATCCCACACGACTGCCATACCTCGATTGGCGTGCTGGGCGCCGTCACGGTCGCCACCGCCGCCGTCATGCCGGGCACCGTCGCCGCCGACGTCGCGGCGCCAGGGCAGGGCGACGCGCGCACGCTTTCCATCGAACACCCTACCGGCGAATTCAGCGTCGAGCTCGGCCTTGAAAACGGCCGGGTGGTTCGCGCCGCCTTGCTGCGAACGGCACGCCTGCTGATGCGCGGCACCGTACCCGTTTCTTCTTCGATCTGGCCCGGCCCACACGCCGGCTGATCCCATCCCACGGAGACCCACCCATGTCCGAGAACAAGACCGCGCTGATCGTGAGCGCCCATTCCGCCGACTTCGTGTGGCGCGCCGGTGGTGCCATCGCGCTGCATGCCGAGAAGGGCTGGAAAGTACACATCGTCTGCCTCTCGTTCGGCGAACGCGGTGAATCCGCCAAGCTGTGGCGCGTGCCCGGCATGACGATGGAAAAGGTAAAGACCGATCGCCGCCGCGAAGCCGAAGCGGCCGCGGCCATCCTTGGTGCCAGCGTTGAATTCCTCGACATCGGCGATTACCCCATGCGCGCCGACCTCGATGTGGTGTTCCACCTGGCCAAGGTATACCGCGAGCTGCGCCCGTCGTTCGTGCTCAGCCATTCGCTGAAGGACCCGTATAACTTCGATCACCCGCTGGCAACGCACGTGGCCCAGGAGGCACGCGTGGTCGCCCAGGCCCATGGCCACGAGCCGTCGGTGCCAGTGATCGGCGCGCCGCCCGTGTTCCTGTTCGAGCCGCACCAGCCGGAACAGTGCGAGTGGAAGCCCGAGCTGTTCCTCGACATCTCGTCGGTGTGGGAGAAGAAGCAGGCCGCGTTCGAAACCATGGCCGCGCAGGAGCACCTGTGGGAGTACTACACCCGTGTCGGCCTGCAGCGTGGCGCGCAGGCATCGCGTAATTCCGATTTCAAGATCAAGTACGCCGAAGCATTCCAGCGCGTCTTCCCGCACGTGACGCAGGGCACGCTGGCATGATGGGCGTCGTGGTCCGCAACCGTCCTTCCATTACGCCCGACCAGGCCGAGACGCTCGCCGCGATGGGCGTGGCCACCGTGCACGAAGCCCAGGGGCGCACCGGCCTGTTCCTGCCGCCGATCAAGCCGATCCAGCAGGATCGTGCGATCGCCGGCTCGGCGGTGACCGTGCTGGCGCAGCCGGGCGATAACTGGATGCTTCACGTGGCGGTGGAACAGTGCCGCCCGGGCGATGTGCTGGTCGTGGCCTGCACCACCGAAAATACCGATGGCATGTTCGGCGACCTGCTCGCCACCTCGCTCGTGGCGCGCGGCGTCGTGGGCCTAGTCATCGATGCGGGTGTGCGCGATAGCGCCGAGCTGCGCCGCATGGGCTTCCCGGTATGGGCCAAAGCCGTGCATGCCCGCGGTACCGTGAAGGCTACCCTCGGCTCGGTGAACGTGCCCGTGGTGATCGGCGGCCAGTGGGTGAAGGCCGGTGATGCGATCGTCGCCGACGACGATGGCGTGGTCGTGGTGCCGCATGCGTCCGTGGATGCAGCGATCGCTGCTTCACGCAAGCGAGTGCTCAATGAAGAAGCCAAGCGCGAACGCCTTGCGGCGGGAGAACTTGGCCTGGATATTTACGATATGCGCCCGCGCCTGGCGGAAGCCGGCCTGCGCTATGTGGACGATCTGCCGAATGAATAATCCGCTCAAGGGCTGCCTGCCGCCCGACCCGAACCCAACGAAGCCGCTGCAGGCCATGCCGCCAAAATCGTGCGATGCGCATTGCCATGTGTTCGGCCCGGCGGACCGTTTCCCGTACGCGCCGGATCGCAGCTACACCCCGCCTGATGCCCCCTACGAACACCTTGTCGCCCTGCACGATTTCCTCGGCTTCGAGCGCGGCGTGATCGTGCAGGCCAGCTGCCATGGCACCGACAACACCGCAATGCTCGATGCCATTGCCCGTAGCAATGGTCGCTACCGCGGCGTAGCGATCGTGGATGACGGCATCGACGAGAAGGGTTTGTCGTTGTTGAACGATGGCGGCGTGCGTGCCGTCCGCTTCAACTTCGTGCAGCACCTGGGTGGCCGCCCGGACATGAACGTGTTCTGGCGCGTGCTGGATCGCGTTGCCGAGATGGGCTGGCACGTGGTGTTGCACCTGGATGCGCAGGACATCGTGGAACTGCAGGACGTGCTCGCAAAAATCCGCGTACCGTTCGTGATCGACCACATGGGACGGGTGCAGGCCGCGAAGGGCGTTGAACAGGAACCGTTCCGCCTGCTGCTGGCGCTGATGCGCGATAATCCGCTGGCGTGGGTGAAGGTTTGCGGTGCCGAGCGCGTGTCGGTGGGCAAGCGCCCGTTCGATGATGCGATCCCGTTTGCGCACGCGCTGATCGAGACCGCACCCGATCGCGTGCTGTGGGGCACGGATTTCCCGCACCCGAACATCTCGAAGGACATGCCCAACGACGGTGGCCTGGTGGATCTCATGTTCCGCTTCTGCCCCGATGAGGCCCTGCGCCATCGCCTGCTCGTGGATAACCCCGCGCGCCTGTACGACTTCGACTGAAGAGCGTGACCATGCCCCATACCACCACCCTCCCGCCAGCGCGTCCGCGCAAGCCGTTCTATCGCCAGCTCTACGTGCAGGTGCTGGTGGCGGTGGTATTGGGCGTCATCCTCGGTTACCTGTCGCCGAAGTACGCCGTGGCCATGAAGCCGTTCGGCGACGCGTTCATCGCGCTGATCCGCATGGTGATCGGGCCGATCATCTTCTGTACGGTGGTGACCGGCATCGCCGGCATGCGCGATATGCGCAAGGTAGGCCGTGTCGGCGGCAAGGCGCTGCTGTACTTCGAGGTCATCTCGACGGTGGCGCTGTTCTTTGGCCTGGTGGCCGGGCACATCTTCCACCCGGGCACCGGCTTCAACGTGGATCCGGCCAGCCTCAAGGCGAACGAGGTGGCCTCGTTCGTCGCCCAGGGCCACAACATCGAATCGATCGACTTCCTGCTATCGATCATCCCCACGACCTTCGTCAACGCGTTCGCCAAGGGCGATGTGCTGTCGATCCTGCTTATCTCCGTGCTGTTCGGCTGCGCGCTGGCAGCGACCGGGGATCGCGGCAGGCCGGTGTATGACGTGATCGAAGCCGGTGCGCAGGTGTTCTTCAAGATCGTGCACTACATCACCGCCGTATCGTCCATCGGTGCGTTCGGTGCTATCGCTTTCACCATCGGCAAGTACGGCGTGGTGGCGCTCGTGCCGCTCATGGAGTTGATCGGCAGCTTCTATCTGGTCTGTATCATCTTCGTGGTGCTGATACTCGGTATCGTCGGCCGGCTGTGCGGATTCAGCATCATCCGCTTCTGCGGGTACATCAAGGATGAGCTGCTGATCGTGCTCGGCACGAGTTCGTCGGAAGTGGTGCTGGCGCCGCTGATGCGCAAGATGGAAGAGGCGGGTTGCCCGAAGGAAACCGTGGGCCTGGTCGTGCCGACCGGTTACTCGTTCAACCTCGATGGCACCAACATCTACCTCACCATGTCGATCCTGTTCATCGCCCAGGCGCTGAACATCGATCTCACGATCGAACAGCAGATCACCGTGGCCATCGTCGGCATGCTGACCTCGAAGGGCGCATCCGGCGTGGCCGGCGCCGCGCTGGTGATGCTGGCGTCCACCCTCAGCGTGGTCCCGGTGGTGCCGGTGGCCGGCATGGTGCTGATCCTCGGTATTCACCGTTTCCTCGGCACCGGCCTGGCCATGACCAACCTGGTGGGCAACGGCGTGGCGGCCATCGTGGTCTGCGCATGGGAAAAAGAGCTAGACCGCACCAAGCTGGCCGCTGCCCTCAAGAAAGCCTAAGCCCCCCTGTAGGAGCGCGCTCGCGCGCGATGGGTGCTTGCGGCAGAACCCATCGCGCGCAAGCGCGCTCCTACATGTGCATGGCAAGGTTTTACAAACCCGCACAACGATTGGTGCCCTCAGGGCAACGCGCCATAGCCGGTGCCGCGACTTCCGGCGCCGTTACGCCGGGCCTAGCATCGACGTCACGAAACCGTGGCGGGAAGCGGAGGTGGCCCATGAAGATCGTGGTGATTGGCGGCAGCGGCCTGGTGGGCGGGCAGGGCGCGCGCTGTTTCACCATGCCGTTCAATACGTGGCTGCGCCGTTCCGGGTACGCTCGGGCAAATGGGTGAAGAGACCGGACCATGAAGCGCATCCTCCTGCAAAGCACCATCCCGCCGACGGACGATGACTGGCACATCGGCCGGTTCTCGCTGCTGCGGGAGACACTAGCCTCCATGGCGGGGCCCGACGGCAAGCCGCTCTTTGACGTAACGGCGCGCGATCGCGATCCGGTGGGCGCGCCTGATAGCGTGCTCTCCACGTTGGATACCTCCGCGTATGACCAGTTGTGGCTGTTCGCCGTGGATGTCGGCGACGGCCTGACACCTGACGACTGCGAGGCGATCGGCCGCTTCCGCGAGCGCGGAGGCGGCATGCTGGTGGCACGTGACCACATGGACCTGGGCAGTTCGGTGTGTACCCTGGGCGGCGTGGGTGCCGCGCACTTCTTCCATTCAAAGAACCAGGATCCGGACACGAGCCGGCACCAGAACGACGACACCATCACCACCGCGATCCAGTGGCCGAACTATCACTCCGGTGCGAACGGCGATTTCCAGGAGATCGAGCCGGTGCTGCCGCTGCACCCCGTGCTGCGCAATCCGGAAGCGGCCGATGGCGTGCTTCGTATCCTGCCGTCGCACCCGCATGAGGGCGCCGTGGGCCAGCCCACGGGCGACGATACCGCGCGAATTATCGCCACCGGCAAGAGCGAGCTGACAGGGCGCACGTTCAATATCGCCGTGGCGTTCGAGCCACACGGCGCCACGGGCCCCGCGGTCGCGGAATCCACCTTCCACCATTTCGCGGACTACAACTGGGATCCCGGCCTTGGCGCACCGAGTTTCGTTAGCGAAGCGCCGGGCGACGCGCTGGCGCACTCCGCGGAAGCACAACGCTCGATCCGCCGCTACGCGCAGAATATTGCACTGTGGTTGTCAGGTTTCCCGATCCCCTAAGCATGAGACGGGCATCTGTGTAGGAGCGCGCTTGCGCGCGATCGCGCGCAAGCGCGCTCCTACAAAATGCAAAGCAGTTCACGCAGCAAGGTAGATCAGGCCGCGAGGCAGATCACGCCGTGAGGGAGATCAGGCTGCGAGGGATACGCCCGCGGCCAGCGCGTCGAAGTACTCGCGCGTCAGGCGCAGCTGGGTTGCCGCATCCTCGGCCTTGTTAACAACGTGGCGGAAGGCGGCGTTCTCCGCGCGGTCCTTCGCGTACCAGCCGAGATGCTTGCGAGCGATGCGCACGCCCATCACTTCGCCATAGAACGCGTAGAGGTGTTCGAGATGGCCGACCAGGATGTCGCGCACTTCGCTTGGCGTTGGCTCGGCCAGGTAACCACCGGTCTCCAGGTGGTGGGCGATCTCGCGGAAGATCCACGGCCGGCCCTGCGCACCGCGGCCCACCATCACGGCGTCGGCGCCGGTGAGCGCGAGCACTTCACGCGCGCGATCGGGCGTGGTGATGTCGCCATTCGCCAGTACGGGGATGGAGACGCTCGCCTTTACGGCAGCGATGGTGGCGAACTCCGCCTCGCCTTCGTATTTGTCCGCGCGCGTGCGCCCGTGCACGGCTAGTGCGGCGATGCCGGCATCCTGGGCAATGCGGGCGATGGTCAAGGCGTTACGGTTATCCCGATCCCAGCCGGTACGGATCTTCAGCGTGACCGGAATATCGACGGCCTTCACCACGGCATGAAGGATGCGGCCGACCAGCGGCTCGTCCTGTAGCAGCGCCGAGCCGGACCATACGTTGCACACCTTCTTGGCCGGGCAGCCCATATTGATATCGACGATCTGCGCGCCGTTATCGGCGTTATAGCGCGCCGCCTCGGCGAGCATGCCCGGGTCGTAGCCGGCGATCTGTACGCTGACAGGTTCAGGTTCACCTTCGTGATCCATGCGCCGCAGCGACTTACGGGTATTCCACAGGCGCGGATCGGCGGTGGTCATCTCGGACACGGCGAGACCGGCCCCCATGCGCTTGCACAGGAGCCGGAACGGCTTGTCGGTGACGCCGGCCATGGGCGCGAGGACCACGGCGGGCGCGATGGCATAGGGGCCGATACGCATAGTGGGGCGATTTTACCCTTGTAGGAGCGCGCTTGCGCGCGATGGGTGTTGCGGCGGGCCCTAATCGCGCGCAAGCGCGCTCCTACACGGGCCCTGGCATCCGGCGTGGCGCCTGTTAGCGCTTGGCCAGGGCCTTTTTGGGCAACGCGTCGACGGCGGCGGCGGCATCGACCTGGACCAGGCCGTGGGTGGGGGCGCTGGTGCGCAGCAGGATGTCACGCACGCTGCGGGCATCCAGGCCGGGGGATACCGAGAGCAGCAACGCGACGATGCCACTGACGTGGGCCGTGGCCATGGAGGAGCCCGAGGTGAAGTCGTAGCCACCGCCGGGCTGCGTGGTGAGGATGTCGTTGCCTGGCGCGCTGACCACGCCGGGTGGGGCCGGGCCCGTGGCCGTGGTGCGGACGACGATCACGCCGGGGGCGCTATCGGGAAAGCCGCGTGGGTCGCCGTTGGGCGGCAGGGCCGCGATGACGATGCGGCCCTGGGAAAGCAGCTGATCGAGAAGCTTGCCGAGCAACGGATCCGCCGGGCCGCCGAGGCTCAGGTTGATGATCCGCGCATCGGTGTCGTTCACCGCAGCTAGCGCCTTGGCCAGCGTGAAGGAGTTACAGCGCGCGCCACTCTTCGCATCGGCATACCAGCAGGCCTTGTACACGCTCACTTCGGCCTTGGGCGCCATGCCCACCATGCCCTGGTGGTTGTTGCCGACAGCCGCGATGATCCCGGCCACTTCGGTGCCGTGCCGGTCTGTGGCGAAGGCGTTGTCGTGGTCGGAGACCTCATCGCGCGTCTCGGCGATATGGCCTTTCAGGTCGGGGTGCGACACATCCACACCGGTATCGACCACGGCGACGTGTACGCCATCGCCCTGGGTCACCGTGTGCGCTTCGGCGGCGTGGGTTTCCACGAAGCCGCGCTGCAGGTCGGTGTACGGGTCGTTGTAGTGCGCCTCGTCCTGGTCCGAGTACACCGCGTATTCCTGCAGCGGTTGCGCCAGCTCCACGCGCTGGTCCTTCGCCAGCGCAGCGATAAGTGCATCCCGGTCCATGCCGGCGGGAGGACGAAGCACGATGCAGTACACGCCGAGTGCGCGAATGGGCCAGCCACCCACTTCATTCCAGCCGTACTGGCGGCGCAGATCGGAAAGCAGGGAGCGTGCACGCTGCCCGGCGCCGTAGTTCGGTGCTGGCGCGTAGCCGAGCAGGCTGGAGCCGGCGTGCGTGGCGGCGGGTTCCAGCGGGTTGGAGACGGCAAGCACGATATCGCGTGAGCTATCCATGCCCGCCGCCACGCTCGTTTCCGCGTTCGCAGGCTCTGGCGCCGTCATCGCGGCGCCAGAGGGGCGCGTGGCGGCACACCCCGCCAGTGCCAACACCGCCAGCAGCACGAGTACGCGTTGCTTCATGGCGTCCCGGTGACCGGTTCCGCGAAGCGAATGCCGGCAGTGCTGCGCAGGCGGTCGGAGGCCTGTTTCGCTCCCACCGCGGCGTCTTCCGATACCACGGTGTAGGCGCCCACGCCATTCGGTCCATCCACGACGCGCAAGTGTTGTGCCTGCAACAAGGCGTTCCAGGCCGACATGTTCATGCTCTTGTCCGGCACCACGTGGATCGCGCCTGCGGGTGCGGCAGGGGCGGCATCACTGAGGGTCCGGTAGGGGCCGGCTGGCGTATCGGTGGACCACAGTTTCAGGCCCAGCGCGCCAAGCCCGACCGCCTGCAGCACGACGGCGGCGACGAGGCTGCGCAGCAGCCAGCCATGGCTGGCGGCGCGCGGCTCGGGCTGCACTTGTGGGTCATCCACATCCAGGCGGGCGAACAGGCGCTGCAGGCCCTGCTCGGGATCCAGGTTCACGGTGGGCGGCAACTGCACGGCGCGCGCGAGCTTCCGCTGCTGCTCGAATTCGTCGCGGCAATCATCGCAGGTGGCAAGGTGGCTATCGAGCCACGCTTCCTGCTCGCGGCTGGCGGTGGCCTGGAGGATCCAGGGCATCGCTTCCCAGGCGCGGGCACAATCCCTGCCGGCTGGGGTGGGGCGGGTCATGGCAGTTTCTCCTTGGACGTGGCCGTTTCGCCGGCCAGGCCCGGTAGTACGTTGCGCAGTTTCACACGCGCATGGAACAGGCGCGCCTTCACGGTACCGACGGGGCATTGCATGATCGCCGCCACGTCGTCGAGCGAATGGCCGATGCCGTAAACCAGTTCGACCACCACGCGCTGGTCGGCCGAGAGCCGCTCCATGCCACGGCCCAGCCAGTCGCGCAGTTCGCGATCGTCGCCCGGGTCGTGCGAGGGAATCCGGTCTTCCGGCACGCTGTCCTCATCGACCGGCTCGCTGCCGTGCTGGCGCAGCGATTTCAGGCCGCAGCGGTACGCGATGCCCATGATCCAGGTAGAAACGCGCGATTCGCCCTGGAAACTGGCCGCCTTCTGCCACACGATCCAGAAGCAATCGTTGATCACTTCCTCGATGATGTCGGCCCGGCGGGTAAGGCGGGCCAGGAAGCGGGTGAGCCGGCCGTGGTACGCCCGGTACATCACCGTTAGCGCGGCACGGTCGCCCGCGGACATCCGCTGCAGGAGCAGGCGGTCATTGGCGTCGGTATCGACCTGGGTCATGGCTGTGGTTTGCGTGGGGTGCCTGGACCGTAAGTGCGTGCGGAGGGCCCAATGGTTGCCATGGCATCAGAACGTGCGGGCCAGGGTCGCCACCCAGGGCGAAACCCTCTGCTCACCCTGGCTGCGCTCGCGGTTCGTGAAGACATGCATGAGTTCCACCCGCCAGCCGCCGTTCTGCCATACCAGCCCCGCGTGGCCGTAGCTATAACGGTTCGCCTGGCTGTCCTGATAATACCTGCCGTGATAGTACCGGTACGGTGGCACAAGGTATTGCGCCAGGCCGATCCCACCGGTGGCCGAGACGTGCCAGGCCAGGGGCCAGCGGAACCCCACATCGGCCGCACCGCGCGGGCCGCCGCCGCGGTGGGCGAGCTGGATAGCCGAGACGCCCATGGTGAGCACATCGCGCCAGAGAAGGCTGACGCCCAGCTCGGTGCGGTCGTAGGTGCGGGTGCCGCTGGCGCTGCCGGGGTAGCGGTAATCGAGCAGGCCGGCCTGGAGTTGCCAGTCGTCGCTGAGCGACCAGGATTTCGCGACCTGGGCCAGGGTCTCGGCGATGCGCCCGGGCGAGCGGGTCTGGTAACTGGCCGAGGCGCCGATAGACCAGCCATCGCGGGTGACCCAGTTCACGCCGCCCTGCACGATGGGGGCGGGTGGCGTGATGGCCACGCCGCGATCGACCAGCTGCGAGCTGACCGCGAGGGTGCCACCCCAGTCGCCGGCCATGGCCTTTGGCGTTTGCAGCAGGCATGCAGAAACGGCCGCAGCGACGGCCACGCCCAACATCCACCGCGACGGCGATGCGTCGCGGCGGGCCGTGGGCTTGCCTGGCCTGCCTTGGGTCAGGTTGTCCGCCATCACATCATCTTTTACTTGGCCCGCCCTGGTGGCGTGGTCCTGGCGTTGGCTGCCTCAATGCAGCGTGGCGAGGTAGGAAAGCAGGTCGTCCAGGTCCTTCGCGTTATCGAGGCCATCGTATTTCATCTTGGTGCCGGGGTTCGCCTGTTTCGCCGGCTGCGATAGGTACGTATGCAACTGTTCCGGGGTCCAGGTCCAGCCGATGTTCTTCAGGGCATCGGAGTAGTTGTAATCGGGCAGGCTGCCCGATTTACGACCGACGATGCCGAACAGGCTGGGGCCTTTCTTGTTGCGGCCCTGGGCCACGGCATGGCATTCGGCACATTCGGACTTGAACACGTCCTGGCCTGCCTTCGCGTCGCCGGCGGCGGCTGGGAGGGGTGCCAGCAGCGAACCCGCGATGAGGCCCGCGGCCAACAGGCGCGCGGGCAGGGTGGGGAGGTTTGGGGGAGTCACGCGTCGTGTTCCTGGTGGGCTAGAAGGCGATGCTTGCGGAAAGGGTGAAGGCGTTCAGGTCGGAGGCGTCGACGCCGCGTACGCCGGGTGGAGCACCGAAGATGTTGGAGCCGCGGCCATTGAAGCGGGCGACGCGGAACCACGTGGCGGCGAGTTTCAGGTTGCCCTTGGTGATCCAGCTATCGTCCTTGCCAAATGGCGCCCAGGTAAGCGTGAACAGGTTGATCGTGCTATCCGGGTTGCCGAACGGTGGGTAACGCACATCGCTCTGGCTACCCGTGCTCTTCAGCTGCGACACCTGTATGCCGTAGGTCTGTTTGAACGTGTAGGTCACCGAGCCGACCTGGTCGCGCGCCGAGCCGCGGTTCGAATCGAGCGAACCGGGCACGAACGGGTTGGGCAGCGCCGTACCGTACTTGCGGCGCTCGTAGATGTTCACGTAACTGGCCTGCACGATGTGCTCGCGGTTGCCCAGGTACTGGTAAGTCAGGTCGTAACCGAAGTCATCGATATCGTCCTTCGATGCGCCACGAGGCAATTCGCGCTTGGTGGTAAGCGCCACGACGCCTGCGGAGAAGAACTGGGAACGCATGTCCTTCATGTACGCGAAGCGGAAATACCCAGTGTCGCTCAATTTGCCAGGGTCGCCGCCCACGTTGTAGCCAAGGTCATCCTGCGTGCTCCGCTGCAGCGAGCGGTAGGTGCCCGCTTCGGCATACCAGACCTTGTCGTACAGCGCATACACACTGGCGCCGACCACGCGGTTGGTCAGCGTGTTGGGTGCGCCCGGGCTCAGCAGCGTGCCCGTGGCGCCACCCGGTGCGAGGAACGAGGCGTTCGGCAGCGCGGCGATCGGGTCCTGGAAGCCCGGGCTGTTGTTCACGGTCACGCCAATCGTGGTGTCCTTGCCGGCGATCTTCAGCTCCTTTGCCACGTAACGCAGGTCGATATTGCTGAGCCGCGTGTTGTACGTGTTGTGGCCGGTGTGGTCGGCCTCGACCTTGATATAGCCGCCCACGTTCTCGGTGAGCCGGCCTGCCAGGTACAGGTCGCCTTCGGTCAGCGTGGTATCGCTGGGGCCGGTCTTCGGGTTCACGTGGCTTTCGGTGATCTGCGCGGCCACGGGGATCTTGGTGCCCTGGCCGTCGGTGTCGGTATAGCCATTCAGCTTGAAACGCATGCCATACGGCGTGAGCGCCGGGCCATAGGCACCCGCGTGGCAATCGGCGCAGGCCGAACCGGTCTGCCGTGCGTAGGCGGGAATGGCCTGCGCGGTATGGGTTACCAGGGAAAGTACGAGCGCGAGGGCCGCCCACCACGCGGCGTGGCCGGAAGCGCGCGGTCGACGTCGGAACGGTAACGGTGGCATGGGGCGGAACTCCTTGTGGTTTGGGGGCCTGCGGGCGCTTATCCGCCCTTGCGTGGCCACATCCGGTGCAGCAGGCCGTCGCGACGGCCGAAGTGGTGGAAAAGGGCGGCGCCGATGTGCAGGCAGACCAGGGCCAGCAGCACCCAGGCCGCATCGATATGCAGCGCCTGCAGCCGGTCGGCGACGTCGTCATCGGGTGCCAGCAGGCGCGGCAGCGTCAGCCCGAAGAAATGCACGTCCTGGTCAGCCGCACTGCTCATGGCCCAGCCGATCAGCGGCATGCCAAGCAACAACAGGTAGAGCGCGACATGGGTGGCTGCGGCGGCGATATGCATGAGCCGCGGCATAGGAATGGGTGGGAGCCGCGCCGCCCGCATGCGCAGCACCACACGGATCGCGAACAGCACCAGCACGATCAGGCCAAAGTGGCGGTGGCCCTCGAGTAACCACATGCGCAGGCTGCGCCCGGATACCTCGTCACGCAGCAGGATGAGCGCCGCGGCGCTTACGACGCAGACGACGGTGAGCCAGTGCAGCACCCGCAAGGGGCGCGGCCACGGTACCGGTCGTTGGTCTTGGGTGTTCCAGGCCATGCAGGGCAATCCCCTCCGGTGCCCGACTGCCGGGCGACGCATGGCCATGAGTGCCTGCCATGGCACGGAAAGGTTGCGCGCCGGCGCCCGCAACCTTTCGCGCTGCGTGTTGCACTCATTCGGGACCACCGCGGCACGCCGGGATTCGCCATGGACATAGCTCGTATACCCTTCCAGATCCACGGCGATAGCCGCGGCATGCTCGTGGCGCTCGAGGGCATGCGCGATGTGCCGTTCGATATTCGCCGCGTCTATTACATTTTCGCCACGGCGGATGCTGTGCGGCGAGGGCAGCACGCGCACCGTACGCTCACTCAGCTGGCCGTGGCGGTGCGTGGATCCGTCACCTTCCTGCTCGATGATGGTACGGGGCCGGCCGAGGTCACTCTCGATGACCCAGCGAGCGGGGTGCTGATCGGGCCGATGGTGTGGCGTGAGCTCCACCACTTCAGCGAAGACTGTGTCGTGATGGTTCTGGCCGACCAGCTCTACGATCCCACCGATTACATCGCGGACTACGAGCAATTCCTGCAGGAGGCTAATGCCCTCACGTTTCCCGGAGTTGCCGCCGCATGGCCCGGCCGCTAGTCCTGGTGGGGGCGGGCGAGTTCGCGTTGATCGCCCGTGAATACTTCACCCACGATGCAGGTCGCGACATCGCGGCCTTTGCCGTGGAGCGCGCATGGCTGGATCGTGATGCGATCGACGGCACGCCGGTGGTGGCCTACGAAGATATCGAGACGATCTACCCACCCGACGAGGTGGATGTGTTCGTTGCCATCCCCGCGAGCGGCCTGAACCGCCTGAGGACGCGCTTCTACCTTGACCTCAAAGCCCGCGGTTACCGCTTCGCCCGCTACATCAGCTCGCGCGCCTTCGTGTGGCGCAACGCGACCGTCGGCGAGAACTGCTTCATCTTCGAGGAGAACGTGGTGCAGCCGTTTGTCACGATCGGTGACAACTGCATCCTCTGGAGCGGCAACCATATCGGCCACCGCACGGTGATCAGGGATAACGTGTTCATGGCGTCGCACGCCGTGGTGTCCGGGTACTGCGAGATTGGCGAGAACAGCTTTATCGGCGTGAACAGCACGTTCAACGACAAGGTGCGTGTTGCCGCCGATAACATCATTGGTTCCGGCGCGCTGGTCGTGCGTGATACCGAGCCCGGGCTGATCTATGTGGGCTCGCCGGCCAAACCGCTGCCCGGCAAGCGCAGCCTCGATGTGGTGCTCTAGGGAGCGCACGCATGACGGCATGGATCAAGCGAGGCCTGGTGTTCGATACCCTGCGCCAGGGCGTGGGTGGCTGGATGCGTCATTCGGCACTCACTCCCACCCCCTGGCGTAGGGAAGACGGCAGCATCCGCGTTTATGCGAGTTTTCGCGATGACGAAGGGACGGGGCGGATCGGCTACGTGGACCTGCGAGCGGGCCAGCCGGGCGACGTTGCACACGTCAGCGAGCGGCCCGTGCTCGATGTGGGGCGCGGTGGCTGCTTCGATGACAACGGCATGATCCTTGGCGACCTGGTGGAAGCGCCCGGCGGCCTGCACATGTTCTACGTAGGGTTCCAGCGCGTCGCACGAGCCAAGTTCCTGGCGTTCTCCGGGCTCGCCCTTTCGGCGGACGGGGGTGAGACCTTCGCCCGCGTGCAGGAAACGCCCGTGCTCGACCGCGCGCCCGGTCGCAGCAGCATCGCCGCGATTCACTCGGCGATGTACGAGAACGGACGCTGGCGCCTGTGGTATGCCGCCGGCGATGGCTGGGAGCTGATCGGCGGCCAACCCTACCCCCGCTACCACATTCGCTACATGGAAACGGGTGACCTGCACGGCGCACCGTTGCGTGACGAGGTGTGCCTGCTCCCGCAAGGCCAGGAATACCGCATCGGCCGGCCACGAGTCTATCGGGATGGCGACGGGTACCTGATGTACTTCACGCGTGGCGACACGAAGGGCGGTTACTTCCCGGGATGTGCCACCAGCATGGATGGCATTCACTGGGAACGCCACGACGAGCGTTTTGGGCTGACGCTATCGGAGCGGGGCTGGGATTCGCGGACGATCTGTTACCCGGCTTTGCTCGACGATGGCGAGCGCACGCTCATGTTTTATAACGGTAACGACATGGGCGTGGATGGTTTCGGCATGGCGGAGGCGACCCATGCTTAACGTGAGGCGCTACACACCCGCCGACGAGGCACGCTGGAATGCCGTGGTTGCCCAGTCACGCAATGGCACGTTCCTGCACAGCCGCGCCTATATGGATTACCACGCCGATCGCTTCACCGATGCCTCCCTGGTGCTGGAGGATGGTGGTGAGGTCGTGGCGGTGCTCGCCGCCAACCGCGACGGCAACACGGTGTGCAGCCATGCCGGGCTCACCTACGGTGGCCTGGTCGCGCTGCATTCACTGCGCGCCGAGCGCACGCTGGAGGCGTTCGAGCGCATTGGCGAGCATTACCGTTGCGAGGGAATCTCCCGCTTCGTCTACAAGCCGGTGCCCCACGTGTTCCACACGCTACCGGCCGAGGAAGACTTGTACGCGCTGCATCGGCTGGGCGCCTCGCTCACCCGGCGCGACCTTTCATCCGTGCTGGCATGGGGTGATTCCCGCGCTATGAACACCATGCGGCGACGTGCCGTGGCCAAGGCACGCACGGCTGGCGTGGCCACCCGCACTGGCACGGACATGGCGCCGTTCCATGCGATGTTGGCCGACGTACTGCTCCGGCACGATGCCACGCCGACGCACAGCCTGGCTGAGCTGGACCTGCTGCGTTCGCGATTCCCTGGCCAGATCGTGCTGCATGAGGCGTACCGTGGTGACGAGTTGCTTGCGGGCGTCGTGATCTACGACTTCGGCCATACGGTGCATTCCCAGTACCTGGCGGCTTCCGCCGCGGGCCGCGCCTGCGGCGCCCTGAGTTTCCTCCTCGCCGAACTGGTCGGTGGCGTGTATGCCCAGCGGCCGCGTTTCAGCTTTGGCATATCCACCGAAGACGAGGGCAAGGTGCTTAACGCGGGTCTCGTAGCGCAGAAGGAGTCCTTCGGTGCGAGGGCGGTGGTCCACGATCGCTACGAGTGGGTGCTGTGATGGACGTGCCTTTCCTTAGCTTGCGCGATGTCAACAGCCGTCATGCCGACGAGCTGAAGGCCGCGGTTGCGCGGGTCATCGATTCGGGCTGGTACATCCTCGGCCAGGAGCTCGCTGCCTTTGAGCGCGAGTTCGCCACTTACTGTGGGGTTCGTCACGCGGTCGGCACGGGAAACGGCCTCGATGCGCTGTCGCTTGTCCTGCGCGCGTGGCGCGAGATGGGTGAGCTGGTCGAGGGCGATGAAGTGATCGTGCCCGCGAACACGTTTATCGCCAGCTTCCTTGCCATCACCGAGAACGGGCTGCGGCCCGTTCCGGTGGAGCCCGATCCGCGGACGTTCAATATCGACCCCGCGCGCGTGGAGGCGGCCATCGGCCCGCGGACCCGCGTGATCATGCCCGTGCACCTGTATGGGCAGCTGGCGGACATGGGTGCGCTGGCGGAGATTGCCGGGCGCCGTGGTCTGTTACTGCTGGAAGATGCGGCACAAGCGCATGGTGCTACGCACTCGGGCACCCGCGCTGGTGCGTTTGGCCATGCCGCGGCCTTTAGTTTCTTCCCCACGAAGAACCTTGGCGCCCTGGGTGATGCCGGCGCGGTGGTGACGGATGATGACCAGCTCGCGACCTACGTTGCCGCGTTGCGCAACTACGGTTCCGAGGTGAAGTACGACCACCCCATGCGCGGCATCAACTCGCGCCTGGACGAAATGCAGGCGGCGATCCTTCGCGTAAAGCTTCGCCACCTGGATGCGGATTCCGCGCGCCGTTGCGCCATCGCTGCGATCTACCGCGAAGGTATTGATCACCCCGGGATCCTCCTGCCTGCTGTGGCCCGTGAAGAGGCCCATGTCTGGCACCTCTTCGTCGTGCGCTGCGCGTGGCGCGATGCGCTGCAGAGGCATCTGCACGCGTTGGGCATCCAGACCCAGGTGCACTACCCGGTGCCACCCCACCACCAGGTCGCCTACCCGGAGCTTGCCCACCTGCGGCTCCCCGTCACGGAACAACTCCATGACGAGGTGCTGAGCTTGCCTATGAGCCCGGTACTCAGCGACGCGCAGGTGGCCCAGGTCGTCGCGGCGTGCCGCGCCTTTGCGGAGGCGGCGGCATGAACATCGTGCGTGCTGGCGCCTGGTCTGCCCTGGGCACGGCGGCACGCCTGGCGGCCGCGCTGGTCCTGGTGAAGCTCGTGGCGTGGCTGGCCGGGCCCGTGGGCGTGGGCAAGCTCGGGCAGTTCATGAGCCTCATGTCCTTGCTTGCCGTGCTGGCCGGCGGTGGCATCAGCGCCGGCATCGTGAAGTATGTCGCCGAGTACCGTGACGACCCCGAGCGGCTTTCGCGGTTGCTCGCCTCTGCGCTGGGTTACGCCATGGCCGCATCATGCACCATGGCGTGCGCGGCGCTGTTGTTTGCGCGGCCACTCGCAGCGTGGCTGCTGGGCGATCCAGCGTATGGGAGCCTGATTCGTGTACTGGCCGTCGCGCAGCTAGGTATCGCCCTGGTGAATTACGTCCTGGCGGTGATCAACGGTTTTATGGATGTACGCCGGTTGGCGCTGGTACAGGTGCTGGGGTCGTTGCTCAGCGTAGCGCTCGCGTTGTGCCTGGCTCGCTGGTTCGCGCTCTATGGTGCGTTGCTCGCGGTGGTGCTGGGCCAGTTGTTCTGGCTGCTGGTTGGCCTGCCGGCTTGGTGGCGCAGCCCCTACTTCAAGCGCGGCATGCTCAGCATGCGCTTTGATCCGGAGATGACGCGCCGGCTGGCGGCGTTCTCGCTCATGAGCCTGTCGTCGGCGTTGCTACCGCCGCTGGTCAATATCGCCGTGCGTGATCACCTTGCCGGCGCCTACGGCTGGGAGCAGGTGGGCTACTGGCAGGCCGTGACGCGGGTCTCCGATGCGTACCTGCTGTTCTTCACGACAGCGATCAATATCTACTACCTGCCCAAGCTGGCCTCGACGAAGGATCGCGCGGCGCTCGCGACAGAACTGCAGGGTGCCGCACGCATCCTGCTACCGGCGGTGGCGGCGAGCGCGGTGGTGATCTATGCGCTACGTGGCTGGATCACCCGCTTGCTGTTCAGTGTGGACTTTGCCCCGGCGAACGACCTGTACGCGCCACAGCTGGTGGGCGATGTCGTGAAGATCGCCGCCTTCGTCCTGTCGTACATGATGTTGGCCAAGGCGATGACGCGGCTCTTTGTCATTTCCGAATGCGTGTTCGCGGCAAGCTATCTCGTGCTGGTGTATGTGTGCACGGCGCGCTTCGGCTTGCCCGGTGCGATGTTCGCCTTCGCGCTCAACTACGTCGCCTACCTGCTGTTCAACCTGGTCGTCGTACGCCGCTACCTGGGGAGGCTGCCTGCGTGATCACGCTGCCGCTGGTCTCGATCCTCATCCCGGCGTACAACCACGAAGCCTTCGTGGAACGCTGCCTGGATAGCGTGCTGGAGGATCCGTACCCGGCCAAGGAGATCGTGATCATCGATGATGGTTCCACGGACAAGACCAGTGAGCGTATCCAGGCATGGATCGCCCGTCACGGCCACGAGGTAGCCATCGAGTTCGCGCAGCGCGCGAACAAAGGCATTACGGCAACGTTGAATGAGCTCGCCGCGAGGGCGCACGGCGAGTTCTTCCGACTTGGCGCGAGCGATGATTACCTCTTGCCCGGCGGCCTTGAGGCCCAGGTGGGCTATTTGTTGCGGCACCCGCGCAAGGGCGCGGTGATCGGCGACTCCGTGGTGGTAGATAGGGAAGGGAGGCTATTGCACGCCAGCGGGATGACTGACCTGCACGGCGCGGACAAGCGTCTGTATGCCACCGACCAGGGCATTCGCCGTGCGGTGATCACGCGTTGGGCGGTGGGTGGTCCCGTGGCGTTGCTGCGGCGGAGCGCCCTGGAAACCGTCGCGCGCTGGACCGAGGGCCTGCGCATCGATGACTGGGACCTGTTCCTGCGTCTTGCGGCGAGCGATGCACTCGGCTTTATCGATACCCCGGTATGCGCGTACCGCCTGCATGGTGCCAACCTGAGCAAGACCCGGCACCGCGCGACGCGCATTGTGAACCTGGAAGAATCCCGCGAGGTGGCGATCCGCCGGATGGGCCTGTTCGACGAACCGTGCCGCACGCTGCTGCGTGCGCAGATCCATTACATCGGCGCGAAGGTGGCGTTCCTGCAAGGCAAGCCGGCGCGGGTGGCGCTGCGGCTCGGCTGCTATTCGCTGCTACGTGGGTGGGCCGCCATCCGCCCGTCTGCGGCACATCCGCGGCCGGAGGAAGCATGAGGGCCCTGCTACGCATGCCTTCCACGTACATCGCGTGGCCGCTCTTGCTGGCCTGCGCCGTCACCGGTGCGATCTTCCATCTGCCTGACGGGTATGCCCCGGGCCTGCTGCTCCTGGTGCTTGGCGCGGTGTGCATCGTCATCTGCGATTTCATCGGCCATGACCGGTTGCCCGCGTGGCAGGCGCTGCGCGAACGCGACTATGCGCATACCCGCGATGGCTTTCTCGGCCTGGCCCTGGCCGGCGGTGTGCTGTTCTTCTGCGCGCTGGATCTGGCGCTGTTCCCCGTGGCGCTCATCCACGATCCTTCCATGTACGCGACGATGGAGGGCGGCCACGAGCATATCCGGCGCATCTCCGACCTGTGCTGGATTCTCCCGGTGATCGGCATGCTCTGCACGCACAACCGGCCGGTGCGGTATGCGTTGGTGGCCTGCGGGTTGCTGTTCCCCGTGCTGGTGGTCGATCGTAACCGGATCTTCGCGGGGGTGGCCGCGCTCGCGTTGGTGATGATCTTCCGGCGCGACCCGGCCAGGCCGTTGCCGTGGCGGGGTGTGGCGCTGCTCGGCGCGATCGGCATGGCTGCGTTCTCCGTGCTGGGGATGCTGCGCTCCGGGTCCGTGGCCACCGTGGCGTTGCCTTTTGGCGACTTCTATACATCCGCACCCGCTGGCATCCAGTGGTTGCTGCTCTACATCAGTGCCGGGCCGTACAACTTCGCCTCCATGGTGGCCAAGGGTTACCACAACCCCGATTTCCTGATGAACCAGCTCGTACCGTTGCGCGGTTCCATCGCCACCTTCGGTACGGATATCCCGCTCGATGCTTCCAATGTGAACGTGGGTACCGAATTCCTGCCGTTCTTGCTCGCCTGGGGTCCCCTGGGTGCCATGGCGGCGCTGGCCGCCTTGTACCTGTTAATGCGCTGGAGCGTACGTCGCATCGCCGCGTCTCGATCGTTGTTCTCGCTGCTCATCTTCCTGCGCATGGCTTACGTGTGCCTCATGGCGCCCTTCGCACCGCAGGCCTTCATCTGGATGAACTTCGGCTTCATCGGGCTCTGCCTTGTGTTGCAGGTCGTGGCCGTGTGGTTGCCAAGCCGCCGCTTGTCCCTTTCCCTCTCTCATTGATGACGACATACCCATGCAGAACGACGAGGTCTACCTGATCGATATGTGGCGGCTGCTGAGCCGGCAGCGCTGGTGGTTCATCGGCGTGTTCGCGGTCGTGCTCGTGCTGGTAGCCGGCTATCTGGCAACGGCGAAGCGACAGTGGGAGGTCGATGCATGGATCCAGATTGGCCAGGTGGGCTCGGCACCGACCGGGCAGGATCCCAAGGTGGAATCACTGTTGCGCGTAATGGAGCGCATGAAGACCGATGCCTTCAAGGATGAAGTGCTCGCGGGTATCGGCCTGCCATTGAAGGGGCCCGAGGCATCGCTCTACCGCGCCAGCATGAAGTTCGACCCGCAGCCCTACGCGAATCTTCTGCACGTGACGGTGCGCGCGTATTCGCCCAGCGATGCCCGCCAGCTCGCGCTGGCCACCGTGGCGCATTTGCAGGCGATCCACCAGGCGATAGGTGCGGGGCTGTTCGCCAGCGCCCACCAACGCCTGGCCGAAATCGATGGTGAACTGAAGGCGGCCATGGCCGACCGCGAGCGCCTGCGCGGCGAGCTTGCCGGCTCCCGTGGAGAAGGCGCCCTGGCCAGCTTCTCGCTGGCGGGTACCGATGAGGGCATCCGCGACCTGCAGCAGGCCCGTAACGAGATCAGCACGCGGCTGGCCAGGAACTATACCTACGAAACCTCCATGCCCTGGCCGGTCCACGTCTCCGATTTCCCCGTCGCACCGATGATCCCGCTGGTCGGCGGGCTGGGCGTGCTCGGCGGCCTGTTCCTTGGCGTGCTGGCGGCGATTGCCGCCGATGCGCGGCGCCGTTCAACCGCAGCGCCCGCTACCGGCACTCACTGGGCAGGTAACCGGCACGGCGGAGAACACGATGAGTACGAGGCACGACCTGGCAACGCCGACGCCGCTTGATATTCGCCTGCGCGAGACGCAGGAGGCCTTTGACAGCGTGGCGGCCGATTACGACGGGCCGCGTGGCAACAACGAACTGATCCAGCGCATGCGCCTCACCCTGTGGGCCACCGTGCGCCAGGAACTCCCGGCCGGCTCGCGCCTGCTCGACCTGGGCTGCGGCACCGGTATCGATGCGGTGGAGTTCGCACGCAGCCGCTTCCAGGTCACCGCCAGCGACTGGTCGCCGCGGATGGTGGAACGGACGCGCAACCGCGCCGAGGCCGCCGGCGTGACGGAACGCCTCGACGCCGTGCATGTCGGCGTGCAGGAACTCGACCAGCTGGAAGGTGAGTTCGATGGCATCTACTCGAACTTCGGCCCGCTTAACTGCGCCCCCGACCTGGCCCAGGTAGCCGCGCAGTGTGCGCGCCTGGTCCGCCCGGGCGGCACGCTGGTTTTCTCGGTGATTGGCAGGGTGTGCCCCTGGGAAGTAGGCCACTACGCGGCGCGCGGGCGTTTCCGCCGTGCGCTCGTGCGTGGCGCCCGTGGCGTCACGCCAGTGGGGATGAATCGCCACACCATCTGGACCTACTACTACTTTCCTCGTGAGTTCTACAAAGCGTTTGCCGAGCATTTCGCGCTGAGCCGCTACCGCGCGCTGAGCCTGTTCCTGCCGCCGCCGTACATGGTCGAGCGCACCCGTCGCCATCCTGCGTTCTATGAGCGGCTGGGGCGCATGGATGATCGCCTGGGTGGCCTGCCGCTGTTGCGCGACATGGGCGACCACTTCCTCATCGTGATGCACCGCCGTTGAGCAGCCGGCGTGCCACCGGAGCGATCCTACGAGGCGCCGCGTCGTTGACCGCTCACGGCGTGTCACGCCATGCGCCCGCGGTGAGCGGTGCGCGGTTCGCCGCGCGCCCGCCGCACGGCGCTGTCGAGATCGACCTTCGCGGTCAGATCGTCGTACCGGGCCTGATCAATGCCCACGAGCACCTGCAGGTGAACTGCGTGCCGCCGCTGCCGGGCGGCGTGGTATTCCCGAACAGTTACGCGTGGATCGATGCGTTCCAGGCGCACTTCGAACATCCTGGGGTCAAGGCGGCGCTCGCCGTGCCGAAAGCCATACGGCTCCGGCATGGCGCGCTGAAGAACCTGTTGGCCGGCACGACCTGCGTGGTGCATCACGACCCCTGGCATGACGTGCTGGATGCGCATGATTTTCCCGTATGGCTGCTTCGCAACCATGGCTGGAGTTATGCGCTGGGTGGTCCCGCCTATGGGCCGCCCGTGCAGCAAAGCTATGCCGCCACGCCGCCGGATCGGCCGTGGATCATCCACCTTGCCGAAGGCAGCGATGCCACGGCGCGTGGGGAGCTCGATGCGCTGGATGCGCTGGGTTGCCTGGGTGCGAACAGCGTCCTGGTGCACGCGGTCGGACTGGGCGAAGAAGGCATGGCTCGGGTCGTGGCGCGGGGGGCGGCCGTGGTGTGGTGCCCGGCAAGCAATCGCAACCTGCTGGGTACGACGCTCGATCCACGGGCGCTCGTCGCCGCCGGTCGCCTGGCGCTCGGCAGTGACTCGCGGCTATCCGGTGCGCGCGATCTGCTCGATGAGATGTGCGGGGTCCGCGAACGCGACGAGCTACCGGCGGCGGCCTTGTTGGGCACGGTCACCACCGATGCCGCGCGCATCTTCGGCCTGGCGACGCACGGCACCCTCGATGAAGGCGCCTGCGCGGACTTCATGGTGGTCGTCGACCGTGGTGCGGCGGCGTCCGCGCTGGAAGGCGTGCGGCGTGCCGATCTGCGGGCTGTCGTTCGCGGCGGCCTCCCGCGGATTGCCGATCCCGACCTGGCCCACTGGTTCGATGCGGCAGGTATCGATACTGTCGCCGTGACCCTGGATGGCCGCCCGAAGCTTGTGGACGCGCGGCTGGCCGATCCTGCCGTGATGGCGCTGGAAGCGGGCTTCGAACGCTCGGGGAAGGTGCACTGATGGCCGATGCGCCCGTCCTCGATCCCGCACCGGCGTATGCGTTGTGGGCCGCCAGCTATCCGGCACATGCGCACAACCCGCTCATGCATGCGGAGGAGCGGGCGATGCTCGCGCTCATGCCGTCACGCCTTGACGGTCAGCGTGTGGTAGATGCAGGTTGCGGCAGCGGTCGCTACCTCCGCCATGCCCTGGCGCGGGGTGCGACGGCGCTGGTCGGCGTGGACCTCTCCGCGCCCATGCTCAGCAGGGCCGCCGCGTCGCTCGTTGATGCCCCGGCGGCCGCGAGCATCGCGCTGACTGAGGGCGACCTGGCTGCGTTGCCCCTTCCTGATGCGAGCGCCGACGTCCTGTTGTGCGGGCTCGCGGTGGGGCACGTGGCCGACCTCGATGGCGTGCTGCGCGAATTCGCGCGCGTTGCGCGCAAGGGGGCGGTGCTGCTGGTCAGTGATTTCCACCCCGTGGGCAGCGCGCTTGGCTGGCAACGCGATTTTCGGGCGGATGGGCAACGTTATGCCGTGCGCCACACCACTCACTACTACAGCCACTGGCATGCCGCGTGCGCGCGCGCCGGCCTGGCCATCGATGCGGTGGCCGAGCCAATGCTCGATCCGGCGGATATCCCCGCTGGCGCACGGTTCGACCCCGTGGCCCTGAATGTACCGGTCGCGCTGGTGATGCGCCTGCGCCGCCTTGCTAGCTGACGAGCCCCCATGTCCCACACCTTGCTGGTAAACCCGACCATCACCTCTCGCCAGGGCGCCCGCTTTCCGCTGGCGCTGCTGAACCTGTCGGCGGCGCTCGACCGCCGTGGCGAGAGCACGATCGTCGATGGCAATGTCGATCGCGACATCGTGGACGCGACGCTGCGTGCGATCGCCGGAAAACGCGTGGATGCGGTGGGGATCAGCGTGATGGGTGGCCCGCAGATGGCACCATCCATCGCGGTGTCGAAGGCCATTCGCGAGCATCACCCGCACCTGCCGATCATCTGGGGCGGCTATTTCCCCACGCTTTACACCGATACGGCGCTCTCCGCGCCCTATGTGGATTACGCCGTGCGCGGGCAGGGCGAGGAAACCATGCCCGACCTCATCGCCGCGCTGGGACGGCCTGGCCGCGATGTCTCACGCATCGCGGGAATGTCCTGGAAGGACGCGGAAGGGCACGTGGTGCACAACCCTAACCGCAAGTTCCACCTGGATGACCCCGGCATCGTCTTGCCATATGACAAGCTCGGCGATCCGCGCCGTTATCTGGCGCGCACCTTCCTCGGCCGCCGTACGGCGGCGCACCAGGCGGCGATCGGTTGCCGTTTCCGCTGTACGTTCTGCGGCGTGGCCGCCATGTTTGGCGGCACCACGCAGCTGCCCGCGGCGGCGCGGCTGGAACGGGACCTCTCGTACCTGAAGTACGAACTGGGGGCCGACTCCATCCAGTACTTCGATCACAATTTTTTCGATCGCGAAGAAGACATGGTGCCGTTGCTCGAAGTCATGGCGAAGATGGAGTTGCCGTGGTGGTGCTACGCGCGTTCCGATGCGCTGCTGAAGCTTTCCGAGAGCAGCTGGAAGCTCGTGCGCAAGAGCCGGCTGAAGATGGCCTATATCGGCGCTGAATCGCCGAGCGGTGCCATGCTGAAGGAGATCCGCAAGGGCACGAGACCGGACCAGACCCTGGAGGTAGCGGAGCTGTGCCGGCGCCACGGCGTGATCCCCGAGCTCTCCTTTATGGTCGCGCCGCCGGAGAACACCGAGGAAGAAACCGAGCATACGTTTGAGTTCATCCGCGAGCTCAAGCGGATCAATCCGGCCTCCGAGATCATCGTCTACATCTACACGCCGTTGCCGGAGGGCAGCAAGCACGAGAAGGACCGCGGCAAGCGCGCCTCCATGCCGTTGCTCGACTTGAATGGCGAGCCGATGGTCTTTCCTTCATCGCCGGAAGAGTGGACGGAAAAGCGCTGGGTGGATTACGCGTGCCACGCGGATGCACCCTGGCTCACCGATGATCTGCGCCGGCACATCCAGGATTTCGTCACGGTGCTGCGTTGCCGCTTCCCCACCGTGCAGGACATGCGCTCGCCCTCGTGGGCCAAGCGCAGCCTGAGCGCGCTGGCTGCGTGGCGTTATCACCGCCGCCGTTACGACAAGCCATGGGAACTGAACCTGGCCAACCGGTTGGTGAAGCTGCGCCTGCCGCAGGTCTCCGGCATCTAGGCGGCGCTGCGCATGCGCGTCGTCCAGCTCAACCTGCACCCTGCGCCAGCCGGCCTGCCGCCCGCCGAGCTCTTCCTGCAGTGGCCCACGCTGGCGGATATCCCCGAGGCGGTCGCGGCGGGCGGCCCGCGAGTGAGTGTGGTGCAAGCGGCGGACCACGACACGCGGTTGGTGCGGAACGGTATCGAATATCGCTTCGTGGACCTGCGCGCCTACGCATCGCCGCGGGCCCGTGGGCGGCATGTCGCTTCACTGCTTCGCGGAAACCTGCCCGACGTGCTGCACATCCATAGCCTGGCCTGTGCAGAGGAGGCGTTCGCGATCGCGCAGCTTCTGCCTTCGCTGCCGATCGTGCTCCAGGATCACGCCGATCGCGTTCCCTCATGGTGGCGACGCCCTGTGTGGCGCCGGTGGATGCGCAGCGTGGATGCGGTGGCGTTTACCGCGCCTGCGCTTGCGCATCGCTTCGAGGCGGCTGGCTTGTTCCCTCCGATGTTGCGGGTCTTCGCGATCCCCGAATCCAGCAGCCGCTTCACGCCGGGGAACGTCGAAGCGGCGCGCGCGTCGACGGGGCTTACAGGATCTCCGGCGGTGCTGTGGGTTGGCCACCTTAATGACAACAAGGATCCGCTCACCGTGCTCGATGGATTCGCGCTGCTTGCGGCGGAAATGCCCGAGGCGCGCTTGCATTGCGTGTTCGGTAGTGCACCGTTGGATGAAGCTGTCCAGGCGCGCATTGCGGGTGATGACCGCGTGCGCGGCCGCGTGCAGCTGCTCGGCCGCGTGCCCCATGCACAGGTGGAAACACTTATGCGCGCCGCCGACCTGTTCGTGAGCGGCAGCCACGCCGAAAGCTGCGGCTTCGCATTGCTGGAGGCGATGGCCTGTGGGCTGACGCCGGTGGTGACAGATATCCCATCGTTTCGCGAGCTGACCGGTAATGGCGCCGTGGGCCGCCTCTACCCGGTGGGCGACTCGGCGCGTTGTGGCGCGGCCTTGATCAACGCGGCGCGCAAGCGGACCCCGCGTGAACTGGTACGCGAACACTTCCAGGCACGCCTTGCGTTCCCCGCGCTCGGCCGGCGCTGGGCAGCCGCGTACACGCAACTGGATACGGCACGGAGGCTGCGTGCATGAAAATTGGCATCGTGCTCCCCGGCGGCGTGGACCGTAGCGGCGAAGAGCGCGTCATCCCCGCCTTCCTCGCCCTCATCGAACGCCTGGCCCGCCAACACGAGGTCCATGTCTTCGTGTTCCACCAGGAACCCCATCCCGCCCGCTGGATGCTCCGTGGTGCCCACATCCACAACATAGGCGACCGAGGCTCATCTCCCCCCTGTAGGAGCGCGCTTGCGCGCGATAAGCCAACGAAGCATGGACGCCGTTCCCCGTGGCTCCGCCTACGCACCCTCCGCGCCATCCTCGCCGAACACCGCAACGCCCCCTTCCACGCCCTCCAATCCCTCTTCTCCGGCACCTGCGGCCAGGTAGCCGCCCTGGCCGCCCTGCGCCTGCGCATTCCTTATGCCGTGCACATCGCCGGCGGCGAACTCGTTGCCCTCAACGATATCGGCTACGGCGGCCGCCGCTGTCCGAGCGGCTGGGGCAGCGATGGCGCGGGC
>Ga0207647_10000236_pt1 | contig 45200 bp, 45 predicted proteins | sample KBSCornC2_FD_184295 | JGI IMG/M metagenome (GOLD analysis project Ga0207647, IMG submission 184295) | Corn rhizosphere microbial communities from Kellogg Biological Station, Michigan, USA - C2 (SPAdes) (version 2) | ecosystem: Host-associated > Plants > Roots > Rhizosphere ... | reverse complement strand
ACGAAGTGATCATCGCCCAGAGTTGCGACAAGAATTTCAGCGTTTACCGCGACCGCGTGGGCTGCCTGTTTGTGAAGACCGGAGCGGCGAGCACCACCGCGACCGCGATGGGCCATGTCTTCCAGCGGGCGCGTGAGATGTGGTCGATGCCGCCCGATCATGGAGCGGCGGCCGCAAGGATCATTCTCGACGATCCTGAACTTCATGCCCGCTGGCTGGTTGAGCTCGCGGCCATGCGCGATCGGATCAATTCGGTGCGCCAGCGGATCGCCTCCGCCGACCCGCGGCTGGCGTTCATCGGGCGGCAGTACGGGATGTTTTCGATGTTGCCCCTGAGCCGCGAGCAAGTGCTGAAGCTGCGCGAAGACCATGCGATTTACATGGCGGATTCGGGCCGCTTCAACGTGGTCGGCATGGGCGATCAGGAGATCGACCGATTTATCGCCGCCGTGGTCGGGGCGCTGGACGCGTAACTCGCCATGGCCGATCGTGACCCCGGCAAAGTCTCCATCGAGGTGGATTGGCGCGAGGTCGCAAGGCTGGTCCTCACCAGCCGCGAGATGGACCGGATCGAGGAGCAGGAGCTCGTTCCGGCCAAGAAGGTTCTCTACCAATTTTCGGCCCGCGGCCATGACATGGCGCAGGTCCTGCTGGGGCTTCATCTCAAGGATGGCGATGGAGTCTTCGGCTACTACCGGTCGCGGCCGCTATTGCTCTCGCTCGGAGTTCCGCTCGCCGATGCCCTCGGGTCGGGCATGGGCCTTGCGGGCGGCTATTCGGACGGCCGCGATATCGGCGTCGTGTTCAATTACCCCAATCCGGGCGGGGCGCATGCGCTCCCGATGTGCGGCGGGGTCGGCGCGCAATATACGCCGTCGGCCGGATGGGCGCAGGCGATCACCTACAAGCAGAAGGTTCTGGGCGAAGGCCCGGCGGACGCTCTTGCCCTGGTCCTCGGAGGCGATGCAAGCTGTGCGACAGGCGGATTTTGGTCAGCGATAACAATTGCAACGACACAACAATTGCCTCTTCTAATTTACATCGAAGACAATGGCTATGGGATCTCGGTTCCCTCGGAATATCAAACACCTGGCAAGGATATCGCGGCCAATCTCGCGAGCTTTGCAGGCCTCACGATCTTCAACGGAGACGGTACGGACCCGATCGAGGCATCCAAATTGATCCATGACGCCGTCGCGCACGTGCGGACCAAGCGTGCCCCGGCGCTTCTTCGGTTGAGCGTGCCGAGGCTGGAGGGCCACAGCGCGCAGGACACGCAGGCCTATAAATCGAAAGCCGAGATCGAGGCCGAGTGGGCGCGCGATCCGCTGCCGAAGCTGAAGGCCCATGTCGCAAAATTGCAGATCGGCGATGAGCAATGGTCCGACCTGGAGCGTGAGGCCGCATGGCAGGTGCAGGCGGCGGTCGCCGAAGCCGAGGCGCGCGGAGTTTCGCCGCCCGAAAAGGTGACGAGCGACGTCTTCTACGAAAACACGGTGCAGCAGGTCGGCGGCCTGTGGAACAGCGGCTACGAGCCGCCGCGCTCGACTGACGAACCTGCCGGCTCGGGCCAGCGGATCAACATGGTCACCGCGATTCGCCGGGTGCTTGATCAGGAGCTCGAAGCCAACCCCCGGGTGCTCGTCTTCGGTGAGGACGTCGGGCCCAAGGGCGGAGTCCACGCGGTGACGCTGGGGCTCCAGGAGAAGTTCGGGCGTGAACGCGTTTTCGACACCTCGCTCAACGAAGAAGGGATCGTCGGCCGAGCGGTCGGAATGGCGCTGGCAGGCCTCATGCCCGTCCCCGAAATCCAGTTCCGCAAATATGCCGAGCCCGCGACCGAGCAGATCCACGATTGCGGCACAATGCGCTGGCGGACACACAACCGTTTCGCGGCGCCGATGGTGCTTCGCGTGCCCGGCGGATTCTTCAAATGCGGCGACCCGTGGCATTCGATGACCAACGAGGTCGAATTCGTGCACAATCCCGGTTGGAGGGTCGCGGTGCCGTCCAATGCCGAGGACGCAGTCGGGCTGCTTCGCGGGAGTCTGCGCGGAAACGATCCGGTGCTGTTCTTCGAACATCGCGCGATGCTCGACGACGCCTGGGCCCGGCGGCCCTGGCCGGGCGATGACTATGTCCTTCCATTCGGCCGAGCGAAGAAGACACGGGAAGGCGATAAGATCACGATCGTTAGCTGGGGCGCGATGGTTCCGCGCTGCGAGGCGGCGGCCGAAGGCCTCAGCGCGGACGTCATCGACCTTCGAAGTTTGCAGCCGTGGGACAAGGAGATGGTGCTGGGCAGCGTCCGCCGGACGCGGCGCTGCCTCATCGTCCATGAGGACCTGCGCACGGGCGGCTTCGGCGCCGAAATTGCCGCGGTCGTGGCGGACGAAGCCTTTCTGGACCTCGACGCGCCGATCGCGCGCGTGACCATGCCCGACATACCGAGCCCGCATCATCCCAAGCTGATGGAATGGGCGCTTCCGTCGATCGACCATATCCGCGCCGAAATCGAGCGGCTGGTGGGCTTTTAAGACATGATCGAGGTCCGCGTTCCCGAGGAGCAGGAAGGCACCAAGGCGGTCGTCCGCGCCTGGCTGCGGCAGGTTGGTGACCTCGTGTTTGAGAACGAGCCGTTGGTCGAGCTCGAGACCGACAAGGTCACGCAGGAAGTGCCGGCCCCGGCTGCCGGCGTGTTGGCGGAGATCGTGCTTGAGACGGATGCGGAGGCTGTGCCGGGGGCGGTGCTGGCGAGGATCGACACCGATTCCCCGGCGGAGGCCGGGGCCCAGGAGGCGAAGCCTGCAGTCGACGAACGAGTTGAAGCGCCTTCCGGCTCTCCTGGACCCCGGCCTTCGCCGGGTAACCTGGAAACTCGCCTCTCCCCCTCCGTTCGCCGCGCATGCCTCCAGCACGGCATCGATCCTTCGAAAATCCAAGGCACGGGCCGCGATGGTAGAGTGACGCGCGAGGACGTCGACCGGGCGGTCGAGTCAGCAACCGTGGTCAGCGTCGGTGAGCCCGCGACCGCCCGGCCGCGAGCCTTCCCGGGCCAGGACATCCCGCACGACCGGATGCGGCTGACCATCGCCGAGAACATGGCTCGCGCGGTCGCCGAGCAGCCGCACGTCACCGCCGTATTCGAAGCCGACTTCACCGCCGTCGGCGCGCACAAGGCCGCAATGTCGGCCAGGGGCGTCAAGCTCAGCTACACCGCCTATATCGTCAAAGCCGCGGCCGAAGCCATGGCGGTCGCGCCGGCGATCAACGGCCGCTGGGAAGAGGACCGGATCGCGATCTCACCGACCATCGACATCGGCGTCGGTACCGCGCTCGGCGAGAAGGGCCTCGTCGTCCCCGTCGTCAAGGACGCGGGCTCGCTCAGCCTTGAGCAAATTGGCGAGAGGCTCGACGACCTCACCAGCCGGGCCCGGGAGGGGAAACTCGACCGCTCGGACGTGTCGGGCGGAAGCTTCACAATTTCCAACCACGGCGTCTCGGGATCGCTCCTCGCAGCGCCGATCATCCTTCACCAGGGCCAGGCGGCGATCCTCGGGGTCGGTAAGCTCCAAAAGCGGGTGATCGTCCGCGAGGTGAACGGCAGGGACGCGATGCTCGTCCACCCGATGGCGTACGTCACGCTCACCATCGACCATCGGGTCGTCGACGGCCACCAGACCAACGCCTGGCTGAGCCGGTTCGTCGAAATCCTCGAGACCTGGCCGGCCGCCTAAATTTCCAGCACCACGTAGGGTTTTCCGAACAGCGGCTTCAGAACGAACTGCGCTACGTTGTAGACCGGCTTGCCGAGCGGCGTTTTGCCTTCGTATCGGCCGTGGTGTGCGTGGCCGTGAACGACGGCTTTGACATGTTCGAAGCGGTCGATGGCGTCGGCCAGGCGAGCCGATCCCAAATATTGAAAGATGACTTCCGGCTCGCCCTCGAGGGTTTCGATCGTCGGCGAATAATGCAGGACTGCGACGCTTCGGTCGGTGCGGATGGTACGGAGCGCATTTTCGAGCTTGCGGGCCTCGTTCATCGCCTCCTGGACGAAAGCCTTGGCGACCGGTTCTCCGAACTGCGCTAGCTCGCCGCGGCCATAGCCGCCCATGAAGCCCTTCACCCCCGCAAAGCCGACCCCATCGATTTCATGCGCCTGCTCGTCGAGCACGATCATCCCGGTTTCATGGAGGATCCTCGCGACCTCTTCCGGCTGGCCGCACTCGTAATCGTGGTTTCCGAGCACCCCCAGCACGGGAATCGAGCAAGCGCGGATATCTTCCGCGAGAATTTCGGCCTCTGTCGTCTTCCCGAAATTGGTGAGGTCGCCGCACAAGACGAGCACGTCGGCCTCGCTCGAGATCTCGGTGAACAGCTCGCGATAAGGGGCGACGCTGTCCTCCATCACGTGCAGGTCGCCGATTGCCGCAACGCGCAGCTTGCTATTCGCCATATTGCTCTTCGAGATTGCCGACAGCGTCCGAAAAGCCCCACTGATCGACATCGATCGCATAATCGCGAGGGGAGAATATTCGTCCGCGGCAGACCTTCTTGCCGGGGCCTTTTACGTCGGTCTGGTCGTGAAGCCTCTGAATCAGCTCGTTGATCAGCCATCGCGGAACGGCATGGCGCTCGCTCGGATAGATGAAGCGGAAGTTGAGCAGTGCGATCAGCAGCACTTCCCAATACAGCTCCATGTGGCTGAGCAGTTTCCGCCAGTCGATTTCCTCATGCTTTTTCAGGATCATATGGGCGACATCGGCGCCGTCGAAGCGATGATGATCCTGGACGAAGATCTTCGACCAGATGAACTGGGTAGGCGGAACCAGCCTTACCCTTGCCCCGAATAGCTCGGCTTCTGGCGCACCGACGAACCAATCGTCGGTCACATGCGTCGTCACGGTCGGCATGTTTGTAATAACGTCGACGAACAGCTCGCCGCGAGTGATGCGGTAAAGCCAGCGCTCATCGACAATCTCGACGTCGAAGCCGTGCTCCTTGAAATAATGGAGCATTCGGAGCGCATCGCCGGCCTTTGCAAAGACGTCGACGTCCTTGGTCGGGCGGTCGATCCCCGTGTAGCTCGCCAGCGCGTAGGTCCCCGACACGAGGAAGGGGATGCGCGAGCGGGCCATCATCTGGAGAACTTCGGAATAAAAGGCCTCGGCCTCCGGCGGCGGCTGGAGGAGCGGGCCGTTGGACTTGCGTGCCTGGGTCGCCATGAGGCGATTCAACGGGAGGCGGGAGGAAGGGGTTCCGTTGGTTGAGGTCGACCAAGACTAAGTCTTTGCAATGTCAGCATTTCACCTCCGACGCCGGCGAAGGCCATGCTATTCTCGTCCGTGGTGAAGGGGGAGTGAGGACATGGAGAACACGTTCGGCAACTGGCGTAATGCGATCGTCGGCCTTGGTTTGACGGTCGCTGTGGTTGGCGGGGCGCTCGCCGCCGCTTTCTGGTGAGCTAGTCCGCGCGCGCCAGGCAAGGGAAGTGGCGCACCCGACAGGATTCGAACCTGTGGCCTCTGCCTTCGGAGGGCAGCGCTCTATCCAGCTGAGCTACGGGTGCGTGGCGCGGTCGCTTAGCCTTAGGTGGCTCCAGCGGCAAGCCGGGTCAAGGACGCTGCACCTCGCGATAGCGGAAGCAATCGACCAGGTGATCGTTCACCATTCCGACCGCCTGCATGTGGGCGTAGATCACGGTCGAGCCGACGAAGCTGAAACCGCGCTGCTTCAAATCCTTGCTGAAGGCGTCGGACTGAGGTGAGGTCGCGGGAATGTCCTTGGTCGAGGTCCGGCCGTGCACGATCGGGCGCCCGTCGACGAAGCGCCAGCAATAGGCATCGAAGCTCCCGAACTCCTCCTGGACAGCGAGAAAATGGCCCGCATTCTTGACCGCCGCGGCGATCTTCAGCCGATTGCGGATGATCGACGGGTCGGCCACCAACCGCTCGATGCGCTTGTCGGTGAAGCGGGCGACCTTTTCCGGATCAAAGTCGCTAAACGCTCGTCGATATCCTTCGCGCTTCTTCAGCACGATTGACCAGCTGAGTCCCGCTTGGGCGGCTTCCAGGACCAGGAACTCGAAGTGCTTGCGGTCTTCGTGGACCGGGAGGCCCCATTCACGATCATGATAGTCGACCATCAACGGATCGTTCGCGTTCACCCATTCGCACCGCGTCTTCGTCATCGTCCCCCTCCGAGGAAGGCGCCGAGCTTCTCGTGCAGCCGGGCGCGCGTCGAGCCGACGATCATCCCGACATGGCCCGCGGGAATTGCGAGGGATTCGCCCATCGGCGCCGTGGATGCCGGCGCGATCCGGTCGTGCGCCGCTAGTATATGAAGCGCAGGCACCCCTGGCCGGTCACTGACCTCGCGGCCGCCTATCCGCCAGGCGCCCGCGCCGGGCAGGTCCCGGCCAAAGAAATCCTCGATCAGCTCCCGTGCGGCCGGATAAGGCAGGGCCTCGCCTTCGTTCGCCCAGTCCTCGAGGGCGACGAAACGGCGCGCGTCGGGGCTACTTGGGTCGAGCCGGCCGAAGTCGGCGAATTTGCGGACGGTTCGCTCGGGGTCGAGTGACCAGAAAGCCGCCTGCATCACCTCCATCGGCAAGGCGCCGAGCGAACGCGACGCGCCTTGCGAATGCCGCCACATGTCTTCGAGCGCCCTGCGCGACGGTTCAGGATAGCGAGCGAAATTCCACGGCGCCGCCAATGTCACGACGCGCTCGCACGGCGCGATATTGGCGAGAGCGATCGCCATCGTGCCGCCAAGACAATAGCCGACGAGGGCCGGCGGCTCGCCGATGCTGCGCAGCAACGGCTGCAGCAGATCTTCGATGTGCGCCGCGACATTGAGCTCCCGGCGTTCGTCGGCTGCGCCCCAGTCGAGCAACAGGACCTGCCGGCCCATGCGCGCGATTGCGCTCGCCAGCGACACTTCAGGATCGAGATCGAGGATGTTCGGCGGGTTGATCAGCGAGGGGATGAGCACAGCCGGCGGGCCGCTACCGCCGTGATCGCGCAGGCAGGCACCGACTACGCGCGCAACTTCCGGCCGGAGCGGAGGCGCAGAATCGCGAGGCGCGCTCGCATAAGCCTTCAGCCCCGCCAGCGCCGAGCGCGCGAGCTCCGGATCGCGCTCGGACACCTCGCGTACGAGCTCGAGGAACAACGGCAAGGGCCGCGGCGCGCGTTCATGTTGCAGCGCACTATGTTCCGGGAGTAAGTCGCCTGGGTGATTTCGGGAGCGGTCCATGGCCAAGTCTAGCGCGAAGGTGACGATCAAGAAGTACGCGAACCGGCGGCTTTATGACACCGAAAGCTCCACCTACATCACGCTCGACCGGCTGGCGCATATGGTCCGGGAGGGCCGCGAGTTCGAAGTCGTCGATGCGAAATCCGGCGAGGACATCACGCGCCAGGTGCTCACCCAGATCATCGTCGACGAAGAAGCGCGCGGCGGCGAAACCATGCTTCCGATCAATTTCCTGAAACAGCTGATCGGCCTTTACGGCAATTCGATGCAGAATTTCGTCCCGCAATATCTCGAAGCCGCCATGGACGCGTTCCACCGCAACCAGACAGCGGTGCGCGACGCGTTCGGCGGCAATGTTTTCGCGGATATCGCCAAGCGGAACATGGCGATGTTCGAGGATGCCGCGCAGGCCTTCACCGGCAAAGCCAAGCCGGACTCGAAATCGAAAGACAATGACGTCGAGCAATTGAAGGCCGAGCTCGATGCGCTCCGCGCAAAAGTCGACAAGCTGAGCCGCTGATCCAGCCATGCGTCTAACAATTGCAGCAGCGCTCGCGCTGGCCGTCGAATCGTCGCTTTCCGCGCAAACGGCCGTGCCGGATTTCAGCGCCGCGACACCCATCGCTGGGAGCTGGACCTACGCGGCCACGGCCGACGGAAGCGAGGCGACATTCACCAATCCGTCGGCGCTTCCGCAACTGACGATCCGATGCGTGCGCGCAACGCGGCGCGTGACGATCGCGAAGCCGGCGACCGGAGCAGCGCCATTCATGTACGTGTGGACGAGTTCGGCCGTTCGAAGCGTCCCGGCGAGCTTCAATCCGATGACCAACCGAATCAGCATCGATGTCACCTCGAACGATCCGCTGCTCGACGCGCTCGTGTTCAGCCGCGGGCGGATCGGCGTGATTGTCTCGCAGTCCGCTGGCGCGGCTGCGCAATCGGTGCAGCTCGTCGTGCCGTCCTGGCCGGAGATTGCTCGCGTTGTCGAAGATTGCCGGAGCTGAGAACTCGGCCGCCGGAAGGCAAAAGATAATGCCGAATCTTCACCTCATTACAAGTCTTGCGTTCGCGATTCGTTGGACTCATGTTGTCACCAGCTTCAACGCAGCGAAAGGAGGTGATCCGATGTCTCATGGTTCAGCAGGGAGGTCGGAGAGGGGTGTTCGCAGGCCCTGACAGCTGAGCGGACGGCCGTCACCTTCGGCCGCTGACCATGTCGAAGGGCATCGCTGCGTTAGCGCGGCGGTGCCCTTTACATTATCTCTCAAACGCAAAATTGATTTGCGCACGCGCAGCGCGCTAGGGAACCGTTACGGCAGTAGATTGTCTTCATCGAGGAGGGAGATCAACATGGCCAGAGCCGCGAGAAAAAGTTCGTCCCGATCATCAAAGACCAAGAGCACGGTCGACAAGATCGCCAAAGCCGCGATGAGCAAAGAGATGCTCGCCGCCGGACTCGCTGCCGCCGCTGCCGCGATCAGCGCGAGCCCGAAGGCGCGAAAGGCGATTCGCGACGCAGGTCTCGACGCAGCGGATACCGCGCAACAAGCCGCGAGCAGCGTTGCGGCAAGCGCTACGAAACTTGGCGCATTGATCGCGGAAGCGGTCGCCGATGCCGCGCAACGAGTCATGTCGGGTAAGTGGGACGCGGCGCCGGCGCGCGCAGCCGCCCCGGCGCGCAAGGCGAGCGCCAAGCGTAAGCCGGCAGCGAAGCGCAAGACTTCGGCCAAGCGCAAACCCGCGGCGCGCAAAGCAAAAACGACGCGGGCCAAGTCGTCGATAGGCGCCGCCAAGCGGACGTCCGCCGCGCGCAAGCCGGCAGCGAAAAAACGCTCGCCTGCAAAGCGTGCGTCAAAAAGCGCCGCGAAACCGGCGCGCAAAACCACGGCCCGTCGGAAAACTACTCGCCGCAAGGCGCCCGCAAAGGCTGGAACGACGGGCTAAGCGGCGCGGTCTTCGAACTGGAGCCGGGCTAAGCGCGCATACAGGCCCTCGCGCCGCGTAAGAGTTGTGTGCGTGCCTTCCTCGACGATTCGACCTTCGTCCATGACGACGATTCGATCGGCTGCGCGCACGGTCGCGAGGCGATGTGCGATAACGATCGTCGTGCGATGCTCCATCAGCCGATCGAGCGCGTCCTGGACCAGCCGCTCGCTTTCGGCATCGAGCGCCGACGTCGCTTCATCGAGAAGCAACAGCGGCGCATCGCGCAGCAGGGCGCGCGCGATCGCGATGCGCTGGCGCTGCCCGCCGGACAGGCGCGCCCCGCCTTCGCCCATGTAGGTGTCGAGACCGTCCGGAAGCGCGCGCAGGAAATCTTCGGCGTTGGCGTCACGCGCCGCCTGCCAAAGCTGGTCCTCGCTCGCATCCCAATTGCCGTAACGGAGATTGTCGCGCGCGCTTGCGGCGAAGATCACCGTATCCTGCGGCACCATCGCGATGCGCTGGCGGATGTCCGCCGGGTCGGCGTCGCGTAGGTCGATGCCGTCCAGCAAGACGCGCCCGGACTGCGGATCGTAGAAGCGTTCGGTGAGCTGGAAGATCGTCGTCTTGCCCGCACCTGATGGGCCGACGACGGCAAGCCGTTCGCGCGGGCGAACGACCAGGCTGAAATCGTTGAGCGCCGAGGTCTCGGGGCGTGTGGGGTAATGGAATGTGACGGAGTCGAACTCGAGCTCGCCGCGCGGCGGCTCGGGCAGTGCAACCGGCTTCGCCGGCGTACGAATTTCCGGCTCGGCCTCGAGCAGTTCCGCCAGGCGCTCCGACGCCCCGGCTGCGCGCAACAGGTCTCCATAGACTTCGGACAAGGCGCCGAACGCGCCCGCCAGCAGGCCGCCGTAAAGAACGAAGGCGGCGATCGTGCCACCGGTAATCCGTCCTGCTGCGACGTCGATTACGCCCTGCCAAATGATCCAGGTGATCGATCCGAGCATCAGGAAGATGACGATCGCAGTCATGAAGGCGCGCAACAGGATCCGGCGTTTGGCGGTCGTGAACACGCGCTCGACCGCGTCGGCGAAGCGGGATCGTTCGCGTTCCTGCTGATTGAACGCCTGAACGATCTTCATCGCGCCCAGGACTTCGCTGTTGACAGCGCCAACGTCGGCGATCCGGTCCTGGCTCCGGCGTGAAATGGCGCGCACGCGCTGGCCGAGCACGGTGATCGGGAGGACGACGAGCATTGCTCCCACCACGATCAGCAAGGCGAGCTTGGGCGCGAGCCAGAAGAGGATCACGAAACAGGCCAAGGCGAGGACGACGTTGCGCAACGCGACCGAAACCGTGGTGCCCACTACCTGTTCGATGATGGTCGTGTCGACCGTCACTCTGGACGTGATTTCGGCGGGACGATTCTCTTCGAAGAATCCCGGCGACAACCGGAGGAGGTTGCGATGAACCGCGAGCCGGATATCGGCAACCGTTCGCTCGCCCAGCCAGGACACGAAGTAATAACGCGTCGACGTCGCGACGGCCATCACGCCGACGATCATCAACAAGAGCTCGAACCAGCGGGCGATATCGCGCGTCGATCCCGAGCCCGCGGCGAAGCCTTTGTCGATAATCAGCTTGAACGAATAGGGGACCGCGGAGGTCGCCCCGGCCGCGATCAGCAACGCCAGGGCCGCGATCGCTATGCGCCCCGGGTAGCGCGAGGCGAAGCCCCAGATCATCCTGAGGTTCTTGAGCGAGCGGCCCTTTGGCCGGGTCAAAGCGGCATTCGTGGCCATTGCCGTTGGCCTAGCAGTGTGGCCGGTCCGCCTCAATTGGCCCAGCGCGGCTTTCGCAGTGCAACATTGGCTTGCATGGAACCGGTTTCAGGCCCACATCCGGTGTTTCCCCGAGACAATCCCCTGAGGTCTGATGCTCTACGACGCCTATGAAGTGCAGCGTTCGCTTCTCGCAGGTGCGAGCAAGCTTGCAGGTCTGGGCGCCGGATGGCTCAGCAACCCCGCCAATCCCTGGGGCTACAGCTCGATGGGGCCGATGGTCGCGGCCAGTCTCGAGGTTTTCGCCCACGCTTCCGCTCCCCGGGGAAAGCCCGAGTTCGGGATCGATTCGGTCCACATGAAGGGCAAGAATGTCCCGGTTCATGAGGAGATCCTGCTCCGAAAACCGTTCGGGCAGCTGAAGCATTTCTACCGCGAAGGGCATGGCGAGGGGCCGCACGTCCTCATTGTCGCGCCAATGTCGGGCCACTATGCGACCCTGCTTCGCGGAACGGTCGAGCGGCTGCTGCCCAAGTTCGACGTCTACATCACCGACTGGCGCGACGCGAAGCTTGTGCCGCTGTCGGACGGCAGCTTCAATCTCGACGACTATGTCGATTACCTGGTCGAGTTCCTTGAGCTTATCGGCAAGAAGACGGGCGAACGGCCGCACCTCCTGGCGGTCTGCCAGCCCGCCGTGCCGGCCTTTGCCGCGACGGCGCTGATGGGCGAGGACAAGAATACGTACCGGCCGAAGACTTTGACGATGATGGGCGGTCCGATCGACACCAGGAAAGCGCCGACCGCGATCAATACTCTCGCGACCCAACGGCCGTTCTCCTGGTTCGAGAATAATGTGATCGCGACCGTGCCGATGATCTATCCGGGCGCCGGGCGCAAAGTTTATCCGGGCTTCCTTCAGCTCGCCGGATTCATGACGATGAACCTCGGCTCCCACCTCATCAGCCACTGGGAGATGTTCAAGCATCTCGTCGTCGGCGATGAGGAAGGCGCGGGAGCGACCCAGAGGTTCTACGACGAATATCGCTCGGTCTGCGACATGACCGCGGAATTCTATCTTCAGACCGTCGACGTCGTGTTCCAGCAGCATTTGCTGCCGAAGGGCGAGCTCGAGCACCGCGGCCGGCTGGTGAAGCCGGATGCGATCCGCGATACGGCCCTTCTCGCGATCGAGGGCGAACGCGACGATATTTCCGGGGTCGGCCAGACCAAGGCCGCGCTCGACATCGCGACCAAGCTTCCCGCCGCCCAGAAGAAATATTTCCTCGCCAAGGACGTCGGCCATTACGGCATCTTCAACGGCCGCAAGTGGCGCGAGAAGATCGCGCCGGTCTTCGAAAAGTTCGTCACCGCCCACGACTAGGCGGCATTTTTTCGCTATGCGCCGCCCAACAGGGGAGCGCAGAATGGCAACGATCGCTGTTCCGGCTCGACAGCCGGCGGTCAGCAGATTCTACGTGACGATGGCGGCAATCTTCGTTGCCATCGCCTTTGGCGGCTTCTTCGCGACTTACTGGCTGCAGGTGGCGCGCGGGACCTTTACGGGCTCGCCCGCGGTGCACCTGCACGGGCTGCTTTTCTCGCTCTGGACCTTGTTCTTCCTGTCACAGGCGACGCTTATGGCGAACCGAAAGGTGAAGACGCACCGCGCCTTGGGGCTGTTCGGAATTTCGCTCGCAACGGCAATGCTGTTCACCGGGTTAATGGTCGCGATCGAAGGGCTGCAATCCCGGCTTGATTCCGGCTACGGCAACGCCGCGCGGGCGTTTACGATCGTCCCCATTTCTGGAATCTCTCTGTTCGCTGTGATGGTCGCGGCGGCGATTGCCAACATTAGCCGACCCGAATGGCACAAGCGACTGATGCTCGTCGCGACGGCCGGCATCCTTCAAGCGCCGATCGCGCGCTTCTTTTTCCTCGCCGCGACCGGAGGCGGTCCCGGCATGCGGCCCGGAATCGGACCGCCGCCGCCAATTGAGAGGGGAATAATGGCCGGGGTCCTTGTCGTGTCTCTGGTTGTAGCCGCGATGATCTACGACTGGCGCAGCCGTGGGCGCGTGCATCCGGCCTATTGGTGGGGCTTTGGGGCGTTGGTGACTGTGCAGAGCCTCCGCCCGATCGTCGGCTACAGCGACGCCTGGTACCGCTTCACCGACTTCCTGCTGGCCTTCTAAAGCCGCTCCATCCTCAGCATGGCGCGATTGCCAATCCAGGCCTTGCCGAGCGCGGCCTGGGCCGCGGCAGCCTGAAGCGGCCTGCCGAGCGCCCGCTCCGACGCGGCTAGCCCATACAGCGCCCACCCGTTGTTCGGATAATGGGCAAGGGCCGCGGTGAACGCCTCCCGCGCCTCGTCATAGCGGCCGGAGCGGTAGAGCGCGGCGCCGAGCGACTGGTGGACCGGATAATACCAATAGGGCGGTTCCATGTATGGCACCTTGGCCTCGATCGCGACGGCATCGCGATAGTAGCGCGCGGCGTCCGCATATTTGCCGCCAGCATAGGCCCAGCGGCCGCGCGCGATCGCCTCCGCGAGCGAGAGCAGCTCGGCCGCCGGAACGCCCTGGTCGATCATCGGCTTCAGCGCCGTGCCTTCGCGGATCGCGCGCATCGCCGCGAGTTCGCGATCGAAACCGGCGCGGTTGCGTTGCTGCGCGTAACCAACGGCACGGGCATAATGCCGCATCGCGGTGGGGTAGGGCAGCCGAGCATCGGGGGCTTTCATCGCCAGGATTTGCGCCGGCTGCGCGAACTGCGCGGCGGTGAAATAAGGCGCGGCGTTGACGGCCTGCACCCACGCGATCTGCGAACTGATCGTCGGGTCGAGGATTCCGGACAGCTTTCGCGCTTCGCGCATCGCGGTCGCTCCATCGCCCGCCATTTGCGCCGAAGTGACGATGAAATGGACGTTGTGGGGATAATATCCGTAGCGGACCATGCCCCGATCGCCCGTGTTCTTGATCCATTTCTCGTCGACTTGCGCTGCCTCGATGTTGACCCGCATCGAGTCCTTCCAGCGGCCCAGCCGGTAGTAGATGTGCGCCGGCATATGGACGAGATGACCGGCTCCCGGCGATAAAGGTGTCGCGAGCTTGTCGGCCGCAACTTCCGCGCGCCTGGGGTCGGGCCCGTTTTCCATGAGGTGGATGTAGAGGTGCGCCGCCTGCGGGTGCTCGGGATTGCGACCATAAATCGTCTCGACCAGCTTCACGGCCTCGGCGATGCGCGGATTGGGCTGCTTGTCGACCGTCCAATAATCCCACGGCCGGGTATCCATCGCGGCCTCCGCGGCGAGAACCGCGATGTCGTCATTATCGGGATGGGCCTTGGCGACTCCCAGCATCGCGTCGGCATAGACCGCGTCGAGCGCGGCCCGGTCGGCGTTCGGGTCAGGCGAGTAGCGCTTCAGCATCGCCTCGGCGAGCGCGCGCTCGGCGGGCGACGCGTTGCGAGCGAGCCAGAATACGTAGTTCGCAAGGCCGACCGCCCGCGCATTGACCGTCGGGTCCATCGGAGCGTTGATGTTCGGGCCGCGAGCGAAGGCTTCGCCCCAGAAACACATCGCGCATTGCGGATCGAGCCGCTGCGCCTCGCGGAATGCCGCAATCGCGCCGGCGTGGTTGAAACCGTAGGCGAAGCTCAGCCCCTGGTCGAAATAACGCTGGGCGAGCGGGTTTGCGGTGGTGATTGCGAAATGGACTTTGCCGAGGCCATCGTAGAGGGGCACCGCGACCACCTCATTCTCGCCCACCACCGCTGCCGAGGTCGCGAGCATTGCGCGCATTGCCGTCGCGCCGTCCTTCCCGCCGCACAGGTTTCGCATGCCGGCCGTCGGATCGAGCATCGCCAGCAATTCGGGAGAATATTTCTGCTCGGGTGCCGGGGTGACGCTCATTAGCGCGCCAGCCGCAAGCGCCAGTCCAAGCGGACGCAGCATCCAGTCCATCGCCACCCCCTGTTGGAGTCGTTGGGTCGCGGGCGCTTAGCAGATTTGAGGAACGGCCGTTAGGCTAGTGCTGCCTCATCTTAACGCCGCCGAGCATCGTCAAGGCGACCAGGCTGGCAAGTGCGGCGGCTGCGGCGGATATGAACATCGCGACGTGGAAGCCGGTGAAGAGTTGCACACCCTGAGTCGCAAGAACGGCCCCAAGCAGCGCGGTGGCAATCAAGCCGCCGGTACGCGCCACGGCGCTGTTAAAGCCCGAAGCCATGGCGACGTGCTGTTCCTCGACCGAGCCGAGCACCGATGAGGTCAGCGGCGCGACCGCAATGGTCATTCCGAGCGCCATAACGAGAACGGTCGGAAATGCACCGGTCCAATAACTCGCCTCCGGAGTCATCAGGCGCGCGAGAACCATGCCTCCGGCAACGATCAAGGGACCGATCGTGAGGGGAATCCGGGGGCCTATCCGCGCGGCGAGCCCGCCCATCGTGGGCGAGATTGCCGTCATAAGGATCGGCAACGGAAGCATCGCGAGCCCGGCCTCGACCGGCGAATAGCCGCCGCTGGTGATGAGCACGTAGGGGATTAGCAGCATGGCCGCGCCGAACGCGCCGTAGAGCAGGAAAGTAAGGAGGTTGAGGCCGGAAAAGCAGCGGCCTTCGAACAGGACCAGCGGCATCATCGCTTTATCGCCGCGGCGATATTCCACCCACAAATAGGCTCCAAGCATGATCACTCCGGCAGCGAGAGTAATCCGCGCCTCATTCGTGAAATGCCGGGTCGCGGACCACAACGTGAGCGCGTAGGTGAGCCCACCCAGCCCGGCGGTCGCAAGCAAAGCGCCGGCGTAGTCGGTACGCCCGCCGCCGGGCTCCTTGCTCTCGGCCACGAAGCGCAGCGCGAGAAGGATCGCGCCAAGAGCCAGCGGCAGGTTGATGTAGAAGATCGCTGGCCAGCCGACATTGGTCACGAGCCAGCCGCCCAGCAAGGGTGCGACCGCTGCCATTGCGGCGCCCGAGGCCGCCCATATCCCGACCGCGCGGCCGCGCTTCTCGCCCAGGAATGCGGCGTTGAGCAGGGCGAGGCTGTTGGGGAGAAGAAGCGCCGCGCCGATTCCTTGCGCGGCGCGTGCGGCGAGCAGGATCGGCAAGCTCGGGGCAAGCGCGCAAATCAGCGAGGTGACCGCAAAGACGCTGGTTCCGACGACGAGCAGGAGCCGCCGCCCGAAGTGATCGCCGAGGGCTCCACCGAGCAACAACAGCGCCGACAAGGGCAGCAGATAGGCGTTCACCACCCACTGCACCTCCTGCGCTCCGGCGCCGTAGCTGGCTCGGATGGCCGGGAGGGCGACGCTGAGGACCGAACCTTCGACGAAGCTCAGGCTCGACGCGAGGACGCAGGCGACAAGCGTCCAGCGCGGATCGGCCCGCGTCATGCCCAAGCTATTGCTGTCACGCGGGCTCAATCGACCCTTTGCGCGATCGCGGCCTCGACCATGTTACGCCACATGTCGGTATTGCCGACCGCCGCCATCGCCTCGTCCGGCTCGCGCGCCGTGTGAAGCACCGCCTCAGCCTCGTCCAAATGCTCCCGCCACGCGAGGTCGACCTTCTCGCCCGCCGATGGGTCGCTGCCGTTGGCGTTGCTGCTGAGCGCCTCACCGGCGAGCACCCGGGCGATCCGTTCGACCAGCGGACGGTTGGATTCGGGCATCGTTTTCGCCTCCCTCTTTCCCGCCTCAACCCGCCTGCAGCCGTTTGGGTTCAAGTCGTCCCGTCGGCGTCAGCCGCCGGCAGGCCGGCAATCTTGCGGGCCGCGTGGACCAACTCGACCGGAAGCATCGCGATGATCGTGCTGTTATGCTCAACGCCGATTTCGGTCAGGGTTTGCAGCCGCCTGAGTTCGAGCGCGCCGGGCGAGCCGGCAATGACGTCGGCGGCTTCGGAAAGTTTGCGCGAGGCTTCCTGCTCACCTTCAGCTCGAATGATTCGCGCGCGTTTTTCGCGGATTGCTTCCGCCTCCTTGGCGATCGCTCGCTGCATCTGCGCGGGGATGTCGACATCCTTGATCTCGACCGAATCAATCTCGACGCCCCATTTCATCGATGCCGCGGACAGCAGATCCTGCATCCGCTTGTTTATTGCCAGCCGGTCCTTGAGCATGTGATCGAGCTCGCTTTGGCCGATGGCGTCGCGCAACGCGGTTTCGGCGGCCTGGACCGTCGCCGAAACCCAATTTTCGACAGAAGTGATCACGTCCACCGCCGAATCAGCACGAAACCACAGGACCGCGTTGACCCGAACGGCAACGCCGTCCCGAGTGATCGTTTCCTGGGTTTCGAGTTGATAGGTGATCGTGCGCATGTCGACCCGCACCACCCGGTCGACAAACGGGATCAGCCAATACCAGCCGGGCCCCTTTGTGGGTGCCAAGCGACCGAGACGGAACAGCACCCCACGCTGATATTCCTGGTTGATGCCGAAGCTCTTCAGAATGAGGACCAGCAGCGCAATGGAGAGCGGGACAAAGATGAGGAGCGACGGAATCAGCATATCGAGCTACTCGCTTTGGACTGGAACCAACCTATAGCACCTCGAATAGTCCGGCAGCGCCCATTCCGCCGCCGACGCACATCGTGACTACGACATATTTCACGCCGCGGCGCTTGCCCTCGATCAGCGCGTGGCCGGTCATCCGCGCCCCGCTCATGCCGTACGGGTGACCGATCGAGATCGACCCGCCGTCGACGTTCATGCGGTCCTCCGGAATGCCGAGCTGCTCGGCGCTGTACAGCACCTGCACCGCGAAAGCCTCGTTCAGCTCCCACAGGCCGATATCGTCGATCTTCAAGTCGAAGCGCTTCAAGAGCTTGTTGACCGCGTCAATCGGGCCAATTCCCATCTCGTCCGGCTCCGTGCCGGCGACCGCCATCCCAACGTAGCGGCCCATGGGCGAGATGCCGCGACGTTCGGCCTCCTTCGCCTCCATCAGGATCGACGCCGAGCTGCCGTCCGAGAGCTGGCTCGCATTGCCGGCAGTGATCGACGTGCCTTCGCCGAGCACCGGACTGAGGCCTGAAAGACCCTCGATCGTCGTGTCGGCGCGATTGCCCTCGTCCTTGGAGATCGTGATTTCCGTTTGCGAGATCTCGCCCGTGTCCTTGTCTTTGACCATCATGGTCGTGGTGACGGGGACAATCTCGTCATTGAACCGCCCGGCTGCCTGTGCCGCCGCGGTGCGCTGCTGACTCTTCAGTGCATATTCGTCCTGCCGCTCACGACTGATGCCGTAGCGCCGGGCGACTGTCTCGGCGGTCTGCAGCATCGGCATGTAGACATGCTGGTGCATGGCAATCAGCGACGGATCGGGAGCGATGCGCATTTCCGGAGTCTGCACCAGCGAGATGCTGTCCTGGCCGCCGGCGGCGACCACGTCCATCTTATCGATGACGATCTGCTTTGCCGCCGTGGCGATCGCCATCAGGCCCGACGAGCATTGGCGGTCGATCGTCATGCCCGACACGCTGACCGGGCATCCTGCGCGAAGCGCGACCTGCCGGCCGATGTTGCCGAACTGCGTGCCTTGCGTCAGCACGGCGCCCCAGACGAGGTCGTCGATGTCGCCTGCATCGATCTTGGCGCGCTCGATCGCCGCTTTGAGCGAGAAGCTGCCCAACGTCGGCCCCGGCGTGGCGTTGAAGCCTCCCTTGTAGGCGCGGCCGATCGGGGTCCGGGCGGTGGAAACGATCACGGCGTCGCGGGGCATTTGTCTCTCCTCAAACGAACATCAGGCCGAGCCAGACGGCGGTCAGAGCGGGCTTGTCCTCGCCCTCGATTTCGACCGTCACATTGTGGCGCATCAGCCATTGCCCCGGCGCTTTCTCCTCGACCGAGTCAAGGACGAAACGCCCGCGCACCCGCTTGCCCGAGCGCACCGGCGCCAAGAATCGGATCCGGTCGAAGCCATAGTTCAAGGCCATCTTCAGGCCCTCGGGCAAAAGCGTCGCATCGGCCGCCATGCGTGAGAGCAGCGACAGCGACAGGAAGCCATGCGCGATCGTTCCGCTCAGCCCCGCTGCGGCCGCCGCGGCCGGATCGACGTGGATGAACTGATGATCCTCGGTCGCATCGGCGAAGGCGTCGATCCGCGCCTGGTCGACCGTCATCCAGGAAGACACGCCGACCTCGTCGCCGACGCGGGACCGGATGTCGTGGAGGCTGGTGATTGGCATGCGAACCTATTTGCAGGCGTGTGAATAGACCGCAAGATCGTGGCTCACTTGCATCACCGTCGGGTGGACGGGGAAACGCCACCGAATTGGCTTTGACAAGCCCTTGGCAAGCCCTGACAATCAGGGTCACTGGGTAAGGGGGACTTTGATGAGACTTGGTCATTCGTACGCGTTCTGCGCGGCACTGCTGCTTGCTTCGGCGGCTCCACAGGCGACCGCGCAGCCGGCGCCATCCGCGCAAACGGATGAGCAGGCGCGGGCCGAGGCCGAAGCGAAGGTCAAGGCGATCGAATCGTCCCTGCATCCTAAGACCGGGGCCGTGACCATCCCCGCCGCGCACGTCACGTTGCAGCTGGGCAATTCCTATTACTACTTGCCGCCCGACGAAGCGAAGCGCGTGCTGATCGAAGGCTGGGGCAACTCGCCCGACCAGGTGGCGAACGTGCTCGGAATGGTTTTCCCGACCGGAAAGACCTTCCACGACGAAACCTGGGGCGCAGTGATCGAATATGAGGACACCGGCCACGTCAGCGACAAGGACGCGGCGAGCCAGGATTATGACTCCGTGCTCACCGACATGAAATCCAGTGAGGAGGAATCGAATAAGGCCGCCAAGAAACAGGGCTACGCCGGAAGCCACATCGTCGGATGGGCCCAGGCGCCGACGTACGATGCTTCCACGAGGACCTTGATCTGGGCGCGCAACATCAAGTTCGATGGCGCTCAGGGCAATACGCTCAATTATGACGTTCGAACGCTTGGACGGACTGGGGTGCTCAGCCTCAATATGGTCGATTCGATGGACAATCTCCCGGTCGTGCGCCTGGCTGCGAAGGGACTGGGCTCGACCATCAAGTTCGATACAGGATCGTCCTATGGCGACTTCAATCCTTCAACCGACAAGCTTGCCGACTATGGACTCGCGGGATTGGTCGCCGCGGGTGCAGGGCTTGTCGTCGCCAAGAAAGCCGGGCTGCTGGCGATTCTCGTGATATTCGCGAAGAAGGCGATCGCATTGATCATTGCCGCGTTCGTTGCCGCCGCGGCGTGGTTCAAGCGGAAGTTGGGTCGAAGTCAATCGACCGAGGAATTGCCACCCGCCGAATGAGCTTAGAAGGGAAGCGGCGCCGGCGGCTGGTCGGACGCACGCGCCAGCACGAGCTTGTGAGGCTCGAGCGCCTCGATAATCGATCGAAGGATGGCCGACCGGTTGCTGGCAATCCGGTCGTTGTCGAGCGTCGAATCGTCATAGACGAGATCGTAAGCGAGCGCGTTCGCACCCGCTCCGGACAGCGCACAGCGGACTAGCTTGCAACTCTCTTGCGCGGCAACGGCGGCATCGGCGGCCTGGCCGACGGCATCGATGGATTTGGAGGCGCTCGAGCCACCGACGGCGAGATAGATTGTGATCCGCCGCGCCTTGGCCTGGGCGAGGTTATGGATCTCGCGCTCGAGCAACTTCGTGTTGGCCATGATCAGCTGTTCGCCCGTCAGCGACCGCAGCCGCGTCGTCTTGAGCCCGATCCGTTCGACCGTCCCAGTGCTGCCGTCGTAACGGATCGTGTCGCCCTTTTTGAATGGCTTGTCGAACAGGATCGAAAGGGCGGCGAACAAGTCTGAGAAAATGCCCTGCGCGGCAAGGCCGATCGCAATGCCGCCGATGCCTAGTCCAGCGACGAGCGCGGTGACGTTCACCCCGAGATTGTCGAGGATGAGGATGATGGCGATGGCAAACAGGGCGAAGCTGGTGAGGACACGAATGATCGCCATCGCGCTCCCGAGCGCCGATTCCTGTTTTCCTTCGCCGATGCGGCGGCTGATCAGGCCTAGAATCAGCTCGCGCGCCCAGATTGCGCCCTGAAGACCGCCCGCGATGGTGAAAAAAATGTCGACCAGCCGGCTGATCCGGGGCCCCGGCTCGGCATAGGTTGTCACCGTGTCCAGGGCGGCGGCGATCATGAACATGATGGTCGTCTTGGCGAGAACCCTGCCGATCACGGATTTCCACCCGATGTGATCGCCGTCCTCCTCCGCGACGATTTTCCGGCCGTAGATCCTGAGGGCGAGCATGATCAGGACGAGGACGGCGGCGACGGCCATCCCAATGATCAGCGCCTCGCTATTGTCGGCGAGCCAGTCGAACGTGCTCAACACCGGGTGAAATCGATCCATGGACTGCTCTTGGCGGGCGCGGTGGCCGCGATCAAGCCAGTGGTTTCCTCGTCCGCGTCCGGGAGCGTTTACCGAGGAACGCAATCAGTCCGACTTCGCACGACGATAGCCATTTGCGGGCCCGAAGCCGTTCCATGCCGTTCAAGGGATCGCGCGGGCGCTCCTTGACCGCTTCGACCAGCGCGGGGTGGACATAGGCCTTGCGGCTCATCGCCACCGTATTGCCGAGCGCCTCCGCGACCGGCTCGATCATCGTGTTGACGCTGATCCTCTTGGACTCTTCATGGTCCATGAGCTGCTCGAAGGCGAGGACGCTCGCGCCCCAGGTACGGAAATGTTTGGCGGTGAACTCCTGACCAGCCGCCTCGCGGATGTAGTCGTTGACCTCGCTCGAGGTGACCTGGTGCGGGTTGCTGTCGCCGTTGAGATATTGGAACAGCGGCTGGCCGGGCAATTCCTGAAGCTGGCGCACGATCCGCCGGAGCGTCCGGTCGGTGATCGTGACTTCATGCTCCACGCCGCCTTTGCCCTTGAAACGCATCTTCACCTTGCGCCCGTCGTCATGGACCTGGCGGCTGAGCAGGGTGGTTGCCCCGAAACTCTTGTTGTCCTTGGCATATTCCTGATTGCCGACTCGCAGATACTCGTCGTCGAGCAGCCGGACCACGGCGGCGACCACCTTGTTCTTGCTGAGTACACGCGCGCGCAAATCCTTGTCGACCTTCCGCCGGATCCTGGGCAAAGCCTTGCCGAATTCGGTGAGGCCCGCGAACTTGCTGGCCTCGGCATTGGCGCGATAATCGGGATGGTAGCGATATTGCTTGCGCCCGCGATCATCGATTCCCGTCGCTTGCAGATGGCCGTCGGGGTCTGCGCAAAACCAGGCGTCTTTATAGGCCGGGGGAAGCGCGATCGCGTTCAAGCGTTCGATCTCGCCGCGATCGGCGATGCGCTTTCCGTCGGGATCGAAATAGGCCCAGTAACGGCCCGTCCGCCGCCGGCTGATGCCGGGCTCGCTGTCGCTGCTGTGCCTCAGCATGGCGTGTTACGCTTCACTCGACTCATCGACGCGCATAAGCGAGCGGCGAAGGAAGGAGGTTCCGTGTCGCTGATTACAGAAGCCAGAATATTGATCGTTGCGACCGACGGTTTCGAGGAATGGGAGCTGTTCGGGCCGCGCGAGATCCTCCAGAAGCGGGGAGCCGAGGTGGTGCTCGCTTCGCCCAAGCTCGATCCCATCCAGGCGACGGTTCACGACGACCCAGGCAAGACCATCCGGCCCGACCTCACGGTTGACCAGGCAAACGCCGATGATTTCGATGCGCTGATCCTGCCTGGCGGCGTGCGCAATCCCGATCATCTGCGAATGAACGTGAGGGCGATTCAGCTGATCAAGGACTTCGCTGCCCAGGGTAAGCCTGTTGCGGCGATCTGCCACGGCCCGTGGCTGCTGGTCGAAGCCGACCTTTTGCGCGGCCGCACGGCCACGAGCTGGCCGTCAATCCGGACCGATTTGCGTAATGCTGGAGCGAACGTGGTCGATGAGGCCGTAGCCGTGGACAAGAATATCATCACGAGTCGGAAACCGGACGACGTCGAGCCCTTCACGGAGGCAATCATCGACCTTGTCGAAAACGCCCCCGAAGTGAGCGAAATTCACAATCCTCACGAAATTCCGGCCTGAGTCTTCAACCGACTGGCAAGATTTGGATGATATTTGGGGCGCGCGATGGAAGCGCGTCACATAGATCGGCTCGAAACGGGCGTGGATTACGCGGCTGCGGCGATTCTTAGTGCCGCGGCAGCCTATGCCATGCTTCGTCTCGGGTGGTCGCCGGCAGTTGCCGCGATCGTCGCTGGCGCCGCTTTGCTTGCAAGCTCGCGAATCTTGACATCGGTCAGTCCCGGATCGCCGACTTTTTCACTCGCGTCGTTCGATACCGCGACGCTTCCCGAGACTGAGGGCCTCGATGAGCTGATCCTGACCGACGGTGACCGTCTCGATGCGGGCGATCAAAGTGAGCACGTAGACGAACTCGTGCTGGACGACGTCCTTGCCAAACTCGAAGACCTCTCACGAGTGGTTCGCCTGTTCGACGCATCGGCGATGCCTTCGCCAGGCGAGCTGAAGCACCGAATCGACCGTCATCTCGATGGAGCATCGCCATCAAGCCCACCACCTGATGCATCGCAAGCACTCCACGACGCCCTTTCGGAGCTCCGCCGGACGCTGCGCTAATCAATCGGCGATCGTCAGGGCCTCCAATTCAACCGAAATGGACCCATCGCCGTCGCGTGTCATCGGAGCAGCAAGTACGATGTCGGCAACGACATGACCGGGAATCGCGAACTCGACATCCTCAAGGTCGGCGGTCATTCGGCGCGCGATCGCATCTGCGCCTGGCCCGGGGATTCGCAAATGGACGTGATGCCGCTCACCGATGAAAGTCAGCGATTGCCAGTCCGTCGACCGGAATTCGCTAAGCAAAATCCTATCACGGCTGACTCCGGCTCGCGCAAGCAAGGCGCGCAGAAGCGCTGATGCAGCCTCCGACAGCGGCATCCTCATCATTGTCCCGACTCCAGGTACGCCAGCACGCGAGCCACAGTCCGCGGTCGCGGATCGCGTCCGTTTCGCAAGTCAAAGACGAAACGCGGGTCGCCCAAGACTTCCCTGCCAAAACGAGTTGGAGCGATGTCGCTCCGACGCAAGAATTTCTCCACTTCTCGAAGCAAATGCACGTGGCGTTCCTTACAGTCTTGCGACTCGGCGTTGGCGTGTTTTCCAACGCAATTCCTACTTGTCTAGGCACATTCCTATCCTTAAAGGCTTCTTAATGGTCGAACCCCGTCTCGCCCTGGAACGTATCTGCGCCGAGCGCGGGGAGGATTTCGCCGGGCTATCGCGAATGCTCGGGCGCAATCCGGCTTACATCCAGCAATATATCCGGCGCGGCGTTCCCAAGCGGCTGAAGGAGGAGGAGCGGCGCAAGCTAGCCCGCTATTTCTCCGTTCCGGAGGAGTTGCTGGGAGGACCGCCGGACGATTCCGTGAGGCCGGACGGCCTGGTCAGCGTCAAGCGCCATCCGGTGACTGTCTCGGCGGGTCCGGGCGCGGTCGTGGCCGAGGAGCTGGGGCGCGCCTATTTCGGCTTCGACGAGCGCTGGCTGAAAGGGCTTACGCCGACCCCGGCAGCGCAGCTGTCGATCGTCCGCGTTGAGGGGGACTCAATGGCTTCCACCCTGAACGCTGGGGACGACATCCTGGTGGACCTGGCCGATGCCACCGAGCGCCTCCGCGATGGAATTTACGTGCTCCGGGTCGAGGACACAGTTGTCGTGAAGCGGATTGCCCTGCATCCCATGGGCCGAAGCGTCACGGTGCAGTCGGACAACCCAGCCTATCCCGACTGGCCGGACTGCGGAATCGACGCGATCAACTGTATCGGCCGCGTCATCTGGGCAGGCCGAAAGGTCATTTGAGGGATCAGCCGCGCCCGCGGTCGATCAGCCAGACCAGGACCGCGATCGCCGTCCCCACTGCCGTACCGATCAGTACGCCCTTCATCGGATTGCGGATCAGCAGCCCCACAAGGAAGCCGGCGAGAATGCCGATTGTGAGAAAGCAGCCGCCGGCGCGGGTCGTATTCGAAGCCATCACGCCTCCACAGCCAATCCTCGGGATATAGTCAACGCCGCGTTGACGACACTCGTCGGCAGTCCTTCAAGGCCAATCCAGTAAACGGCCCCGCCATGGATACGGTCTTCATCCACGGACGTCTTGCCCTTGCCGATGCCGCCGAGCTCATGGAGCATTACGGCGACGGCGCTGCCCTCGAAGCGGCGGCGCGTGCCCGGCGGTTCCGCAGCGACGGCAATGTCGTGCGCTTCTGCCACTGGCGGCAGATCGAACGGGTGGTTGAAGCACTGTCCAGCGAGGAAGTTAGCGGCAGCATCCACTAATCCGGACTTTTCAACGCGATAGTCGGCGCAGGTAGTGCGCCGTAACTGCGCGTGGAGACTGGCGCCGTTCAGGAGCGCTGGTTAGGGTCTGTTTCGATGAGCGGGCGGGGAACAGCGGGATGGGCCGCGCGGCTGCGGTGCGCGGCGGCGCTGAGCATCACTATCACCGTCCCCGCGATCGCGCAGACCCCCGCGCCGTCACCGCCACCGGCCAATCCTCCACCCGACGCTTCCCAGCTCGACCCATCTGCGCCGCTCGATCCCATGCCGGGACTCGAGGTTGAATGGCCGACGCTCGATACGACCGAGCAGACAGCGCCCGATCAGGCGGTCCAGTCACAGGCGCCGACGCAAGACGAGGGCGGCAACCGAAAATACAGCTTGCAGATTGACGGCCTAGGCAGCGTCGGCGGTTCCGAAGACCTGCTCAAGGCGTTCCGGCAACAGTCCGCGCTAGAGGCGGATCGCAAGGACGCCGCCAATGCGGCGCAGATCGCCCGTCGCTCGCGCGCCGACGCCGACCTCCTCGAGGAGTTGCTTCGAAGCCAGGGTTATTATGATGCCGACGTCGAGCCGCGGACAGAATCGGTAGGCAACATGGTCCGGGTCGTGCTCGAGGCTTCGCCGGGGGAGCAGTATCGCTTCGCTTCGGTCGAGCTTCCCGGCCTCGATGCGGCCGGGCCCGAAGGGACGAAGCTGCGCGATGCCTTCGCGGTAAGGGCCGGCGACCCGGTCATAGCCCAGGACGTGATCGCGGGCGGCCTGACACTCCAGACTATGCTCGGCGAGCTCGGTTTTGCAGGCGCGAAGCTCGGCGAGCAGCAGGTCGACGTCGACCATGTGACGCACCTCGCCACCCTGGTTCTGCCGGTGTCGCCCGGACCAGTCGCAAGGTTCGGGGCAATCCGGGTCAGTGGCCGCCCGCCGTTCAGCGCGCACCACATCTGGACGATAGCCAGGTTCAAGGCGGGCCAGCGGTTCGAGCGATCGAAGATCGACGATTTGCGCCGGGCCTTGATCGCGACCAGCCTCGTTTCCGCAGCGGAGGTTCGAGTAACGCCTCAGAACGATGGCCGGACGGTGGATCTCGACGTCCGTCTCGAGCCGGCCCCGTCGCACACCATCGCGGGTGAGCTCGGCTATGGAACTGGCGAGGGCGCCCGGCTCGAAGCGAGCTGGACGGACCGCAATTTCTTCAACCCCGAAGGCGCGCTGACCTTGCGCGGGATCGCCGGCACCAGCGAGCAGCTCCTCGGCGTCCAGTTTCGTCGAAGCAATTTCCTGCAGCGGGACCAGATACTGAACCTCCAGGCCTCCGCCGCGCACCGCAAGTTCGATGCCTATGAGGCGCGAACGATCCAGATCGCCGGCAATATCGAGCGGCAAAGCAATTTCATCTGGCAGAAGAAATGGACCTGGACCTATGGCGGCGAGGTCCTGGCGACGGACGAACGCGGCGTCTTCGACATCTCCGGAATCAAGGACACGCGTACATTCCTGATCGCGGCACTTCCCCTTAGCCTCGGATATGATGGAAGCGACAGCCTGCTCGACCCGACGCGCGGATTCCGCCTGAGCGGCCGGGTCAGCCCGGAAATTTCGTTCCACGGCGGGCGGCGCACCTATTCCCGAGTCCAATTCGATGCGAGCGCCTATCGGCCTCTGTCGGACCGGATCGTCGCCGCCGGGAGGGTGCGCCTCGGCACGATCCTTGGCGCCGGTGTCTTCGATTTGGCTCCGTCGCGGCGTTTCTATTCGGGCGGCGGGGGCTCGGTGCGCGGCTACGGCTATCAGCGGCTTGGGCCAAAGGACATGGATGGCGACCCTGTTGGGGGCCGCGGGCTCGCCGAATTCGCCCTGGAAACACGGATCCGGCTGAAACAGTTCGGCGGGAATTTCGGGATCGTACCCTTCTTCGACGGCGGCTCGCTGACGACCGAGGCGTTGCCCGATTTCAAGGACTGGCACTTCGCGGTGGGCCTCGGCGCTCGATACTATTCCAGTTTTGGGCCGATCCGGATCGACGTCGGCGTTCCATTGAACCGGCAGAAGGGTGACGGACCGATCGCTGTGACCGTCTCGCTCGGACAGGCCTTCTAGGCGTGGCGGACGAAATCACCTCGACGGAATCGACCCCTGGCCGGCAGCGGCGATTGAGGCGCGATTGGGCGAGGCGCCTGGTCGACGAGCTTCTTGCGCTCTTCATTGCGCTGCTCGTGTTGCTGGCGGCGGGGCTAGTCCTGCTCGATACGGCGCCCGGCCACCGGTTCATCGTCGATCGGATCGGTGAGATCGAAACTGCATCCGGGCTCCGTTTCCACATCGGGCGGATCGATGGATCGATTTTCGGCAAGTCCCAGCTGCGCTACGTCGCCGTGTCCGACCAGCGGGGAGTCTTCCTGACCTCGCCTGAGATCGAACTCGACTGGTCGCCAGGCGCTTGGCTGTACAATTCGCTCCGTATCGACAGCCTGACCGCCGAGCGCGTCACCCTGGTCCGGCTACCGAAGCTCAAGCCGAGCAAGAAGAAAGGCCCGATCCTTCCAAAGTTCGACGTCCATGTCGGCGAGCTCCGGATCGATCGCATCGACATCGGGCCGCAGGTCGGCGGGCAGCCGCATAGCGGAAAGCTGAGCGGCAAGGCCGACGTGCGTTCGGGCCGGGCGCTTGTCGATCTGACGGCGCTCGTCAGCAGCGGCGACAAGATTGTCTTTCACCTTGATTCCGAACCCGACCGGAACCGATTCGATCTCGGCGCCCGGGTGGTCGCGCCGGAGAACGGCCTCGTCGGATCGATGATCGGAACCCGGCGCGCCATCAACCTGTCGATCGGCGGCGACGGCACATGGGCTCACTGGCGCGGCAAGGCGGCGCTCGACCTTTCCGCCCGGCCCACGCTCCGGCTTGCGCTCGGCGTCGACCAGGGCCGTTACCGCCTGCAGGGACAGTGGGCGCCGGCGCAATTCCTGACCGGAAAATTCCACCGGCTGACGATGCCGGTCGTGAATATTCGCGGCGACGCGACCTTGAAGGATCGGATTCTCGACGGGGGATTCACCCTTGGGTCGCCGGAGCTAAGGGCGGTCGCCAGAGGTGCACTCGATCTCGGCAGCAACCGCTACCGCGGGGTCCGTCTCGGCGCGGACCTGCTGAAGCCGCCTGCGCTCTTCCCGAACATGACGGGCAAGAACGTCCGTCTGGTGTGGACGCTCGACGGGCCATTCGCGACGGCGGATTATTCCTATCGCCTGACGTCTCCGCACGTTCAGTTCGACGATACCGGGTTCGACGACCTGCGCGCGGAGGGCAGGGGGCGTTTCACTCCGTGGCCGATGCGCGTTCCCATCCGCCTCGCCGCTCGGGCGATCAGCGGCGTCGGAGATGTCGCGGGGGCGATGCTGGCTCATCCCCAGGTAGAGGGCTGGCTGGCGATCACGCCCAAGCTGGTGCGGGGCGAGGAGCTGCGGCTCACCAGCGCCAAGTGGAACGGAAAGCTGTCGGTGCTGATCGACCTCGTGACCGGCCGGTTCGAGGTGCTCCTGTCGGGGGCGATGCAGCGCTACCTGATCCCCGGCCTCGGGATCGTCGATGTGATGACCGACCTCAAGGTTGTCCCCGGCCCGAACAACAAGGGCAGCCATGTGGTCGGCACCGCGAAGGCGTGGGTCCGGCGGCTCGACAACAGCTTCTTCCGCGACCTCACCGGGGGCTTGCCGTCGCTGACCACGAATCTCGAGCGTGGAAGCGACGGGATCGTCCATTTCACAAACCTGCAGCTATTCTCACCCAAGCTCCGACTCTCGGGCGCGGGCCAGCGTTTCCGCGACGGCACCTTCCACATCGTCGCTGGCGGCCGGCAGGCGAAATACGGCCCCGTGAAGCTCACCCTCGATGGGCACATCGAGCGGCCGAGGCTCGACATGCTCCTCGACAGCCCGAATGAGGCGCTCGGAATCCGGGCGATGCACCTGTTGCTTGAACCGACGGCTGCCGGTTTCGACTATCGCGCGAGCGGCGGGTCCAGGCTCGGCCCGTTCACGAGCAACGGGCAGATCCTTCTGCCAGCGGGCGGCCGCTCGGTGATCTCGATCGCTGCGCTCGATGCCGGCGGGGCGCATGCGAGCGGTGACCTGCGTTCCGATCCCGGCGGTTTCAGCGGCCGTCTTGTTCTCGCTAACGGGACAATGAGCGGGACGCTCGACTTCGCGCCGGCGGGAGAGGCGCAGCGGATTGACGCGCATCTTGCCGGCAACGGAGTCGCTTTCCCGGGCGCCTTTTCGGTCCGGAGCGGCCGCGCCGACGGGATCATCATTCTCGCCGACGAACGGACGACGCTTGAAGGCGTCGTCGACGCGCGCGGAGTCGAAACGAGCGGGGTGACCCTGGCTCGGCTCACCGCCAACGCAAAGCTCGTGAACGGTGTCGGCCAGGTGCGCGCGGCCTTCGCCGGCAGGCGCGGCGCGGCATTCGCTTTCTCAACGCTTGCCGACGTTTCGCCGGATACGATCCGGGTCACCGGCAGCGGTCGGATCGAGCGCGAGCCGCTCGTTCTCAAGCAGGCCGCGGTGTTCACGCGCACGGGCGATGGCTGGGCGCTCGCGCCGACAAGCCTCGATTTCGCCGGCGGTTCAGCCGTCGTTTCCGGGCGGAGCGGCTCGCGCCCGGAAGTTCATGCCCTGGTTCAGCACATGCCGCTCGGAGTGCTCGACCTCGCATGGCCCAATCTCGATCTCAGCGGATCGGCGACAGGGCGGCTCGACTATGCCTGGAAAGGCAATCGCAACGGGCGCCTCGACCTCAAGGTGCGCGGGCTCAGCCGGGCTGGACTCGTTCTCGCTTCGAAGCCGATCGACCTCGCGATTGTCGCCGCGGTCGGCGGCAATCAGGCCGCGGTCCGTGCCGTGGCGGGCAACGGCAGCACGATCATCGGCCGCGCGCAGGCCCGTTTCGCGCCGCTTGGGGGCGGCCCTCTGGTTGCGGAACTTCTCAACGCGCCGATGTTCGCGCAGCTTCGCTATGTCGGACCGGCCGACACGCTGTGGCGCTTGTCTGGAAGCGAAGTCCTCGATCTGTCGGGCCCGATCGCAATGGGCGCGGATATTGGCGGCCGCTGGGCGGATCCCACGATCAGAGGTTCGCTAAAGACCGCCAATGCGCGCCTCGAGAGCGCGGTCACCGGAATGGTGATCGACCACGTCGCCGCCCAAGCGGTCTTCTCCGGTCCGCAGCTCATCTTCTCCCAGATAAGTGGCCAGACGCCGGGCGGCGGGTCGGTATCCGGCTCGGGCTCCGTCACTTTCAGCGGCGGCCGGACCGCGCTCAACCTGTCCTTCAACGCGAACCAGGCACTGCTGCTGAATCGCGATGACATTGCCGCGCGGGTCACGGGACCGCTGCAGGTCAAGTCGGATGGACGGGCGGGCACGATCTCCGGCAACTTCCGGCTCAACAAGGGCTTGTTCCAGCTCGGCCGCGCCTCGGCGGCGGCAGCCGTCCCGCAGCTCCAGGTGCGTGACCGCGGGCTCGATCTGGAAGACGTGATCGAGGCTGCGGACCTTCACCCCTGGAAGCTCGACATGAAGGTGGCCGGCAGTGACCTCAGGGTCACAGGCCTCGGGATCAGCAGCCGCTGGACAACCGACCTCAACGTCGGCGGCTATGCCGATGCCCCGCGGTTCACAGGGCGCGCCGACCTGGTGCGCGGAGACTATGATTTCGCCGGGCGCAACTTCAAGCTCGACCGCGGCACCATCCGCTTCCGCGGCGAGAGCCCGCCCGATCCCCTGCTCGATATCCATGCCCAAGCGCAGGTGCAGGGCCTGGACGCGAGCGTCCTCGTGCAGGGCACTGGGCTCAAGCCCGAAATCACCTTCGCGAGCACCCCGGCGCTGCCGCAGGACGAGCTCTTGTCGCGGATCCTGTTCGGGACCTCGATCACCAACCTGTCGGCGCCCGAGGCGCTCCAGCTGGCGTCCGCCGTGGCCGCGCTGCAGAGCGGATCGGGCAGTCTCGATCCGATCAACAGCCTGCGGCGCGCGATCGGGCTCGACCGGCTGCGTATCGTCCCAGCCGACGTCGCGACCGGCCAGAAGACCGCGGTCGCGGCGGGCAAATACATCACCCGCAAATTGTTCGTCGAAGTAGTCACGGACGGGCAGGGCTATTCGGCGACGCGGGCCGAGTATCAGATCACCCGCTGGCTCTCGATCCTGTCGACGGTTTCGACCGTTGGACGATCCAATGCGTCGGTGCGGATCAGCAAGGATTACTAATTCGTCATGCCGGGCTTGACCCGGCATCCGCCTTCTCCTTCAAAGCGACAAGAACAGGCGGATCCCGGCTCAGGGTCGGGATGACGGGGAGGGCTCGCATCTCATGAAGAATTGGAACGTCCGCAAGACGATTATCGCCCGCGAGGACATGCCTGAGGAGCATCGGCTGAAGCAGTCGCTGTCGTGGCCGCATCTCGTCGCGCTCGGGGTCGGAGCAATCGTCGGGACGGGCATCCTCACCCTCATCGGTGTCGGCGCGGGCAAGGCCGGTCCGGCGGTCATCCTGTCGTTCGCGATTGCGGGATTGATCTGTGCCGCCGCGGCGCTCGCTTATGCCGAAGTCGCGACGATGATCCCGGCTTCGGGCTCGGCCTACACCTACAGCTATTACGTGTTCGGAGAGCTGATTGCGTGGATGATCGGAGTCGCCCTGATCCTCGAATATACATTGGTGGTCAGCGCGGTCGCCGTCGGCTGGTCGGGCTATGCGGCCGGATTCCTGAAATCGATCCACCTCGGCTTGCCCGACGCGCTGGTCCAGGGGCCTGAGCTCGGCGGAATCCTCAACCTTCCGGCGATCTTCATCATCTGGGTGGTTGCCGGCCTGCTGATCGCCGGAACGCGCGAAAGCGCAACGCTCAACGCCATTCTGGTGGTGATCAAGATGGTCGCGCTGGCGATGTTCATCGCGGTCGCCTTGCCGGTCTTCAACGCATCGCATTTCGACCCATTCATGCCGTTCGGCTTCCCGCGCAGCGGACCATCGGGAAGCGAGGTCGGAGTGATGGCCGCGGCGGCCATCATCTTCTTCGCCTTTTACGGTTTCGATGCGATTGCCACCGCTGCCGAGGAGGCCAAGAACCCCAGCCGCGATCTCGCCATCGGCATCGTCGGATCGATGGTCGTCTGCGTGATCATTTATATGGCCGTTGCAGCGGCAGCCATCGGAGCGGTCGCCTACACCGGCTTTGCCAATAGCCCGGAGCCGCTCGCGCTGATCCTGCGCGACATTGGACAGCCGTGGGCCGCTCGAGTTCTCGGAGCGTCCGCGGTGATCGCGCTTCCGACGGTCATTCTCGCTTTCTTCTACGGCCAAAGCCGGATCTTCTTCACGGTCGCGCGTGACGGGCTCCTGCCAAGCCCTCTCGCCAGGGTCTCGCGTCGCGGAACACCGGTCCGGATCACGATATTCACGGCCATCGTCACGTCGGTATTCGCCGGCCTGATCCCGCTCACCGCCATCGCGGCGCTCGCCAACGCCGGAACCCTGGCGGCGTTCGTTGCGGTCTGTGCAGCGATGCTGACTTTGCGCAAGCGCGAGCCGAACCGGGAACGCAAGTTCCGGACGCCTGCCGCCTGGCCGGTCGGCATCTTCGGCATCCTCGGTTGTCTCTATCTGTTCATCAGCCTGCCCAATCGGACCCAGCTGTTCTTCCTTGCCGCGCAGGTCATCGGCCTGGTCCTTTACGCGATCTACGGCAGCGGAGCGGCTGAGAGGGCCCGCGCAAAGTCCGGTGCTTAAAGCTGCGGGCAAGCCGCCGCGAAGCCGCCTGAAGAATATCGTCGGCGGCTCCGCCGGCAATCTCGTCGAATGGTTCGACTGGTACGTCTATTCGGCGTTCGCGCTTTATTTCGCGTCGAGCTTCTTCCCGAAGGGCGACCAGACCGCTCAGCTCCTCCAAACAGCGGCGATCTTTGCCGTCGGCTTCGTCATGCGGCCGATCGGCGCATGGCTGATGGGCATCTACGCCGATCACCGCGGTCGCAAGGCGGGGCTGACGCTTTCAGTCTCGCTGATGTGCGCGGGATCGCTGCTGATCGCCGTCGCGCCAACCTATTCCCAGGTTGGGCTGCTGTCGCCCACGATCCTGCTCGTCGCGCGCATCATCCAGGGCCTCAGCCTCGGCGGAGAATATGGATCGAGCGCGACGTACATGTCCGAGATTGCGGATCGCGAGCGGCGCGGCTTCTGGTCGAGCTTCCTCTACGTGACGATCATCGGCGGTCAGTTGACCGCGTTGGCCCTGCTGGTCTTCCTTCAGGCGGTCCTCGGCGAGGAGGCGATGGCCGCCTGGGGCTGGCGGATTGGGTTCGCCGCCGGCGGAATCCTCGCGATCGTGGTTTTCTTCATTCGCCGCCGCCTCGATGAGACCTTGAGCTTTGAGAATGTCGCTGCCCAGGCGGAGCGGCGGCCTTCGACGATCCGCAACCTTTTCCGTGATCACCCGCGCGAAGCGTTCCTTGTAATCGGCATTACGGCGGGGGGAACAGCGTCGTTCTACGCCTACACGATCTACCTTCAGAAATTCCTCGCCAACACGAGCGGATTCGACAAGGCCACCGCCTCGCAGATCATGACCGCGGCGCTCACGATCATGCTTCTTCTGCAGCCGCTTGCGGGACGGTTGTCGGATTTCGTCGGGCGTCGGCCGCTGATGATCTTCTTCGGCGTGACGGGCATGCTTTTTACCTACCCGATCTTCGCCACGCTTGCCGACACGCACAGCGTCGGCGCGGCCTTCGCCCTGGTCATGGCAGCCCTGGTGATGGTGACCGGCTACACCTCGATCAACGCGATCGTGAAGGCGGAGCTGTTTCCGGCGGACATCCGCGCGCTCGGGGTGGCACTGCCCTTTGCCATCGCCAACACGATCTTCGGCGGCACAGCGGAATATATCGCGCTGTGGCTCAAGAATATCGGCCATGAGAGCTGGTTCTACATCTACATCTCGCTGCTGTGCGCGGCTTACCTCGTCGCGGTGCTGATGATGCGCGAGACGAAGAGCGCCAGCCGGATCGTGGAGGATTGATGGAAGCTGCCGCTTCGACGGACAGAAGTCCGCGATCTCTCATTCCCCTCCTGATCGGAGTCATCCTGATTCCGGGGTTGCTCGGAAGCTCGGCGACGATCTTCAACGACGGAGACGTCAGCTGGCACCTCGCGACCGGCCGGTGGATCCTCGACCACGGCGCAATCCCCCACACCGACCCTTTCTCTTTCACGTGGATCGGCCAACCGTGGGTTCCCTTCGAGTGGCTCGCTGAGGTCGTGCTGGCCGGGTCGTTCCGGCTTGCCGGATACAGCGGCGTTGCGGCCCTTGCGACCGCCGCGATGATGACGATCCATGCGATCTTCTACTTCAACGCGACAAGGTTCGTTCGCCCGGCGGCCGCCGTCGGCGGGTTGATCGCGATGGATGTCGTGCTGGTGCCGATGATGCTCGCGCGCCCGCATTTGCTCGCCTGGGTCCTAATCGCCTTCTGGACCTGGCTGATGCTTCGTGCACGGGAGCAGGATCGCGCCCCGCCGCTTGCCGCGGCCATGCTGATGGTGATCTGGACCAACCTGCACGGAAGCTTCGTGATGGGCCTGCTCATCGCCGGCGCTTTCGGGCTGGAGGCACTCCTTGCGTCGGCCGACCGCGGACGCGTGCTGCGGCAGTGGCTGCCGTTCGGAATTGCGTGCGTGATCGCGATGTTCGTCAACGCGAACGGCTTCGAAGGCGTGATCCATCCATTTCTCGTCGCCAAGCTTTCGCATCTGCCGCTCATCGACGAATGGAAACCGTCGAATCCGGCGGTCACACCCTTCTTCTTCGCGGTGCTCGTCGCGACGCTCCTGCTGATCTGGCTGAAACGGCCGCGCCTGCATCCCGTTCGCTGGCTGCTGCTCGGTGCGCTGCTCGCGCTCGCTCTCTTCCAGATGCGGCACCAGGCGATGCTGGCGATCGTCGCGGCATTGCTCTTGCCCGAAGGCGTCGCGAAGACTTCGCCCGCGGCTGGCGAGCGCCGGTCGGTCCTGGCGCTCGCGGCCGCGGCGATCGCTGCTTTGGTCGTGGTTCGCGCGGCTCTCCCCGTGACGCTTCCTTATAATGAATCGAATCCCTGGAAGCTGATTGCGGCCGTTCCGGCGCCGTTGAGAACCGAGCCGGTACTGAATGGCTACGTGATGGGAGGGCCACTCATTTTGTCCGGGATCCGGCCGTACGTCGATGGCCGAAGCGACATGTACGGCGACCAATTGATCGTCGACTACAAGCGGATCACCGAGGGCAACGAGCCGACGCTCGAGGCCGCCGTGCGGCGCTGGAATATCCGCTGGGCGATCCTGCCTCCGAGGTACAAGCAGCTTGTTGCGCTGCTCGACCACTCGCCCGAATGGCGGCGTATCTACGCCGATGAGGTTGGCGCGATCTACGTGCGCAACTAGCGCTTCATGAATCCTTCGAGCGATTGCCGCAATTCGCCGAGCGACATCCGGTCCCACTGCTCGTCCCACGGTGAATCGGACGCGGGGATGCCCGGCTTCAGATAAGACGGTGCTTCCCAGCGAGCCGAGGCGACTTCGGGCCGCGCGCTCGCGAGGCACGTCAGGTCGAACGGCTTGTGGAAACGAAGCCCCGCGGTGTCTCCCGCGACCCAGGCGACCGTGGCATCCAGCTGAATTGACTCGCCGAGCTCGAGCATCGGCTCGGCACCGACCCGAAGCGGCGATCGGCACTCGACCATCGCGCCCGTTTCCGAGAGGTTGCGAAGCCGGCAAGGGGTGCTCTGAAAATCATGGTGGACCAGGCCCGACCAAATGAGCGGGTGACGCCTATCGCGGCGGTGCTCATCGCCAGACGAGCGCGCCGGTTCTGCATCAACGGCGGGCGTTGCGATTTCGACATCGGGGAAGCTCTTGGCGATCACCGCGCGCAGGACGTTCGCGCGCTCGCTTGGCGAGCAGTCGAGGCGGGTTTCGTGAGCGAACTCCAGCCCGACGCGGTCGCCCTTGATCCACCGTACCGCACACTCGATCGTACCGTTCTCGCCAAGGTGAAGTTCGACCTGATCCCAAAGCATCGGCTCAAAGCCGCCGGAGACCATCGCGCCGCCGCCCGATAGGTTGACGAGCTGGACGTTGTGGCGTTCGCCATTGCGCGTCACCGTAACCTGTTCGTCGGGCAGCCTGTGGCGGTCGCCTTCGCGCGTATCGCCGCGGCGCGCTTCTTCCCGAGCCACCGCGATGCTGTTCAGCGTATCTGCCTTGGCGCCCTTCGGTTTCTTGGCTTTGACGACGGGATTCTCGTCTTTCTGCCCGCCGAAGATCTTGGCCCGGATATTCATTGCGACGCTCCGCTGCACACGAATTGCGGAGCTTATCGCCTAACAGGGTTACTTAATGGTGCATTTGGCCTTCGGACCCGGTGGAGAGGGTATCGGAGGGTTGGGGGCCCCTCCACCGGGATCTGATCGTTCGGAGTTAACTACTGTAATACATGTCGAATTCGACCGGGCTCGGCGTCGTCTCCCAGCGCATCACGTCTTCCCACTTGAGCTCGGCATAAGCGTCGATCTGGTCGTCGCTGAACACGTCGCCGCGCGTGAGGAAGGCGCGGTCGTTGTCGAGGCACACCAGAGCCTCGCGAAGCGAGCCGCACACCGTCGGGACGTTGACCAGCTCCTGCGGCGGAAGGTCGTAGAGGTTCTTGTCCATCGGGTCGCCCGGATGGATCCGGTTCTGGATCCCGTCGAGGCCGGCCATGAGCAGCGCGGAATAAGCGAGATACGGGTTCGCCAAAGCGTCCGGGAAGCGGAACTCGACCCTCTTGGCTTTTTCGCCGGCGCCGTACGGAATACGGCACGAGGCGGATCGGTTGCGGCTCGAATAAGCAAGCAGGACCGGGGCCTCGAAGCCCGGGACCAGGCGCTTGTAGCTATTGGTCGTCGGGTTGGTGAACGCGTTCAAAGCCCGGGCGTGCTTGATCACTCCGCCGATGAAATAGAGCGCCGTTTCGCTGAGGCCAGCATAGCCGTTGCCCGCGAAGAGCGGCTTGCCGCCCTTCCAGATCGACATGTGCGTGTGCATGCCCGATCCATTATCCTTGGCGATGGGCTTGGGCATGAAGGTCGCGGTCTTGCCGTAGGCATGGGCGACCATGTGAACGACATATTTGTAGATCTGCATGCGGTCTGCCGTCTGGACCAGGCTGCCGTAAGTCAGGCCGAGCTCGTGCTGCGAAGCGGCGACCTCGTGATGGTGCTTGTCCATCGGCAGGCCCATCTCGAGCATCGTCGCGACCATCTCGCCGCGGATATCCATGGCACTGTCGACGGGGGCGACGGGGAAATAGCCGCCCTTGGCACGCGGACGGTGGGCGAGATTCCCGCCCTCATATTCGCGCATCGTGTTGGTCGGCAGCTCGATATCGTCGATCTTGAAGCCGGACGCATTGTAGCCGTCTTCGAAGCGGACGTCGTCGAACATGAAGAATTCGGCTTCCGGTCCGACAAACACCGTGTCGCCCACCCCCGAGGCCTTCAGATAGGCTTCGGCGCGGGTCGCGGTCGAGCGTGGATCGCGGCCGTAGAGCTCGCCGGTCGAAGGCTCGACGATGTTGCAGAAGATGACCAGCATCGGCGTTGCGCTGAACGGGTCGACATAAGCCGCATCGAGGTCCGGCTTCAGGATCATGTCGGACTCGTTGATGGCCTTCCACCCTGCGATCGAGCTGCCGTCGAACATGAAGCCGTCGGTCAAATTGTCCTCATCGACCACGCCCGAGGCCATGGTCAGATGCTGCCACTTGCCCTTGGGGTCGGTGAAGCGGAGGTCGACCCAGTCGATCTCTTCGTCCTTGATCCGCGACAGGATCGTTCCAGCGTCGGTCGGCTTTGCCATGTCTTACGTCCCTGCTCTCATTCCCGCGCAAAGCGGGAAACCATTGACCTGAAGCCCGCCAAACGCCCTCCGGGACTCCCACTTGCGCGAGAGCGACGGGCAGGTTGATTCGAGCTTGGGAGTCCAGATTCCCGACCTCGCGCCAAGAGTCAGGAGGCACGTGAGGATTTCACTCGATTCCGTCACCCTGAACTTGTTTCAAGGTCCATCTCGCCATGCTCACCGCCGCAAGAGCTGGACTTGCAGCTAACTCGGGTCCAGCCTCGCGGCAGCGAGTGAGGAGGCACCATGAAGAACTGCGTTGCCAGCTGGGTTCCGAACGCCATCGATATTTCCCAGGACCCCGTGAAGGGTTGGGCGGTGCTCAAGTTCGCTCGTGATGATGATTACGTTGAGCTGATGTTTCCGAAGAGTGCAGTTCAGCCGCTGTTTCAGCGAATCGTTGAGACGCTCGAACTGAACGACAAAAACTCTCAGGCGGATTAGTCGGATAGCTAACGACCGCTTTCGACCCATTGCGGACATAAGCTGCGGATGTGACATATCGGACATGAGTGCCGAGTCAGACCACTTGGACTTTTCATCCCCGACGGTTCCGGTATCCGCAGTATTCGTGGCGGCAGATGAACCGCTGCTCGTCTTTTCGACAGCCGGAGCGGCCGAAGGCTACTTGGAGGCGATTGACGTAGAGAGTGGCGTTTACCCGATCGGTTACGGCCCTCGTGGAGAGCCATACAGCATAACCACGGATGGAAATCGCGTTCTCGTCCAGCGTACTGGAGAGCCGAGCGATCCCGACGCGCTGAAGGCGCTGCTAATCCGATACCTGGAGGCTCAAAGGCAACGCGTCAGCGACACCATGCCGCTCTCGGAACTTACTGCCGCCGTCTGGACGATAGAACGACAGGAGCTGCACGGGGCGCGATCCTCTGCATGGAGCTGTTTGCTTGGGGTGGTCGCCATCGGCGCCCTGCTCGTCGTTCTTTTCAAACTCGTGTGAAATGTCCGCTTTCCACCCAAAGCGGACATTCGACTGGAGTGATACAACTCACTCCGGAGCATTCTTTCATGGAAGGAGAAACATTTTGGACTGACAAGGCGGCGCTAGGAGCACTTTCATGCGCAAGGCACTTACCACGGCTGCCCCGAAACCAGCCGACGCCGCAGACCGGCGTCTGCAAGAGCGGCATACATTGGTGCTCCGGGTCGGGCTTCTTGAAAATGAGGGGAATGCCTCATTCTGCCTTCTCAAGAATATCTCGTCCAAGGGCGTGCAAGTGAAGCTCTATGCATCTGTGCGCGAGGGTACCAACGTTTGCCTTCGGGTCGGTGATGACGACGCCCTGGAGGGGCGCGTAGCCTGGGTGCGCGACGGGAACGCAGGGATCACATTTGCAAAGTGCCTGGACCCTGACACGCTGTTGCGGGTGAGGCAGATCGTATCGCCCGATCGACGTCGTGCGTCACCACGGGTCAGGACGTCCGCCCGCGCGACGTTGAGGACCGGGGGACGCACCTATGCAGCCGACCTTTGTGATATTTCCACATCCGGCGCGAAGATCCGGACCAGAAGGCCGATCGAATCGGAGGGCATGGCGATCCTGGTCCTGCGCAACATGCCAGGGCTTCGGGCATATGTGCGATGGACTGACGGATTGGACGCCGGGCTCGTCTTCGAATCGGCAATTCCAATTCAGATAATTGCGGGATGGCTAGGTCAGGGACGTACCACCGCCTACGCTTGAATTGGGAAACGGTTTTCTAAACGACCGATTCCTTTAAGGCTCACGCCGTTGATGATGCGCGGCGCCGACATGCTCGGCCCAGTAACGATCGGTAGATGAAAGCCTGAAAACGTTCCGATACGGATCAATTAATTCCGGCCGCTCCCCAACAAGCACGAACTATTCTGGGCAACCCAAGAAACGCGGTCTTATTTCAGTCGGATTAGTTCGGCTCCCGGATTCGTTAGCGAAATGTATTCAACTTCTGCGCCGCTTACGGGAGCAGCAACCGTGGAAGCAGATCGTGCGTATTTTACACTTCGAGCATCCCAGGAAATTCTCGCCGCGGAAGCGGCTGACCATCCGAAAGCGCGGGCCGTTCACTATCAGATCGCCGAGCATTATTTGGCGCTGGCATCGTCAATCGAGGCACATCGTCGTCGAACTCGTGGACGCCACGCGCGCCGTCGCGAACATGTCTGAGCCGGTGGGCCGGATCAGCGGAGTGATGGGCTTTTCGCGAGTTAGCGGCCCCGCTTTCCACCCTAAGCGGACACTTCGCCCGCTCAACTCGTGCCGCATATCAAGCCGCGAGTGGGTTCGTCGGCGATACAAACCGAATGGCCGTTAATCATGCGACCGCCGGTGTGTGAGGCGGGTTGGTCTGTCACGATGACCATGACCAACAAGCTTTATGCGCGAACCAGCGCCCTGCCAGCGATTGCCGCGGCCTTGGCGCTCTCTTCAACCCCAGTCCTTGCCCAGGATGCACAACCCGCCCCAACCGAGCCGGCTGCCGCGACCACGGCGCCGGCTGCACCCGCGGATCCACTCGCTCCGACGCCGGATGCGACAGCTCCGGCGACTGACACGTCCACGACGACCAAAACTGCAACGCCGACGGTCAAACGAACGGCGCGAACGCATGCCACTGCGGCCAAGGCCGCGCCGGCCGCGACCCGCGCCGCGACCCGACCCGCCCCGACTCACTCGGCGGTTCCTGCTGCCCCCGCAGCGGCAACCCCGGCGCCCAGCGCTCCGCCACAACCGACGGTCGCTCCGGCTGTCGATCTCACAGCAAAGCCAGCGCCCGTTGCCGCCGCGCCGGCAAAGCAGGCCGACAACACGTTGCCCTACGCGGCTGGAGCCGCGCTTGCGCTGATGGCCCTGGGCGGGACGGCCGCCGCGGTCGCGAATCGCCGCCGTCGGCGCAGGGAACAGGAACAGGCTGACCGGGAGTCGATGTCCTTTGAGCCGTTTGAGGCGACTGCCGCGCCGGAGCCGAAGCCGGCTCCTGCCATCCACAGGGAGCAGCCCGCGATCGCCGCGACATCGGCCTTCGCCTGGGGCAATCGGGCGCAAGCCAGGGAAGAGCCGCACGCGAAGGAAACTATGTCCGATCGAGACGACCGACGTCCCGGTGAGACCTGGGTCCAACGTGCCTATCGTGGCGCCACGCCGAACAACCCGTCGGTATCGCTGCGCAACCGCTTGAGCAGAGCTGCCTTCTTCGACAAGCGCGAGCGCGAGGCGGCCGCCGGGCTGGCCGAACCGGTCGAAGGCAATGCCGGTCTGCCGAAGGCGATGACGGAGGAACAGGAGCGTGAGTTCGCCTAGCTCTTCGCCCGGGATCGCCCTGTAAATCCGCAGTTCACGCCCCTCGCGCCAAACGCGCGACCGACGGGGGACGCCGTTTGGTCCGTTAGTATGGGATCAGCGAGTAAAAGGATGGCTCGATCCATGACCAGATATCTCTTCATCGCGGCTGCGGCTGTCGTGGCGTTCGGCAGCCAGGCCCAGGCTCAAGACCAGGCCCAGGCGCCGGTCCCGGCCCCAGCGGCACCGCAGTCCGGATTGCGCGGTAACTGGCTGCAGGCCGACATGACTCGCCAGCAGGCGCAGCAGCGGGCCGACGCGCTGTTCCAGCGGCTCGACGCCAACCACGACGGAGTTCTCACCCGGCAGGAGGCCGAACAGGCCGCGTCGCAAATGGGCGGGCAGGGGGGCCAGGGCGGTCGTGGCGGCCGCTATGCGGCGCGCATGATGGAGCGCTTGTTCGCTGCGGGCGACAGCGTGACACAGGCCCAGTTCGACGCTCAGGCGCTCGCCCGGTTCGACCGGCAGGACCTCAACCATGACGGGGTGGTCACCGCCGACGAGCGCCAGCAGGCGCGTGGCCAGCGCCGGCAGGAGCGGGGTGACTAATAAGCGCGGCGCTGGGCGGAGACGAGCATCCTCAGCAGCATGGCGACGGGGCGGGGCACTCCGACCTTGCCCTCGAGCCAGAGGCTGACCGCGGAGCGCGATACGCCGATCGCCTGGGCGAGGTCGTTCTGGGTGCGGTAGCCGAGGCTTCGCATCGAGCTTCGCAGCTCATCGGGCGACATGGATGCAAGGCGCTCGTCCAACATTAAATCGCGTCTGCTCCCCTGTCGCCGGTGCGAATCCGGATCGCCTGCTCAACGTCAATAACGAAAATCTTGCCGTCTCCTATCCGCCCCGTGCGCGCCGCACTCTCTATGGCTTCGATGGCGTTTTCGACCATGGAGTCCTCGACCACGACCTCGACCTTCACTTTCGGCAGGAAGTCGATGACATATTCGGCGCCGCGGTAGAGCTCGGTGTGGCCCTTCTGACGGCCGAACCCCTTGACCTCGGCCACGGTAATTCCGCTGACCCCGACCTCGTGAAGCGCATCCTTCACGTCGTCGAGCTTGAAGGGCTTGATGATCGCTTCGATCTTCTTCACGCGGCAACCCCTGCGAGTGGCGTTAACGCTATTGCCTAATCGCCGCCGCAATTGGAAGGCAGGGGCCGCGCGACAATGAAAGCGATCATCCTATCCGCCGGCCAGGGCTCGCGCCTCGGCCATCTCGTCGACGACCGGCCCAAGTGCCTGATCGACTTCAACGGACGCACCTTGCTCGACCGTCAGCTCGACACGCTCGAGGCAAACGGCGTGCACGAGGCCGTTGTCGTTACGGGATTCCACGACGAATTGGTCCAGGACGCGATTTCGCGGCGCAGCGGTGGGCCGAACGTGCGGACGATCTACAATCCGTTCTACAAGGTCGCCGACAACACCGGATCATTGTTCATGGCCGGCGAAGAGCTCTCCGGCGACTGCCTGGTGTGGAACGGCGATACGCTCGTTTCCCAGGTGCTCATGCGCAAGGTCGTGGGGAACGACCGAAGCGGCATCTGCGTCACGATCGACCGGAAGGCCGAAGGCTATGACGAGGACGACATGAAGGTCGTCGAGGACGGCGGACTGCTCAAGGCGATCGGCAAGAGGATCAGCGAGGGTGTCAACGCCGAGTCGATCGGACTGCTCGCCTTCCGCTCGGGCGGCGCCGAACTGTTCCGGCAGAATATCGAGCGCGCGATGCGCACGCCCGAGGGGACTACCATCTGGTACCTGCGAGTGATCAACCAGATCGCCCAAAGCGCCGATGTGTGGACGCTCGACATCGCGGGCGAGGAATGGGGCGAGGTGGATTTCCCGCCCGACGTCGATGCGGCGCGCGAATTGACGGCGCGCTGGGACGCCGAGAGCAAGGCCGCGGCCGCGTAAGGTGGAGTCGCTGAAAATCCCGGTCGGCGATGAGTTCGTCTCGGGATTGCTGCTGCGCCCCGCCGGAGCCAAGGCGCTTTACCTGTTTGCCCATGGCGCGGGCGCTGGGATGACCCACCGGAGCATGGAATCCAATGCCCAGGGGCTCGCGGCCCGGGGTATCGCCACCCTTCGCTATCAGTTCCCTTATATGGAGAAGGGCTCGAGGCGGCCCGATGCGCCACGAATCGCGCATGCCGCGGTCCGCGCCGCGGCTGCCGAGGCGGCGGGGCTGGCGCCTGATTTCCCGCTCTTCGCGGGCGGCCGCTCCTTCGGCGGACGAATGACCTCGCAGGCCCAGGCCGATTCCCCGCTAAGCGGAGTACGAGGATTGGCCTTCCTGGGTTTCCCGCTGCATCCCGCAGGAAAACCGGGCACCGAGCGCGCCGAGCATCTCGCGCGGGTTCAGATCCCGATGCTCTTTGTCTCCGGCGACCATGACGCTCTCGCGGAGCTGGACTTGCTGCAGCCGGTGGTGAATTCGCTCGGGGAGCGCGCGACGCTTCACGTCGTGGCTCACGCCGACCATTCGTTGAAGGTTCCGGCGAAGAGCGGTCGCACCGCTGCCGACGCCGAGGCCGAAGCGCTGGACGCAATGGCCGACTGGATGCTGCGTCTCGCTCAGTAGGGCGGCTTGTCCAGGTCCTTCGGGCTCTTGGTAAAAATCTCGCAGCCCGTCTCGGTGATTCCGATCGAATGTTCGAACTGTGCCGACAGCGAACGGTCGCGTGTGACGGCCGTCCACCCGTCGTCGAGCACCTTCACGTCGGGCCGCCCGATATTAATCATCGGCTCGACGGTGAAGAACATGCCCGGCTTGAGCTCGGGGCCGGTGCCCGGGCGCCCGGCATGGATGACCTCGGGGCTGTCATGGAACAGCCGGCCGACCCCATGACCGCAGAAGTCGCGAACGACGCTGTAGCGTTGCGATTCCGCATGGTGCTGAATGGCGTTGGCGATGTCTCCAAGGTGGTTGCCCGGCTTGGCCTGCTCGATCCCGAGCATCAGGCATTCGTAGGTGACGTCGACCAGCTTGCGTGCCCGGAGGGGCACATCGCCCACCAGGTACATCCGGCTGGTATCGCCGTGCCAGCCGTCGAGGATCGGGGTCACATCGATGTTGACGATATCGCCGTCCTTCAGCGCCTTTTCGCCCGGAATGCCGTGGCAGACGACATGGTTGATCGAGATGCAGCAGCTCTTGGTATAGCCGCGATAGCCGAGCGTCGCAGGCACAGCGCCGGCATCAAGCGTCATCTTGTGGACGATGTCGTCGAGTTCCTGAGTCGCGACCCCCGGAACCACATAAGGCACGAGAGCATCGAGGATTTCGGCGGCCAGGCGGCCGGCCCTGCGCATGCCCTCGCGACCTTCGGCTCCGTGGAGCTTGATGACGCCGTTCTTGGCTTCGACACGGTCGTCGGCTGTGACCGTAATGTATTGAGTCATGGCTCTTAGATAGGCATTCGGGTTCGCGAAGTCACCGGAGGCCGAGTGAGCGAGCAATCAAAAACCTGGACCGCGGTCCTTGTCGTGATCGGCGACGAGATCCTGTCGGGCCGAACGCAGGATCGAAACGTCGGGCAGGTGGCGACGTGGCTGAACGATCACGGGATCCGCCTCGCCGAAGTGCG
>Ga0207647_10000235_pt1 | contig 45337 bp, 48 predicted proteins | sample KBSCornC2_FD_184295 | JGI IMG/M metagenome (GOLD analysis project Ga0207647, IMG submission 184295) | Corn rhizosphere microbial communities from Kellogg Biological Station, Michigan, USA - C2 (SPAdes) (version 2) | ecosystem: Host-associated > Plants > Roots > Rhizosphere ... | reverse complement strand
TTGGATAACTTTGGTGCCGACGGCGAGACTCGAACTCGCACAGCTTTCGCCACTACCCCCTCAAGATAGCGTGTCTACCAATTTCACCACGTCGGCACTAATTGCAATCCCGGACAAACTCGCACAACTTGTTCGAAGACCCGCGAATCGCTTCAAGACTTAAATTCTAACCCGTCTATCAAAATTGTTCAACGCACGAATGCGTCGCCCAACGAAAAATTACTTCGGTACCGTCTGACCGGGCACGGCCGGTGCTGGCGCCGACGCGGGCGCCGCTGCAGACGCCGCCGAGGCGGGCGCACTCACCGTCGGGATCGCACCGAGGACACCTGCCGAGGGCCGCGACTTGTACGAGCCGATGTACGTCAACGCGAGCGTCGTCACGAAAAACACTGCCGCGAGAACGGCCGTCGTTCGTGACAGGAAGTTGGCAGAGCCCGTCGCACCGAACAAGCTTCCCGATGCGCCGCTACCGAATGCCGCACCCATGTCCGCGCCCTTGCCGTGCTGAAGCAGGACGAGGCCAATGATGCCGAGCGCCGACAACAGCTGCACGACGATGATCAACGTTTTGAAAAACAGCATGACACCCACCTAAGTTATGGTTTGACACGCGGCGCTCGGGCGCCCCGTGCTGCAGCGATCCGCACGTCACACGGCGCGAGCCGTGCTCGCCGCCATGCAGATCGCCAAAAAATCATGGCTCTTGAGCGACGCGCCGCCGATGAGGCCGCCGTCGATATCGGCCTGGCCGAACAAGGCTTCCGCGTTGTCCGGCTTCACGCTGCCGCCATAAAGCAGCGTGACGTCCGCCAGGCCCGCGTCTTTCGCCGCGAGGCGGGCACGCAGGAACGCGTGCACTTGCTGCGCTTCGTCGACCGTAGCGCTCTTGCCGGTCCCGATGGCCCACACGGGCTCATAGGCGACGACGATGCGCGCCAGCTCCTGCACCGAAAGCGTGTCGAGCACGGCATCGATCTGCGCCCCGACAACCGCTTGCGTCGCGCCGGTTTCGCGCTGCTGGAGCGTTTCGCCCACGCAGACGATCGGCGTCAGACCCGCCGCCAGCGCGCGCTGCGCCTTGAGCGCGACGACCTCCGACGTTTCGCCGTGATAAGCGCGGCGCTCGGAATGGCCGACGATGGCAAGCGTGGCACCGAATTCGGCCGCCATTTCAGCCGCGGTTTCGCCTGTATAGGCGCCGTGCGCGTACGCCGAAACATCTTGCACGCCCCACGCCAGCGGCCCGCTGCGCAGCAGCGCTTCGGTTTGCGCGAGATACGGAGCCGGCACGCATACGCCGATGCGGACCGTCTCCGTAACGGAGCCCGCCTGCAGCAACGCGCGCAAGAGCGCCTCGTTTTCGGCGAGCCGCCCGTGCATCTTCCAGTTACCGACTACCCACTTTGTCCGCTTCGTCGTCCGCTCAGTCCGCTCAGTCCGCTCGTTCGCCATGCCCGTTCTGCCCCCTCGGCTATCGTGCCACCCGCCGCTGCCGCGGCTGCCGCGCACGCAAAACGCGCAATTTTACTGTGCGCGGGCGGACCGGGTCAAACCGTGAGCGTCCAGTCAAGCACGATTTTGCCGATATGCTCGCCGCTTTCCATCAGCGCGTGCGCCTCCTTCGCCTCGTGCGCCGGCAGCACACGATAGACGATGGGCTTGATCCGGCCCGCTTCCAGGTGCGGCCAGACGTGCGTTTTGAGCTCGGCCGCCACGCGCGCCTTGAAGTCCACCGCCCGTGCCCGCAGCGTCGACCCCGTGATCGTGAGCCGCCGGCGCAGCACCTCGCCCAGGTTGAGCTCGGCCTTGGCGCCGCCCAGCAGCGCGATGATGACGAGACGGCCGCCGTCGGCCAGCGCCGACAGCTCGCGCGGCACGTAACCGCCCGCGACCATATCGAGGATCACGTCGACACCCCGGTCGTTCGTGAGCGACTTCACCACTTCGACGAAATCCTCGGACTTGTAGTTGATCGCGCGCTCCGCGCCGAGTGCCTCGCACGCCTTGCACTTTTCGGCGGTGCCGGCGGTTGCGAAGACGCGGAACCCCGCGGCGTGGGCGATCTGGATCGCCGCTACGCCGATGCCGCTCGAGCCGCCTTGCACGAGCAGCGTCTCGTTCGCGCCCCCTTCGCCCGCACCCAGTTGCGCGCGCTCGAAGACATTGCTCCAGACCGTGAAGAACGTCTCCGGCAGCGAGGCCGCTTCCACATCGGTGAGACCGGCCGGCACCGGCAGACACTGCGCGAGCGGCACGGCCACGTACTGCGCGTAGCCACCCCCGGCGAGCAGCGCGCAGACGCGATCGCCCATCTTGAGCCCGAACGGATTGTGCTTCCCGTCGAGCGTGCCGCCGACGATCTCGCCGGCGACCTCGAGGCCCGGCAAATCCGATGCCCCCGGCGGCGGTGCGTAAGCACCCTTGCGCTGAAAGACGTCCGGCCGATTGACGCCTGAGGCCGCGACCTTGAGCAGCACCTCGCCGGCTCTCGGTTCCGGCATGGGCCGCTCGGCCAGCGCGAGGACTTCCGGTCCGCCGAATTCGGTAATTTCGATTGCTTTCATCCGCATCACCCTTGGCTCAAATCTTCATCGATCGCGCACATGCGAGAAGCATCGTGCGCCTTCGCCGCTGGGCCCCAAGTATGCGCCAAAGCGCCGATCCCGGTCGGCCCCGCGCGGGGAGGAGCACGGCAAAAAAACGGCCGGCGTGCGCGAAGCACGGCCGGCCGTTTGCGCCCGTCACCGCATTACTGCTGCGGCGCGGACTCGGGCTGAGCGGCGCCCGATGCGGCGTCGTTCAACAAGGCCTTGGCCGACAGGCGCACGCGTCCCTTCTCGTCCGTCTGGATGACCTTGACCTTGACCTGCTGACCTTCGGAGAGGTAGTCCTTGATGTCCTTGATACGCTCGTTCGCGATCTCGGAAATGTGCAGCAACCCGTCCTTGCCCGGCAAGATGTTGACGATGGCGCCGAACTCGAGGAGCTTGAGCACCGTGCCTTCGTAGACCTGGCCTACCTCGACCTCAACCGTGATCGCTTCGATGCGGCGCTTCGCTTCGGCCATGCCTTCGCTGCTCGTGCTGGCGATCGTGACGACGCCGTCGTCCGAGATGTCGATCGTGGTGCCGGTTTCTTCCGTCAGGGCGCGGATCACCGAGCCGCCCTTGCCGATCACGTCGCGAATCTTCTCGGGGTTGATCTTGACGGTAATCATGCGCGGCGCGAATTCGGAGAGCTGGTCGCTCGCACCGGCCACGGCTTCCTTCATCTTGCCGAGGATATGCATGCGCCCTTCTTTCGCCTGCGCGAGCGCGACCTGCATGATTTCCTTCGTGATGCCCTGGATCTTGATGTCCATCTGCAGCGCGGTCACGCCTTCGGCCGTGCCGGCCACCTTGAAGTCCATATCGCCGAGGTGGTCCTCGTCACCGAGGATGTCCGTCAGCACGGCGAACTTGTTGCCTTCGAGGATCAGACCCATCGCGATGCCGGCGACGTGCGCCTTCATCGGCACGCCCGCATCCATCAGCGCCAGGCAGCCGCCGCAGACGGACGCCATCGACGACGAGCCGTTCGACTCGGTGATTTCCGAGACCACGCGAATCGAATAGCCGAACTCTTCGGCCGTGGGCAGGCATGCCACGAGCGCACGCTTGGCCAGGCGGCCGTGACCGATTTCGCGACGCTTCGGCGAGCCCACGCGCCCCGTTTCGCCCGTTGCGAACGGAGGCATGTTGTAGTGAAGCATGAAGCGCTCGCGGTATTCGCCTTCGAGCGCGTCGATGATCTGTTCGTCACCCCGCGTGCCGAGCGTGGCAACGACGAGCGCCTGCGTTTCCCCGCGCGTGAAGAGCGCCGAGCCGTGCGTGCGCGGCAGCACGCCCGTGCGGATCTCGATCGGGCGAACGGTACGCGTGTCGCGGCCGTCGATGCGCGGCTCGCCGTCGAGGATCTGACTGCGGACGATCTTTGCCTCGATGTCGAACAGGATGTTGCCGACGGCCGTCTTGTCGGTCGGCATCTTGCCGGCCGCCAGCGCTTCCTCGTCGAGCTTCACGCCGGTTTGGGCATAGATTTCCTTCAGCTTGGCCGAGCGCGCCTGCTTGTTGCGCAGCTGATAGGCGGCGACGAGTTCGCCATGCGCGAGTTCCGTCACGCGGGCGATCAGCGCCTCGTCCCTGGCTGCCGGCTGCCAGTCCCACTCGGGCTTGCCGCCCTCGCGCACGAGCTCGTGAATGGCATCGATCGCCGTTTGCATCTGCTCGTGGCCGAAGACGACTGCGCCGAGCATGATGTCTTCGGGCAGTTGATCCGCTTCCGACTCGACCATCAGCACGGCACGCTCGGTGCCGGCCACGATGAGTTCGAGGCGAGATTCCTTCGTCTGCGAGCGCGTCGGGTTCAGTACGTACTGGTTATCGATGTAGGCGACACGCGCGGCGCCGACGGGGCCGTGGAACGGCAGTCCCGACACGGCAAGCGCGGCCGATGCGCCGATCAGGGCCGGAATATCCGCCGGGATCTCGGGATTCACCGACAGGACGTGGATCACGACCTGCACTTCGTTGTAGAAGCCCTCGGGAAAGAGCGGACGCAGCGGCCGGTCGATCAGGCGCGAGGTCAGCGTCTCGTGCTCGGACGGGCGCCCTTCGCGGCGAAAGAATCCGCCCGGAATCTTGCCGGCCGAATAGGTCTTTTCGATGTAATCGACCGTCAGCGGGAAAAAGTCCTGACCGGGCTTGGCCGTCTTCGCACCGACGACGGTGGCGAGAACGACGGTGTCTTCGATGTCGACGATGACTGCGCCGGAGGCCTGACGGGCAACTTCACCGGTTTCGAGGCGAACGTTGTGCTGCCCCCACTTGAATTCCTTGACGACCTTATTGAATATGGACATGGTCACTCCTTCTCACTTTTTGTGTTCATCTTCAGCGCGCAAGCCGCAATCCGCTCGTTCGAGGGGCAGCTGGCGCGCCAGCGTGCCGACACACCTGCGGGAAGAGAAGTGTTATGCCATTCCAGCGCCATGCTCGCGAATCACGCGTGCGTCGTACTGGAATGACACAATGCTCCGCCCGCTTCGGGACGACTTGCCGCGCGGCCGATCCGCGCCGTCGCGGCACAAAAACAAAATGCCTGCATCAGCAACCTGACACAGGCATCTCGCACAAAACGACGTTTGCCGGTTACTTACGCAGACCCAGCTGCTCGATCAGCGAACGGTAACGGTCGGCGTCTTTATTCTTCAGGTAGTCGAGCAGCTTGCGACGGCGGCTCACCATGCGCAGCAGGCCGCGCCGGCTGTGGTGATCCTTCGAGTGCGACTTGAAATGGGACGTCAACTCGTTGATGCGCGAGGTCAGCAACGCCACCTGCACTTCGGGCGAGCCCGTGTCATTCGCGCCGCGAGCGAACTTCGCGACGACTTCGGACTTGTTGATATCAGCAACAGACATGTGATTTCCTTTGTTACGAACAAGCGGTCACGGAAGAAGGGCCGTGCCGTGGGGTAATCGGACTACTACGAAACGGTACTACAAAAACGAAGCGCGTATTCTAGCACAGACCGTCGTGGCGGCCACCCGCCCGTAATGGGTGGGCTCAAGGGCGTTTCATCCTGCACGTGACAGGCGGCAGCGTCTGGGCGCGCGGCAGCGCCAGGACCGTGCGAAAGCCGTAACCCGACCCCTCGTTGTCGAATCGAACGCCCGGCGTGCCGGCTTTGTCCATCTCCATCACATAAAGGGGCTGGATGAGCTGATGATCGTCGGCCCGCATCGTGACGTGTTGAAAGCCGTTTTCGTAATCCATGCCCTCGAGCGCCCGGGCGACGTCCTCGGCCCGAGTCGTATGCGCGCGGGAAATCGCCGCGGCGAGCATTTCGATCATGATCTCCATGCGCAAGACGGGGTAGTCGTCCCGCGCGGCCGGGAACCGCGTTCGAAAAGCGGCGTAGTAAGCGTCCGAGGCCGCCGGATTCGCCCCGGCCGCCCGATCCGGAAACAGGGCCGACGCGCCGGCGTTCGGATGCCAATCGGCCACCGCCAGCACGCGTTTCACTCCGGCATCGCCGAGCGCCGCCGGTGCTCCCAGGCTGTTGCCGTAAAACGTATAGAACTTGCCCGCGAAACCCTGCTCCCGGGCCGCCTTCACGAGCAGCGTGAGATCGTTGCCCCAATTGCCCGTGATGACGGCGTCGGCACCGCTCGCGCGGATCTTGGCGATATAGGGCGTGAAATCCTTGATCCGGCCGATCGGGTGGAACTCGTCGCCCACGATGGCGATGTCGGGGCGCTTTTCGCCGAGCGCGGCGCGAGCCAGCGCGCTCACGTCGTGCCCGAAGCTGTAGTCCTGATTGAACAGGTAGACCTTCCTGATCGCGCGGTCTCCGGCGATGACGGTCGCGAGCGCGAACATGCGCATGCCCGCGTGCGCATCGAAGCGAAAGTGCCAGAAACTGCAGCCGGCTTCCGTCAATGCGGGATCGTCGGCCGAGTAGTTGAGGAACAATTGACGGTTGTCCGGCTCGCGAGCGTTGTGCTTGTCGATAGCCGCGATGAGCGCGGCAGCCACGGCCGAGCTGTTGCCTTGCAGGATGAACGGAATGCGCCGGTCCGCCGCGACGCGCTCTTCGACGAGCGCCTGCTCGACGCTGCCGCGGCTGTCCAGCACGACGAGTTCGAGCGGACGGGCGCCGTCGGCGAGCATCACGCCGCCGCGCTGGTTCACCCGCTCGATGCCGAAGCGCAGATTGCGCTCCACGGCCGCGCCGGCGTCGGCGAATGGCCCGGACATGCCCTCGATCAATGCCAGCCGGACGGGCTCGCCGCCCGGACCTGCCGCCGCCGCGGCCAACGCCCACGCCCCAGCCACGATTGCCACCGCCACACGGGCCGCCCATTGCATCATCGGTATGTCTTCCTCTTGCTCTGAATCGCTCGAAGCGCGGATCATAGGGCGAGCGGCGCTGCGCCGCAAGCGTGGACCGCTCGCCATGCACGGTGGCCGTACCCGTGATAAAACGCCGCTGGGATGCGCGAAGGCGCAATGCAAGGAACTGCCGGCGAAAACGCGAGGCAAATGGAGGATTTTCATGTCGATGCGAACGCGTCTTTACGCCACGCTGGCAGCTGCGGTGCTCTTGGCCGGATGCGTGCCGCCGTGGGAGCACTTCCAGCCCGGCGAGGACCAGTCGGCACTCGTTGCCCGTTTCGGGCCGCCGCGCGAAATCTACGATCTGCCCGGCGGCGGCAAACGTCTGATGTGGCCGACCCAGCCGATGGGCGAAATCACGATGGCGGCCGATGTCGACCCGACGGGCAAGGTCCAGAGCCTGCGGCAGGTGCTGCAACCGAGCGAGTTCTACAAGGCGCAGATCGGCCAATGGACGCGGCGCGATGTGCTCGTCAACTTCGGCCGGCCGGTCGAGACCTCGTACTTTCCGCTGATGAAGCGCGAGGTCTGGACCTATCGCTATCTGGAAGCCAATGTCTGGTACATGATGTACAGCTTTTATTTCGACGATGCCGGCATTTTGCGGCTCACCCAAAAGACCCCGGACCCGCTGCACGATCCCGATCGTCACCGCTTCGGGTTGTGATGTGGCGCAACGCGGTGGCATGAGGCATGCACGCACGATAGGTTTGCACTGGGCACACGGATTGCTCCCTAAAAGCATCCCCACTCACAGGGAGGTGTCGATGGAGCCGTTCCGAATTCTCCTGACTGCAACGGTGCTTTTTGCCATTGCGGCCGTAGGCGGGGTGGTCATGGCCGGCATGCGTTTCGCCGGCAAGGACTACCCTCCGACTTCCCTGGCGATGCTGCACGGCACACTGGCAGCCGCCGCCCTCACTCTGCTCATCTACGGCGCCGCGACGGTAGGCGTGCCAGGCCTCGCGATCGCTGCCATTGTCCTGTTCGTGCTGGCTGCCGCGGGCGGAGCCTTCATGAATCTGAGCTACCACTGGAAGCATCTGGCGCTGCCGAAGGCCATCGTCATCGTGCACGCCGTCATTGCAGTGGTGGCCTTCATTTTGTTGATTCTCGCGACCGTGGCTGCGCACGGCTGAGCCGCGCGGGACGCTGAACAGCAAAAAGGTCTTCCGGGGAAGGCCTTTCGATCGCTGCGTGAAGTCGCGCCGCTGCACGGCGCGTCTTCGTCAAAGCTCGGGGCGTTGCGGGTTGACCTTGTCGGCTCCCGAATAGAGCTTGTTGAGCGCCGAGATATAGGCCTTTGCCGAGGCCGCGACGATATCGGGATCGGTACCGACACCGTTTACGATGCGCCCGCTCTTCGAGAGCCGCACCGTCACCTCGCCTTGGGCCTGCGTACCCGTCGTAATGGCGTTCACCGAGTACAGCAACAGTTCCGAGCCGCTCGCGGCCTGTGCCTCGATGGCATTGAGCGTCGCGTCGACGGGTCCGTTGCCGTCAGCCTCGCCGACGACTTCCTTGCCGCCCACCGATATCACGATGCGCGCATGCGGCCGCTCGCCGGTCTCCGAGCGCTGCGAAAGCGAGACGAACTTGTAATGCTCCCGCTCCTGCGCTTCGGCCGATTCCTCGGAAACGATCGCGATGATGTCTTCGTCGAAGATCTCGGCCTTGCGGTCCGCGAGTTCCTTGAAACGCGAAAATGCGGCGTTGAGCTCGGTTTCGCTGTCGAGCGTGACGTGCAGTTCCTGCAGGCGCTGCTTGAACGCGTTGCGGCCCGAGAGCTTGCCCAGCACGATCTTGTTGGCCGACCAGCCCACATCCTCGGCGCGCATGATCTCGTACGTATCGCGAGCCTTGAGCACACCGTCCTGATGAATCCCGGATGCGTGAGCGAACGCATTGGCGCCCACCACCGCCTTGTTCGGTTGCACGACGAAGCCCGTGATCTGCGAGACGAGCTTCGATGCGGGCACGATCTGCGTCGCGTCGATGCCGAGTTCGAGACCGAAGTGGTCTTTGCGCGTCCTGACGGCCATCACGATTTCTTCCAGCGCCGTATTGCCGGCACGCTCGCCCAGGCCGTTGATCGTGCATTCGACCTGACGCGCGCCCCCGATCTTCACGCCCGCGAGCGAGTTCGCGACGGCCATGCCGAGGTCGTTATGGCAATGCACCGAGAACACGGCCTTGTCCGAATTCGGAATGCGCTCGCGCAACGTCTTGACGAGGTTGCCGTAGAGCTCGGGGACGCCGTAGCCGACCGTATCGGCGATATTGATCGTGGTCGCGCCCTCGTCGATGACCGCTTCGAGCACGCGGCACAGGAAGTCCATGTCGGAACGGCTGCCGTCTTCGGGCGAAAACTCGACATCGTTCGTGAATTTGCGCGCGAAGCGCACGGCAAGCCGAGCCTGTTCGTAGACCTGTTCGGGCGTCATGCGCAGCTTCTTCTCCATGTGCAGCGGAGAAGTCGCGATAAACGTATGAATACGGAAACGCTCGGCCGGACGCAATGCATCGGCGGCCCGCTGGATGTCCTTGTCGTTCGCACGCGCGAGCGAGCAGACCGTGCTTTCCTTGATGATCGAGGCGATCGCATTGATGGCGTCGAAATCGCCATTGGAACTCGCCGCGAAACCGGCCTCGATCACATCGACCTTCATCCGCTCGAGCTGCCTCGCGATGCGAATTTTTTCGTCTTTCGTCATCGACGCGCCCGGCGATTGCTCACCATCGCGCAACGTCGTGTCGAAAATAATCAGCTTGTCTGCCATCTCGGGTCTCCAGGGACGATGATAGGTGCGTTCGATAAGGGGAATTGCGGCGTGGCCACCGCTGGCGACGCCGAACAACGAACGAGGCAGACGGGGGCGAAAACGGTCAGCGCGATAGGTGCGCGAGCGCAGGCGCGTGACCGCATAGCGGCGCACCGGCTAGAAACGACAGGAGGGGAAATGCGAATTTCGGCATGTCGTCGAATATAACGGCATTCGCAAAAACGTGCAATCGCCCGGCGCCGCGCGGAAAACCCCGAGCGGCGCCGCAGCGGATCAGTCGTGCGGAGCCGAGCGAGCAGGATTGGCACGGCGGCGTAGTGCCAGATAGGACCAGAACGCGTAGCCGGAAAGGCCGTAAAGCACGAAAAGGCCGAACAGCATGAGGGGAGGATCGGACGAAACGAGCACGAACGCCATGACGACCAGCAAGATGGCCGCGAACGGCACGCGATGCCGCACGTCGAGCGCCTTGCCGCTGTAAAACGGTGCATTGGACACCATCGTCACCCCGGCATAAACCGTGAGGCCGAATGCCACCCACGGCAGCCACACGAGCTTGAGCGGCACCCGGTTATCGGTCGCGAGCCAGACGAAGCCCGCGATCAGCGCGGCGGCGGCCGGGCTCGGCAAGCCCTGGAAGAAGCGCTTGTCGACCACGCCGATATTCGTATTGAAGCGCGCGAGCCGCAGCGCGGCGCCCGAACAGTAGACGAAGGCGGCAAGCCATCCCCATCGCCCGAGATCTTTCAAAATCCACTCGTACATGACGAGCGCCGGCGCGACGCCGAACGAGACCATGTCGGACAGGCTGTCGAACTGTTCGCCGAAGGCGCTTTGGGTATGCGTCATGCGCGCGACGCGCCCGTCCATGCCGTCGAGCACCATTGCGACGAAAATCGCGATCGCCGCAATTTCGAAGCGCACGTTCATCGCCTGTACCACGGCGAAGAACCCGCAGAAAAGCGCGGCCGTCGTAAACGCGTTCGGCAGCAGATAGATGCCGCGCTTGCGCAGGAACTGCTGGCGTGCCGCGCGGCGCCTTTCGGCCGGCGCGGGGGCACCGCCCGATCCGGCGTCCCCCATGGAGCCGTCCCGCTGGCCTTCCCCGGGAAACATCTTATGACGGCGAAACGGCCGCGGCAGCGCCGATTTTCCGGCGCGTGGGCGACGCGGTTTGAATGCGGCCATCGAACTCTCCTCGAGCCAGGCTCAAAGCTCGGCGAGGATCGTCGAGGAGGCATACACCTTCTCGCCGATCGAGACACGGGCGCGGCTGCCGAGCGGCAGATAGACATCGACGCGCGAACCGAAGCGGATGAAGCCATAGCGCTGCCCCCGCGCGAGCGGCTCGCCTGCGCGCACGTAGCAGAGAATGCGCCGCGCGATGAGGCCGGCGATCTGCACCGCGGTCACCGTATGGCCGCTGCCTGTCTCGATGACGACCGCATTGCGTTCGTTTTCGAGCGAGGCTTTATCGACGGCTGCATTCAGGTAGGCACCCGGAAAGTACTCGACCTTCGTGATGGCGCCGTCAACGGGCGAGCGTTGCGAATGCACATTGAAGACGTTCATGAACACGCTGATTTTGAGCGCTTCGCGACCGGCGTAGGGATCGAGCGTAGTCTCGACTGCGACGATGCGGCCATCGGCCGGGCACAGCACCGCGTTCGGCTCGCTCGGAATCGGGCGCGGCGGATCGCGGAAGAATTGCACGACGAAGACGAGCAGCAGCCAGAAGAGCCACGCCACGCCGAACCCCGCGATCGCATGGATCACGAGCGCGAGGACAGCGGCAATCGCGATGAATGGCCAGCCTTCGCGCGCGATGATCGGATGAGGGTAATTCATGGATCGTTTCAGTCTTTTTGTAAAACCATAGGATAGCAAAAGCCGTCCGGCGCACGACGCGCGGGACGGCCTCAGGTGTTGCACATTCCTTTCGCGAGCGGACCTTTTTCAGCGCTGTCGCCGAGCGAGGCCCGCCATTGACGCGCGAAAATCAGTTCTTCGACTGGTCGACGAGCTTGTTCTTCGCGATCCAGGGCATCATCGCGCGCAGCTTCTCGCCGACCTGTTCGATCTGGTGCTCGGCCATCAGACGGCGGCGCGACTGCAGCGTCGGTGCGCCGGCGCGGTTTTCGAGGATGAAGCTCTTCGCGTACTCGCCCGTCTGGATATCCTTGAGCACGTCCTTCATGACCTTCTTCGTCTCTTCGGTGACGACGCGCGGCCCCGTCACGTATTCGCCGTATTCGGCGTTGTTCGAGATCGAGTAGTTCATGTTGGCGATGCCGCCTTCGTAGATCAGATCGACGATGAGCTTCAGCTCGTGCAGGCATTCGAAGTAGGCCATTTCGGGCGCATAACCGGCCTCGACCAGCGTTTCGAAACCGGCCTTGATGAGCTCGACGGTGCCGCCGCAGAGCACGGCCTGCTCGCCGAAGAGGTCCGTCTCGGTTTCTTCGCGGAAGTTCGTTTCGATGATGCCCGCGCGTCCGCCGCCGTTGGCCGCCGCGTACGAGAGCGCGATGTCGCGCGCCGCGCCCGACTTGTCCTGCGCCACCGCGATCAGGTGGGGCACGCCGCCGCCTTGCGAGTACGTGCCGCGCACGGTGTGGCCCGGGGCCTTCGGCGCGATCATGATCACGTCGAGATCGGCGCGCGGAATCACCTGGCCGTAATGCACGTTGAAGCCGTGCGCGAAGGCGAGCGCCGCGCCTTCCTTGATGTTCGCATGCACTTCGGTCTTGTAGACCTCGGCGATCTGCTCGTCGGGCAGCAGCATCATGACGACGTCAGCGCCCTTCACGGCTTCGGCCACTTCCTTGACCGCGAGGCCCGCGCCTTCGGCCTTCTTCCACGATGCACCGCCGCGGCGCAGGCCGACCGTCACGCGCACGCCGCTGTCCTTGAGGTTCAACGCGTGGGCATGGCCTTGCGAGCCGTAGCCGATGATCGTGATGTCCTTGCCCTTGATGAGGGAGAGGTCGGCGTCTTTATCGTAGAAAACTTTCATGTTCGTTCCTTCGCTTAATCGATTCGATTCAATGAACTGCTGGGCGGTGCCCTGGCTTCGCGTTTCGCAGGCAAGGCACCGGTCGTACCGGCCTCAGACCTTCAGTATCCGCTCGCCGCGGCCGATACCCGAGCTGCCCGTGCGGACCGTCTCGAGGATCACCGTCGTGTCGAGCGCCTCGATGAAGGCATCGAGCTTGTCGCTCGCGCCTGTCAGCTCGATCGTATAGGTCTTCTCGGTCACATCGATGATGCGGCCGCGGAAGATATCCGCCATCCGCTTCATTTCTTCGCGCTCCTTGCCGACCGCGCGGACCTTGATCAGCATCAGCTCGCGCTCGATGTGGGCGCCTTCGGTCAAGTCGACCACCTTCACCACCTCGATCAGGCGGTTCAAGTGCTTCGTGATCTGTTCGATCACGTCGTCCGAGCCAATGGAGACGATGGTCAGGCGCGAGAGCGAGCGATCCTCGGTCGGCGCCACCGTCAAGGTTTCAATGTTGTAGCCGCGTGCCGAAAAAAGACCGACGATGCGCGAGAGCGCACCCGGTTCGTTTTCCAGCAGGACGGAGATGATGTGTCTCATGTCGTGTTTCCCGTTTTATCCAGATGTCGATGCGAAGCGATGCCGCCGCTCCCGCTCGCCGCTTCGCGCCTTTCGTGAAGGCGGGGCGGACGAGCGCGGGCCACGCGCGGCACCGGCCGTCGTTAGAGGTCCTCGGCGCCGAGCAGCATCTCCGTGATGCCCTTGCCGGCTTGAACCATCGGCCAGACGTTTTCTGTCGGATCGGTCTGGAAATCTAGAAACACGGTGCGATCCTTGAGACGCAGCGCCTCCTTCAACGCGGGTTCGACATCCGCCGTCTTTTCGACGCGAATGCCGACATGGCCATACGCTTCGGCCAGTTTCACGAAGTCCGGCAGCGCATCCATGTAGGAATGCGAATAGCGCTTGCTGTATTCGATCTGCTGCCACTGGCGGACCATGCCCAGATAGCGGTTGTTGAGCGAAATGATCTTGACGGGCGTGTCGTACTGTTTACAGGTCGACAGCTCCTGGATGCACATCTGGATGGAACCTTCGCCCGTGATGCAGACGACCTCGGACTCGGGGTGCGCCATCTTGACGCCCATCGCGGCCGGCAGACCGAAGCCCATCGTGCCGAGGCCGCCCGAGTTGATCCAGCGGCGCGGCTTGTCGAAGCGATAGAACTGCGCGGCCCACATCTGGTGCTGGCCGACGTCCGAGCAAACGAATGCGTTGCCGTCCGTCAACTCCCACAGCTTTTCGACGACGTACTGCGGCTTGATGATCGTGCTCGCGCGGTCGTACTTGAGGCAGTCCTTCTCGCGCCAGGCCTCGATCTCTTTCCACCACTGCGCGAGGGCCTCCGTATCGGGCCCGTGCTCCGCGTGCTGGAGCTGCTCGATGAGCTCCTTGAGCACTTCTTTCACGTCTCCGACGATCGGGATGTCGACTTTCACCCGCTTGCTGATCGACGACGGGTCGATGTCGACGTGGATGATCTTGCGTGGACGCGACGAGAAATGCTGCGGATCGCCAATCACACGGTCGTCGAACCGCGCGCCGATTGCAATCAGCACGTCGCAGTTCTGCATCGCCATGTTGGCTTCGTACGTCCCATGCATGCCGAGCATGCCGAGGAACTTCCTGTCGCTCGCGCGATAGGCGCCGAGCCCCATCAGCGTGTTCGTGACCGGGTAGCCGAGCAGATCGACGAACTGGTTGAGCTCGCGCGACGCGTCGGCCAGCACGATGCCGCCGCCCGTATAGATATAGGGGCGCTTGGCCGACAGCAGCAGGGAGACCGCCTTGCGAATCTGCCCCGAATGGCCTTTCGTCACCGGGTTGTACGAGCGCAACGAGACGCTCTTCACGGGCTCGTACTCGCACGGCATTTTCGAGATGTCTTTCGGGATATCGATCAACACAGGGCCGGGGCGCCCCGTACGCGCGATGTAAAACGCCTTCTTGACCGTGGCCGCGAGCTCGCGCACGTCTTTCACGAGGAAGTTGTGCTTCACGCACGGACGCGTGATGCCGACCGTGTCGCATTCCTGGAACGCGTCCTGGCCGATCGCGGCCGTGGGCACCTGGCCGCTGATGATGACGAGCGGGATCGAATCCATGTAGGCCGTGGCGATGCCGGTGACGGCATTGGTCACGCCGGGGCCCGAGGTGACGAGGCATACGCCGACCTTGCCGGTCGAACGCGCGTAGCCGTCCGCCGCGTGGACCGCGGCCTGCTCGTGACGCACGAGCACGTGTTGAACCTTGTCCTGCTTGTACAGTTCGTCGTAGATGTAGAGCACTGCGCCGCCGGGATAACCCCAGAGCACTTCGACGCCTTCGTCTGCCAGCGCGCGCATGAGCACGGTGGCGCCTATCGACGAGGCTTCATGGGAAGGAGTGGTATCCGACGTGGAGAATTCCGCGCTGGGCATGTTCATCATTCACCTTTCGAATTTTCGGCAAAAAATTGATCGGGTGCTCTCTGCCGGGCTTGTGGCTCGGGTTCAAGCGGCGCGTCCAGTTTGACTGGCGGACTTCATGGGCCCGCCCCAAAAAGACAAGTCACTTATGTTGCGAACCGGCAACCTTAGCGGCTGCCGAGCACGCGGTCAAGCAAAAAATCGCAGTCCAGGCACGGGGCATGCAGTGCGCAGGCGGCCCGGGAGGTGCGTTTGGGGCCAGGTAGCACGGGCATAAGTGCCCCATGGCCCCGAAAAGTTTGCTAGCATCCGCGGGTTTCGCGATATTTTTTTCAATCGATTACACGGCGTGCGCGCGCTTCGCGCCGCTGCCCCCCGGGATGGCATCAGAAAAGGAACTCGCCGACTTCCTGACGAGCATCGAAAGACGCGCGTTCAAGCAGACCGTCTACGCCGTGCGCGACGACGATGCCGCCCTCGACATCGTGCAGGACGCGATGATCAAGCTCGCCGAAAAATATGGCGACAGACCGCTTGCCGAGCTGACGCTCCTGTTTCAGCGTATTCTCCAAAACGTAACGCACGACCATTTTCGTCGGCAGAAAGTCCGGAACACCTGGGTGAGCCTTTTTTCGTCGTTCGGCAATGCCGACGACGACGATTTCGATCCGCTCGAGACCATCGAAGGGCAGGAACACACGAGCGGTTCGGAGAGCAGCCAGGAAAAGCTCGAGCGCGATCAGGTGCTCACACTCATCGACGCGGAAATCCAAAAATTACCGGCGCGTCAACGGGAAGCGTTTCTCATGCGTTACTGGGAAGATATGGATGTCGCCGAGACCGCCGCCGCCATGGGTTGCTCCGAAGGCAGTGTGAAGACGCACTGTTCGAGGGCGACGCATACACTGGCGGCCGCGCTCAAGGCCAAAGGAATCACGCTATGAGCTCCGCTCCCGAAACCAACGAATTCGAGTTTGCGCACAAAATCTGTCGCGCGCTCGACGAAAACGCGGCCAGCTTGCCCGCCACGACGGTCAACAAACTCGCGGCCGCACGGCGTGTCGCGCTCGCGCGCAAAAAGCCCGAGGCCGCCGTCGCCCGCGCGTTCGTGCTCGCCCCCGCGGGCGGTCCGGAGTTCGGCCCGCAACGTACGAGCCCTGCCGAGCGACGCGTGCCGCCGCTGCGCCGTTTCATGCGGCTTTTGCCGATCCTCGCACTGGTTGGCGGCGTCGCCGTCATCGCTTATTGGGAAAATCTGCAGCGCGCCGCCGAGCTCGCCGATATCGACGCAGCCATGCTGAACGACGAGCTTCCGCTCAATGCGTACCTCGACCACGGCTTCAACGCCTATCTCTCGCGAGCGCGTTGACGAGCATGCGCAGGAGGAGATCGGCGTGAGCTACAAGCGCGGCCTGGCCGTCGTGTTCGCCTGTGCGATCGCGTCCGCCGTGGTGTTCGGAGCAACCTACCCCCGCTTTTTCGGCGAGACACCCGCTGCCCGGCCGGCGGGCGCGCCAGCTAGCGCGCCGCCCGCGCCGACGCTCGCCATCGAGCTCGCTCCCCTCGTCGACAACAACCCGCTCTCGTGGTCGCACCTCAGCGACGAACAGCACGCCGCTTTGGCGCCGTTCGCCACCGAATGGGACAGGTTCAGCGACGAACGAAAGCGCAAATGGATCAAGATCGCGTCGCGTTTCGCGAAGATGTCGCCCGAAGCGCAAAAAAGACTCCATGAACGGATGGGGCAGTGGGTTGGCATGACGCCCGAGCAGCGCCGTGTCGCGCGCGAAAACTACCAAGTCTCGAAAGCGCTGCCCCCGCAAGCGCGCCAGAAGGCCTGGAAAGCCTATCAGGAACTCTCGCCCGAGCAGAAGGCACGGCTTGCCGCGCTGGAGCGCAAGCGGCGGCCGACCGTCGTGAGCGCCCCGCCATCAGGGCTCAAGAGCGAAATCCACGGCATCAATCGGCTCGCGGATGCTTCGTTGCCGACGAGCGGCGCTGCGGCGGCCAGTGCTGCCGCGGCCGCATCGGGCACAAGCGTGGCACCGCCGGCACCGGCGAGCGGCGTGCCGGGCGCACCCACGCCGCTTTCGCCGTCGGAGGCGCCCTCGATCTTCCGCGGCGCCTGATGTCCGGCCCCGCCCGAGCCGCACACGCATGAATTCACCGTCGTTGCCGCCCAGCATTCGCCGCCGCCTCGCATCGCTCGTCTACGAGACGTTGCTGCTTTTCGGCATCGTGTTTTTCGCCGGCTACCTGTTCGGCACGCTCACGCAGCAACGCAATGGCCTCACACATCGCCATCTGCTCGCCGTCTGGCTGGCCTTCGTCGTCGGCGTCTATTTCGTCTGGTGCTGGACGCACGGCGGTCAGACACTGCCGATGAAAACGTGGCGCCTGCGCCTCGTCGGGCCTTCCGGCGAGACGGTCGGCCCAGTGCGGGCCGTGGCGCGCTATGGGTTGGGCTGGCTCTGGTTCGTGCCCCCGCTTGCGCTGCATCCGGTATTCGGCTTGCCGCTGCCCGCGACGCTCGCTGCGACGGCCGCGTGGTTCCTGCTCTGGGCCGCCGCGGCACGGCTCGATCCTAACCGCCAGTTCCCTCATGACCGCATGGCGGGCACACGTATCGTCGAACTCGCGCCCGACAAGACGAGCACCCCGGCGCCGGGCGCGGCCGAAACGTCGGGCCCGCCGACCCCGTAATAAGAACTTCCCGTGACTGTCATGTTGCAGTCACGCTCGCGTGGCGCAATGGGCGAATGTCCAACTCGACGCGAGAAGCCATGGACCGCACGACGGCCGCGACTTCCCTCCTTCGGCGGCTCGGCGCGACTGTCGATGCCGTTCCCTTTCATCCTGCAGCGCCCGGCGGCGTCTCGGCGGGCACTCACGAGGCAGCGCACGAAACGGACGCGAGCGGTCACGACGACGACGTCGACAAGCCGCACCGTTACCGGACGATCTGGCTATCGGACATCCATCTCGGCTCGAGCGGCTGCCAAGCGAACTACCTGCTGGACTTCCTGCGCCACAACGATTCCGAATATCTCTACCTCGTCGGCGACATCATCGACGGCTGGCAGCTGAAAAAAGGCTGGTACTGGCCGCAGGCGCACAACGATGTCGTCCAGAAGATCTTGCGCAAGGCGCGCAAGGGCACACAGGTCGTTTATATCCCGGGCAATCACGATGAAGGCGCGCGGCAGTTTTGCGATCTCGCCTTCGGCGACATCCAGGTGCGTGGCGAAGCGTTTCATACGACGATTTCCGGTAAACGCCTGTGGATCGTCCACGGCGACCTCTTCGACGGTGTCATTCAGCATGCGAAGTGGCTCGCCTATCTGGGCGACAGCGCCTACACGACGATCCTCGTGCTCAATCGCTGGTTCAACCGCATTCGCAGCCGCTTCGGCTTCCAGTACTGGTCGCTCTCCCAGTATCTGAAGCATCAGGTCAAGAACGCGGTCAATTTCATCTCGTCGTTCGAACACGTCATGGTCGACGAGGCACGGCGACGCGGCTGCGACGGAGTCGTCTGCGGTCACATCCACAAGGCCGAGATCCGCGATGTCGACGGCCTCGTCTACTGCAACGACGGCGACTGGGTCGAAAGCCTTTCCGCGCTCGTCGAAACCTTCGAAGGCGAGCTGCGCGTGGTCTATTGGACCGTCATGCGCTCGCCGCACGCTCATTCGCGCAAGGCCAAGGCAACGGCCTGACGTGTCCGCCTCCCCGCACTGTCCGCCATCCGGACCGGAGACTCTTCGCATGAAAATCATGATCGTGACCGACGCTTGGGAGCCGCAGGTCAACGGCGTCGTTCGCACATTGAAGAACACGACGCGCGAGCTGACCGAACTTGGCCATCGCGTCGAGCTCGTCACGCCGCTCGAATTCCGCACCATTCCATGCCCGACCTATCCTGAGATCCGGCTGTCGCTCTTTCCTCGCCGGCGCCTGCACGCGCGCATCGATGAATTCGCGCCCGACGCGCTGCATATCGCCACCGAGGGGCCGCTCGGCCTCGCCGCGCGCCGCTATGCCATCAAGCACGGGCTGCCGTTCACCACGGCCTATCACACGCGTTTTCCCGAATACGTGGAAGCCCGCTTCGCGTTGCCCGCCGCATTCACCTACCGCTTCCTGCACTGGTTCCACCGGCCCTCGCTCGCCGTAATGGCGCCGACGCCCGTCGTGAAGGCCGACCTCGAGCGCTACGGCTTTACGAATGTCGTCCTCTGGACGCGCGGCGTCGATCTCGATATCTTCCATCCGATGGAATCCAAGGTGCTCAATACCGCCCGGCCGATCTTTCTTTATGTCGGCCGTGTCGCCATCGAAAAAAACGTCGAGGCGTTTTTGAAGCTCGACCTGCCCGGCTCCAAATGGGTGGCCGGTGAAGGGCCTGCGCTCGCGGAACTCAAGTCGCGCTACCCGGAGGTCAATTACCTCGGCGTGCTGACGCAGGCGGAACTGGCGAAGGTCTATGCCGCGGCCGACGTCTTCGTGTTCCCGAGCCGCACCGATACCTTTGGGCTCGTACTGCTCGAATCGCTGGCCTGCGGTACGCCCGTGGCCGCGTATCCGGTGACGGGGCCGATCGACGTGCTCGGCGACGGCGGCGCCGGCGCAATGAACGAGGACCTGCGCGAAGCGTGCCTCGACGCGTTGAAGATCGATCGCGCCGCCGCGCGCGCGTGGGCCGAGCGCTTTTCCTGGCGCGCCGCCTCCGAGCAATTCGCAGCGCACCTGAAACCGCTCTCGCATGCGCCGTGGCGCGAGCAAAGCGCCGCCGCATGAAGCACGACGAACCGCCGATCGGCCGCGAGCCGCCCGACGCGCACGAGCCGCTCGGGCCCGACGATCCGCTTGCGCCTCTGCCGTTCAACCCCTACAAGGGCAATCGGGGGTTCACGCGGGCGTGGCATGCGCTCAAGAACTCGCTGAACGGCTTTCGCGTCGCCATTCGCGAGGAAAGCGCGTTCAGGCAGGAGCTCACGCTCGCGGTGCTGCTCGTGCCGATCGGTATCGCCGTGCCGGTGGATGCCGTCTCCCACGTTTTGCTGATCGGCTCGGTGCTGCTCGTGCTCATCGTCGAGCTGCTCAATTCGAGTGTCGAAGCGGCCATCGATCGCATCTCGCTCGAACGTCACGAGCTGTCGCGGCGTGCCAAGGACCTCGGCAGTGCCGCGGTGAGCGTCGCGCTGCTCGTCTGCGGGCTGACCTGGGTTCTGCTCGTCGGCCCGCTCCTCGCCCACTGGGTGCGGCTGCTGCTCGTAGGCTGACCGCCCGCCTCATCGAATCACTCGTGAACGAGCCGTTCATCGCTGAACTCCCTGTCTCAAAAAAACGAACGACCGTGCTCCATGAAAACCCGGAGGGCGGTCGAGGAAGAGAACGAGCGGTTTATAATCGGCCCACTACATTCGAAACATACAACCAAAGCCGGGCAACACGATGTACGGGTCCCGCGTGGGGCCGCGTATTGCCTGGCGCCACTGGGCCGGACGACATGGAAGCCAAAACTCCCCGCCGCACCCGCGAACGGATCCTCGAGTTATCGCTGAAGCTCTTCAACGAGATCGGCGAGCCGAACGTCACGACGACCACGATCGCGGAAGAGATGGAGATCAGCCCCGGCAATCTCTACTATCACTTCCGCAACAAGGACGACATCATCAACAGCATCTTCGCGCAGTTCGAGCAGGCGATCGAAAAGCGTCTGCGGCTGCCCGACGATCATCGTCCGACCATCGACGAAACCTGGTCGTATCTGCAGTACATGGCCGATTTCATGTGGCAGTACCGTTTCCTCTATCGGGATCTCAACGATCTGCTCGCGCGCAATCGCACGCTCGAGACGCATTTCAAGCAAATCATCAGTCACAAAGTCCGCTTCGCGCGCGAGCTGTGCGAGTTGCTCGTGGCCGACGACGAAATGGTCGCCACGCCCGAGGAAATCCAGGTCATCGCGACGAACATGGGTGTCATCGCCACCTATTGGCTTTCCTATCAGTTCGTCATGCATCCGCGCAAGTACAACGACCAGGAAGCGATTCGCGTCGAGCTCTATCAGGTCAGCGTGCACGTGATTTCGATCATGGCGCCTTATCTGCGCGGCCGCTCGCGCCAGCTGTTCGACGACCTCGTCTCGGGCAAACTGCCGATGCGCGAATTCCATGATTACCTGCCGCCGCGCGATGCGCTGCCCAAAGCCGCCGCCAAGGACGCCGGAGTATGAGTTTGAAGTCGATTTGCGTTTATTGCGGCTCCTCGCTGGGGACACGGCCCGTCTATGTCGAAGCCGCGCAGGCGTTCGGCCGGGCACTCGTCGAGGCGGGTTGTTCGCTCGTCTTCGGCGGCGGACGCGTCGGGCTCATGGGCACGATTGCCGATGCGGTGCTCGAGGCCGGCGGGCGCGCGGTGGGCGTCATTCCGCAGCTGCTGCTCGAAAAGGAAGTCGGGCATACGGGCTTGAGCGAGCTGCATGTCGTCGCCGACATGCATGAGCGCAAGAGGATGATGGCGGACTTGTCGGACGCGTTCGTTGCGCTGCCCGGCGGGGCCGGTACGCTCGAAGAGCTGTTCGAGGTCTTCACGTGGGCCCAGCTCGGCTATCACGCGAAAGGAATCGGCCTGCTCGATATCGACGGATACTATCGGCCGCTCGTCGCCATGCTCGAGCACACGGTGAACGAAGGGTTCATGCAGCGCGAGTATCTCGATATTTTGCAGATCGATGCGCAACCCGATGCGCTCATCTCGAAACTGCAGCGTTATCACCCACCTCGTCGGGACAAGTGGGCTTCGGAGCGAGAAGCCGTGTAAGTAAACGGCCTGCGTCACGATCGCAACGACTTCCCCATCGGCAGGCACCCGTCATCCTGAAGCTCGCCGATCTCGACACGATGACCGTGACGGCACAGATCTCTGAAGCGGACGTCATCCTCGTGCACCCGGATCAGACTGCGTATTTCACGATCCTCGGCGAACCGGACAAGCGCTACTACGGCAAGCTCCGGGCAATCGAGCCGGCGCCGCAGAACTTCCTCGACTACGCGGGTACCGCGCCGGCCGCGCGCCGTGCCCGTGCGGAACAGCGACTCGCTCGCGCGCGATTGAGGCGCAGCGGCAATGAAAGACCGCCCGCGTGGCATCGCATTTGCTTTGCATATGGATCATGACTGGTCCCATGCCGCCGCGGCGCAGCAGCGACCGTGGCTCGCCGCCCGAGGTGCCGGGCGTTAGAGCACTGACTTCGCTGATCGCCGGCGTCGTGGTGATCGGCGCGCTCTACGTCGGGCGCGACGTGCTCATGCCGATCACACTAGCGGTGTTGCTGAGCTTCGTCCTGGCGCCGTTCGCCACCGCATTGCGGCGTGTCGGTTTCGGCCATGCGCCGTCGGTCATCGCCGCGGTGCTCGTTGCACTGTGCGTGCTGGCCGCGACGAGCGTCCTCATCGGTGCCCAAATCGCCCAGTTGGCCGGTGACCTCCCGCAGTACGAGGTCGCGGTGGAGCGCAAGGCGAAATTGCTGCACGAAGAGACGATCGGCCGCGCGGATGCGCTTCTGAAACGGGCGAGCGGCGCGCTCAGACATATTGCGCCCCCTCCTGAACCGCCGGGCAACGACGACCGCTCGGCCAGCCGCTCGGGCCGCCCGCCGATGTCCGTCGAGGTGATCGAACCCCGGCCTTCGTCGCTGAAACTCGTCCAGCGCTTCGTCGCACCGGTGGTGAGTCCGCTCGAGACGGCCGGCATCGTAGCCGTCATCGCGATTTTCATCCTGCTGCAACGCGAAGATTTGCGCGACAGGCTCATTCGCCTTTTCGGCGTGCGCGACCTGCATCGCACCATGACTGCGATGAACGAGGCCGCTCGGCGCTTAAGCCGCTATTTTCTTACTCAAGTGGCGATGAATGCGAGCGTCGGCGCACTGATTTGCATCGGGCTCGCGATTATCGGTGTGCCGGGGGCATTGTTATTCGGCGTCCTGACCGCCTTGCTGCGGTTCGTCCCTTACATCGGCGCATGGCTGGCGGCGCTCCTCGCGGTCATCCTCGCAGCGGCCATCGGGCCCGGCTGGTGGATGACGGCCTGGACTGCGATTCTGTTCGCGGTGATCGAGCTCACCGCGAGCCAGTTCGTCGAGCCGCTGATATACGGCAACAGCACGGGCTTGTCGCCGTTCGGCGTGATCGTCGCCGCCATTTTCTGGAGCTGGATATGGGGACCGGTGGGGCTCGTGCTGTCTACACCGCTTACGCTCTGTCTCGTGACGCTCGGGCGCCACATTGAACGCGTCGCCTTCCTCGACGTGCTGTTCGGCGATCATCCGGTGCTGACACCGGGCGAAAACCTCTATCAGCGTTTGCTGGCCGACGACGTACCCGATGCGCTCGCTCAAGCCGCGACGATGCTCGAAAAATCCTCTCCCGAGGCCTGGTACGACACGGTCATGCTGGAATGCCTGAGGCTCGCCTGCGGCGACGTCGCGCGTGGCGTGATCACGCCCGGCCAACTCACGGCCGTGCGCCTCGCGGCACTGGGCGTCGTCCGGGGGCTCGCATCGGCCGATTCGCCGGGCCTGAGCGTCGCGCCGCGCAAGCCCGGGCGCACGAGGGGCGGCATGCGTCGTGGGCCGTCTCACGACAGCCAGCACGAAGCACCTGATGAGCCGGCCACCGTGCTCTGTGTGAGGGGGCGCGGTGAGTTCGACGGCGTTGCCGCAACGATCCTGGTGCAGCTGCTGCGTCGGCGCGGCATCGAGGCGACTGCCCTTTCGGCCGAACGGTTCTTGCGCAGACGCGTCGACGAGACCCGGATCGGTCACGACACCGTCATCTGTCTCGTGACGCTTGATTGGCTCGAATCGCCTCCCTATCTGCGCAACCTCGTCCGGGGGCTTCGAGCGCGCTCGCCGCACCTCATCATGGGCATTGCGTTTGACGGGGATCCCGACGCCGCGCGGCGCCAAAGCGCGCCGGATCAACCGGCCGCGGCCAGCCCCGTGAAGGAGACGACGATCGGTTCTTTCACTGAACTAACCGACGCTTGTATCGAGGCGTTGCACGCGCGCTCGCAGCCGGACGGCAATAGCGACGCGCAAGCCAAAGGAAATCAGCTGGCTGCCGGAGCGCTATGAACGCGCCAATGCATTCGCAACGGATTGAAAAGGAGGCGCGAAGGCGCGCATTGCGCTTCGTAGCCCGTCATCCTTTTCAGTTCACGGTCCAAGTTCTCAAAGCATTTCGAAAGAATCAAGGCCTTCTTCTCGCAGGCGCGGTTGCGTACTATTCACTGCTTTCGATCGTACCGCTGCTGATTCTGGTGGCCATCGCATTCAGTCATGTGATCGGCCAGGCACTGCTGCTCGATACGCTCGAAAGGCTGCTGAGATGGCTGGTGCCCGGACAGTCGAAAGCGATCGTCGGCGAACTCGCCAATTTTCTCGCGCATCGCTCGGTGGTGGGCTGGTTCCTCGTCGTAACGATGATTTTCTTCAGCTCCCTTGCGTTCACCGTGCTCGAAAACGCACTGTCGATCATCTTCGTGCATCGCGTGGTCATCCGGCGGCGCCACTTCCTGATATCGGCGATCGTCCCGTATTGCTTCAGTCTCTCGCTCGGCATCGGCGTGCTGCTCATCACGTTCGTCACGAGCAGCCTGCAGGCAGTCGCGTCGGATAGCGTGGTACTGCTCGGCCACGCGGTCTCGCTGACGGGAACGACGCGAGTCATCCTTTACCTGTGTGGCGTTGCGGGTGAGATATTCGTTCTGACCGCGATCTATATCATCATTCCGGCGGGACGCACCACGTTTCGCCATGCCGTCATGGGCGCCGTGGCAGCCGCGGCGCTGTGGGAGATCACGCGTCGCGTACTGGTCTGGTATTTTGCGACGTTGTCACAGGTGAGCGTTGTGTACGGATCGATGACGACCGCGATCGTCGTGCTCGTCAGTCTCGAAGCACTGGGCACGCTGCTGCTGTTCGGTGCCCAATTGATCGCCGAATACGAGCGGCTCACCGCCGGTTATGGGTTGAAAGAGCCCGAAGCGCTGGCAACACGTTAGCACGGGCTCGGCACGGCACCCGTCACGCCACGCTGGCCGGCTATCGAAACGACGACCCGGGCTCGAGCAAAAACGCGCGTTCTTCATCGCTCGATTCACGACCGAGCAACGCATTGCGGTGCGGAAAACGTCCGAAGCGCTCGATGATGACCGCGTGCTGGCGAGCGTACCCAAGATAGCCAGCGGCATCTTTGCTCTCGTCTGCCAGCTCGCCGAACAGACGCACCGACGTCTCCTGGCTTTCGCGCGATTCGTCGTGCTCGAAGGGCAAGTAGGCAAACGCGCGGTGGTGCGGCGTCGGCAGCGTGCGATCAGCACGTGTTGCCACCATGCGGCGGGCGGCCTCGACCGCCTGTGCATCGGCCGCAAAAGCTTCGGCACTGCCGCGGTGTATGTTCCGGGAAAACTGATCGAGCACGACGATGAGGGCGAGCGTGCCAAGCGGCGTACGCTGCCACCCAGCGTATTCGCCCCGTCGCGCCGATGCCAACGTTGCGCCGAAACGTTCGCGTAGTTGCGCATCGAACGTGTCGTCGCCCGAGAACCAGCAATCCCATACCTGGCCGAAACGAGGCGATCGCGGCTCGCCGAACCAGAAGTCGAGCACCGCTCGCGCTGTGGGATCGAGCACGTCGTAATCGGTTCCTGCTTCCCTCATCCCGGGTTCCGTCATGACACAAACTCCAATACGAGGCGCCGCGTGCGCGCGCTCTTTTTCTCGAGCTTCGCCACGCGCAGCGCGCCGATCTCCGCCGTGTTGCGCACATGCGTGCCGCCGCACGGCTGCAAGTCCACGTCTTCAATCCTCAAAAGCCGCACGCGGCCCAGCCCCATCGGCGGCTTCACGCTCATCGTGCGCACCAGTTCGGGCCGCGCGGCCATCTCGTCGTCTGTGATCCATTCTGTCGCAACGGCATGCTCGCCGCTCACGAGCGATGCGAGACGCGTCTCGACGAGTTCGCGTTCGATCGGTTCCGTCGTTGCGAAGTCGAGCCGCGCGTAGTCGACCGTAATGCTGCAGCCGTCGACAGGATAAGGCAGCACGGCGCACATCAAATGGCTCGCCGTATGCAGCTTCATATGCCGATAACGCCGCTCCCAATCGATCTCGGCCACGACCGGTTCGCCCGCACCCAACCGCGCGAGCAACGCCTCTTGCCCCGGCGCGGGCACGTGCAACGCGTCGTCTGGCGTGGCGCCCTCGAACTTCGCCTTGCGTGTGTCGGCAATCGCAATGCGCGTGCCGTCGGCGAGTACGAGCGCGCCCGTATCGCCCGCCTGACCGCCGCCCAGCGGATAGAACACGGTTCGATCGAGCAGGATTCCGTCGTCGCCGAGCGCGACGATCTTCGCCTCGCAGCGTGTCAGGTAAGCATCTTCGCGAAACAACGCTTCGGTTGCCATTTTCGGTCCTCGAGAGTTTCGTTCCAGCCGCGACGGCAGGACCCGCCGCTCGAAGACACATTATCGCGACGTCGCGACGGCCGGGAACAGGCCGCATTCGCGCTGCCACCGGCAAGCACTGTATCGGTCGCTCAACCGGGCCGGTTGCGCATCCAATCGGCCGTATCGAAGAACGCGGTCAGCAGTCGCTCGCGCAACGCTTCGGGCAAGCCGGCGTCCTCCATCGCCCAGGCCATGCAGCGCAGCCACTGATCGCGTTCGGAAGAGGCTATCGCGAACGGCAGATGACGCGCACGCAAGCGCGGATGACCGAAGCGTTCGATGTAGTGGTCCGGCCCGCCAAGCCAGCCGCAGAGGAACCAGTAGAGCTTGTCGCGCGAGCCGTCGAGCGATGGAGGATGCAATGCTCGAATGCCCGCAAACTCGGGTTCGAGATCCATCAGGTCGTAGAAGCGGTCGACGAGTTCGCGCACACGCGCCTCCCCGCCCACGAGTTCGAATGCCGTCGGTTGGGCGGGCTGCGAGTCGTCGGTATTGTCGGTCATACGTAAAGCCGGAAAAACAAAGAGAAATTGCGGCGCGAGAGATGCAAGAGTCACCGTTCAAGCGTCGCGCAACGTCTGCCCCGCGGGGCGCGTCAACACGCGCCGCAGACTGAGCCATCCGCCCACACCGGCGCACGCGATGCCAGCAACGATGCCGGCGGGCAACACCCACGGATCGAAGTCCAGATAGAAATCGAAGACGCGAGTGGCCAGCACGGAGCCGAGCACCTGCGCCCCGATCGCCGCCATCGCCCCGGCGAGCGCGCCGACGACGACAAATTCCGCCGCCTGCACCGCGCGCACCTGCGCATGCGAAGCGCCCAGCGCGCGCAACAGGGCCGATTCTCTCATGCGCTCGTCGCGCGTGCCGGCGAGCGCCGCGTAGAGAACGAGCAGACCCGCCGCCAACGTGAAGAGAAACAGAAACTGCACCGCGCCGATCACCTGCTCGAGCATGTGCTGGATCTGTGCGAGGATAGGGCCGATATCGATGGCCGTCAGATTCGGATAGCGGGCGATGAGACCATCGAGTACCGCGCGTCGCTCGGCAGCCAAGTGAAAGCTCGTGATATAGATCGCCGGAAATGCATCGAGTGCGGCGGGCGGCATCAGCACGAAGAAGTTCACCTTGAACGACCCCCAGTCGAGCTTGCGCACGCTCGTGATCGGCGCCTCCACGGATTGGCCTGCGATATCGAAGCGCAGTACGTCGCCGAGTTTCACGCCGATCAGCTTCGCGAGGCCCTCCTCGATCGAAATCTCGGGGCGCTGCGCCGCACCGAACCAGCGGCCCTGCACGATCCGGTTGTCATCGGGCGGCGTAGCGCGGTACGACAGATTGAACTCGCGGTCCACGAGGCGCCGTGCATCGTCGTTCCGATACGCGCCTGGGTCGACCGGCTTGCCGTTGATCGTCGTCAGCCGCGCACGCACCATCGGCTCGAGCGTCGCTCCCGCCATGCCGTGTGCGCTCAGATAGCTCGCGACAGCCTGACGTTGATCGGGCTGGATATCGATGAGGAACTCGTTCGGCGCATCGGGTGGGGTCGATTTGCGCCAGCCCGCCACCAGATCGTTGCGCGTCATCGCAATCAGCAGCAGGCACATAAGACCGAGCGCAAGCGCGGTGATCTGCAACGCGCTGGCCGCACCGCGCCGTTCGAGCGAGGCGAGCGCATAGCGCCAACCGACCCCGGCCGGCAGCCGCGCCCCGGCACGCTCGCTGCGCGCTGTGCGCGAGGCGGCCGACAGCACCGCGCGCGCAACGCCCGCAAAGATCAGCAGCGTCGCGGCAAAGCCGCCGGCGACGATGCCGCCCAGCTTGAGCTCGCCCGCCGCGAGCACGAGCAGCCCGGCGAAGAGCGCGATGCCCGCGGCATAGGCCATCCATGCGGTACGGGCCTGACCGTCCCATTCACGGCGCAGCACGCGCACGGGGGGCACCCGCGTGAGTGGGACGAGCGGCGGCAGCGCGAAGCCGATCAGCAAAACGAGCGCCGCAGCCACGCCTTCGAGCGCCGGTGCGAGCCCCGGTTGCGGCAAATCGACGGCGATGAGTTGTCGAAGCGACGCAAGCAACGCGAAATGCCCTGCGTAACCGAGCGCCGCACCCGCGATGCCGCCGGCCAGGCCGACGATCAGAAATTCGAGGGCCACCAGCGTGCGCAGCGCCGCGGCCCCAAGGCCCAGACAACGCATGACGGCGCAACTGTCGAGATGCCGCCGCGTGTAGCGATGCGCAGCCATGGCGATGGCGACGGCCGCAAGCAATGCCGTCAGCAGCGATACCAGGCGCAGAAAATGCCCAGCCCGATCGAGCGTCAGGCGCACCTGCGGCTGCCCTTCCTGCAGTGATTCGAGCGCCACGCCTCGCATTTTTCCGCCATCCACGCGGGCGTGCGCGAACCGCGTGAACTCGGCAACCGCCGCGTCGTCGCCGGCCACGAGCAGCCGATAAGTCACACGGCTGCCGTAACCCAGCAGGCCCGTCGAAGGCAGCGCATCGGCGCGCATCATGAGGCGCGGCGAAAAGTTGACGAATGCAAAGCCGCGATCGAGCTCGCGCGTGATGACCGCGCCGATCGTGAACGTGCGCAATCCGAGCATCACGCGATCGCCCACGTGCAAATGCAGCGCGCCGAGCAGCTCGGCGTCCACCCAAACGGTACCCGGTGCCGGAATGCCCTGCGCCGTGCGATCGGGCGCCGTCGGCCCCGACGCGATGCGCAGCGCACCGCGCAGCGGATAACCGGGCGAGACGGCCTTGACCGCCGCGAGCCGCGCGTTGGCGATAGCGCCCTCGCCTTGCCCAGCCGCGCCGTTCACCCCCGCGACCATGGTCGGGAAAATGATCGTAGTGGCAGTGCGCAGCCCGAGCGAGTGCGCTCGATCGACGAATGCGGCATCGACGGGATGGTCGGCGCGCACGACGAAATCGGCGGCAATCATGCGCCGGGCATCACGCTCGAGGCCCTGCTGGAGACGATCGGCGAGAAAACCGACGCTCGCAAACGCCGCCACCGCGAGCACGAGCGAGAGCGAGAGCATCGTCAGCTCGCCCGCGCGCCAGTCACGCACGGTCATGCGCAGCGCCTGCCGGATCAGGAGTAAGAACCGAGCGCCACGACTAGCGCGCGGATCGGGACTGGCAGCGCTCGCACCGCTCGCATCGTTCAATCGCGCTTGCCCCCGAACGAACCGAGCCGCGAGCTCATGTGCGATGCCATGCCGCGAAATCCGCCCTGCACGCCGCGCCACAGCCGCGGCAACGCCCAGCCGGCAAAAAGGAGGAAGCCGCCCATCAATACCAGCAGGACAACCGGCGCGAAAAACGCGAGCGCGAGACCCATACAGACCAGCACGTCTTCCGTCGACGAAGCGATCCAGTTCGAAAACGGCTCAGGCGACAAGTTGATGAGCGCGCGCGCTCCGGCCTTGGTGAGGTGGGCGGAACCGGCGAGCGTGCCGCCGGCCAGCGCGGCAACGGTCATGAGGGCCGGATCGGCATGACCCAGCGCGCCGGCGGCGAGCAGTGCGCCGGCCGGAATGCGGATAAACGTATGAACGGCGTCCCAGAGCGAGTCGAATGCCGGAATGCGGTCGGCGAAGAACTCGACGGCAGCGAGAAAAGCCGCGGCGCCGATGACCCACGGCGAAGCCAGTGCCGCGAGCGAATCGGGCAAATGCACGATGTTCAGCCGGTCGAACACACCGACGAGGAGCACCGTCAAATAGAGCCGCAGGCCACTGGCCCAGGACAGGCCCGCGCCGAGCGAAAGCGCATTGAGCATCGCTCCTCCCTTTAGACTTGCCGCCAGCGAACGTCGTGCATTCCGTCCCCACGCTTCGCCCGGCTTTGTCTCATTATAGACATGGCGATGTCGCGTCCGCTCTCGCTAAAATCGACAGGTGCGGCGGCAAGGCTGCGGCAGCGGGGCCAGATAACGCGGCCCACGCGGCGCTCGGCTCGTTCAGGGTATGAGGAGGGTCGAGCCCGTCGTCTTGCGCGCTTCGAGGTCGCGGTGCGCGGTGGCCACGTCCGCCAACGCATAGCGCTGACGTACATTCGTCTTGACCTTGCCCGAAGCCAGTACGTCGAAGAGCTCGGCCGCCATCGTGTCGAGCCATTCACGCTTGCCCATGTAGCTGAACAGTGTCGGGCGCGTGAAAAAGAGCGAACCGCGATTGGACAACTCCGACGCCTCGATCGCCGGCAAGGGCCCCGACGCGCTGCCGAAACTGACGAAATAGCCAAGCGGAGCCAGGCAATCGAGCGAGCCCTTGTAGGTGTCCTTGCCGATAGAGTCATAGACCACAGGCACGCCCGCGCCGCCCGTCAGTTCCTTCACACGCTCGGCAAAGTTCTCGCGCGTATAAACGATTGGATGGTCGCAACCGTGTTCGCGCGCCAACTCGGCTTTCTCGTCCGAACCCACCGTGCCGATCACCGTCGCGCCGAGCGCCTTTGCCCATTGGCAGACGAAGAGTCCGACGCCACCCGCCGCGGCATGGATCAGGATCGTGTCGCCGGCTTGCACGCGATAGGTCCGGCGCAGCAGGTATTGCGCTGTCAGTCCCTGCAGCATGGCGGAAGCCGCATCGTCGAACGAAATGGCGTCGGGCAGTTTGACCAGCGTGGCGATCGGCAAGACGCGCTCTTCGGCATAGGCGCCGGGCGGACGCGCGACGTACGCCACGCGATCGCCCGTCTTGAACTGCGTGACGCCGGGCCCCGTCGCGCTCACCACGCCCGCCGCCTCCATGCCGAGGCCTGCCGGCAGCGGCATCGGATATTGCCCCGTGCGGAAGTAGACATCGATGTAATTGAGCCCTACCGCATGATGCTTGACGCGGACCTCGCCCGGGCCCGGCTCGCCTGCGTCCACGTCGACCCACTGCATCACCTCGGGTCCGCCCGTTCGCTCGATTCGAATTGCCTTGACCATGATGTTCTCCTTTGGGTAAGTGCTGCTCGCTGTGACGCGCGGCGCGCGCAACCACCGCCGCTTGCGCCGCGCTTACGCGCGGTCGCCGAGATGCCGCGTCAGCGCGTCGAGAATCATGCGCGCCGTTGCAATGTTGGTCGCGCAGGGAACGTTGTGCACGTCGCAGGCGCGCACGAGCGCATTGATATCGGGCTCGTGCGGCTGTGGGGTTTGCGGGTCGCGTAGAAAGACAACGACGTCCACGCCCCCTTCCGCGAGCCGCGCGCCGATTTGCAGATCGCCGCCGTAAGGGCCCGAGAGCATGCGCTCGACGGTGAGCCCGTGCGCGTCGGCAATCCGCCCGCCCGTCGTGCCTGTCGCAACGAGGCGGCAACGGCGCAGCACGTCGACATATTCGCCGGCGAGGGCAACGATGTCGTCTTTCTTGTGATCGTGCGCAATCAATGCGACGCATGGACTCATGAAGCGGCTCCTTGCCGTCAAAGTGGATTACTGTTGCGGGAAATGCTCTACATGTAACGGAAAACCGACGACGCGAGACCCATTAGCGGTCAGCGGTTCGCCCAAGCGCTCAGAACGTGCCGGGGTACGCGCCGCCGTCGATGAGCCAGTTCTGGCCCGTGATGTAGCCCGCATGGACACTGCACAGAAAGGCGCAAGCCTTGCCGAACTCGCCCGGCTCGCCGAAGCGGCCCGCGGGAATGGTTTTCATGCGCTCGCGGCGCGCCTCGCCGATGCTGATGCCGCGTGCGTCGGCCTGAGCCTTGAACGTGGTGGCAATGCGGTCGGTATCGAAGAGGCCCGGCAGCAGATTGTTGATCGTCACGTTGTGCACGGCCACCTTGCGCGCCACGCCGGCCACGAAGCCGGTGAGCCCCGAGCGCGCGCCGTTGGACAGGCCGAGCACGTCGATCGGCGCCTTGACGGCGGAGCTCGTGATGTTGACGATGCGGCCGAACCCGCGTGCGATCATGCCGTCGATGCTCGCCTGGATCAACGCGATCGGCGTGAGCATGTTGGCTTCGAGCGCGCGGATCCAGTCGTCGTGCGTGAACTGACGGAAATCGCCGGCCGGTGGCCCGCCCGCGTTGTTGACGAGGATATCGGGCTGCGGACAGGCCGCGAGCGCGGCCGCGCGCCCCTCGGCCGTCGTGATGTCGCAGGCTACGGTGCGCACGCTCGCGCCCGTCTTGGCACGGATCTCGGCAGCGCTCGCCTCGAGCGTCTCGGCCGTGCGGGCGACGATCACCAACTCGACGCCCTCGGCGGCGAGCGCCTCGGCGCACCCGCGCCCCAACCCTTTGCTTGCCGCGCATACGAGTGCGGTCTTGCCTGCGAGCCCCAGATCCATGGCGATGTCCCAGTGTTTCGTTGAGTCGATGCGACGAATTGACGGGATTGTAGAAGAATCCCCGCAGCGACGCGCGAAGCGGATCTTTCGGTACACTGGCGGGCAAGGTCATCGAGCCGCCGCACGCCCTCAGCACGCACCCACGCCCGCCATGAAACAAGATCCGCGTTTTCCCAACCTGTCCATCCTCGATCATCCGCTGATTCAGCACAAGCTCACGCACATGCGCGACAAAGACACGTCGACGCGCACGTTTCGCGAGTTGCTGCGCGAAATCACGCTGCTGATGGGCTATGAAATCACGCGCAATCTGCCGATCACGACCAAACGCGTCGCCACGCCGCTCGTCGAAGTCGATGCGCCCGTGATTGCCGGTAGGAAGCTCGCCATCGTTCCCGTGCTGCGCGCGGGCATCGGGATGTCCGACGGACTGCTCGAGCTGATTCCCTCCGCGCGAGTCGGGCACATCGGCGTTTATCGCGACGACGCGCATCGCCCCGTGGAGTATCTCGTCCGCCTGCCCGATCTCGAAGACCGCATCTTCATCCTCTGCGATCCGATGGTCGCCACCGGCTATTCGGCCGTGCATGCCATCGACGTGCTCAAGCGCCGCAACGTGGCCGGCGAGAACATCCTCTTTCTCGCGCTCGTCGCCGCGCCCGAAGGCGTCGAGGTGTTCCAGCGCGCGCATCCGGATGTCAAACTCTTCGTCGCCTCGCTCGATTCCCACCTGAACGAGCACGCCTATATCGTGCCGGGCCTCGGCGACGCCGGCGACCGCCTGTTCGGCACGAAGAACTGAAAAGCGGCCGGCGCGTTCGCGGCCTTGCCAGCGACCGCCGGCGCCGACGCGGCATGGTAAAATCGACGTCTGCTCTGAGGACGGTCTGCCCTATCCGCCGCGGCCCCGGGATCGCGGACAACGCGCGGCACCATCGAGCGAAGCGCAATCGCGGCACGCCGCCCGACACCTGAACCATCGGCAGGACTCGCACGGTTCACACGATTCGCAATCGACAAAACGCATCATGCGTGTGCCCGGTCGGCACGCGCCACGGAGAAACGTATGGCTGGTCATTCCAAATGGGCCAACATCAAGCATAAGAAGGCGGCCGCGGATGCCAAACGCGGCAAGGTCTGGACGCGTCTCATCAAGGAAATTCAAGTGGCGGCCCGCATGGGCGGGGGCGATATCGACTCGAACCCGCGTCTGCGCCTCGCCGTCGACAAGGCGACCGACGCCAACATGCCGAAGGACAACATCAACCGCGCGATCCAGCGCGGCGTGGGCGGTGTCGATGGCGCGAGCTACGAGGAAATTCGCTACGAGGGCTATGGTATCGGCGGCGCCGCGATCATCGTCGATACGATGACCGACAATCGCACGCGTACCGTCGCCGAAGTGCGGCACGCGTTCTCGAAGTTCGGCGGCAACATGGGCACGGACGGTTCGGTGGCGTTTCTCTTCGATCATGTCGGCCAGTTTCTGTTCGCGCCCGGCACGCCCGAGGACAAGCTGATGGAAGCCGCGCTCGAGGCCGGCGCGAACGACGTCGTCACGAACGACGACGGCAGCATCGAAGTGCTGTGCGCGCCGAATGACTTCTCGAAGGTCAAGACGGCGCTCGAAGCGGCCGGTTTCAAGGCCGAACTCGCGGAAGTCACGATGAAGCCTCAGACGGAAGTCGAATTCACCGGCGAAGACGCAGTGAAGATGCAAAAACTGCTCGACGCGCTCGAGAACCTCGACGACGTGCAAGAGGTGTACACGAACGCGTCGATTGCCGAGGAATAACGCGCGCGCTCGGAGCATGCGGCGCAACGTTGCGCCCATGCGTTCGAGCCAGCGCACATCGAATGCCGATATTGCGGCCGGCGCCCTGCGCCGGCCGTCCCTTTTAGGTTCTCGGGGATTGATATGAAACTACTCGTCGTCGGTTCGGGCGGCCGCGAACATGCGCTGGCCTGGAAGCTTGCGCAATCGCCGCGCGTCCAGCTCGTCTATGTCGCGCCCGGCAATGGCGGCACGGCCCAGGACGAACGTCTGCGCAATGTGCCGATCACCGATCTCGATGCCCTCGCCGACTTCGCGCAGAAAGAGCAGATTGCGCTGACCGTCGTCGGTCCCGAGGCGCCGCTTGCCGCGGGCATCGTCAACCTCTTTCGCCGCCGTGGCCTCAAGGTCTTCGGGCCGACCAAGGAAGCTGCTCAGCTCGAGAGCTCGAAGGACTTCGCCAAAGCGTTCATGAAGCGCAACGGCATTCCGACGGCCGAATACGAAACGTTCTCCGACGCGGCAGCGGCCCACGCCTATCTCGACAAGCAAGGCGCGCCGATCGTCATCAAGGCCGACGGCCTCGCCGCGGGCAAGGGCGTCGTCGTCGCCGCCACGCTCGACGAGGCGCATGCGGCCGTCGACATGATGCTCGCCGACAACAAACTCGGCGATGCCGGCGCGCGCGTCGTCATCGAGGAGTTCTTGCAAGGCGAGGAAGCGAGCTTCATCGTCATGGTCGACGGCAAGCATGTCCTGCCGCTCGCGTCGAGCCAGGACCACAAACGTCTGGCCGATGGCGATGCCGGCCCCAATACCGGCGGCATGGGCGCCTATTCGCCTGCGCCGATCGTCACGCCGCAGCTGCACGCCCGAGTGATGCGCGAGATCATTCTGCCGACCGTGCGCGGGATGGAAAAGGAAGGCATCCGCTATACGGGCTTCCTTTATGCGGGCCTCATGATCGATGCCGAGGGCAATCCGAAGACGCTCGAATTCAACTGCCGCATGGGCGACCCCGAAACGCAACCGATCATGGCGCGTTTGAAGGGCGATTTTTCGAAAGTGATCGAACAGGCCGTAGCCGGCACGCTCGACACGGTCGAGCTGACGTGGGACCGGCGTACGGCGCTCGGTGTCGTGCTCGCCGCGCACGGTTATCCGGATGCCCCGCGCAAGGGCGATACGATCGGCGATATTCCCGCGGAAACCGAAAACGCGGTAACGTTCCATGCCGGGACGACGCTCGCCGACGGCAAGCTCGTCACCTCGGGCGGGCGCGTACTGTGCGTCGTCGGCCTGGCGGATTCCGTGCGCGGCGCGCAATCGGCCGCCTACGATGTGGTCAATCGTATTTCGTTCGACGGCATGCAGTATCGCCGCGATATCGGCTACCGCGCCCTGAACCGGAAATCGTGAGCATGGACGCAGCGAACTTCGATCCGGCGCCCGTGCGCCGCTACCTGCAGGGCTTGCAAACGAGCCTGGCGGACGCCATTGGCGCGCTCGACGGCGCGTCGTTTGCGGCCGACGCCTGGCAGCGCCCGGCTGGCGGATCGCTGCGCGGCGAAGGCGTCACGAAAATCCTCGAAGAGGGCGAACTGATCGAGCGCGGGGGCATCGGCTTTTCCGATGTGGCCGGCGATGCCCTGCCCCCCTCGGCGAGCGCGGCGCGGCCGCAACTCGCCGGCCGCGGCTTCGAAGCGATGGGCGTATCGCTCGTCATGCACCCACGCAATCCGCACTGCCCCACCGCGCACATGAACGTGCGCCTGCTCGTGGCGACCAAGGCCGGCGAGGCGCCGGTGTTCTGGTTCGGCGGCGGCATGGACCTCACGCCCTATTACGGCTACGAGGAAGATGCGAAGCACTTTCACCGCGTTTGCCGCGACGCGCTCGCGCCGTTCGGCGACGATCTCTATCCCCGCTTCAAGCACTGGTGCGACGAGTACTTCTTCCTCAAGCATCGAAACGAAACGCGCGGCGTGGGCGGGATATTCTTCGACGACTTCGACGCGCTCGGCTTCGAGCGCTCGTTCGCGATGATGCGCAGCGTGGGCGACGCCTTCGTGAACGCTTATTTGCCGATCCTGCGCAAGCGCCGGGCGACGCCCTATGGCGAGCGCGAGCGTACATTCCAGAACTACCGACGCGGCCGTTACGTCGAATTCAACCTCGTCTTCGACCGCGGCACCCATTTCGGCCTGCAAAGCGGCGGGCGGGCCGAATCGATTCTGCTGTCGATGCCTCCCGTCGCGAACTGGCGTTATGGCTGGCAGCCGGAGCCCGGCACGCACGAGGCGAAGCTTTATACCGATTTCCTGCGGCCGCGCGCATGGCTCGACGAACCCAACGAAGGGACCGCACCCTGAATTCGCCCGTCGCCCACCTCTCAGTCGACGCCTCAACCGATGGCGCGCGCGAACTGCCACGCCGTGTGGGACTGCTCGGGGGCACATTCGATCCCATCCATCACGGCCATCTGGCACTGGCCCGGCGCTTTGCCGAGTTGCTGAAGCTGACCGAGCTCGTCCTGCTGCCGGCGGGGCAGCCCTGGCAGAAGGCCGACGTCAGTGCCGCTGCCCACCGCCTCGCCATGACGCGCGCCGCTGCGGCAACGCTCGTGCTGCCCGGTACCGCCGTGAGCGTGGCCACCGATGAAATCGAGCAGGCCGGTCCCACTTACACGGTCGAAACGCTCGAGCGCTGGCGCCTGCGCGAGGGCGCCGATGTCTCGATCTCGCTTCTGATGGGCGCCGATCAATTATTGCGGCTCGATACCTGGCGCGACTGGCGGCGCTTGTTCGACTTCGCACACATCGCGGCGGCTACACGGCCTGGATTCGAGCTGACGAGCGCGTCGCCCGCGCTGGCCGGCGAGTTGGCCGCGCGCAAGGCAGATGCGGCGGTGCTGCGCGCGCGGCCTGCCGGTCACCTGTTGATCGACGCGACACTCGCGCTGGACGTATCGGCAACCGATATTCGCGCGCAAATGCGCGAGCGGCTCTCCGGTCGGGGCAACGACGATGCCGTCCAACCCGGCGCGCCCGACTCGGTTCCGGAGCCCGTCTGGCGCTACATTCTCCAACATCACCTGTACCATCGGTAACCATGGATATTCGCAAACTGCAACGCGCGATCGTCGACGGCCTCGAAGACGTCAAGGCGCAAGACATACGTGTCTTCAACACAACCCATCTGACCGAGCTCTTCGATCGCGTCATCGTGGCGAGCGGCACCTCGAACCGGCAGACGAAGGCGCTGGCCTCCAGCGTTCGCGACAAGGTGAAGGAAGCCGGCGGTGAAATCGTCAGCACGGAGGGCGAGGACATCGGCGAATGGGTGCTCGTCGATTGCGGCGACGCCGTGGTCCATATCCTTCAACCTGCGCTGCGGCAGTACTACAACCTCGAAGAGATCTGGGGCGACAAACCTGTGCGCGTGAAGCTCTCGAGCCCGAACCCGTTCGGCGGCGCGCGTGCGAGCGAACCGCTCGAGGACGAGGAGGATGAAGACGACGACGGCCCGGCCGACAGCCGGCCGGCGCCCGTTCGCAAGACGGCGGCAAAGCGGCGCGGCAAGACGTCGTAATCCCCTTCGCGGCGCTTCGGAATGAAACTGCAGATACTCGCCGTCGGACACAAGATGCCGGGGTGGATAGCCAGCGGCTTCGACGAATATGCGAAGCGGATGCCGCCCGAGTTGCGTATCGAGTTGCGCGAGATCAAGCCCGAACCGCGCACGGGCGGCCGGACGGCGCAAAGCGTCATGGCGGCCGAGCGTCAGCGGATCGAGGCGGCCCTGCCGAAAGGCGCGCGCATCGTCGCCCTCGACGAACGCGGGCAGGACTGGACCACGATGCAGTTGGCCGCAGCCCTCCCGGGTTGGCAGCAGGAAGGCCGCGACGTGTCGTTCGTGATCGGGGGCGCCGACGGTCTCGCGCCGGAGCTGAAGGCGCGAGCCGAACTCATGCTGCGCGTGTCCAGTTTGACGTTGCCGCACGGCATGGTGCGCGTGCTATTGGCCGAACAGCTTTACCGCGCGTGGAGCATCACGCAGAATCATCCCTATCACCGCGTCTGACGCGCCGTCTCGGGAGCGGGCCGGCGCATCACGAGAACGACAAATGCCTCCATCGACGTCCGGCTCTTCGCTGTACCCCTCCATCTACCTCGCTTCGCAAAGTCCGCGCCGACAGGAACTGCTCGGTCAGCTCGGCGTGCGCTTCGAGCTCTTGCTGCCCCGGCCCGACGAAGACGCCGAAGCGCTCGAAGCCGAATGCGAAGGCGAGTCGGCCGAACAATACGTGCGCCGCGTGACCGTCGCGAAAGCCGAAGCGGCCCACGCGCGCCGCGTCGCTGGCGCCCATCGCGCCGCGCCCATCCTCGTGGCCGACACCACCGTGGCAATCGACGGCACGATACTCGGCAAGCCGGCCGACGTCGAGCATGCGGTGACGATGCTCACGCGGCTCGCCGGACGCGATCACGAGGTGCTGACTGCGATTGCGGTCGTCGACGGTACGGGTGAGTTGCTGTCCCCCGCGCTTTCGCGCTCGGTCGTGCGTTTCGCCTCGGCCACCCTCGATGCGCTACGCCGATACGCGCGTACAGGCGAGCCGCTCGGCAAGGCCGGCGCGTACGGCATTCAAGGCCGCGCAGCCGAGTTCATCGAGCATATCGACGGATCCTATTCGGGTATCATGGGTCTGCCCCTTTTTGAGACAGCTGCGTTGCTGCGCGCGGCTCGTGTCGACTTCTAAGGCGTCCGAAGGCTTCCGATGAACGAAGAGATTCTGATCAATGTCACTCCGCAGGAAACGCGCGTCGCGCTGGTCCAGCAAGGCGCCGTGCAGGAACTTCACGTCGAGCGCACGGCATCGCGCGGGCGCGTGGGGAACGTTTATCTCGGTAAGGTCGTGCGGGTGTTGCCGGGGATGCAGTCCGCGTTCATCGATATCGGTCTCGAACGCGCGGCGTTCCTGCATGTCGCCGATATCTGGCAGCCGCGCGCCGCGGGCGAACATGCGGGGCCGGTGCAGCCGATAGAAAAGACGGTGTTCGAGGGGCAGACGCTGATGGTTCAGGTGATCAAGGACCCGATCGGCACGAAGGGGGCACGGCTGTCGACGCAAGTCAGCATCGCGGGCCGCACGCTCGTCTATCTGCCGCAGGAGCCGCACATCGGCATTTCGCAAAAGATCGAAGACGAAGCGGAGCGCGAGGCCATCCGCGCGCGCTTGACCGCGGTCCTGCCCGCCGACGAAAAAGGCGGCTATATCGTGCGCACGATCGCCGAAGATGCCACGAGCGAAGAGCTGGCGGGCGACGTAGCCTATCTGCGCAAGACCTGGGCCACGATCGTGGCCCAGGCCCAACGCCTGCCGCCCACGAGTCTGCTCTATCAGGACCTCAATCTCGCGCAGCGCGTATTACGCGATTTCGTCAACGACGAGACGACGCGGATTCAAGTCGATTCGCGCGAGACTTATCAAATGCTCGTGGAATTCGCGACCGAATTCACGCCGGCCGTCAGTGCGAAGCTCAACCACTATATCGGCGAGCGGCCCTTGTTCGATCTTTATAACGTCGAAACGGAAATTCAACGGGCGCTGTCGCGGCGCGTCGATCTGAAGTCCGGCGGCTATCTGATGATCGATCAGACCGAAGCGATGACGACCATCGACGTCAATACCGGCGGCTATGTCGGCGCGCGCAATTTTGACGATACGATCTTCAAGACCAATCTCGAAGCCGCGCACACGATCGCGCGGCAACTGCGGCTGCGCAATCTCGGCGGCATCATCATCATCGACTTCATCGACATGGAAAACGCCGAACACCGCGATGCCGTGCTCGGCGAGTTGAAGAAGGCGCTGTCGCGCGACCGCACGCGTTCGACCGTCAACGGCTTTTCACAGCTCGGGCTCGTCGAGATGACGCGCAAGCGCACGCGCGAATCGCTGGCGCACGTGTTGTGCGAACCGTGCCCCGTTTGTCAGGGCAAAGGACAAGTCAAGACAGCACGCACCGTCTGCTACGACGTGCTGCGTGAAATTTTGCGCGAGTCCCGCCAGTTCAATCCGCGCGAGTTCCGCGTCATCGCCTCACAGCAAGTCATCGATCTTTTTCTCGATGAGGAATCGCAACATCTCGCGATGCTGATCGATTTCATCGGCAAACCTGTGTCGCTGCAGGTCGAGTCGAACTTGAGCCAGGAACAGTACGACATCGTGCTGATGTAGCGCCGGCGGAATTGCCCGCTTGCGGCTCAACGGCGCCCGTGCCCCCCGCCGTGGTGATGATGGTGGCCCCCGCCGCCGAACACCCCAACGATGCCGACCGACGGTCCAGCGTAATAGCCGGGTGCGTAGTAGCCCGGCGCGTAATACTCCGGTGCGTAGCCATACCCCGGATCGTAGCCGTAGTAGGCCGGGCCCGGATCGACCACGCAACCGGCCAGCCCGGCGGCGAGCAAGACGGCAACGATTGATCTGACCATGATATGTCCCCTTCGTACAGCTTAGAGCGCGTCGTCGCGCATAGCGTTCGAGAGGACTTGTGTCATCCCGTTACAGACGTAACGCGGCCAGTCCCTCAGCCCCCCGTTCGCAAATCACCTAGAATTGACTGACGCAGGTGAGTCATCGGGAGGTCCTCATGGCCCAATCGATCGAAAGCATCGTGACCGGCCTCGTCTTGCTGATTGCCGCCGTCGTCATCGTCGCGTCGCACTATCAACGCGAGCACCGGCGTGAACGATGGCTCGGCCGCACGAGCGGTCATCGCCTTTGGGACAGGGTCTGGCGTCGGCACTGAGACCCGCGCGGCAACGCAACATTTGCGGCCGGCGCGGCAACCGCGCTGTCGCCCGACCGCTCCTTGCAGGGAGACGGTGCCATGTCTGATGAAACCCTCGCGTGGCGGATGACCGAATACGAAGGCTTCGAAATCCATGTCGCCACGCCAGTGAAGGAACCGGAAGCTGCGTCGGCTGCCGGCCGGTCATCCGTGGCCTCGTCACCGTATACGTACATCGGTTATGTCTGCCATCCGGGCGCCGATCCGAAATTACCCGGTCACGTCGTTCCGTTTCATGCCGATGGCGAGGAAGCCTTCGAGAGCGAAGCCGCCGCGTGGGAAGAGGCGGTGCACATCGGGCGCAGCATCGTCGACGGCACCCATCCCGACCTCACCGTCTTACCGCTCGTGACCGGTGGTGTCTGAGCGTAGGCGGGAGGGTACGAGCGTTTCGAGCAAGCGGTAATACCCGCTCAGGCGGCCTGCTGCTGGTACTGGATGCGATGCAGATGGGCGTACAGGCCATCGCGTCGCAGCAGATCCGCATGGCTGCCCTCTTCCGCGATGCGGCCCGCTTCCATGACGAGAATGCGATCGGCCCGCTCGATCGTTGAAAGCCGATGCGCGATCACGAGCGTCGTACGGCCTTCCATCAGCGTCTCCAGTGCAGCCTGCACATGGCGCTCGGACTCGGAATCGAGCGCCGAGGTCGCTTCGTCGAGAATCAGGATCGGCGCATCTTTGTAGATCGCCCGCGCAATCGCGAGACGCTGCCGCTGTCCGCCCGAAAGCCGCATGCCATTGCCGCCGATGACCGTATCGATGCCGTTCGGCATGGCTGCGACGGCATCCGCCAGGTTGGCCGCCCGCAGCGCCGCGTCGACGCGCTCGCGATCGGGCGTCTGGCCGTACGCGACGTTGGCCGCGATGGTGTCGTTGAACAGCACGACGTCCTGGCTCACCATCGCCATCTGAGCGCGCAAGGCATGAATGTCGTATTCGGCAATCGGCACACCGTCGACGAGAATCGTTCCGTCCGTGGGATCGAAAAAGCGCGGCAGCAGGTTGACGAGCGTCGTCTTGCCGCTGCCCGACGGCCCGGCGAGCGCCACCATCTCGCCCGGCGCCACTTTGATCGAGACGTTTTTAAGAATCGGCTGATCGGTGGTGCCGTAGGAGAACGACACGTCGCGGAACTCGATCTCGCCGCGCGAGCTCGGCAGCTCGCGGGTACCGCCGTGGGGCTCGGCCGGCTCGTCGATGAGGCCGAAGATCAGCTCGGCTGCGGTCATCCCACGCTGTAGCGGCTGATTGACGTCGATCAGATGCTTGAGCGGCGAAATGACGAGCAGCATGGAAGTGACGAATGCGACGAAGCCGCCCACCGTCGTCTGGTCGTTCGCCGATTGCACGACCGCAATCGTAATGACGATGGCGAGTGCGATCGACGCCAGGAACTGCGTGAGCGGCTGCGCGAGACCGCCCGAGACGGTCATCCGCATGGCATAGCCCCTGAGGCGCCTGCTCATTTCGGTGAAACGATCGATTTCGTACGGCTCGCCGTTGTGGACCTTGACGACTTTGTAGCCGCCCACCGTCTCTTCGACGATATAGGACAGCTCGTTGGTGAGCGTTTGCTGCTCGCGTCCGAGACGGCGCAAACGCCGGTTGATCTTGCTGACGATCCAGCCGATGCCGGGCAGGATCACCGCCACGATGAGCGTGAGCCGCCAGTTCAGATAAAAGAGGTAGCCGAGCAGGAAGACGACCGTCAGCGTATCGCGCACTAGCGTCACCATCACGCCGGTCAGCACGCTCAGGATCTGATTGACCTCGAATACGATCGCGTTGATGACGGTGCTCGCCGTCTCCCGCTGAAAGAACGATGCGCTCGTATGGATCATCCGCTCGAACATCGTGAGCCGCAGTTGCAGCAAGATGCGGTTCGACACATACGAGAGCAGATACCCGGACGCATATTGCGATACCCCGCGCACGAGCGCGAGCCCGATGACGGCCACGGGCACGAGCCATTTCGCGCTCACACTCGCCTTCGCGCCGAAACCGTGGTCGAGCAGCGGCTTGAGCAGCGCGGGGATGCCCGCGTCGGTCGCGGAACTCACGCCCATCGTGACGACCGCCAGCAGCACGACCCACACGTTCGGTTTGATGTACGGCCAAAGCCGTTTGAGCACGGATGCGGGCGACGTTCCACTCTCGCCTATCGCCTTGCGCAGGGTATTTTCGGTTTCCAACTGATTCCTTCGCCCGTTCCTTCGTTGCCGTGCCCGTATGCGCGCGAGAGCGCGTGCCGCCTTCAAAACCGGTGCATTATAGCTGCCCGGCCACCGGCGCGCGGCCGCGGGCCACCGACGCCCCGAAGCACGCGGGACGTCCGAGGCACACTCCGGCCTGTATACTCCGCTCACTTTCCACGACGCGACCCATGCCCGCCGTGTCCGCCACGAACCCGCCCCCTGCCCGTCCGACGCTCGGCGTCGCCATCATCGCGCTCAACAGTGAGGCGCATCTCGCGCAATGCCTCGATGCGGTGGCATTCGCCGACGACATCGTCGTCGTCGACGGCGGCAGTCGCGACGCCACGGTCGCCATCGCGCGAGCACGCGGCGCGCGCGTGCTCGTCGAGACCGACTGGCCCGGCTTCGGGCCGCAGAAAAACCGCGCTGTCGCAGCGCTCGACACCGACTGGGTGCTATCGATCGATACCGACGAGATCGTGTCGCCCGAGTTGGCCCGCTCGATCGACGAAGCGCTTCGCGCGCCACGCGCGAGCGTGTACGCGGTGGACCGGCTCTCGAGCTTTTGCGGCGACTGGATCCGCCACAGCGGCTGGTATCCGGACTGGATACCGCGCTTGTTCAGACGCGACGCCGCGCGCTTTTCCGACGATCTCGTTCACGAGCGCCTCGTCTTCGATGGGCCGGCCGAACGCCTCGAAGGCAAGCTGCTGCATTACTCGTACGAGGACTTCGAGACGGTGCTGCGCAAGCTCGATGCCTACTCGAGCGCGGGAGCGCGTCAGCGTTTCGCCGCAGGCGAGCGCGGAGGGCTGGGCGTGGCGCTCGCGCGCGGACTATGGGCTTTCGTGCGCACGTATGTGCTGCGCCGCGGCTTCAGCGACGGGCGCGCGGGCTTCATGATCGCGGTATTCAACGCGCAGACGGTCTATTACCGGTTCGTCAAACTCGCGTGGCTGGCGCGGCAAAACGGGCGGCGCTGAGCATGCAGGTCCAACGCACAGTTCAGCCGCGTTCGACCGGGAGGCGAACGAGCGGCTGTGTGTCGCCGGCGGCTGACGCCGTTGGAAGACCGAGCATGACCTTCGCCGCATCGATCACCCGCTTCGCGTCGAGTTCGGTCAGACACCGGCTCTCGCTCGCGAGGTGCCGCTCGCACCCTTCCGCCTTGCAGGGCACACAGTCTCCCTCGCCTTGCAGCAGGAACACGTTGCCGCGGCGGCCCGACCCGCGCAGCGGCCAGGGTTCGTTGCCGGCAGGCCAGTCGCGCGGCCATGGGCCCCAGCGACAAGGATTCGACGGCCCGAACAGCGCCACCGTCGGTGTACCGCACGCGGCGGCGATATGCGTGACACCGGTGTCCGGCCCAACGAAAAGTACGGCGCGCCGGATCATTTCGGCGGTCTCGCCAAGGCTCAATTGACCGACGAAGTTCATGACCGGCTCGCGTGCCGACTCGGCAATGCGTCGCGCGTACTCGAGCTCGGCGGACGCC
>Ga0207647_10000233_pt1 | contig 45441 bp, 41 predicted proteins | sample KBSCornC2_FD_184295 | JGI IMG/M metagenome (GOLD analysis project Ga0207647, IMG submission 184295) | Corn rhizosphere microbial communities from Kellogg Biological Station, Michigan, USA - C2 (SPAdes) (version 2) | ecosystem: Host-associated > Plants > Roots > Rhizosphere ... | reverse complement strand
GCGATGGTTTTTGCGGCAAGCACCCATCGCGCGCAAGCGCGCTCCTACATTTACCTATGTTACTGCGGGGCCGAGTCGTCTTCGGCCATCAGCTGGTTGATCTGGGCCTTGTGCGATTCGTAGAACGCGACGTTCTTCTGGTTTACCTTGGACTGGTCCACGTACTGCGCCATCTGCGGGTTGTTCTTCGCTTCCGAAGCAATGGCCGCATTGGTCAGCGCGAGGTTCGCGAGCATGAAGTCGCGCGGGGTAAACCCGTTCTTCTGGATCAGCGGCCCGATCCGCGGATCCGAATCCGTCACCGTCTTGGCCAGGTCATCCAGTGAGTGGATCTTCGAGAAATCGGTCTGCGCATCCTTGGGCTTGATGCCCTGCGCCTTCGCTTCCTTCGAAACGGCGACGAGGCGCTTGAACACATCGTCGTTGAGGTTGTAGTTCTGGATAGCGGCGCGATCCGATGCCGGGATCTGCGATGCCGGGTTGGCGGCGGGCGCGGCAGGTGCCGCAGCCTGCTGGGCGAAAGCGGCGGGAACGATCGAGGCGGTAGCCAGCAGCGCGGCGAGGATGTAACGAGACTTCACGGGCATCTCCTTGGGTGCGGTCCGTGGCTGGACGGTGCGCCAGCATAAAGGGCCAAATGTTAGCTATGTGTCTGCGTGGTCACGTTTTCTTCAGGAACCCTGGGCACGTTCCAGCCCATCATGTTGTAGAAGTGGTAACGCCACACCCCCACGTATTCATGCAACGCAAAGTCCGCGAAGAAAAGGTTTTCCGTGCCCGGGAGCCAATCGTAGCGGGCGCGCACGTAGTCGCCACGCACGGCCTCTGCGCGGATACCGAAATGCGCGAAGTACAACGATGCGCGCTTCAGGTGGATGGCCGAGGACACCAGCACGATCTTGTCGGCGTGGTAGGCATCCAGCAGCGGCTTGCTGTTCTGGGCGTTCTGGAACGTATTCATGCTGCGCGATTCCAGGATCATGTCCTCGCGTGGAACGCCCAGCCGATCCAGCGTGATGGCATAGGTATCGGCCTCGGCATGCCCGTTGTGCATGGCATCGCCGCCGCTGACTTCTACCTTGCAATCGGCACCGGTGGCTTTGCAGCTCCGGTAAAGCTCGGCGCTGCGCAGGATACGGCCATCGGCGTACAGGCTCGGCTCAACGCTACCGGAACCGGCGCGCACCGTGCCCGCGCCCAACAGGATGATAGCGTTGCGCTGGCCCCAGCCCGTGACATCCGGCGAGAAACCCGATTGCAGGTTGCCGAGCAACGCATCGGTTAGCGGGCCGCACCCGGCAATAAACAACCAGGCGAATGCCAGCAGGGCGAAGCCGCCCCCGGTACGCCGACGACGGCGCCAGCCACACAGGCAGGCGATGAGCAGCAGTATGAGAAAGAGGCTCAGGATCATGGGGCCGGAGCGTATCAGACCCCGATGAAAACGACGCTATCGCGCGGCCAGCGCCCGCTCAAGGCAGGTGACCAGCGCATCGCCGGCAAACGGCTTGCCCAGGTAGCAGAATGCACCCGCCGCCATCACGCTATCGCGCACCGTTTCATCCAGGAACCCGGAAACGAAAACGATGGGGTACGTGCGGCCACGCGCCAGCAGGCGCCGTTGCAGGTCGGTCCCGTCCATTCCCGGCATGTGTACGTCGGTAACGAGGCAATCGACCCCCTCGTCACTGCCGGGGCGGAGGTAGTCTTCGGCGGAGGCGAACCCCCGTGCTTCGTGTCCCAGCGACCTGACCAGGCTCACGGTGGCCTGGCGCACCGCGTCGTCATCGTCAACGATCGCCACAATCCTGTTCGCGGCCAAACCTGGAATCCTCTTCACGCGCATACAGCGGCGTGGCACTACAGTGCGCCCCCGCTCTTTCGTTGGGAATCATACGGAGGTGTGCGGTGCGGACTTCCGTTCAGGCCTGGTCGCCTAGCGCCTCGGCCTGGCGTACCAGGTCGGCCAGCGAACGTACGCCCATCTTGCGCATGACATTGCCGCGATGGATCTTCACCGTGATCTCAGAGAGGCCGAGAAGCGCACCTACCTGCTTGTTCATCAGGCCGGCAGTCACATGGCGCATGACTTCACGCTCCCGCGGCGTGAGCGAGGCATAGGCCGAGCGTACGGTAGAAAGGGCATCGGCATCCCGGCGGCTGGCCGCGTCACGTTCGATGGCGGCGGCCACGGCATCGAGCATGTCCTGGTCGCGGAATGGCTTGGCCAGGAAATCCAGCGCACCGGCCTTCATGGCGCGTACCGACATGGGGATATCGCCATGGCCGGTCATGAAGACGATCGGCAGGCTGTTATCCATGCTGGAGAGCTGGGCCTGGAAATCCAGGCCGCTGACCCCTGGCAGGCGCACGTCCAATACCAGGCAACCGGGCGCACCCGGGTTCTCCCGGGCCAGGAAATCAGAGGTGCTGCCAAAGGTGGCTACGGACAGGCCCACGGAGCGGAACAGCGAGCCCAGCGCCTCACGCACGGCCTGGTCGTCATCGACGACGCAGACGATCGGTGCCTGGGCAACGGCGGGCATCGGACGATTCATGCGCGGGCCTCCTCGGCCACCGTGACCGGCAGCGTGAAATGGAAGGTCGCTCCCCCCTCAGGGCGATTGGTCGCCCACAGGCGCCCGCCATGAGATTCCACGGTGGAACGGCAGATGGCAAGCCCCATGCCCATGCCACCGCCACGACTGGTCACGAACGCGTCGAACAGGTTGGCCGCGATATCGTCAGGAATGCCCGTTCCCGTGTCCTCCACCTCGATCAGGAGGGTGCCGTTCTGCGCCTGCCGCGCCCGCAAGGTGAGCTCACGACGCCCCGGCACGCTACCCATGGCGCGGATGGCGTTGCCCATCAGGTTCACGACCACCTGCTGCAATTGCACCCGATCGCCCCGTGGCAACGGCGCCTCGCGGTCGATGTCGATGGTCAGCCCCACGCGGTGGCGGGCCATCTCGCCATCGAGCAACAAGGCGCATTCCTCCGCGAGCGCACGCAGATCGAAACGCACATGCTGACGGGGCTCCTTGCTTGCCACGCTACGCACGCGGTTCACCACATCGCTGGCGCGCCGCGCGTCGCGCACCAGGCGTTCGATCCCGTCACACGCCTCGCCCAGGTCCGGCTGGTCGCGACGCAACCAGCGCAGCGCGGCTTCACCGTGGGTGACGATCGCGGCCAGCGGCTGGTTCACTTCATGCGCAATGGTGGCGCTCATTTCGCCAAGGGCCGTCACGCGCGCCGCTTGCGCCAGTTCGGCCTGCATGGCCATCAGCGCGTGTTCGGCGCGCTTACGGTCGGTGATATCCACGACACTGACCAGTACGCGGTCGTATCGCGAAGGGCCCAGCGGCATGCTCAGTGCGAATAGCACGTTGAGCCGCTCACCCTTGAAGTTCACCAGGTTGGTCTCACCCTCGGCGGTGCCTGTGCCTTCGAACACCGTGAGCAGCACCTGCGCGAAGGTGCGATCGCTGCCCGGCAGGAAGCGATCCAGGGGCCCGAGCAGCTCCTCGCGACGCTGCGCACCCAACAGGCGCACGGTCGCCGCGTTGACATCGGTCACCATGGTCAGCGAGCAGGCATCGCGCACGAACGACGGGTGCTTTTCCATGTAGGCGGCAAGGTCCACCACGCCCTGCGCGCGCAATACGGCGATGCGCTCCATGACCAGGGTGTAGTCCTCTTCCCAGAACGAAAAGCGCGCGCTTTCGAAGATCGCACGGTAGCGACGCTCGCTTTCAGCCAGCGCGGCATCGGCTGCGCGGCGGGCGGTGATATCCGTACCGGCTTCCAGGATCTGCTGGGCACGGCCCGCGGCATCACGCAGCAGCGCGCAGCGTGCCTCCACCAGCACGATGCGGCCATCGCGGTGCTGCTGGATCAGTTCGCCTTCCCAGCGCCCCTCGGAAAATAGCTGGGCATCCATGTCAGCGCGGTTACCGGCAAAGGCCGTGGCCAGCAGTTCACTGGCACGGCGCCCGATCGCCTCGCGTGCGGGCCAGCCGTACAGGGCCTCTGCGCCGCCGTTCCATTCCACGATCACGTCATCGGTATCGCGCACGTAGATCGAATCGTGGGTGAGGCTGATGAGGCTGGCCTGGCGGATGATCGTGGACATGCGCTCGCGGGCGCGCATGGACAGCACCCCGGTGACCACGATCGCCGACAGGCTGACCACGCAGCGCAGGAGGGCCGCATCCGGCTCGGGCCAGCCGTGCCCACGCACGTACGACGCCATGGTCAGCAGGCTGCAGCCCGCGACAGCACCCAGGATGGCCGCCCGGCTGCCGGCCGCGGCCACCAGCAGCACCACGACGAGGTAGACCACGGCGACCGCCCCCTGCAGGGGCGTGAAGGTATCCACGATGAATACCGCCACGGCAAGCAATGTGCCCGCGATCGACAACCAGCTGGGCGCGCCGCGGCGTGGCCCGATCAGGGTCCCGGCTGGCGCGTGGCTAAAGGGGGTCGTTCGGGGCATCGGTGGCTCGCGCTTGGGCATGCTTGTACAGATTCGGCCAGAATCGTGTCTAAACCCGTCATGGCAGTCTTGCACGCCGGTGATGGTTTTTGACCGTTACGGCACGACGGTTACAAGAAAGGTGTCAATGCTCCAAATCATCCTTAGGTATGGGCCGCCAGAGCCCAACGTAGAATTCAGCCCACACCCCCATCGCGCATAGGCTGCAAGCATGGGCACCGTGCCCATGTCCCCACCCCTGATGTGGAGCTGATCATGCGCTACGAATCGAACGCCTATGCCACGCCCGGCGCCACCGCCGAGGCCATGCATGCCCTGAACACGTTCGCGGAAACCGCGCCCCAGGATGAGCCGACCGTGGCACGCCTGCTGGAGCAGGCCCTGACGGCGGTGGAAACCGATCTCGCCACGACCCGCGCCTGCGTCGCCCGGGTGGCCGCCCTGCTGGAGCAAGCGGAAGCGCCGCCCGCGCCGGCACCGGTCGTGGCGCGCCGCCGTGTCGGAGCGGGCCTGGCCCCCTGGCAGGCGCGACGGGTAGCGGCCCATGTCGACGAGAACCTGGGCTTCCCCATCACGATCGATCACCTCTCCACGCTGGCGGGCCTTTCCAGCAGCTACTTCTGCCGTGCCTTCAAGGACACCTTCGGCGAGCCGCCGCATGCCTTCATCATGCGCAAGCGAGTGGAGCGCGCCCAGCAACTCATGTTGCAGACCCGTGAGCCGCTCAGCCAGATCGCACTGGCGTGTGGCCTCTCCGACCAGGCCCACCTGTGCAACCTGTTTCGCCGCCTGGTAGGGCAGAGCCCCAGCCACTGGCGCCGTTCGCAATGGCAGGAAGTTTGAGTTAGCGCTAACCAAAAATCGCTGTGCGCGCCGTGCCTTCCGGCACACGCTAGGGGACGCGCCGGTGCCTACCCTTTCCGGTGAAAGGACCGAGACAGGGAATACAGGCAGTTTGCTATCGAGGTCTTGTGTGGCTGCCACCCCAGGCGGCCGCCGTGTCGAGGTTATCCGTATGTCGTACGCCCCGATCATCGCATTCCGTTCTGCCACCCCGGCCCCCCCGAGCAAGGCGCATGCCTGGCAGGTACTGCGCGAAGCATCCCGTATCGAACCGGACGAATCCGCGCGCATCGCGTGGTATCGCGACGAGCCGATTGCAGCACTCGACCGGCACACCGCTGAAACACTCGTCGCGATGGGTCGTTACACCGATGTCCTCGATTTCCTGCGCCGCGTTCGTGAGGACCTGGGCCTGGAACCGTCGCGAGGCTTCGGCGTGTTCTGACCGGGTGCGATATCCTGCGGCGATCCCTGCAAGGCGCCGCCCGTGTCCATCGAAGAAGCCCTGCTCCCCGACAGCGATGAGAAGCTCAGCGCCGAACGAGCCTATGAGCTCTATTGGGCGGAGCTCCTCGGTGAGGAACCCCACTTCCATTGCGTGGGTACGGGTTGCCAGGCGCAGCTCACCTGCGCCTGTCTCAGGAAGCCCGAGCAGACCCTGCTCATCCGCCCGTATTTCCGCTCGTTCCGACTCGAAGACCACGCGCCTACGTGCGAGGTCATGCACGGCCACGGCACCCCGAAGAAAGATAAAGGCCCTGACATCTTCGAGGCCGAGCGCCCCGCGAACCATTTCCATGCGGTGGGAAGCGCTGCTCCTGTAGAAGCGCGCTTGCGCGCGAAAAGCCAACAGGGTGGCGCCACGGCGGACCCATCGCGCGCAAGCGCGCTCCTACACAAGCCCGCGCTGCCCAAGCCCAGCCACTTCTACCGCCTGTCGTCGCTGGTGCAGAAGTTCCTGGAGCACCGCCGCGACAAGGACCTGGCCGAGGCCCCCATCACGATCGGTGGTGAAACCACGACGTACGAAGCGCTATTCCGTAACGTGTTCCGGCAGAAGGCCGCCGACCACCTGCAAACGCGTGCAGTGTGGTGGGGCACGGCCTCCTTGCGCGCCACGAAGGACGGCGGCTACTACCTGCGCTTTACCCGGCCGTTTCGCCACGGCGATGAATTGCTCAAGCCGACCATGACGCTTGCTAGCAAGGACATCGAGGCGTACCCCGTACGCAAGCTGCTACGCGCGCGGCTAGACAAACTCATCGCAGAACACGATGGATACTGCGTGGTGTTCGTCTGGGCGAAGCCGTGGATGCCGAAAGATGCCGACAAGCCATTCGTGCGCTTTTACGTGGATAATCTCGACCACATCGATGTCCGCAGCCCCGAGATCCTCGAGGAACTCAAGAGCACGTCGCGCATCACCATCGCTGAGCACTGACAGCACCCATGCCCCGTAAACGACGCCTACGCCTGCCCTTCATCCGCCACCCACGCGATGCATCGCATGAATTCGACGATGCCAGCTACGACGGTGGCGTTTCCGGTGGCGCGTATACCCGGCACATCGTGCTGTTCGTCGTCGTCGTGATCGTCCTCGCGGCTATCCTGCGCTGGGTGCTCTGAGAATCCGTGCCTCGTTGGCGCGAAGCGCCACACCGCCCTCCCCTGTGTGCGTGGAAAGCACCAGGTCCCCCTGGAGCGGCACGGGCGACGTGGCTTCCGCTGCGGAGAAGTTCACCGCAACGATGAATCGCTGCCCTTCGTCAAACCGGGCGTAGACAAGGACCGCATCGTTGCAGCCCAGCACGGTGATCCCGCCGCGGCTCAGCGCCGGCTGCTCCCTGCGCAACGCGAGCAGGCCACGGTAAAGCGACAGCAGCGATGCCGGATCGCGCTCCTGTGAATCAACATTGATGGTGTCGACCTGGTCACCGATGGGGAGCCACGGCGTGCCACGGGTAAACCCGGCGCCCTCGCGCGGATACCAGCGCATGGGCGTTCGCTGGGGATCCCGCCCCAACCCCTTGCCAGGCTCGTTGCGTTCGAAGGGATCGCGTACCTCGGCAGCCGGAACAGGCACGTCGCGCATGCCGATCTCGTCGCCGTAGTACAGGGTGGGTGTGCCGCGCAATGTGAGCAACAGCACCGCGGCCACGCGCGCCTGCGCGTCGCCAACGCGCGATGCGATGCGTGGCTTGTCGTGGTTGCCCAGCACCCAGTTCGGCCAGCCGCCCTTCGGCAGCGCGGCCTCGTAACGTTCTACCAGGCCACCGATGAAGCGGGCCTCCCACGGCGCACCGATCAACAGGAAGTTGAACGGAAGGTTGGCGCCGTCGAGATGCTCGCCGTAGTAAGCCACGATCCGGTCCAGCGGTAGATAGAGTTCCCCGATCAGGACGCGATCGGGAAACTCATCGACGACGGCGCGCATGGCGGCGACCACGCCCTGCACCTCGGGCAGGTCGGCCGTATGCTCGGGCAGGAAGCGGTTGGCGCTGGCGTCGATGCCCTCGCGGTACTCGGGGTTCGGCGGGTTATCGCGAAACGCCGCATCCTTCATCACGTGGTAGAGCACATCCACGCGGAACCCATCCACCCCGCGGCGCAGCCAGAAGCGCATGGCGTCGTACATGGCCTCGCGCACCACGGGGTTGCGCCAGTTCAGGTCGGGCTGCTTGTCCAGGAACAGGTGCAGGTAGTACTGCCCCGTACCCTCGTCGAAGGCCCATGCACTGCCGCCGAAGTTCGCCAGCCAGTTGTTCGGCGGGCCGCCATCCGGCGCCGGATCGCGCCAGATGTACCAGTCGCGAAACGCACTGGTGCGCGAGCGCCGGCTTTCGCGAAACCAGGGATGTTCGTCGGAACTGTGGTTGGGCACGAAATCCAGGATCACCTTCAGGCCCATGGCATGGGCATCCGCGATCAACGCATCCATCGCCTCGATATCGCCGAACAGCGGATCGATCCCGCGGTAATCGCTGACGTCGTAGCCGAAATCGGCCATGGGGGACGGGTAGATCGGCGATATCCACAACGCATCGACACCCAGGCCCACCAGATAGGGCAGCTTGCAGCGGATGCCTTGAAGATCGCCGATACCGTCGCCGTTGGCATCGGCAAACGAGCGCGGATACACCTGGTACACCACGCCATCGCGCCACCACACACGCTCGCTCACGCCGCCTCCTCGCTGTTCCCTGCCATGCCACCCCCGGAGCCTCGCCGTTGCCATGTGTAGGAAATGCCTTCACACACCGGCGCGTAGGCTCGCCTTTCCCCTGCGCCGGCTGCCGTCATGATCAACGACCTCTGGTACAAGAACGCTGTCATCTATTGCCTTTCCGTTGCCACGTTCCAGGATTCCAACGGCGATGGCACCGGCGATTTCCAGGGGCTTGGCCGCCGGCTGGATTACCTGCAGGGGCTCGGCGTGACCGCCGTATGGCTCATGCCGTTCCAATCGTCGCCAGGGCGCGATGGCGGCTACGACATCTCCGATTACTACAACGTCGATCCCCGTTTCGGCACGCTGGGCGATTTTGTCGAGTTCACGCACGCTGCCCGACAGCGCGGCATGCGTGTGCTGATCGACCTTGTCGTGAACCATACCTCGGACCAACACCCCTGGTTCCGTGAAGCCTGTCGCGATCCGTCATCAAAGTATCGCGACTGGTATGTGTGGTCGAAGACGCGGCCTGCGAATGCCGACGAAGGCATGGTGTTCCCCGGCGTGCAGAAGAGCACATGGAGTTACGAGAAGCGCGCGAAGGCCTGGTACTTCCATCGCTTCTACGACTTCCAGCCTGATCTGGACACCTCGAACCCTTACGTACAGGCCGAGATCCTGAAAATCATGGGCTTCTGGACCCAGCTGGGCGTCTCTGGCTTTCGCATGGATGCCGTTCCCTTTGTCATCGCGACCAAGGGCGCAGGCGTTCGCAAGCCCCGGGAGCAGTTCGACATGCTGCGCTCGTTTCGCGAACTGCTGCAGTGGCGGCAAGGCGATGCGATTATCCTGGCCGAGGCCAACGTGTTACCGAAGGATGACCTGGAATACTTCGGTGAGGACGGCGATCGCCTGCAGATGATGTTCAACTTCCAGGTGAACCAGGCGCTGTTCTATGGCCTGGCATCAGCCGATGTACGACCACTCGCCAAGGCTCTGGAAAAGACCAAGCCGCGCCCGGCCACCGGGCAATGGGCCCTGTTCCTGCGTAATCACGATGAACTCGACCTCGGGCGGCTGACCGCGCGGCAACGCGAGCGGGTATTCACCGAATTCGGCCCCGACAAGGATATGCAGCTCTACGATCGCGGGATCCGCCGCCGCCTTGCACCCATGTTGCGCAACGATCGCCGCCGGCTGGAGCTGGCCTATAGCCTCATGCTCACCTTGCCGGGTACACCGGTGCTGCGCTATGGCGACGAGATCGGCATGGGCGATGACCTCAGCCTCGCCGAACGCGAGTGCGCACGCACCGCCATGCAGTGGTCCACGGAGCCCCTTGGCGGCTTTACCGATGCAACGCGTGCGGCGGTGCCCGTCATCACGGAGGGGCCGTTTGGAAGCCCTCACGTCAACGTGGCCGACCAGCGCAGGGATCCCGGCTCACTGCTCAACTGGATGGAGCGCGTCATCCGCATGCGCAAGGAAATCCTGGAGGTGCCGTGGGGTGACTTCGAGGTGTTACCACTGGATGACAACGCGGTGCTGATGGTCCGCTACACGTGGCGTGGCAATGCCGTGGTGTTCCTGCACAACCTTGCCGATGCACCGGTGGAAGTGGACTTCGCGCTTGACCAGCCGCTCACCAACGTATTGTCGGACGATCACAGCCAGCCCGATCCGCGCGGCCATCACCGGATCATGCTCGAGCCCTATGGTTACCGTTGGTTTCGCGAGGGCGGCCTTGGCTACATCCTGCGCAGGAAAGAGGTCGATCAGGCCTGAAATTTGAGTAATTTGATGACCGATGCCCATTATCCGGCACAATGTGCAATCGGTTGCACATTTCACGTTGCGTATACCCCTTTCGGGGGTAGGCGCAGATCCTTGCGTGCGCAATGCTTCGATCCTCATCCGATATGGAGAGGGTCGGCCATGTACCGCGCCGAGACAGCCTGTCCCGTCAGAATCCCGCAAACGCCCACGCTGGTCATCGACCTCGCGCAGCGTTCGGCCGCGCTCGAGCGGCCCTCCGAGGGCATCCAGGTTCAGGCCCTGCGCGATCGCCTGGCCCTGACCGAGATTGTGCTGGGCCCGGACGATGGCGCGGATAACGATCTGTTGCTGGTCTACCGGACGGTGGGTGCGGCCGATCCGGGCGCGGGAGCAATCCTGTTCCGCCGGGCGCTGACCCACACCGATATCGTGCACCCGCCGGCGGTCCGCAGCCTGGCCCAGGTCCTGTTCGATACCCTGCGTACCGACGCACCCAACGCCTCTCTCATGGCCCATGTGGCCATGGCACTGCGGGCGATCGTGCCGGCCGCCTCGCGTGAGGACACCGGCGCGGTACGTGGCGGCCTGGCCAACTGGCAGGAGCGCCGGGCGCTGGCCTTCATGGAGCAGCGCCTTGACCAGAGTTTCCCGGTCGCCGACGTGGCGGATGCCTGCGGCCTCTCGGTCAACCATTTTTCCCGCGCTTTCCGGCGCAGCCTGGGCAAGCCGCCGCACCGCTGGCTGCTGGACCGGCGGATAGACCGGGCCAGGGAGCTGCTGCAAACCACGGAACTGTCGCTGGCAGATATCGCCCTGGCCTGCGGCTTCGCCGAACAGAGCCACTTCACCCGGGTTTTCACCCGCCTGGTGGGCATGCCGCCCGGCGCCTGGCGCCGCGCGGCAGAGTAAAAATTCCAAACGCAGCCGGTTATTTGCAAAGACACCCGGTTTCAGTCAATTCCCTCTGGCCGCAGGCTGCGTATGATGGCCGCCATATTATCGCGGCAGGACCCACCCCATGAGCGCGGAAACCGCAAGCCAATGAGCGGCGACACCACCACACCCGCCGCGACCCTGCACCTGGGCAGGGACCTTATGCTGGCCGGGTCGCGCCTGCGCGATGCCGTGGGCCGGCGTGCCCAGCGCGAGTTCGGCATTACCGCCCTTCAGGGCGACATGCTGCTGCTCCTGGCCGCGCATGGCAGCATGATCTCGACCGAGCTGGCGGCCACATGCGGGGTGAATGCCAGCACGGTGACCCACGCGGTCGACGCAGGCATCGAGCGCGGGTTGATGAAACGCACCCGCAACGAGGCCGACCGCCGGCTGGTGGATATCGGGCTGACCCCGGGTGGCAAGCGCATGGCCGAACGGGTGCGCGCACTCATCGCCGATGTGGCCCGCACGGCACTGGAGGGCGTGGGTGCCCCGCACCTGCTGGTGCTTGCGGAGAGCCTGGCCCAGGTCAGCAAGAACCTCGACCGCGATTAGACGGCGCGGCGGCCCAGGATCAGGTGCAGGCCGAACAGGGTGAAAATGGCCCCGGCCCCGCCATCGATCCAGCGGCTGGCCCGCACGTAACCGCGGCGCATGGCCGGCAGCGCAAAGATGGCTGCCACCACGCCGAACCACAGTGCCGTTTCCAGCGTGACCATGGCCCACAGGCCCCAGCGGGCCCCGGCCGTCACGCCCTCGCCGATGAAAGCCGAGAAGATCGAGGCGAAATAGATCGCCGCCTTGGGGTTGGCCAGATTGGTCAGCAGCCCGCGCAGCAACGCACGGCCTGGGCTTGAGTCGCGGATGTCGACCGTCGGCACCGCCGCGTCCGGCTTCGCCTTCCACGAAGCACGCAACATCTGCAGGCCCATCCAGCACAGGTAGGCGCCACCGGCGATGGCGATGCCCCGCTCCAGCCAGGCCAACCGGTGCAGGAGCAACTGCAGCCCCAGCAAGGCCAGGGCCGCCCACACCGCCACGCCCAGCGCGATGCCCACCACGCCCGCCGCGGCTTCGCGCCGGGAGCGGCTCGCCGCCAGCTGGCTGACGAAGAAGAAATCCGGGCCCGGGGTCACCAGGGCCACGAGCTGGACCACGGCCAGCGTAAGAAAGATATGTTCCATACCCCCTAGCTTATGTAGGAGCGCGCCTGCGCGCGATCCCCGGCGCCCGAATTTCACGATTTTTTCGCAGCGCGCCTTGCCCCCACGTCCCCCGTCCCGTAACCTCCCGTTTTTTAAGCGGTCACGGGGCTACCCCCGGCCTTTGAAGGGGTACGTCACGATGCTGGGTCTGCTGGGCCACGTTCTGTTTGGCCTGTTCGGTTTGGCGGTGCTCGTGGGCATCGCGTTCTGCTTCTCCAACAACAAGCGCTCGGTGGACTGGAAACTGGTCGCCACCGGTATCGCGCTGCAGATCGCGTTCGCCGCCGTCGTCCTGAAGGTGCCGCTGGGCCGCGATGTGTTCGATGCCATCGCCACCGGCTTCGTGCGCCTGCTCGATTACGTGGAAGTGGGCTCGCGCTTCATCTTCGGCAGCCTGCTCGATACGAACAAGTTTGGCGTCATCTTCGCCGTGAAGGTGCTGCCCACCATCATCTTCTTTGCCGCCCTTACCGGCGTGCTGTACCACCTGGGTGTGATGCAGCAGATCGTGAAGGGCATGGCCTGGGTGATCACCAAGGTCATGCGCGTGTCCGGTGCGGAAACCACCAGCGTCTGCGCCAGCGTGTTTATCGGCCAGACCGAGGCACCGCTCACCATCAAGCCGTACATCGAGCGGATGACCCAAGCCGAGCTCATGACCGTCATGATCGGCGGCATGGCGCACATCGCCGGTTCCGTGATGGCCGCTTACGTGGCCATGCTCGGCGGCGACGACCCGGCTTCGCGCATGTTCTACGCCAAGCACCTGCTTACCGCCTCGGTCATGGCCGCCCCGGCCACGATGGTGCTGGCCAAGATCCTGGTTCCCGAAACGCAGGAGCCGCTCACCCGCGGCACGGTGAAGATCGAGGTCGAGAAGACCACCGCCAACGTGATCGATGCGGCCGCGACCGGTGCCGGCGACGGCCTCAAGCTCGCGCTGAACGTCGGCGCCATGCTGCTGGCCTTCATCGCGCTCATCGCGCTCATCAATGGCCCGGTGCAGTGGGTGGGTACGATTGGCGGCGATCACAGCATCAACGCCTGGCTCTCGGCCAACGCCGGCCACCCGGTGACCTTCAGCCTCGAAACCATCTTCGGCTGGGTCCTGTCCCCGATCGCCTGGCTGATCGGCGTACCCTGGCATGATGCCAACCTCGTCGGCAGCTTCATCGGCGAAAAGGTCGTCATCAACGAGTTCGTCGCTTACGCCGACCTGGCCAAGCATCTGCCCGACCTGCTGCCGGAAAGCCGCCTTATCGCGACGTACGCACTGTGCGGCTTTGCCAACTTCTCGTCGATCGCTATCCAGATCGGCGGCATCGGCGGCCTGGCCCCGAACCGCCGCGCCGACCTGGCCCGCCTGGGCCTGCGCGCGGTGCTCGGTGGCTCCATTGCTACGTTCATGACGGCCACCATCGCCGGCGTGCTCGAGCGCTTCTGATCCATGGCCGGCATCCGCCTGCTGGTCGTTGGCGGATACAGCGAGGAAGAGCGCTGGCGCGTGCCGCGCCTTCCTCGTGCCGGCGAACCCGTTCACGCCGAGAACTTCGAACGCCGGCCGGGAGGCAAGGCGTTCCACCAGGCAGTCGCCGCCGCGCACACGGGAACCGGCACCGGCCTGATCGCGGCTATTGGCGACGACGTGATCGATCCGGCCGGCCTGCCGCCACTGGTCGATGCACGTTGGCAGGTGGTCTCCGGCACGCGCACGGGGCGCACGGGGTTGTTCGAGGACCCCCGCGGGCAAACGCTTGCCGTGCTTTCCTCCGGCGCCAACGACCACCTCGATGCGGCGTTCGTCGCCGCCCAGGGCGATATGTTCGATAACGCCTCGGTGCTACTTGCCTCGGCGGAAGCCAATATCGATACCGTCGCCGCCGCGCTGGAATTCGCGGGTGCCCGGCGTCTCCTGCGCGTCCTGGATCCCGGCCCACTTCCGCCACGGCTGTCAGTGCGCGAGTTCGCCAGCACCGATGTCCTGCTACTCGGCCTGCATGAGTTCGCCCAGGCCTGCGGCCGGTTCCTGAATATCGAGATCACCGCCCAGGCCGTGACCGGTATGGATGACACGACGATCAACGCCCTCGCCCGCCGCCTCTGCGCGGGCACGGTGGTCGTCTCGCTCGACAAGAGTTGCCTGGTCTCGCACGGCGCTGATCGCCATGACGATCACGCGGACGTCTACCGTGTCCCTTCCTGCGGCCACGGCGATGCCTTCAAGGGCACGCTGGCTGCGCGCCTGACGATGCCCGGCAGTTTCCGCGACGCCCTGACCGCCGCGTGCGAACGCTCCGTGTAGAAGCGCGCTTGCGCGCGATTCGGTTTACGGCGCGCCCCTATCGCGCGCAAGCGCGCTCCTACAGGGACATCGCGTTGGCAGGTCAGGGCTTGACCTTGATCTCGTAAAGGTTCGACCAGCGCTTGCCGGTAACGAACAGGCGATCGTGTTTTTCATCGTAAGCGATGCCGTTGAGCACGGCGTCCGGATCGTTGCCTACGTGTTGTTGTGCGACCAGCGGCGCCAGCTCGATCCAGTCGATGACATGGCCGGTCTTCGGATCGATCCGCGCGATGCGGCTGGTTTGCCACACGTTGGCGTAGATCACGCCCTTCACCCATTCCAGTTCATTGACCTGCTGCACGGGCTCGCCGTGGTCGGTGACGGTGATGGTGCTCGTGGGCTGGAACGTATCCGGATCGAGCACGCGGATCACCGGCGTGCCATCGCTCATGTACAGGTGCTTGGCATCGCGCGTGAGCGCCCAGCCTTCACCGGGGTAATGCAGCGTGCCTTTCAGTTCGAAGGTGCTGCGGTCGTAGAGGAAGCCCACGCCCTGCTGCCAGGTGAGTTGCAACAGGTAGGGACCGGCAAAGATGATGCCTTCGCCGAAATAGCCGGTGGGTACGTCGCGCTGCTGCACGATCTCGCCCGTCTCCAGGCGCACCTTGCGCACGCCGGCGCCTTCGTATTCGCCGGTGGCTTCGTAGAGGTAGCCGTCGTCGTAGAACAGGCCTTCGGTGAAGGCTTTCGGATCGTGCGGGTAGCGATGGACGACCGTGTAGCCGCGCACCGGCGTGGTGTCTTTCGCGCAGGCCGAAAGCGGGGTGGCCGCTACGACGGTGGCGAGCATCGCAAGATGTAGCGGTTTCAGGATCGTTCGCATTCGACAACCGTGGTGTAGGAGCGCGCTTGCGCGCGATGGAGGGTGAGGCAAACGTCCATCGCGTGCAAGCACGCCCTACAGGTTACGGCGCTAGCGGTTTAGCCGTTCTTCTTCAACCACGCATCCACGGCCGGCAGGCGCTGGTCGCGAACCATCACGCGGTAGCGAATGGTCGCCACCGTGGTCTCGGCGTCGCGGCGCGAACCTTCGGCAATGTACTTGGTGGAGAACGCCTGCACCTTGTCGATCATCTTCAGGTCCAGGGCGCTGGTAGCAATCGCCGGGTAGTAGCGGGCGGTCGAGGTCGAGTCGACGAACTTGTCGACCTGGTCCTTGTGCGCCACGGCGAAGTCAAAGGCCAGTTCCGGATGCAGGCGCGAGACGCCGCGGATCAGGGCGGCGCTGTTGGTCGCACCCGGCTCATCGGTGAGCGAAAGATCCAGCGCGCGCTTGGCCAGCGCTTCGTCGCGAGCGGCCGAGAGCATGCCGTACAGGCGGTCCTTCACCAGCGGGGTCTTCTCCGCCTTGGCCTGCTCATGCAGCTTGTCCCAGGTGGCGCTATCGGCGTTGGTGGCGACCACACCCAGGATCACTTTGCGCAGCTCGGCCGGCATGGTGTTCTTGGCGTAGCGATCGCGTGCCTCAGCCACGACCTTGGCATCGCCCAGGAAACCGAGCGTGCCGATCAGGTGCGAGCGCAGGATGGCGACAGGGGCTTCCTCGCCCTGCTTTGCTTCCCAGCCGATCTGGTCGAGCTTGGGCGAAAGGCGGCTCACCGCGTACTTGCGGAATGCGGCCTGGCGCTTCGCATCGCCTTCGTAATAGGCATCGAGGCTGGACAGGTCGGTCGCGATCTCATCCCACAGCTGCGGCGTGGCATCCAGCGGGGCGGCCTTGATCAGGTCGAGCACATCGGAGGTCGGCTGCAGCCCCACCATGCCCTGGGCCCAGGTATCGCCCATCACGCCGAGCTGGTCGATGGGATCCAGCTTTGCAAACGCGGCCTGCAGCTGCTTGGTCTGCGCCGGTGCATACAGCGTGCGGTAGTAACCGGTCTGGCCAGCGTTGACGATGACCGGGCCGCAGCCGGCGACGGTGAGCGTGCCCTTGCCATCCAGCAGCGTGGAAGCGGCGGCGCCGCCCACGGTCTTCGCGATAACCGGCACGTGCCAGGCCAGCGGCTTCTTGTCCGGGCGGTCGCGGGTGAACTCACCCTGCGACAGGGTCAGCGTGGTCGAACCGTTGGCGCACGACACCGATTCCACCTTCACCAGCGGGATGCCCGGCTGGAGGGTGAAGTCATGGGCGATCTGCGTGACCGGCTTGCCTGCAGCCGCTTCGATTTCCTTCCAAAGGTCGTCGGACACCGTGTTGCCGTAGGCGTGGGCCTTGATATAGGCCTGCACGCCCTTGCGCCACGCATCCGGCCCCACATAGGCCTCGAGCATGCGGATCACGGATTCGCCCTTGGCATAGGTGATCGCATCGAAGGCCTGGCTGGCCTGCTCCACGGTTTCCACGTGCTGCACCACCGGGTGGGTCGTAGCGATCGCATCGCGGCCCATCGCGCCTTCACGCGTATCCACGGCATCGAGGTTGGTGTGCCATTCCGGGTGCAGGCGCTCGGTGGTGCGCGAAGCCAGCCACGAGGCGAAGCCTTCGTTCAGCCACAGGTCGTCCCACCAGCGCATGGTCACCAGGTCGCCGAACCACTGGTGCGCCATTTCATGCGCCGCGGTGTTGAACACTTCCTGCTTGTCGCCCTGCGTGGAGATGCTCGGATCGAGCAGCAGCGCGTATTCGAAGGTGTAGATGGCACCCCAGTTTTCCATCGCGGAGAAGAACTGGCTCTGGCCCGGGCTGGCGATGTTATCCAGCTTGGGCAGCGGGTACGGCACACCGAAGTAGTCGTTGTATTCCTTCAGCACGGCGCTGCCGGAGTCCAGCGTGAACTGCGCCTGCGAGGTAAGGCCCTTCTGCGTGATGACGCCGATCTCGACGCCTTCGCTCTTGGTGGTGATACGATCGAACTCACCGGCACCAAAGAACACCAGGTAGGTGGACATCTTCGGCGACTGGTTGAAGGTCCACTTCACCAGGCCGTTGCCCACGTCCTTCTTCGATGCGGCCGGCATGTTGCTCACCGCCATGTCTTCCGAAGGCACCGTGGCATCCAGCGTGAACGTGGCCTTGTAGTTCGGCTCATCCCACGACGGGATGAAACGGCGGGCATCGGAGTTCTCGAACTGCGTGTACAACGCGCGCTTCTTGCCCGAGGACTTGGTGTCGTAATCAATCGCAAACAGGCCGTTGGCCTGCGTGCCGATCTTACCCGTGTAATCCATCGACAGGCGGTACGCACCCGCTGGCAGCGGCTTGTCGAAGGTGAAGGTCGCCGTCTGGTTTTCGGCATCGACCGAAACCTTCGGGGTGCCGAACGATGCCTTGCCCTTGGCCGGGGCGAGTTTCACGTTGGCAAAGGTCATGTCGATCGCGTTCAGCGTGATCGTCGCGGTGGGCTCCAGCACGTCGATGCTGATGGCGACCTTGCCATCGAAGGCGAGCTTATCGGCATGCGGCACGACGGACACGTCGTAGTGCGACGGGCGCACGGTACGCGGCAACTGGGTGGGGGCCTGCTGGGCGTCGACGGCGCCGGCGAGGGTGGAGAGGCCGGCGAGCGCAAAGGCGATCGCGCTGACGAGAGTTTTACGCATGGGGAACCCCTGGTGGTGGACCGTGTGATGGTCAGCCCAAACGAGGGGTTTTAGTAGCGCCGGAAGTCATGTTCGCAAATTCATGCGCCGAAACTACCAGAACCGCCACCACCGCCGCTTCTCAAGCTTTTTCAATGCCTTGAGATGCCCCCGCGCCGCCGCCTTGCGGTACCAGGCCCGGGCAATGGCGGCGCTGCGCGGCACCCCGTCGCCATTTTCGTGGAGCACGCCCAGTTCGTACTGCGCTTCGGGCAACGCCTGACCGGCAGCCAGGCGGAGCAGCCGCAGCACTTCCTCGATGTTCCGCGGCACCCCGCGCCCTCCGTCGATCATGCGGGCTAACGCGAACTGTGCCTGGGGATGCCCCTTCTCGGCCGCCAGCGCCAGCCAGCGCACGGCGTCCGGATCGTTGCGGGCCACCCCATCGCCGGTAGCCAGCCGCATGCCCAACTGGTACTGCCCCGCGGCATCCTGGGGGCCGGTCACGGCCTGGCGTGCGGATACGACCGGGTCGGCCGCCTCGGCGTCCAGTTCAGCCAGGCGTTGCTTCGCCTCGTTGTCGCCTTGCTCGGCGGCGCGGCCGAACCAGTAGCGGGCCTGCTCGCGATCGGCGGGCAGGCCACTGGCCTCCACATACATCTTGCCCAGGGTGAACTGCGCAATGCTGTTGCCCAGTTCGGCGGCGCGCCGGTAGTGGTGCGCTCCCATCGCCGCATCGCGCGGCACGCCCACGCCATCGACGTACATATGCGCGACGCTGCACAAGGCATCCGCATAGCCACGGCTGGTGGGATCGCCGCGCTCGATCGCCTTGCTGTAGAAGGCGAAGGCAAGCTCCGCATCGCGCGGCACGCCGCGGCCGAAATAGTGCGAAACGCCAAGGTTCACGCAGGCCTGGGCGTGGCCCTGGTCCGCTGCCATACCCCACCAGTGCAGCGCCTGGTCGCGATCGGCGGTGACACCATGGCCACGGGCATAGAGGGTGCCCAGGGCGCACTGCGCCTCGGCGTGGCCGGCATTCGCGGCGCGGCGCAGCCACTCGGCGGCCTCGCCGGAATCGCGCAGTACGCCATGCCCCTCCGCGTATTGCATGGCCAGGCGGAACTGGCCATCGAGGTGGCCCTGTTCCGCCGCACGGCGCAGCCAGTGGGCTGACCGGGTCCGGTCCTGGGCCACATGCTCGCCATCGAAATACATCACGCCGACGCGGAACTGCGCCTGCGCGTCGCCCAGCTGCGCATCTTTCTCCAGCCGGCCAAATTTTTGCAGCGCGTCCATTTCCGCGACGAACCGATGGTCGCCGAGCACGCCGCCCCTGGTACCTTCCGACATCCCGTTCCCCTGCAAAACGCCTGTCGTCGTTTGTGGGGGCATCATAAGTGGTTGCGGGGTATTGGGATATCGGCAATTTCGGATAGCCGTGGACTACCATGGCACCCCGGCAGGCAGCTCGCGTCCACGGACCCTTCACGGGCCGCGCGCTATTTGCCTCGATGATCCACCCGCGAAAACTGAGCCATGCCCACTGATCCCCTGGTCGTACTCCTTGTCGAGGACGATGACGCCATCCGCGAAATCTCCGCCATGATCCTCGAGGGCGAGGGGCATACCGTGCATACCGCCCAGAACGGGGACGAAGCCGAGCGCTGGCTCGCGACCGGCACCGCGGACATCCTGTTCACCGATGTGCGCATGCCGGGGTCGTTGTCCGGGCAGGAGCTGGCCACGCGGCACGCCGACATGCGTGTGCTGGTGACCTCGGGCGAAATTCGCGAGCAGCACGACTGGCTGGTGCCGCGGATGGAGTACCTGGCCAAGCCGTATGACCGGAAGACGTTGCTGGCGACGGTGGCGAGGTTGGCGGCGGCTTAAGGCGGAGATCAGGCGCGGTCGATGATTTTGTTGATCTTGCCGTTGGCGAAGCCGAACTCGGTGGTGCCTTGCATTTCGATGATGGTGCCCGCGCCGGGGCCATCCGGGATGTCTTCGGCGATCTCGCCGTGGAAATCGATGGTGGCGATGACGTCATCGCCGCGCTCCTCGAGCGATACGATGGTCTGCTCCCGGGCGGCGAAGAGTTGCGCACCGACACGCGCCAGCTTTTCAAGGTCGGCCTTGCCATCGGTGGCCACGCTCAGCTCGCCACCCTGGTGATGCTCGAAACGCACGTCATCGGTGAGCGCCGCGAGCATAGCAGCGATATCGAAGTGGTTGTACGCGGCAAGGTAGATCTCGATCAGTTGCCGACGTGCGGTATCGATCATGACGGTCTCCGTAGGCCCTTACATCGCGTGCCGCTGGCGCAGGAAATCGATAAAGACGCGTAGCTTCCTGGGCATGTGCACACGGCTTGGATAGTACAGGTGGAACGCGCCAAAGGTAGGCCAGTAGTCCGTTAGTACCGGTACCAGCGTTCCAGTGGCGAGATCCGCAGCCACGACGCCCTCCAGATGACAGCACACGCCCAGCCCCTGGCGCGCCGTGGCCAGCAGCAGGTCCCCATCGTTGCTGATGATGGCCGGGCGCGCTTCCACTTCCACGATCCGGCCATCGATGGCGTATTCCCAGCGCTCCACGCTGCGATCGTGGTCCAGCCGGATGCAGGCGCAGCGGTGCCTGAGCAGGTCGGCGGGCGTTTCGGGCGCGCCGTGGGCCGCGATATACGCTGGGGAGGCGAAGGTCGCGACGCGCTGCGGCGGCCCGATCGGTACGGCGACGACATCGTTGGCCAGGCTTTCGCCCAAACGGAAACCTGCATCGAAACCCATGGCGACCAGGTCGATGAAACGGTTCTCGCAGTGCATCTCCACGGTGACATCGGGGTAAGCACGGGCGAAGTCCGCCAGGTGGGGAACGACCACGATATCCGCGACTGCCTTGGGCAGGTTCAGCCGAAGCACGCCCGCGGGCGCCTCACGCGCATCGTTGACCGTATCCACCGCGCGTTCGATGGCACCCAGCCCGGCGCGCGCCTCCTCGAGGAAGCGCTGTCCGATCTCGGTTACCCCCACCCGGCGCGTACTGCGATCAAGCAGGCGCACACCCAGCTTTGCCTCCAGGGCGCGGACGCTTTGTGACAGAGCCGAGGGCGAGACGCCCAGTTCGCGGGCCGCCCGGGTAAAGCTGGCGTGGTGGGCCACCCGGGCAAAGGCCGCGATGGCGGGCAACAGGTCATTCGGCACCGCGGGCACCCTCATTGTGAAGCCATGCTTCAAAGCGTATGCGCGCAAGATCCGTATATCCAGCACTATCGGAGCGCCTAAGGTGTGCTCATCCCCCCAACACCCGAGGCAACCCCATGGCTCTGCAACTGGATAGCTACACCACCCTGGGCCGTTCCGGCCTGCGCGTCAGCCCAGTATCCCTGGGCACCATGACCTTCGGCGAAGGCTGGGGCTGGGGTGCCGGCGAGGCCGAGTCGCGCAGCATGCTCGACACCTACATGGAGCGCGGCGGCAACTTCATCGATACCGCCAACTTCTACACCGGCGGCACGTCCGAAACCCTGCTCGGCAGGTTCCTGGAAGGCCGGCGCGATCGCGCGGTGATCGCCACCAAGTACAGCCTCAACACCGAGCCGGGCAACGTGAACACGGGCGGCAACCACCGCCGCAACATGGTGCGCGCCGTCGAGGCCAGCCTGAAGCGCCTGGGCACCGATTACATCGATCTGTACTACCTGCACGTGTGGGACTACACCACGCCGGTCGAGGAGATCATGCGCGGCTTCGACGACCTGGTCCGCTCCGGCAAGATCGTCTACGCCGGTATCTCCGATGCACCGGCATGGCAGGTGTCGCGCATGCAGATGCTCGCCGAGTTGCGCGGCTGGGCCCCGTTCGTCGCGCTGCAGATCGAGTACAGCCTGATCGAGCGCACGGTGGAACACGATCTGCTGCCCATGGCCGACGCGCTCGACCTGGGCGTGCTGGCATGGTCGCCGCTGGGCAGTGGCGTACTCACTGGCAAATACAGCCGCGCGGATATCGAAGCGAACAAGGGCAAGGACATGTTCAACGGCGGCCGTGCCGCGGTGGCCGCGAACACGGGTGCGCTCAGCGAGCACAACCTCGATATCGTGGAAGTGCTGAAGGAAGTCGCCGAGGATGTGGGGCATTCACCTGCGCAGACGGCGATCGCATGGCTGCTCGCGAAACAGGCACCGCGCGTGATCCCGATCCTTGGCGCGCGTACCGCTAAACAGTTCGAAGAGAATCTCGCGGCACTGGATGTCACCTTTACACCGGCACAGTTGCAGCGCCTTGATGACGCCAGCGCGATCGATCCGATCTTCCCACACCGCTTCCTGCCGATCGTGCAGGCCTCGGTGAGCGGCGGGGCATCGATCGAGCGCGGCTGGTAAGCCAAAGTGTCCGGCCGGTGTCCGCGGACACCGGCCGCGATGCCACAGGCCGCATGGCACCGTGCTGGCCCGTGCCTTGCAATGACGTCCCCCGGATCACTACGGAGACGCCACGCATGGCACACGTTCCACGGAAGCTGGTACTCGCCGCACTCGTCGCCACCACCTCGATGGCCCAGGCCGATGAGCCACCGCCGCTGCGTTACACCATCACGCCGGTGCTGGTGAAGGATCAGCTTACGGCGCTGGATGTCTCGCTCGATACCGCCACCGGTACCGACGGCACCCTTCTTCTCAGGATCGGAAGCCCGCCGAAGGAGGTTCGCGCCACTGCCGACGTCGACACCGGCAAGGCGGGCTTCATCAAGGTCACCGCTTCGGCCGGCCAGCCATTTGTCCTGCATTACCGGATCGCCGCAGACGGCAACCTGGCCGCCAACCACGAGGTGGGACCTTATTTCACGGCGGACTGGAGCAACAGCGCTTGCCCCGTGATCCTGGCGCTTCCGGATAATTGGGTCCCGCGCAAGATCGACCTGGACTGGAAACTGCCCTCGGGGTGGCGTGGCCTATCGAGCATTCCGGCTGGTGTACCGGTGGATGCTGGCAAGCTTGGGATGTCCGGTTGCCTGATCGGCAGGCACATCGTCGATGCCAGCCGCCCGCTTGGTACGACAGCGACCCTGCATGCGTACACCACGGATGCCCAGGCATCGGCAAGCCTGATCGACAGCGCTGCCGCCGCGTTGCGCCCGTTCGCGGAAGCCGCCGGCAGTGGTGCCGTCGATTTCCCGATGTACATCGGCGTACTGCCAACCACCGGCACGTTCTATAGCGCGTGGAGCAGCGGTGGCTTCATGAGCGTGGTGCAGGGACCGGATGCGCCGGGACGGGAACTGGCCGCACCCCTCATCCAGAACTACGCAAGCATGGTGCAGCCCGTGACGGGCGACCCTTCCACGGCCTGGTACACCCGTGGCCTGCGCACCTACCTTGCGGTAAGCCAGGTCACCGCGACGAACACGCTAGCCCGGCAAGACGTCGCGGCATACCTTGACCAGATCAGTGCGGACTATGGCAACTCGCCCTTTCGCCGTGCCAGCAACGCGCAGGTGGTCGCCGACTGGCAGCGCGCGCCGCTTATCCAGAACATCCCCACCCAACGCGGCCTGCTGTTCGGCTGGTTGCTTGATGCCCAGCTGCGCAACGCGACCGGTGGCAAGGCGTGCATGGCCGATGTGCTGCGCGGCATGGACCCGAAAGCAGCGGATCCGGGCGCCGCCCTGGTGGCGGCCGTCAAGGCAGCCGGCGGTGGCGATATCACCCCGCTGTACGAGAAGTACATCGTGCGCGGTGAGCTTCTGCAGCTGCCACCGGGTGCAATGGGGCCCTGCATGTCAGTCAGCACCCTAGCCGATAGCTCCGGCTGGCAGGTCCAGCGCATCGCAGATACCTGTAGCCCATGAAGCTTCCGTAGGAGCGCGCTTGCGCGCGATAAGGCTTGCCGCAAGCCCCCATCGCGCGCAAGCGCGCTCCTACAAGAGCCGGGGTGGGGGGCGTATGTCGGGGTGCCTGGCGTTTGCCGGAATCCGGTAACGCGACTATGGTGCAGCCTTCCGTCCCGTCCCGAGCACCTCGATGAGCCAAACGCAGGAATCCAGCCCCGATCACCTCCGGCGCAGCCTTTCCAACCGCCACCTGCAGCTCATCGCCATCGGCGGCGCCATCGGTACCGGGCTGTTCATGGGCTCGGGCAAGACCATCAGCCTGGCTGGCCCCTCCATCCTGTTCGTGTACCTCATCATCGGCGTGATGCTGTTCTTCGTCATGCGCGCCATGGGCGAGTTGCTGCTCTCCAATCTCGACTACAAGTCGTTCATCGACTTCTCCACCGACCTGCTCGGCCCCTGGGCCGGTTTCTTCTGCGGGTGGACGTACTGGTTCTGCTGGATCATCACCGCCATCGCGGATGTGATCGCCATCGCGAACTACGCGCAGTTCTGGTTCCCGTCGCTGGCGCCGTGGATACCTGCCGTGCTCTGCGTGCTCCTGTTGCTCGCGCTGAACCTCACCACCGTCCGCCTGTTCGGCGAGCTGGAGTTCTGGTTCGCGCTGATCAAGATCATTGCCATCTGCGCGCTGGTAGTGACCGGCTTCGGCATGGTCGCGTGGGCGTTCCGCTCACCGGATGGCCACGTGGCGTCGCTGGCGAACCTATGGAACGACGGCGGCATGTTTCCCATGGGCATCAACGGCTTCTTCGCCGGCTTCCAGATCGCGGTATTTGCCTTCGTCGGCATCGAGCTGGTGGGCACCACCGCGGCGGAAACCGCGGACCCGGAACGGAACCTGCCCAAGGCGATCAACTCGATCCCCGTGCGCATCATCATCTTCTACGTGCTCGCGCTGGTAGTGATCATGTCGGTGACACCGTGGCGCCAGGTGCTGCCGGGTAAGAGCCCGTTCGTGGAACTGTTCGTGCTGGCCGGCATCCCCGCCGCCGCGAGCCTCATCAACTTCGTCGTACTCACCTCGGCTACGTCCTCCGCCAACAGCGGCATCTTCTCCACCAGCCGCATGCTTTACGGCCTGGCCGAGGAAGACCACGCACCGTCGGCGTTCAAGCGTCTTTCGAAGGCGGCGGTGCCCTCGCGCGGCCTGCTGTTCTCGTGCGTCTGCCTGCTTGGCGGCGCCATGCTCGTGTATGTCGTGCCGAACCTGGTTACCGCATTTACCCTGGTCACTACGCTCTCGGCCATCCTCTTCATGTTCGTGTGGTCGCTGATCCTTTGCTCGTACATGGCATACCGGAAGAAGCGCCCTGAACTGCATGCCGTGTCGTCGTACAAGATGCCCGGCGGCGTGATCATGTGCTGGGTGTGCCTGGTGTTCTTCGCGTTTGTACTCGTACTGCTTACGCTCGAATCGGATACCCGCCAGGCGTTGATCGCCAGCCCGGTGTGGTTCGCGATCCTGGGCGTCGCGTATTTCCTCCGCAGGAAACGCGCATCCTGACAACGCTCGCGTAGGGGCGCTCGCGCGCGCTCCTACACATACGTGAATGGCCGGGGTGGCTCTTCACACCCCGTGGCACGCGCATTGCTGCCTTCCCGCAACGGGGAGCGCTTCGTCGGCTTCCCGTCGCCATATGCCCGGGAACCCAGCGCCCATGCCCTTTCCGCCACCTGCCGCGTTGCGGCCAAAAGTGCCCCTGTTTGCCGCCCTTTGCGCGGCGGTTTGCCTGTGCGTCGCGCTGCCGGCTTCCGCTGCGGGGCCGCTTGACGGTAGCCAGCCTGCTTTCCGGCCCGGCAACCCGCTGGACGACAGCCTGCCGTATCGCACCGCAGTGCTTCCCGATGCCCTGGTCCAGGACCGCAGCGTGCTGCGCACCTGGGGCAAGGGCAGCTATCGCCTGTCGATATCACGCGAAACCATGGCGCCCGGCCTATTCAGCGGTGGCGCACGGGACCAGGCCTTGCGGGTGAGCGTCACCATCAAGTGGTGACGCCCTGGGCCGCTAGTGTCGTTCGCGGCTGGCGATCTGGACGTTCAACGCCTGGTGCACGGCAGGCAGGCCGGCCAGGTCGAACGTAAACGGGAAGAAGGACGGCGCCCGCATGTGCAACACCGCGTGGGAGGCGAGCAGGCTCTCGAAGGCACGCCGCGTCGGCGTGCTACGCGGTACGAAGGTAAACGTGCCGTTGATGCATTCGCGGCGGAAGTTGAGCCGCTGGCCTTCGATATCGAACGTGGCGCTGCGGCCAATCGACCCCGCCGCGCAGTTCGACCGCTGCGGCAGCTCCCGGAATCCATAAGACACTCGATGCGTCGGCCGATCGACATACGCGACCAGGCCCAACTGGGCGCCGTGCTCATCGGGCAATAGGTACACACCGCGGCCCTGGTCCCAGCCCTGGGATTCGGTAGCGAACGACGTGGTGGCGACCGCAAGGCACGCGAGGGCGGCCGCGGCGAGGGGGAACATCCGTGAAGCACGTGCCATGGTGTCGGCTCCTGCCGGTGGGGATAGTTCGTATATAGCACCGGGGCGCAAGTTCTTGCCACCTTGCCCGGGTCAGTTCGACAGCACGGCGCCCTCGGCTACCGCGGCGGCCACGAACGCCCTGGGATCATCCGGCGACACGACCACCTTGCGGCCGCTGGGGGGCTGGATCACCACGCCGTGGTCACGATGACGGGAAGCCACCTTCACCATGCCAAGGTGGCGCGAATAGAACAGGCCATCGAAGGCAAAGAAGCCGCCATTGCCGAACACGCGGACCAGGCCTTTGAATGCCTCCTTGTCCTCGCGAATGATCGCGCCGCGCAGCTCCACGGTCGAGCGGCCCACCTGCCGACGGATGACCAGGCGGCCACCACCCATTTCATAGCGAAGCGGCGAGATCGCATAAGCGAGCGCCAGGGCAAGCGTGAGGATGCCGGCAAGCGGCACGCCAAGCGTGGCGGGTGCATCACGGCTCATCACGATCGCGATGGCGGCGAGCACGATCATCACCGTGGAGATACCGATCCAGCGCACGGCGTTCGACATGGTGGTGGCGAAGGTTTTCATGCGGCGCGGGGTCTCAGTGGGTCTCGGGCGGCGGTGCCGGAACCGGCGCGGCCAGGAGCAGTTTGCTGCGGCCCACCGCGACGTAGGCCGCGGCGGCGGGTTCCAGCTTGCCGGCCTTCAACCGCCATGCGGACACCATCCAGTCGTTGTTCTCGCGCCAGCCGACATGGCCATGATCGATCAGGCCGAGCAGCGTCTCGCCGCGGAACACGATGGGGAAAGGCTCCGCATCGTGGCTGTAAATCGTCATACGCCCGCCCGCATCATCGAGCAAGGGCAGTTCGGGGGATTCGCTGTCCTTGTCGAGCGGACCGTTCGCGGCGCGTGCTGCCTTCAGCTGAGCTGCGAAGGCTGCCTTGTCGACAGGCGAGAAAGCGTTATCGAGCGAGCCCTTCTGCGGGCTGCGGTCGTAACGCGTGGCAGCGGCCATCGCCACCTTCGCGAAGTCCTCGCACGCTTCTTTCGTCGGTGCGCAGGCGCTGGCAACGGTGCTGAGCGCGTGGTCGAAACGCAGCACCAGCATATGGTCCTCCGCGAACGCCTTGCCGTTCCATACGGAGGTCTCGAACCTCACTTCGTCCGCCGAGCCGTCGCCCACCACATAGGCCACGACGTCGCCCGCGATGCGCGCCATGCCATGGTCGGTCATGCAATCGCCGCCGCTCCATGCAGCAGGTGCGTCCACGGCAATGGCCTGCTTTCCTTCGATCCGGAAGGGTGTTTCCGTCCAGCAGTGCGCGGTGCCGCCCATGGACCACAGCGAACTGACGGGCGAACCCTCGAGTTTGCGGTAGCCCGCGTAGCTTTCCATCTCCTTCAGCGCCTCGCGCAGGCTGGCATCCGGCTGCCAGGGGAACGCGGCGGCATCGGCCAGCTGCACGTCGTTGCTCAGCGCGATGGCCACGCCCGTCTTCGCGAAATCCGCCGGGACCTTTGCGTCGCTGGCCGGCAGCTTTGCCAGCACGGGGCGCAGGGCCGCGTACGGCTTCGGCCACGTGGTGGCATCCAGCCCTTTCAGGAAATCGATGCGCGATTGGTAGAGCGTCAGCACGCTGCCCTCGGCTTCCTTGATCGACGAGTATGTCGAAAGCGCCGCGTCACGCGATGCCAGCCAGTGCCGCTGGTCGAGCTTTAGCGCATCAGCCTGATCCGGGTGGTTCTTCAGCGCAGCCTTGAAGGCGTCGCCCAGCTGGCCATCCGCGGCAGAGACCTTGGGAGCGGCGCAGATCGCCTTCTCCACGCCCGTGCCTGCCTTTGCACAATCGAATCCCGCACCGTGCGCCCAGGGCGCCAGCATCGCCAACGCCACACCGAGCCCTGCCTTCCACTGCCTCACACTGTTCTCCTTTTCCGCCGGTTACCGGCGAATGGCTGCCATTGTACGAAGCCCGGCCTTTCCTCAACCTGATTTCACAATTCCTTCGCGATGCCGGTCACTTACCGCGAACGTGTAGGCGTAGGACTACAGCAAACCCTGCAAAGACACGCTAAATTCCAGCGTCCGGTCTGGACCGTCGCGGGGGCGTCGGCAGCCGGGTTTCAGGGGAATCGACATGGCTGTTGTCCTGGGTGCCTACGGGCGCCGTGTTCCGCTCGTTATCCATCCGCCGGCGCGCACCGCGTGAGCGCGGCGTTCAAGCCCGTGCGGCATCCGTACGAGGATGCGCTCGCCCGGCTGTCCTGGCTGGAGTTCCAGCAGCGGATCGCGGCGCATTTCGAAGGCCTCGGCTATTTCGTGGAATGCACGCGTGCCGGGGACCCGGTGGAGCGCGGCTTCGACCTGGTCCTGTCCCGTGGCGATGAAACGCTGGTTGCCACGTGCAAGCACTGGACCGCGTTCCAGGTGCCGCACGACGATGTGCACCGTCTGATCGGCCAATTGCCCACCGCCGGCGCCACCGGAGCCCTGCTCATCACCTCGGGGGAGTTCACTCGCTCGGCGATCGATGCCGCCGCGCGTTTCCGCCATGTCCGCCTGGTGGATGGGCGTGCTTTGCGCGCCCTGCTCGGCCCCATCGAGGAACCGCATGGTTTTCGGCTGCCGCCACCGGATTCCCCGATCTGGGCACCGGTCAGCAGCGGCCGCCCGGTACATCGCCAGGCCACGAGCCGAGGGGCGAGCCGGGCGGTGGCTATCGCCGCGGTGGCTGCCGTGCTCGTGATGGCGCTGGCCATGCTCACCCTCTATACCTGGTACATCCGCGACATCCACGTGGCCCAGTCCGGAGGCATGGCTGGCGCCAGGGCGGTCTACACCCACGCGGGGGTTGCCCCCGCGCCGCCGCCGTTCGCCCAGCCGCCGCACCCGCCGGGCACTGGCGGAGCGCCCTGAAGCCACCTAGGATCCGCAGGGTCCGCCATAGCGGGCCACAGGGGAAAATCGCATGGATAGTCAGCGCAACGAAGCGCAGGAAACGGAGCGCCCGGCGTCCGGCCACCCGCGCCTGGGCCGTTTTCGCCGCGCGCGTGCCGAACGCGCCTACCCCGACCACGGCACCGCGCGCCGTCCACGCCACCTGTCGGACAAGGTCCGCCGCTACCTCTGGTACACGGCCGGCGCCGCCGCCATCTACCTCGCCAGCCTGGCCTACGCCCACCTGGAGCAGGCCTCCCACGCCGCCATCCAGGCCACCAACCCGCATAAATAGGGCACTCCTGCAGGAGCGTGCTCGCACGCGATCACGGGCCGCCGCGGCATTCATGCGAAACTAGGCCATGAACGCCTTCAACGAACTCGCCCTCTCCCCCGCCCTCCTCGCCGCCATCGAGACCATCGGCTACACCGAGATGACCCCCGTGCAGCGCGAAAGCCTGCCGCCCATCCTGGCCGGCCGCGATGTGATGGCCGAGGCGCGCACGGGCAGCGGCAAAACCGCCGCTTTCGGCCTGGGCCTGCTCCAGCGCCTGGACCCCTCAGAAATCCGGCTGCAGGCACTCGTGCTCTGCCCTACCCGCGAGCTGGCCGACCAGGTGGCCAAATCCATCCGCCGCCTGGCTGTGAACATCCCGAACGTGAAGCTGCTCACCCTGTGTGGCGGCATGCCGCTTGGCCCGCAGCTTGCGTCGCTGGAACACGATCCGCACATCGTGGTCGGCACGCCCGGCCGCGTGCAGGAGCACCTCAAGCGCGGCAGCCTGCACGGTGGCGGCATCACCACGTTCGTGCTCGACGAAGCTGACCGCATGCTCGACATGGGTTTCGAGGAAGCGATCGACGACATCATCAAGCGCATCTCCAAGCATCACCAGACACTGCTGTTCTCGGCCACGTACCCCGATGAGATCCGCGCGGTGAGCAGCCGCGTGCAGAAGGATCCGGTGATCGTCACCATCGACGAGCCACACAACGAGACCACGATCGAACAGCGCGTGGTGGAAGTGGAGCCGGCGCTGAAGACCGATGTGCTCGCGCGCATCCTCAACCACGAGAAGCCGGAATCCGCGCTGGTGTTCTGCAACATGCGCAAGGACACCGACGAACTCGCCGCCGCGCTGGATAAGCTAGGCTTCAGCGCCATCGCCATCCACGGCGACCTGGACCAGCGCGACCGCGATGAGGCCCTGGTGCGCTTCGCGAACCGTAGCTGCAACGTGCTGGTCGCCACCGACGTCGCCGCGCGCGGCCTCGATATCGTCGGCCTGCCGATGGTAGTGAGCTACGACGTAGCCCACGATCCGGATACTCACACCCACCGCAGCGGCCGCACCGGGCGTGCCGGCGCCAGTGGTCTTTCGATCACGCTGGCGGGCTCGCGCGAACTCAACAAGGTTCGCGCCATCGAAGAACGCCTGGGCAAACCGCTGGCCCGCTACCCGGCCAAGCCGGGCGATGGCCGCAAGGTGCTCAACCTCGCGCCCATGAAGACCCTGGTGATCGACGCCGGCCGCAAGGACAAGCTGCGCCCCGGCGATATCCTCGGTGCTCTCACCGGTGATGCCGGCCTCAACGCCAACGACATCGGCAAGATCGATGTCTACGCCACCCGCGCCTACGTCGCCATCAAACGCGACCTCGCCAACAAGGCCCTCAACCGCCTGCGCGAAGGCAAGATCAAAGGCCGCAACTTCCGCGTCCGCTCGATCTAACGACCGCCCAGGCCTGGCCCCCGCCCATGTAGGAGCGCGCTTGCGCGCGATCCGCCGCGCCTCACCGCCGAATCGCGCGCAAGCGCGCTCCTACACAGAGCTGCTCATTAGTTAACCAGCAAGACGCAACCTGTTGATCAGGCTGCGCGCGGCCGACTTATCCACATGGTTATGCATCCGGTATCCACATGGGCTGTGGATTACGACGAGTAAAGCGGTCATTGATTGACCAGCTAAACGCAAGTAGTTGATACCGCTGAAGGGTGCAGACTTATCCACACGGTTATTCGTTCGATGTCCACACAGGGTGTGGATAACGACGTTGCGGAGCCTCAGGCGTTCGCGAGGCGCTCGGCTGCTTCGAGCGACGCCTTGTCGCGGTTGATCGTAGCGACGGCCAGTTCGCGGCCGGCTTTCTTGTAGCGCACTTCGGCGTCTTTGGCGTCGATGGAGCCGAGTACTTCGATCTCATCCCATTCGAGGGCATGGCCGACGTAGCGGATGCTGGTGTCGTAATGCATGCTCCAGAAGAACGGGGCCTCGTTGTAGATCTCATCGAAGCCGAGCATGGCGGCCGCGGCGACCTGGCCCTGGCGTTCGGCGACGACCCAGTGCTCGACGCGCTGGCGGGAGTCGTCCAGGCCGGGGAAGCGGGCGATGTCACCGGCGGCGTAGATGTCTTCGTTGGAGGTGCGCATGGTGGCATCCACGAGCACGCCGTTGTCGATATCCAGGCCGGCGGCTTCGGCCAGCATGATGCGGGGACGTACACCGATACCCAGCACCACGCGGGATGCCTTGACGCGGCTTCCATCGTCCAGCGTCACCGCACCATCGACGTAACCGGTGGCCTTGCGGCCGAGGTGGAAGGTGACGCCGTGTTCCTCGTGCAGCGCGCGGATCATCGTGCCGATACCTTCGCCGAGCACGCGCTTCAGCGGCACGGTCTCTGGCCCAATGACGTGCACGTCCACCTTGCGTTCGCGCAGCGAAGCGGCGACTTCCATGCCGATGAAGCTGCTGCCCAGCACGGCGACGGGGCCGCCACCATCGATCGCGGCGATGATCGCCTGCGCATCCTGCATGGTGCGTACGGTGAATACCTTCGGATCGTCGAAACCGGGGCCGTCGGGGCGGATGGGTTCGGCGCCGGTGCACAAGAGGAGCGTGTCGTAGTCGAGGCGCTCGCCCGAATCCAGGGTGACCGTGCAGTGCTCGCCATCGACGTGGTCGACAGTCACGTCGACGCGCAGGTCGATGTGGTTTTCCTCGTAGAAGCTTTTGTCCTTGAGCGGCATCCACTCCGGTTGTGCCGTGCCAGCCAGGTAGTCCTTCGAGACATTCGGCCGGTCGTAGGGCGCATCGGGGTCGTCGCTGATCATCGTGATGCGGCCGTCGAACCCCAGATCACGCAGGCGCTGCGCGGCCGCAAAGCCCGCTGCGCCGCCACCGATGATCACGATGTTCCGTTCGGGCGTATCGGTCGGCTCGGCGGGATCCGCCGCCGGCAGCTTCTCGCGGATGAACACCTTGCCGTCGCGCTCTTCCACCTTCCAGCGATCGACGGGCGACAGCGCCGGCGCACGCAACGCGCGGCCGGTAATCAGGTCGAAGCAGGCGTGGTGCAGCGGGCAGTGCACGGTATCGCCGACGCGCAGGCCATCGGCCAGCGCGCCACCGTAATGGCTGCAGGTACCGGTGATGGCCGAGAGCCCTTCCGCCGTACGCCCGACGATCACGACGTCATCGCCCACATGGCCGGCCAGCACACCGCTATCCGGGATCGACCCTGGCGGTACCCCCTGGGTGAAGTCGGGGCCGGTGGGTTTCTCGGATGACTCGGACATGGCGGGCTCCTGGGGCAGCGCGGGGACGCTCGAAGCAGCGGGTGTCTAAAAAAAACGGCGCCGCCGAGTCTGGCTGTGGACGGGGCGCCGGGGATTGAAGGAATCCGGTGCCGATGATGGCCGGATCCGCGTGTGCGATTTGTTATCGCCCTGCCGCCCCCTACGGCACGCGGCTCACAACACGATGCAGGTGTTTCGTCCCGCGCGCTTGGCGGCGTAAAGGGCGCGATCGGCCCGGTCGAAAGCGGTGGCGGCGCGCTCTTCGCTGCCAAAACGGGTTAACCCGCCCGACATCGTGACCTTGACCGGCTTCTGGCTTGCGTGGAAGGCCAGGCCCTCGACCAGGGAACAGATTTCCCGAGCCACCACCAGCGCGTCATCGGGGCTGTACCCCGCGAACACCACGGCGAATTCCTCGCCGCCATACCGGGCGACGAAGGCGCGGTTATCCAGCGCCTTGGCCAGTGTGTTGCCGACGATGCGCAGCACGGCGTCACCCGCCGCATGGCCGAAGGTGTCGTTGATCGTCTTGAAGTGATCGATATCGAAGGCACCCACGCAGGCGGTGACCCTGCCCTCGCGCACATCGGCTTCAAGTTCGGCCATCTGGCGCTCGTAGGCGAGCCGGTTGGGCAGGCCCGTGAGCGGATCGGTCAACGCCAGCTCGTGTTCGCGGCGCAGCGAATCCTGCAATGAGGTGGTTTGGGTTTCCAGTTCTTCCACGCGATCACGCATGCGCTCCGCGCGCTCGCGATACGTCGCCAGCCGCGCGTCTTCGCGCTCGCGATAGTCACGGAAATGCTGGTCGATCACGGCGAGGCGGGCGGTGACCTGATCGCGCAGCGCCGTGACATCGCTGGCCTCGAGCGTCTGCTCGGCCAGCAGGCGCATTTCCTCGCTCACCTGTTCACCCAGCGTGCGGCCCGGATCGTTGGCCGCCGTGACCTCGTCCAGCTCCGCCACGAGGTAGCGGGTCATGTCGCCCAGCCGTCCGCTCACCTCGGCCAGCAGATCCTGCAGTTTCGCCACGTCGGCACGCAGGGCGGCCACCGCCGCTGCATCGTCATGGGCGTCGGCATTTGCGTCGCCGCCAGCATCAACGTCGGCCGGTGCCGGGGCGGACGGGGGAGCGTCGGGCTCGGCCACCTCGGCACGGACGTGTTCCTGGGGCTCACTCGCGATCCGCCTATCCAGCGCCGCCACCGCCTCGGCCAGCTCGTCCAGCAACGGTTCGAGTTCTTCGGGTGAGGCGGCATGCTTCAGCCCGTCGCCAAGCCGGTCAAGCAGGCGGTCGGCCGCCTCGCTCTGCCCGCGGGCCAGCGCGGAAAGGCGCAACACGAGCCGGCGCAGGCTCTCCTCGATGGCGCGGAAATCGCGCTCGTCGCGCTCCATCCGCTCCAGGGCAAGGTTGTATTTGCGCTCCCAGCTGTCCTGCTCCACGCGATGCCCCAAGCTTGATCAGGTGGTGCGGACGGCTGTCCGCAAGGCCACGATAGACGGTGTGCGGTCAGTACAACAACCGCGCCAGCAACTGCACCTGGTTGCCGCGCTCGCGCGGTCCCAGGCCAAAATCGGTGCGCTCCGCGCGGGTGGCGTCCACGTGCAGGCATTCCGCCGTGAGCCGCAGCCAGTCCAGCGGCCGCCAGTTGAGCGCGGCGGTCAGCGCGTGGCCGCGCTCGCCATCCGGCCAGGTGCGGAATGTTTCGTAGCGCAGCGTGGGCCGCCAGGCGCCACGGTTCCACCCGGCCAGCAGGAAGCCCGACTGGTAACGCATGCGGAAGCAGCCACCCGGCGGGCAGATCTCCGTATCGCCATCCATGCCCTGCGCGATCCAGGTGACCGGGCCGGTATCCAGCTGGCTGCCGAGCGACCAGAAGCGGGTGCGCCAGGCGAAGATCCGCTCATCGCCGTCGTACACATGGAAGGCCGAAGGGTCGGCCCGGTTGTCGTAACGCAAGGCGCGCAGCTCGAATCCCCGTGGGGATTTCCAGCCCGCATCGGCGTACCACCCCGTGCGCCCACCGATCGACTCGAACGGCGAGTAGCTTTCGCGCTCGCCATCGGCCGAGGGCTCGGGCAGCTTCCCGCCCAGGCCGATCGTGGCATCGCTGAGCGACCAGCCGCGTTTCGCCAGCACGCGACCCGCCACATCGTTGTGCCTGACCAGGCCGCCGCCGAACGTGGCCGTACCGCTATCGCCACGCCATTCCTCGCGAATATCCGCGCCGATGCCGCGGATCTCCTCGCCCACCCAGCTGTTCAACGCGGATGGCGTGATCGTCCACGGGCTGGTCCAGCCGATGCCATCGTTCTCGAGCGAGATGGGCAGGAAGTACACGCCGCCCTTGAGCGCCAGGCGCCATGCGGAAAGCGACATGGGCCGGTAGCGCACGTACGCTTCCGGCACCTGCCAGTCGTTGTGGTCGGTGCGTTGGACTTGCACGTCCGCGAGCGCGAACACCGAAGGGGTCAGTTGCGCCGTGGCGACGATACCGGCGGCACCGAACCGGGCGCCATGCGCGTCATCGCCATAGCGGGTACGGCCCGGGCCACTGTCGATAAAACTCTCATCCGCGGGGGCATCCACCAGCCGGGCATCGGCGAAGGCATGCACTTTCACGTCCTGCGCCGTAGCGAAGGTGGGCAGGAAGCTGGCGATGGCGAGTGCGAATAGAAGGCGCCGCGTCACGCCCCACCCGGACCCGGCGCCCCAAGGCGCGCCACGAAGGAAGCAAAATCCATCGGGCGGCCGACGTGGTATCCCTGGGCGTGGTCGCATCCCGCCGTCGCGAGAAAGGCCATGCTTTCCGCATCCTCGACGCCTTCGGCCGTCACCTGGTACCCCAGGCGATGGCCAAGCTCCACCAGCGAACGCACGATGGTCCGGTCGGTAGGGTCGGTGGCGAGGTGCTGGACGAACATCTTGTCGATTTTCAGTTCACGAACGGGTAGCCGGCGAAGGTAAGCGAACGACGTCTGGCCCATGCCGAAATCGTCGATCGCCATCTCGATACCCATATCGGCCAGCCGGCGGAGGACTTGAAGCGCGGCCTCGGGCTCGCCGATGACAGCGCTCTCGGTGACCTCCAAGGCGATGGCGGACGCGGGTACCCCGTGGGCGTGCAGCAGCTCGGCCACGCGATCGGGCAGGCCTGGATCGCCGATATCCCGGGCGGAGAGGTTTAGCGAGACCTTCACGGCGTGGCCGGCGTGCGCCAGTTCCGCCGCATGGGCGATGCCGTGGGCGAGCACCCAGCGGGTCAGCCGGCCGATGTTGCCGGTTTCTTCGGCCACCGTGATGAACAGGTCGGTGGGCACCATGCCGCGGCCGGGGCGGTGCCAGCGCACCAGCGCTTCAGCCGCATCGGTCTGCCCATCGGCCAGGCGCAGCTTGGGCTGGAACCACAGCTCCAGGGCGTCGGCTTCGATCGCGGCACGCAGCTCGCTCATGAGCGCCAGGCGCTCGGGGCGGTGCGGGTCGGATTGCGGGTCGTACACATCGACACCGCGGGTGGATTTCAACGCGGCGAATTCGGCGACTTCGGCCCGGCGCAGCAGCGGCGCGGCGCGTTCACCATGGGCGGGGGCCAGCGCAATACCGACCGCGGGGCCCATGTCGATGCTGACATCGGCTTCCGTGTAAGGATGAGCGAGCGCATCTACCATCCGGAATGCGGCGGCGATCGCCTCGGCGCGATCCGCACCGTGCAGCCACACCGCGAACTGAGTATCGGTGGCGCGCCCGACAAAGTGCTGCCCGGCCGCGTGGCCAAGGCGCTGTCCGGCGTCGCGCATCAGCCGGTCCGCGAGGGCATGTCCCACGGTCTTCACGATATCGGGAAGCCGCGTGACCCCGACGATCAACAACGCGCCCGTCTGCCCTGACGCCGCGGCAAGGTCGCCATCGATCGCATCTTCGGCAGCCGCGCGGTTCGGCAGGCCCGTGACCGTGTCATGCATGGCCTGGTAGCGGATGTGCAGCTCGCGCTCGCGCACGGCATCGCCCATCGTGCGGAACGCGGTGGCGAGCTCGCCGATCTCGTCGTTGCGGCGTACCTCTGGCGCATCGTGGTAATCGCCACCGGCGATGCGCCGTGCCGACTCGGCAAGTGCTTCCACGGGCCGGGAGACGCCACGCGCCACCAGCCATGCCACGAGGAAACCGGCGACCAGCGCCAGCACCAGCAGGGCGAGCCACGCGTTCCAAACGGGCTGGAACGGCTTCAGCGCATCATCCAGCGAATAGCCGAGTACGGCGTACACCGCGCTGCCGCCGCGAGGCTGCGTGAGGGGCTGGGCCAGTACGAGGTACTCAGGGCCGCCAATGCGGACCAGGCTCGGCTGCGAGGGCAGATGCGCGCCACTCTCGAACTGGGCGGTGAGTTCCGAGTGCGAACTGCCACGTGCTATCACGGTGTAGCCGCCTTTCACAGGCGTAGCGAGTTCCACATCGCGTGGTAACGCGGAGAGCTGCTGCATATGGGCGATGAGCGCATCGTCCACCGGAATACTCGCCACCACGAGCCCAACCGGTTGCGGTGCGTAAATCGGCACCACGACCATCCATGAGGCCTTGCCATCGGCCACGGCGATGGCCGCTGTGCGTTCGTCGTAAGCGCGCGCCAGCAGATCGGGCCATGCAAACGGCTTGCCTTCATCACTGCCGGCGGTATCCACCTGCACGGTGCCATCCAGGTGCAGCAGTTGCATGCGCGATGCGCCCACCCGGCGCCCGTGGTTGCGCAGCACGGAAAGGATGGTGCCGCGATCGCTGGCGGCGATCGCCGAACGCAGGCCGTAATCCAGCGACATGATCTGCACGCCGCTGGCCACGCTGGCGGAGAGGTCGTTCATCTGCGCCACGAAGGCGTGTGCGTTGGCGGTGAGCTGGCGGCCGCCTTCCTCGACCAGTTCGCGGCGGGCCACGGTGTAGCCCAGCACGGCGGTCACGCCCTGCACGAAGACGAGCGTGGCGACGAAGAACAGCGCCAGCCGCGTGCGGAAGCCGGGAGCGCGCATGGGCGCTTAGTACCCGATGTGCTCGCGATCCATGGGCCCGCGCGGGTTGGGCAGCAGCGCAAGCACGAAGCGCAGCGTGGTGGGATCACCTTCGGCCACGGTCACGCCCTGGATCGGCAGGGTCACGCCCGGCCGCAGTTGCGGGTGCCACGCGTGTGCCTTGTACTGGCCGGCGGCCACGCCATCGATCATTGCCCTGCCCTTCGCATCGGTCACCGCCATCTCCGGGTCCTTCGTGACGTAGAGGTACGTGAGCATGTAGTCGTGGATATTGCAGCCAACGGCGGCGTTACCCGCATTCTTCATGACGAGTGGGGCGGAGCTTTCGCCGGGCGCGAGCATGTCCTCGAACTTCACCAGTTCCGAAAACGAGTACACGTGGTGGCGCGTGATGTCGCTGTTACGGAACACGACGCTGTCGCCCACGCGCAACGCGGTCACGTAGGGGATGAAGGTTTCATCCTTCTGGTCGACGTAGCGCGTTTCCGGCGCGGGCGTGCGCGCGGGCGTGCCGGGCTGCGGCGCAAGCGTGACCACCGCATCGGGGATCGGCTTGCCCGCCGGGTCAACCACTTCAATGGCGATGCGGCCCGCCAGCGCAGGGCCTGCAGTGAGCATGGATAGCGTGGCGACGGCAAACAGGCAGCGCATGAGGACTCCCCAGGTGGCGGGGCCCTAGCCTAGCCCAGTTGCATGCTTAACCTCTAACGGGGCGCAGCATCCGGCAGATGCCCGCGATGGGGCGGTACGGGCCGCACGGGTCGCTATGCCAGGGATCGGGGCGATGACGCGCTGCCACGGTATCGAACGAGGGCTGGCCAAGCCCACCGGCGCTGCCACAGGCAAGCGCGAGCGCAAGGCCCGCGAAGAACGTGCTGATCGTGCGCCTGGTAGCCATGGTGGCGGTCCCCCCGCTGTCGTCGGCATTGACGTTAGGCCGGCCAGCGTGAAGGAACAATAGTCCGAATGGGCTGGCTGGCCTGGACAATGGCACGATTCCCCACCACACGCACCTGTATGGACGCCAGCGCCGCCACCGCTTCGCGGTGCGAGACCACCACGATCACGGTATCGGGCAGGCTGGCCTGCACGCCGCGTAGCACCGCTATCTCCGAGGCAGCATCCAGTGCGCTCGTGGCTTCATCCAGCACGGCCAGCACCGGGCGGCGCAGGATCACCTGGGCGAGCATCAGCCTTTGCAATTCGCCGCCGGAAAGCCGGTTTTGTGCACCGTGAACTTCCAGATCCAGGCCCTGGGCGGAGGCGTTCACGCGATGATCCAGGCCCACTGTGTGTAGCGCTTCACGCAAGGTCGCCTCGGTGGCATCCGGATCGGCCCAGGCGAGCACCTCGCGCACGGTACGTTGCCACGGCCGCACGCCCTGGCTCACATAGGCGCCGCGCGCGACGTGCGCGCGCCACTGGGCGTAGGAGATCGGCACACCTTGCCGCGTGGCCTTGAAGGCCTGTGGCGGCGCCATGCCAGCCAGCACATCCACCAGGCTGCTCTTGCCGATCCCCGAATCGCCGGTCACCAGCACGAGTTCACCCGGGCGCAGCACCAGGTGTTCCAGCGTGACGCCTTCAAGCGGGGGTTTCACGTACAGGTGGTCGATGACGACCTCATCGAGCATGTGGTCGCCGCGCGGCGCCGCCGCGTTCACATCCAGGGCCATATAGCGCTGCCACAACGCCAGGGCGGGTTCCGCCGAGCGCAGTTGCTGGATACCTTGCCGGGTGGAAACCAGATACGGCAGCAGGCGCCCGAGCAAAAGGCCGATGGCAATGAGCGTCGCGCCGTCGACACCATGCCAGCGATCAGCCAGCACGAACACCAACGGAATACCTACCGCCGCCCCCAGTTCCAGTGCGAGGCGACTGGATGACACCAGCTCCAGCTGGCGGCGATAGCCTTCGCCGAGGCGGCGCGATACCTCGCCATAACTCGCACGCTCTGCGGCTTCACGACCGAACGAACGCACATGACGAAGGCGCCGGGGAAAGTCCTCGCTGTGCCAGAACAGCCCGGTCATGTCCGCCACGTAGCGACGGCTCACCTCGGCGTGTTCACGCCCCGCCATGCGCGAGGTAAACACGATGACCAGCACCAGCACCGGGGCAGCAAGCATGAGCAGCGGAGAAATCCAGAACGCGAACGCCACGGTCACCATTGATGTCAGCACGGCGACAGCCAGCTGCTGCATGGCGCTAAACCCCTGCACCAGGGTCTCGCCGTTGTAGGTGAGCACGTTGGCGATTTCCGCCGAACTGGTGCCGGCCAGGCTTGGCACAGGCACGTGCAGGAGGTGTGCGTGCACATCGCCGCGCAGGCGCACGGCGAAGCGCGCGACCTGTGCCGCGCCCAAGCGTGCCGATTGCCAGCGCAACAGCGCGAACGCGACACCGCTCAGGGCGAACCACGTGGCATTCACCGCCACATCGTGGCTCGCGAAGGGCACCGCTTTGCCGGGCTGCACCAGCGGCACGAGCAGCACGGCGGAAAGGCTTCCGCTCACCGCCGCGCCCGCCGAGAGCAGCGCATACAGCAGCACGGAAACGCGCTCTGCCCGTGGCAGCAACGCCAGCAAGCCACGCCCTGCCAGCGGCATGCGCATGGCTAGCCCACGGCTTCCTGCACGGTTAGCCAGGGTGCCAATGCATCCAGCGTGGCGCGCGGTGTCGGGCCACGTCGCAACACCCACGCACCGCGCATCAACGCCGTGTCGACGAAGCGTCGCCAGCCGGGCTGGCGCGCGGCATAGGGTTGATCGGCGGCCAGGCGAACCATGGCGTCATCACGCGCGAGCGGCTCCAACAACGGGCCATCGCTACGCTGCGGTGAAAGCAGAATGGTTGCCGCGATATCCAGCGGCTCGGGCGCCGGGCGAAAACGCCCCGTGCGCAGGTCGATCTCGAACTTCTCCACGCCACTGCGCCGACGGATGCGCGGGAACGACATCACGGCACGCCGCGCGGGCCCGTCGAGCCAGACGAGGCTATCGTCGGTCACATGCAGGTAGTTCGGCACGCCGGTCGCGCGCAGGTGGCGGGGATCCACGAACACACCGTCCTCGGCCATTACGTCGTAGCCATCCAGCGCTGCCTGCAGGGTAAGCGTGGATTTGCCAGCGCCGGAGGGACCCAGCAGCAACACGCCACGCCCTTCACCACCGATGCATGCCGCATGCAGGGAGACGAGATCCTGGCCACGTGCCGCCAACAGGTACACCGCGAACTCGATGAGTTCGTAGCGCGCGTGGTAAGCGTTGGCGAGCCGGTCCTCCGACACGGTAACGACGGCCCGTCGCTGAGCCGGCGAGACCACCACGTGGTTAAACGCATCCACGATGCCGACCAGCATGCCGCCGCCGGAGGTGGTACGTACGGGGGGCGGTTCGCCGTGGCTGCCCGCACCGCCCGGCACCAGCCTCAATTCGACGTGGAAGACGGGCGGTACCGCGCCCATGCGGTGCGCCGGCAGCTTGTCATAGGCCACCGCCGCGAGGGCGAGCAACGCCTCGCTGTTGCTCGCGAACACGAACGACGCGCCCAGCACGGGCCAGCTGCGGGCATAGGGCAGCCGCACCCGCTCCTTGAACGGATCGGCGAACTCGTGTGCCTCGAAGGAATCAGTGGTCGCCATCGTCACGTTCGCCCGGATAACCGGCGTAGGTGCCACGGCCGGGGTGGAAGGTTGTGGAGGGCTGACCGGCAACCTGCCCGGAGGCCCGGGGCACTCACGCCTAACCCCGCATGACGCGAAAGGCGTTCACCCCATGCTGAACATCCAGGTTGGCCACTCCTACTTCCTGCGCTACGACCGCAAGCAGTGGGAGCGCGGCAAGCCCTACCCGCCGCTCGCCACCCTGCATATCGCCGCCCTGCTCCGGCGCATGGGCCATGCCGTAGGCCTGTTCGATGCCATGCTGGCCGAAGGCGTGGAGGACTATGCGCCCACGCTGCAGGCGCAGCGCCCCTCGCTGGTTGTCTTCTATGAAGACAACTTCAACTATCTCACCAAGATGTGCCTGGGCAACATGCGTGATGCCGCCTGCCGCATGATCGGCGAGGCCAGGGCAGATGGCGCCCGCGTGCTGGTGGCAGGTTCGGATGCCTCGGATCATCCGGAAGCGTTCCTCGCCGCCGGTGCCGATGCGGTGCTCACCGGCGAAGGCATCGGCGCCCTGATGACACTGGTGGATCGCCTGGAGCGCAATCCGCTGATCGATCCGGATGCCTGGACCGAGGGCGTGCCGGGCATCGCGACGCGATCGCCTACCGGCACGCGTGTTACCCGGCTTGGGGCGGTACCGCCCGACCCGCGCATCACCGGCCTGCCCGCCTGGGATCTGGTCGATATGCCGCGTTACCGCACGCTGTGGATGGCGCGCCACGGCCACTTCAGCCTGAACATGGCTGCCTCGCGCGGCTGCCCGTTCCGCTGCAACTGGTGCGCCAAGCCCATCTGGGGCAACCACTACAACCAGCGCTCGCCGCAGGATGTCGCGGCGGAGATGACGTACCTGAAGCGGACCTTCGCGCCTGACCACATCTGGATGGCCGATGACATCTTCGGTTTCCACGTGGACTGGGTAAGCGAACTTGCAAACGAGCTGCAGGCGAGCGATGGCTCCATTCCCTTCATGATCCAGACCCGCGCCGACCTTTCCAGCGAGCGTATGGCAACAGCCCTCGCTGCGGCCGGCTGCGTGGAAGCATGGATCGGCGCGGAAAGCGGCAGCCAGCGCGTGCTCGACCGCATGACCAAGGGCACCAAGGTCCCCGACCTGATCACCGCCCGCCAGCGTCTGGGCGCGCACGGCATGCGCGTGGGCTTCTTCATCCAGCTGGGTTACCAGGGCGAAGAGCTTGAGGACCTGATCGCGACGCGCACGCTGGTGCAGGCCGCGGCGCCCGACGACATCGGCGTAAGCGTTTCGTATCCGCTGCCGGGCACGAAGTTTTTCGAAGAAGTGCGCGCGCAACTGGGGCGCAAGACGCACTGGGATGACAGCGACGACCTGGCCATGATGTTCCGTGGCGCGTACGACACGGCGTTCTACCGCGAAGTGCGCGACCTGCTACACCGTGAGGTCACCGCGCCCGGCGCGGCGCTGGATGCCGACTGGGCCGAACTGCTTGCCCGCGAGCAGCAACATCGCCACGAGGCGCCCACCCAGGCCGCATGGGCGCGCCGTGCTACAGGAGCCTGAGCATGTTGCCGCCCCTCCCGGTACTGAAACGCGGCCTCGCGCTCACCACCGAGGCGCTGGCCAATGAACTGGCATTGGCGCGGGCCGGCACCGCGATGCCGGCGTGGACTGACCTGGAATGGCGGCTGGCCGGCGCGGCCGCTGTGGCACACGGTGTATCGCCGTTGCTCGCCGGCTTCTCCACGTGGGCGCCCGCGGGCTGGCAGGATTTTCTTGCGACGCAGCGAGAACATGTGGAAATCAGGCAGCAGCGCATCGCCGGGCTGATCGTGCGGATCGACGCCCGTGCGCGCGAAATGGCATTGCCGCTCGTCGCACTGAAAGGCGCCGCGCTGCATGGCCTTGGTATCTACGTGGCCGGCGAACGGCCCATGGCCGATATCGACCTGCTGGTGCGCCAGCGTGATGTCCCGGTGCTGCGCGCGTTACTTGAAGAAATCGGCTACGACGAATCGTTCCGGCAATGGAAACACCTGGTGTTCAAGCCACGCACCGGGGAAACCGTGCGTGGCCTGGGTGAGCACCGCGATACGCCGGTGAACATCGAGGTGCATACGCGCATCCAGGAACGGCTGCCGATCCGCACCGTCGATATCACCGACACCGTGTGGCCCGTGGACGCCCGCCCCGGCATCAACCCGTATCCCTCGCGGGGTGCCTTGATGGCGCACCTGCTGCTGCACGCCGCCGGCAATATCTGCGGCCGTAGCCTGCGCTTGCTGCACCTCCACGATATCGCCCAGCTCGCCCGGCGCATGCCGCGCGAAGCATGGGCCGCCCTGTGGGAAGGCCCGGCACTGCCGTGGTGGGCATGGCCGCCGTTACGCCTGGCCGCACGTTATTTCCCCGGTACGGTGCCCCGCACCATCCTTGAACGCCTGCGCCAGGATTGCCCCCGCCTGCTCCGTCTCGCCGCCCGCCGGCAGACGCTGACCAGCGTGTCGTGCTCGCAGTTGTGGCTGAACTTGCTGCCCGGCGCGGAATGGGCGCGCACACCGGGCGACATCACCCGTCTGCTCATCAACCGTGTGCGTCCCACGCAGGAGAGCCGCGAGGAACGTGCCGACATGCTCCGCACGCAAGTGTGGCTGCAAGGGCAAACCTGGGTCCGCCGTGGCCACTTCACCCGACTCGTCACCGGCCTCACCCGCCCCGTGCCACGCATGGATACGCTGTACGTCATCCGTGCGGCGCTGGGCGAACTCGCGTAACAGACCGTCCCGCTGATCCTGCGGCGAACCACCCTGGAGGAGCGCGCTGACGCGCGATCGGCCCTCCCCTCAAGCACCCATCGCGCGCAAGCGCGCTCCTACAGCGTCATGGCCGCGTATTGGCGGTTGAACGCGTGAGCGGTGGCATCGGCGTCTTCCAGCAGGGCCAGCCGTTGGGCTTCGCTGGCCAGGCGTTGGCGGAGGGCTTCGTCGGCGGCGAGGGTGGCGATGGCGGCGGCGAGGCCGGCGGCATCGCCTGGGGGGGCCGCAAGCGTGGCGGTGGGCGACCATTCGGCGAAGTGGCCAACGGCGGTGCCGGCGGCGGGCACGCCCAGGACGGCGGCCTCGAGAAGGACGAGCGGACCTGCTTCGTGTCGGGATGACATGACCAGCAGATCGGAGGCGGCCAGGATGGGGCGCAGCTCCGCTTGCGTGCGAAAGCCGAGGAAGCGGATGCGGTCGGCAATGCCCAGTTCACGCGCAAGCGCTTCGATACGGCCGTCGAGCGTATCCACACCGATCACATCGAGTTCGAACGCGATGCCCTGCTTCGCGAGCAAGGTCAGTGCATGGAGCAGTGTGGTCTGGTCCTTTACCGGGTTCAGGCTGGCGACGTGGATCAGGCGGAGCCTGCCGCCGTTGCGTGGGCGCGGCGGTAAGGGTGGCCAACGGTCGAGATCGACGCCGAGGGGCACGCGTGTCGCGCTGATACCTATCGCGCGCAAGGACTCGAGTATCGGCGTGCTGGCAGCGGTGACGCTTGCCGCGCCACGGAGCACGGCAGCCTCGCTCAAGCGGCTGCGCAAGCGGCGGCGGCC
>Ga0207647_10000232_pt1 | contig 46114 bp, 45 predicted proteins | sample KBSCornC2_FD_184295 | JGI IMG/M metagenome (GOLD analysis project Ga0207647, IMG submission 184295) | Corn rhizosphere microbial communities from Kellogg Biological Station, Michigan, USA - C2 (SPAdes) (version 2) | ecosystem: Host-associated > Plants > Roots > Rhizosphere ... | reverse complement strand
GCGTCATCCGATCCCCGAGGACGCGCTCGGCCAGAAGCTGTGGGACGCTCCGACGATGCGCGCTTATCCGCAGCACATCCCGGTGATGAAGCGGGGCATCGCGGCCGCGGCGAAGGGCAAGGTGTTCACGACCGAGGTCAAGATGGAGCGCGAGGGGGTGCCGTTGTCCTACCTCGACGTGTCGGTGCAGCCGGTTCGCTCGGGCGACGGGACGATCCTCTACCTCCTCTTCGAAGCGCGCGACATCACGGACTTGAAGGCGGCTCAGGAACAGCTCCGCCAGAGCCAGAAGATGGAGGCGCTGGGGCAGCTGACGGGCGGCATCGCGCACGACTTCAACAACCTCCTGACGGTGGTGGTGGGCGGGCTGGACATCCTAACCAAATCCCCCCTCCCCCCAAAGCTTAAGGGTTATGCGGAGAACGCACTCTCCGCGGCCGAGCGCGGGGCTCGGCTGACGGGGCAATTGCTGGCGTTCAGCCGGGTCCAGCGGCTCGAGGTCCGGCCGACGCAGGTCGCCCCGCTGATCGAGAATATCCGCCCGCTGCTGCGCAACGTGCTTGGGCCGGGGATCAGCAAGACGTTCGACCTCGACCAGGAAATGATGCCGGTGATGGCCGACCCGACGCAGCTCGAGGTCGCGGTGCTCAATCTCGCGATCAACGCCCGCGACGCCATGCCCGACGGCGGGGTGCTCCATTTCGCGAGCCGCAAGGTCGAGGTGGCGGACGACCCCGAAGTGCCGGACGGGTGCTATATCGAGCTCACCATCAGCGACACCGGGATGGGGATGACCGAAGACGTCGCGGCGCGCGCGTTCGAGCCCTTCTTCACGACGAAGGAGGTCGGCAAGGGCACCGGGCTCGGCCTGTCGATGGTCTACGGAATGGCCCGGCAGTCGGGCGGGACGGCGCGGATCGAGAGTGTTCCGGGCGAAGGCACCGCAGTCAAATTGCTGTTCCGCGCGGCCGAGAGCGAAGTTACCGGCGACATCGCCGCCGGCGATGAGGCGGAAGCCGCGGAGTATCGCGCTCCTGCCAAGGTGTTGGTGATCGACGACGACCCTGACGTCCGCCAATTCATCGTCGCGACGCTGGAGGAGCAGGGCTACCGCGTGCGCGAGGCGGCCGATGGCGCGCACGGGCTCAAGGAGGCCGCGCGGGAAAAGCCCGATCTCGTCATCCTGGATTTCATCATGCCCGGCCTCTCGGGCGCCGAGGTCGCCAACCGCCTGCTCTCCAAGCGGAGCGACCAGGCGATCCTGTTCGTCTCCGGCTACAGCGAGACCGAGGCGGTGCGCCGGGTCGCACCCAACGCGCCCTTGCTTTCCAAGCCCTTCCGCGCGGAAGCGCTCGACAAGGCGGTCAGGAGCGCGCTCGCGCAGGGGTGATTTCAGAAGGTGAGCTGCGGGATTGGGGCTGGTCTTTTATCCGTGCCACGTTCAGTCTTCAGCGTGAGGCGTTGCGTTGAGCCACGCAATCCGTCCTGCTGAGCGGCGCTGGCGCATTCGCGCGCAATTGTAGCCGCGGCGTCAATTCGACGAGGCGCCGGACATAAGCGTCAGTAAAGACGGCCGCGCATTTGCGGGTGAGATGCGACCATTCGGGCAGGATGAGCTTCTGCGCCCGGTCGAGATCGTCGGCATGGATGCCCTTGGCGTTGGCGGCTACGAGCAAACGCTCCCACCCCGTGGCCTTTGGAACGCGCGCTTCCTCATTGACCCGCAGTTCGGGCGAAGAGGGGGGTCGAATGAAAATGACATCGCCACCGCGTGCTCGAATTCGACGCACGGCCTCGGCGCTTCGAGCGTTCACTTTGGCAATCACAGTCGGGGGGATCGGCTTACCCTTGAACTCACCCCAGGCCCAACGCGCATGCATCCGGAGATGCCGGTCGCGGTTGATTCGATCCCACATGAAATATTGGCGGTCGTCGAATGTCTCGGAGATTTTCCAGACATCGTCATAGGGGCCATCCACGCCGGAGCGAATTCCGCGATCGAGTTCATTCACCATCCGGCTCAACCGATATTCGGGATCGAGGAAAGCGACGTGTCGTTGAAGGTAGCGATCGAGCAACAAGCCGCTGACCTGCGACGGTTTCTCATTCTTGCTAAGGTTGTCCATGTAGGGCTTGCCGATCCCAACTCCGGACGGACGATAGTAGCTCGTCTCGGCAAGCCCCAGGATCAGCAGGCCGTGGAATTCGGGATCGTTGGCGAAATTCATGAGAATCGCGCGCGCTGTCGTTCCGACAATCGAGGCCTGGATCGGCCGGACTCCGGTCAGTGCCTCGAAACGATCCAGGTCCGTATCGAAGAGGATTCGGCTGTCGCCGATGATCGTCACTGGGTTCGTGTCGGCGAGACGCCGTTGTTCCGCCCATGCCTGAGGGCTGTCACCAAGATCGCCCGCGTGAAGATTCAGGCGCCGCATCTGCCACTCCCACGCGGCGAGCAACAGGACGAGCAGCAGGAAAACGATGATTCCCATGCGCATCCACGGCAGCGCCGGAATATCGCGGGTGGGGACCGGTTGCGCTTGCCCGGGCCGGTTGGCTGCGGTTAGCCGAAGACCGGGGCGGAGCGCGCCTTCGCGCAGTCCGCGCATTTCGGCTCCATGCGCCTCAGAACGCGAAATAGATGAAGGCATTGCCCTGCCCCTGTTCGATCAGCACCGCGAACGCCATCAAGGTCCAGGCGCTGGCCACGACAAGAACCGGCGTCCGTTCAATAACCGCTTCGAGAGTCGTATTGCGCATCGCGAGATGCGTTCCGAAGATGGCGGTTACGATGGCAAGCGCGACGATCATCGGTCCTCCGGCGATCAGCGGCTCGGGCTTCTCCGCCATGCCCGCCATCCCGGTAAGAATGACCCCAGCGCCGGCGAAAGTCTTCGCCCGGAAAAATACCCAGGTGACGTTGATCAGCAGGAAGGTCAGCAAAGCGAGGCCGACCATTGTCGCCCGCCCCGGGGTGAACCCCTTGAACCTCGCCCTCAGCCAACGTTCGACCGACAGATAGAGGCCGTGGAGCCCACCCCAGACGACGAACGTCCAATTGGCGCCGTGCCACAATCCACCAAGCAGCATCGTGCCCATCAGCGCCGCATAGGTCCGCGCCGGGCCGTGGCGATTCCCGCCTAGGGGGATGTAGAGATAATCCCTGAGCCAGCTCGACAGCGTGATGTGCCAGCGCCGCCAGAAGTCAGAGAAGCCGACCGCTCCATAGGGGAAGCGGAAATTGTCCGGCATGGCGAAGCCGAGGCATAGCGCAACCCCGATGGCCGAGGTCGAATAACCGGCAAAGTCGCAGAAGATCTGGCCCGCGAAGGCGAGCGTCGCCGCCCAGCTGTCGAGCATCCCGGGCACCTTGTCATGCTGGTCGTAGACTTTCTCGACGACCGGGGCGAGGAATCCGTCGGCAAGCACGACTTTCTGGAAAAGCCCGAGGGTCAGAAGCGCGAAGCCGAAGAACATCTGGTTGGCCTTGGCCTTCCGCGGCTCCTCGAATTGCGGGACGAGTTCGGTCGGCCGCATGATCGGGCCCGCGACCAGATGCGGGAAGAAGGTCACGAACAGCGCGTAATTGAGGAAACTCCCCGCAGGCTTTGACCGCCGGAGGTAGACGTCGAGCGTGTAGGACAAAGTTGCGAAAGTGTAGAAGCTGATCCCGACCGGAAGGACGATATCCCATTTCGGCGGCTGGTAGATGATGCCGATCGAGCCCGCCATCGACACGAAATTATCGAGCAGGAAGCCGCCATATTTGAAATAGCCGAGCATCCCGAGGTTCACGATGACCGAGGTCAGCATCCATATCTTGCGCGTGCGCTCGCGCCTGGCCCGGACCATCCACTGCGCTGCCCACCAGTCGACCACCGTCGAGATCCACAGGAGCGCGACGAATGGCGGATTCCATGCGGCGTAGAAGATGTAGGAGGCCAGCAGCAGGTTGATCTTCTTCTGGTGCCAGCTGAAGAAGGGCGCGGTGTGCAGCGCAAGCACGAACGCGAAGAAGACCAGAAAGGTCAGCGAATTGAAGATCACTTGGGCCGCCTCGCGCGACGGCCCTCAGCCCCGTCTGTCATGTACAGCCTTCCCCCCAAAGTGCTGTAGCGCCCTCCGCAAGACTCAGCGGACCAGCGCTACTGCTTGCACGGTCGATGGCTTGGCGCAAGCGCTCGACAGACCGAGGAACGCGGTGATTACCTAGCGAATGTAACTCCAGGATGCGACGGCCCGCATCCCGCTAATGTGTCGAGACAAACGGATGTCTGGAATGGGTCGAAAGGGGACGCTACCTTAGGCGGGTAATCAGCGCATCCGCACCAGCTTCAATGCCACCCGGCAGATCGCCTTTACGCAGTCGCGGTAGCATCGAACCGTCTATGATCTGCTGACAAACCTCATGAGTGAGGGTTTTTTCCAGGCCGTAACCGACGGCGATTCGAACCTTCATCTCGTTGGGCGCGACGAGGAGAACGACGCCGTCATTGTAGCCCTTTCGGCCGATGCCCCACTTGTTCGCTAGGTCCCTGGTGAAATCCGCCACGTCCAGGCCGCCGAGCGATGGCACGGTTGTGAGAACCAATTGGTGCTTCGTTGTTCGTTCCAGCTGCTCCAACTTCACTGTCAGCCTGGATACTTGTTCAGGCGACAGAATGTGCGCCGCGTCGGTGACCCGCCCAGTCAGCGGGACGACCGGCGCCGTCACGTTAAAGTCCACTGTTGGATTTCTCGAAAGCTCTGACTTGTTTGAGTCGCCGTTTGAGCAGGCGACGCAGAAGGCCGCACCGGCCAGTACAAGGAGCAGAGAGCGCTTCACGGCAATATGGTGCGAGCCTGTCCGATCAGCGTCAACTTTGGGTCGAAAGCAGTCACTTCAGAAGCCGAGCGTCAACGGCCTCCGACCCCATGTGTCGGACGAACGCGTCGCGAAGGCTGGCCGCGTGTTTCAGCATGCCCTCTTTATCTGAGTCCATTCCCTCAGCTCGAAAGACCCACTCCACGAACTGGTCAGCGGTAACGGCTCCGTGTTCCGGGATAAGCTGGTCAACGTGCAGGGGCTGGCCATTCACCACCGAGCCGCAGAAGCCAAGACCGACGCAAATCTCATGTAACAGCGCATCGTAGGCAGACTTGGCATTCATACTGCCAGCGTAGCGTCGCTTCTAATGTCCGCAATGGGTGGAAAGCGGACATTAGGAATGTCTCCGATAGACAGGTCGCATGTCTAGGCACCTCACCTACTTCCGCCCCGGCGAGGAAGCTCGCATGCTCGCGCGACTCCAGTTCGGTTGCCACGAGAGTGGTGGATGCGGCGCAACACTTACCTACCCCATCAACGGGTTCCCTTGGCGTCGAAATATCATGAAGAGCTTTGAGTTCGATGTTGATGCAGAGACCGTCAATCTCTTGTTCTCGGAAGTTACGCGCATTCGAGTTGAGCATCCGCGTGAATGCCTGACGGCTGTCAGCAGGCTCTGGAATGACACCTCTGAAAAGGGGAATGGCATCACTAGAGACAGAAAATCGGGGACGCTTTGCTATTCGATTGTAATCGCTCGCGACGATGGCGGCTTCGATGAACAATGCTCAATCCGGGAAGACTCTGACGCCTTCTTGAACTCCGCACTTTATCGCGTCGTCACCGACCTCGTTGCACCGCACGAGAACCTATAGCCGCACGCCAGCGCCGAATGTCCGCAATGGGTCGAAATCGGACATTTGCGGTCATCGCGGCTCAGACCCTTCCGCTTGGCTCGTTCGGCCTTACTAACTAAAGTTGAATTGACTTGCTTGCGGGACAAGTAATCATAACGGTGCCGAACTGAGGCACCCTCAAATTGGCGCGATCAGCCCGACCAGTGAGCGTCATGAAGCACGATGCTGGAGCCAAACCATGTTTCGTCCAATAGCGCTTGCTGTCGGGACGGCGCTGCTCGCTCTCACACCCGCGTCCGCAAATCACTCGACGGGAATCCATTGGGCCGGTGACGGCCAGAATCTCACGCTGAAGGTGAACATTGCGATCACATCGGAATGGAACGCCTCGGTCACAACCGCGATTTCTGACTGGAACCAGTCGGATGAACTGACGCTAATCAGCCAGCCCGTCTCTGCCGACCGAAGAAAGTGCAATCCGATCCTGGGGCAGATCCTCATTTGCAACTTCAACTATGGTCAGCGAGGCTGGCTGGGGATCTCAACCGTCGTCTATTATACTGCCGACAATCACATTGCCTTTGCGACGACCAAACTGAACGACAGCTACCTTCGTCTTCCGGCGTACCCGCCATCGTGGCGCGCAATCTCAGCCTGCCATGAAATCGGTCACAATTTGGGGCTGGACCATCAGGACGATACGGCCAACAACGTCAATCTCGGCACCTGCATGGACATCACGAACGCGCCCGCCGGCGGCGTGCTCAACGGCTTCGATTATGGGCCATCGAACGAGCATCCGAACGCCCACGACTATGAAGAGCTCAGCATCATCTATAATCACGACGACGGTTTCACGACGGCGACGGCAGCTGCGACCAACTTCGGAATCCGCGAGGTCGGTAAAGCCACGCCCCAGGCGCTGCAGCCCGAAGGAATCGGCGACAGCCCAGCCGAATGGGGTCGCGCCATCCACCGTGACAAGCAGGGGCACGCTGACGTTTTCCTTAAAGACTTGGGTGGCGGCAAAAGGGCGTTGACCCACGTTCTCTGGGCGGCTGGCGAGGGTCCCCACTAAACCAAAGGCGTTCGCCGTTGCTTGCGGGCCGAGGCCGAGTGTCCGCAATGGGTCGAAAGCGGACATTAGCTCAACGTTGATGCAGCCCGTCTGAACGCAGGTCCCGCTCGAGCTTTCGAACGGCGGATGTCGCTTGAGCCCTAGCTGCCGCTCGCCGAGGAAATCGCCGCGCTTCAGTCCGCCCGGACGCGGCCCGGTTCATGGTCGAAGGTGAAGCCGACACGGACGCCGGTGCCGTGGAACTTGGCGCTGTCGGCTTCGTACCAAATGCGGTTGACGCCCACCATCAGTCCGACGCCACCGCCGAGCGGCTGGATCCGGCGATACTCGATATTGCTGTACTTGCCTTTTTCGGGTGTCGGCAGCCAAAGGGCGTCGTGAAGCGCCGTTCCGTGACCGAGCCAGAGCTGGTTCGTGCCGTAAGGATCCTGCACCTTGAGATTCACCAAATGCCCGACGCTGTGGCCGAGATGGTGAACATCGAAGGAGCTGAAGCGGTAGCTGATCATGCCGCCGCGGAAGTATTGCGCCGCCCCAAGCGACCATGACACCGCGTCCACGCCGCCCCAATAGCGCGCATAGCGGCCGCCGACGGTAAGCACGGTCTGCGGCAGCGGCTTGTAGCTGATGTCCTGGATCAGCTCACGCGTGACGAACACCGGCTCGTTGCTGGCAATGCTTGCCGCGGTGCGCGTCGACAGGCGCGAGCTCCAATCATGAGCCACCGCGACACTGACTCGGGAGGCGTTGAACTTGTCGCCACCCGCCTTGCGCGATCCGTGCGCCAGGCCCAGCGACACTATGGTGTTCCCGGTATCGATGCGGGTCTGCGCATTGACGATTCGGCGGCTGCCGAATGACCCGCTGTAACTCAGATATTCGCCATCGACCGACGCAGCGATCTTTTTAAGATCGGGAAGCGGCGCGGCATGGGCAGAGCTCGCGAACGCGAGCGCCAATGGCGCATAGCGATAAAGTTTCATGGTCGTATCCCCCGGTCAGTATGCTTCGAGTTGTTGGGCGGGCCGATATCGGCCCGTCGGAAGGTTCTTTTCGATCGTGATGCGCGGCGCGAAGATCGACCCCGGCGCGACGACGCGGCCAGGCAGGATAATCACCTGAATGCCGAGCGCGGCGCGAGCGCCGATCAGGCAGCCGAGCTTTTCAAGGCCGGTATCGACCGCTTCACCGTCGACCATGACCTTGACGGTCGCCTTGTCGAGCCGATGATTGGACGTTCGAACCTGCGCGCCCAAATAGGCTTCGCTTTCGATTTTCGAGTCCGCGACGAAACATTGCGGGCCGATTGTCACGCCGTCTTCGATGATCGCGTTCTTGATCTCGGTCGCGAAACCGATGCGCGTGCCGTTGCCGACCCGTACCGGGCCGCGGACGATGGCGAGGTTGCCGATCAGGCAATCGCTGCCGATTTCTATCGGGCCCTGGAGGTGCGCCCCGTGGCAGATTTTCGTGCGCTCGCCGATGATGATCGGGCCGCGGCTGGCGTCCAGCACCACCCCATCGCAGATGAGGGCCGTCGGATCGACGATCAGGGACTTGTCCGGGTCGGGTAGCGCCGGCCAAACGTCCTTCTGTTCCTGGAGCTCACGCCACCACATGGGCGTGCCTCGTCGGTTTGTCGCGGCTGAGCTCGCGGCCGGTAACCAGGCCCCTGATGCCGTGTGTGAGCCATACGGCGTAGGCAAGCAGGAGGTAGAGAATCGCCAGCGGGGCCATCACCACGAGGTGCGCCTTGCGGTGGTGGAACGCGCTGATCGTTCCGAGAAACAGCACGCACAGGACCCAGAAGGCAGGGAACAGGAGTACGGCGCCCGCGATCGGCCCGTTGGCCGGGATCGCCCGCATCCAGGTGACGGTCGCGGTGCACAGCCCGAGAACCACGAGGGCGAACATCGGCAACATGCTGAACAGCCCAAACCGGCTGAAGAGCAGGGGCCAGTGAAGCCGCATGCAAACGGCATATCCGCGGATCCAGCGAGTCCACCGGCGCCATTCCTCGCGCAGCGTGTGACATTCCTGCGGATAGACGATGCAGAAGCTGCTCTGGCGCACTTTGTAACCGCGCTCGACGAGCGTCCACGTCAGGTCGAGATCTTCGACTTTCGTCCGGTCGGAAAGGCCGACCTCGCGCAGGACTTCGGTGCGGAACAGTCCGCACGCGCCCGAAATCAGGAAGGGGGCACCGCCGAGAATCTGCTGGAACGTGCGCTTGGCGATGATCATCGGGAGCTTCACCGTCGCCCGGATGTGCGGAAGGAGGCCGCCGGCACGAAGGTTCGACGAAGGAATGCCTCCGACCGCGTCGGCGCCATTCTCGATTTCGGCAAGGAGGAACCCGAGGTCATAGTCGCGCGCGGGAATGATCGTGTCGGCGTCCGTCAGGAAAACGTATGGGGCCGTGGCGTGGCTGAGGCCATTCATGATGGCCCCGCCCTTTCCCGTATTTTGCTGGCGCACGACCGTGAGCCTGGGGGTGCGGGCGGCAAGGTGCTCCAGAACCTGCACCGTGCGATCGGTCGAACCGTCGTCGACGCAGATGACCCGCCTGATGTAGCGATTGCGCAGGAGGCTGACGATTGTGCGCGCAACGCACAGCTCTTCATTGAACGCCGGCACGATGGCGTCGATCGACCCGATGTTCCGGCTGGGCGGCAGTCGCAGCAGCCGCCCGATCAGGAACAGGATCGATGAGATCGACATGAAGAGAAAGAACGCGGTCTTCATCGCTGTTCCTCAAAGGACGAGTTTATAGGGGATGAAGCTCTCGGTCTGGCCGAGATCCACCTGCACGCCGCGAAAGTGCGCGGCGCTGCGGATCTTTTCCTGCTGCATATAGAGCCGGTCGCCCTGGCTGACGTGCAGCTTCAGGGCCTCGACCTTCGCTTCGATGAAGTCGTCGACCGGCTCGAAGACGGTCGGCGTGAAGTTCGGGTACGAACTCGGAGTTTCGTAGCCGAGGATCTGACGCACTTTCCGGCACGCCACGACGGACGCTTCGTGCACCGTCCGATGGTCCTGGTGCCGATCGAGGTGGAACATTGTGTAGACGCGATCGGGAACGAGCTTGCGGACATGTTCCTCGATGCATGCGATCAGTTCGTTCAAACTTTCGTGCAGGCGAGTATCGGCAAAGTCGTGCTGCGTTACGGAGGTAACGCCAAGCGCCTCGAGCGCTGCGCGCGTTTCGGCCGCGCGATCGAACCCGGGCGGACCGCCTTCCCTGCCGTCAGAAAATACGACCGTGTGAACGGCGACCCCGCCCGCGCTGAGCTTCGCGAGGGTTGCGCCGCATCCGAGCTCCAGATCGTCGGGATGTGCGCCCAGTGCCAATACGGTTTTAACCATATCCATAACGGACAGTTAGGCCGCGCGCCCCTAACGCCCGGTTTTGAATCCATCCGGTTCGGATCGAATCGCATTAAACTGTTGTGCTCCATCAGCGGGTTAACTTGCGCCTTGCCGCGTAAACTGTAGAAGCGACGCCGGGGCGCCAAGGGCCGGGGTAAGAAATGGAAGCTTCGGACGATCCACGAGTGCAGGCGATGCACTTCCTCACATTGGCGCTTGAGCTCCTCGATGAGAGCGACGCACCCGCGGACATCGGCGCGCATATCGACGTTGCAGTTGGCCGGCTCATGGAAGTCCTGGGCCAGTCCGAGGAAGCGCATCACGCGAGTCAATAAGGCCGCACTGTCTCGAAAACCCCGGAACTTAACTCGATCCAAACGCTTTGCTTCTTGGAACGCATCGTTGCGCGTGATAAGTTTTTAACTGCTCGGTCCCATGGACTGCCGGTGTTGCGCCGGCCGGGAGGAGCCAAGCGAGTGCAGCGACGATTTGACCGCAGCTTCCGGGAAAAGCCTGGGAGAGCGGCGAGCACCGGGTCGGAAAAAGACCATCAGACCGGCGCTGCGGCGCAACGAGAAGTCCTCAGGGGATATGCCGACCAAATCCGCCACTCGCGCGATTTGCGGCACAAGTCTTTCGATCGGAACCTGTTCGGCGAGCCGGCGTGGGACATTCTCCTGACGCTTTACGTGATCGATAGCGATCAGCGCCGATTGAGCACTCGGGACCTGTCCAAGCACGCAAATCTGGCTCTGACCACCGCGCTGCGCTGGCTCGACTACCTGGCGGAACAGGATTTGGTCACACGCAAGACCAACCCATTCGACCGGCGGGTGGTTTATGTCGAACTATCCGACAAGGGCCGCGTCGCGATGGATCATTATCTGGCGGAATTGCACGACGCCGCCGTCTCCGGGGCTGGCGCGATGAACGCATAGCCGGCGCGCGAACGTCCCGATCCGGAGCAATCGTGAATGGTTGGGAAGGAGGTTGCGTCTATTCGCAGCCTATCCGTCCCTGCCCCACGGGGACGTGATCCAACGGAAGCGCCCGTCGGCACTCATCACCGGCGGGCGCTTTTCTATTCGCCCCGCGCGAGCGCAACGCCAGATTCCGGCGTTTCGGTCAATGATTCCGCCCGACCAGTTATTTTGGCGCCGACGCGGCTGGGTTACGCGCCGGTCATCCAAGCAACCGAGGGCAAGCCCGAATGACGGTCCACCAGAATATCCTCGACGCGATCGGGAACACGCCGGTTGTGCGCCTCCAGCATCTTGCGCCGGACGGCGTCGAGCTGTTCGTAAAGATTGAAGCGGCCAACCCGATGGGCTCGGTCAAGGACCGGCTGGCCCTGGGAATCATCGAAGCCGCCGAAAAAAGCGGTGAGCTCAAGCCCGGCCAGACGGTGGTCGAGGCGACTAGCGGCAATACCGGGATTGGCCTCGCGATGGTGTGCGCGGCCAAAGGTTATCCCCTCGTCGTCGTCATGGCCGAGAATTTCAGCCTCGAGCGGCGCAAGATGCTGCGCTTCCTCGGCGCCAAAGTAGTCCTGTCCCCACCCTGGGCGAAGGGCACGGGAATGATCGCCATCGCGCGCAAGCTGGCGGAGGACAATGGCTGGTTCCTGTGCCGGCAGTTCGACAATGAAGCCGGCGCCGACATCCATAGCCGAACCACCGCAGTCGAGATCATCCGCGACTTCGGAGCGAACGGGCTCACGGCCTGGGTCACCGGCTTCGGTACCGGCGGAACGCTGAAAGGCGTCGGGCGTGTGCTTCGCGAGCAAAGCCCCGCGACGCGGATCATCGTCGCCGAGCCCGAGAATGCTGCCCTGGTCGGGAGCGGGATCGCACAGGAGCTCGATCTCGACGGCGAACCGGCAAGAAGCCACCCCGCCTTCCACCCGCATCCGATGCAAGGCTGGGTCCCAGATTTCATTTCCAAGCTGACGCGCGATGCCGTCGATGACGGACTGATCGACGCCACGGTCGGAGTCAGCGGCGGCGAAGCGATCGACTGCGCGATCGAGCTTGCACGGCGCGAAGGCATTTTCTGCGGGATCAGCGGCGGAGCCACGCTTGCGGCCGCGCTCAGGATCGCGCGCGACGCGGCGCCTGGCTCGCGGATCCTGGCGATGCTGCCCGATACCGGCGAGCGCTATTTGTCGACCCCGCTGTTCGCGGACATATCGGTCGACATGGGCGAGGAAGAGCAGGCGCTGCTCTGGTCCGCGATGCCGGCGATCGCTCCTGTGCCGAAACCCGCCGCGGCGTCTGCTCCTGCACCCGCGCGGGCAGACGACACGGCACGCCAATTCGTGACCGACATCACGGCCTCGAACCCAGGCAAGGTCGTCATGTTCGCGATGAGCTGGTGCGAATTCTGCTGGTCGGTGCGCAAGTTGCTGACCGCGCTTGGCGTCCCTCTTATGTCGATCGACGTCGACACGCCCGAGTTCCGGGCCGCCAACGACGTGCCGAAGATCCGCGCTGCGCTCGCCGAGCTGGCGGGCAATCCGACCCTGCCGCAAGTCTATGCGGGCGGAACGCATCTTGGCGGCTGCATGGAGGTCATGGCCGCCGCGGATTCCGGCGAGCTTCAAAGGCTGCTGGTAGAGAAAGGCATCCCGTGCAGCGAGGCGGCAATCGACCCCTACCAATTCCTGCCCAGCTGGGTCAGGCCGCCCGAGCGGATTGCGGCCTGACCGGCGAGCAAAGCGATTGACGCTGGGCGCCCGACCGGACGCTCCGTGATTTCAATAGCGTGGCTTCGTTGCGGTGAACGTCACGGCCGTTCGAGCGTTTGAGCGGCGGATGGTACGTGCGTTCGCATCTTTGTTCATAATCCTTGCCGCGCCGGCGGCCGCACAGCAGCAACCGACCGCGGCGAGCGCGCCCGCCCCGGCGCGTGCGATTATCGAAAAAGACTGGGTGCTGATGAACTGGGCGCTCAAATTCTACGATTCGGACCGCGACATCCTGCTCTCGCCGAGCGAGGCCCAGGCTGCGGTGGCGGCGTTTCGGACGATGGCCGACGTCAATCACGATGGGCGGGTCACAACCGACGAATATCGCGCCGCGCGCGGGTTCATCCTGGCCCGCTATTAGACTCGCATTACTGCCGAACGGTGATCGTACACCGCAGGCCGTCCCGTTCGAACCGCAGTTTCGCGCCCATCGCCGCGCGGGCGAGCAGGCGCGAGCCGAAGCCTTTGCTCGAGGGCGCCTTCACTGGCGGCCCGTCATGCTCCTTCCAGTCGAGCTGAAGGCGATCGCCCACTTCCCGCCAATCGATCGAAATCCAGCCCTTGCCGTCGGTGAGAGCACCATATTTGACCGCGTTGGTCCCGAGCTCGTGCAGAGCCAGCGTCAGAGAAACGACCTGCTGGTCCGGCAGCGGCAAAGGCGGTCCGGTGACGCGGAACCGGTCGCGGCGATCACGGAACGGCCGGATCGCGGTTTCGACCACCTCGTCGAGGGAGGCGGTCGGCTGTTTGACATGCTCGTTCAATAGATTGTGCGCATCTGCGAGCGCCTGCAGTCGGCCGTCGAATTTCGCGACTTCCGGACTGTCACGCTTGAAGGTCTGGCTGGCCATGGCCTGAACGATTGCCATCGCATTCTTGAGGCGATGCGACATCTCGCGCGCGAACAGGCGCTGGTGACGGGCTTCCTGACGTGCCAGCTCAAGCGCCACCGCCTGGCGCTCCCGCTCGCTCAGGCGATAGAGTTGCGACGTCGCCAGGATCACGCCGGTCACCAGAAAATAGCCGAGCAAGGCGAAGCCGCCGACCCCGCTGACCTCCCATGATCCGCTAGGCTTCATGAAATAATACCAGGTGAGCAGTCCGCCGACGATCATTGTGGTCAGGCCGCCCAGCAGCCCCGCCCCGACAGTGATCAGGCAAACGGCGATCACGACCAGCACGAACGGCAGGACGTCCGGCGGCAGTGGGAGCGCGTAACGGAAGAGGACGGCGATTCCCGCCGCGAGAATGCCGAGCGCAATATTGCGCAGGTGTCTCCCGGTCGAGCTCCAGCGGTCTTCACGAATGGCAGGTTCGCTAACGTCGAAGGAAGGCGGCAACGCCTCGGGTGCGAGGATGCTCGCCGGCGAACGCGAAGCGAGCGCCGCTGGTTCTTCGACCAGGTTCACGGCGAACATCCATGCATCAGTCGATTGGCGCCCGCAATGACAAGGATGTCAGCGAACGTGAATTCGAACGGAGCCGAGTTGTTCCGCGCGGTCAGGAGACCAGGGCTCTCACCGCCACGCCAGCCAGATCGCCGTTCCGAACAGGATGATGTTCAGATAGGCGGTCGAGGCGAAGCCGAACGCGCGGTAGACCGGTTCGATGCGGTAGCCGATCCAGAATGCGAAGCGCGAGACGATGAAAATCACGCTCGCGGCCGACACGATCCCGAGCTGGGTGCCGTTCGCCGACGCCGCGACCGCCATCGTCGCCGCGAACAGGAGGACATATTGCTGCAGGCTATTGTCGACAACGCGGCCGTTGACGACCATCGTCTGGCTTTCCCTGCCTGCCGTCGGGTCGATCGCTTCGCTGAAGAAGCGCGCGTTGCCGACGGCGATGATGGCCAGGAAGACGGGCGCCGCGGCAAGCGCGAGCCACTTGGCGGCGAAGGCGAGACGGTCGCCCGAATCCGCCGTGATCGGAAGACCCGGCATCACGCCCGATAGGCCGATCAGCGCGACGATCATGATTGCGACCCCGCTGGAGGCGCCGATCGCGACGAGTTTCTGCTCCCTGTTCATGTCCTTGCTCCCTCTTGTCATGCGCTCAAAGCGCGTAGGGGATTTCTTCCTTTTGACACCGCGGGCCGATGCGGACCTGGGCGAAGCCGTCGATGTGGCGCTGGAAGAAAGCAGGGCAATCATTTCCCCCCCGCTCCCAGCTGTCGACCCCCGGAGTCCAGGTACGCGACTTCGATCGTTCATCGGCCTCGGGCAGCGGTTCGACCACGAGCCGATATTCGTTCGCATCACTCGCATTCAGCGCGGAGTCCGATAACAACAATGCCAATAGCATCACACTCATTTGATCCTCCTAATGGGCTTGGCCGGCCGCGACCGCGTGCTTGGGGCGGGGCGCGAGCCAGATGATTGACGCTGCGGCGGCGAAGACGATCGCGGCCGTTACAAAGATTGAGCCGGTGGCGAGCGCTGTCGCCTGGCCATCGACGAGATTGCTGATGACCTGCCGCGACTGTTCGACGGTGTAGCCGTGGGCCTGAAGCGACTGCATGGTCGCCGACGCGCCGTTGAGCACGCCCGAAAGCTGGGCACGAAGGTTCTGCGCTCCGTCGTACCACATGGTCGTGCCAATCGCGGTCGCGATCGCGCCCGACATGGTGCGAAGGAAGTTCATCACACCGGCGGCTGAGGCGACCTCGTCTTCGTTGACCGCGCCGAGCGCGAGGGTCGTCAGCGGGACGAAGAAGAAGGGCATGCCCGCGCCCTGGATCAGCTGCGGCAGGGCGAGGGTCCAGAAATCCGCGTCGCTGGTCCACCAGAAGACCCGGATCAGCGAGGTCGCGCCGAGCCACAGAATCCCGAACGAAACAAGCAGCCGCTCATCGACCTTGGTCGAGAGCTTGGCGACGATCGGCGCCATGATCACCGCCGCGACCCCGTTGAAGGCGGTAGCATAGCCGGCCCAGGTCGCGGTGTAGCCGAGCGCTCCCTGTAGCCACTGCGGGATGACCACTAGGCTGCAGAAGAAGGTGCCGTAGGCAAACGCTAAAGCGATGACGCTGACCGTGAACCCGCGGTGGCGGAAGACCTTCAGGTTCACTGCGGGATCGCGCTCGAACAGCTCCCACGCGGTGAAGAAGCTGAAGCCGACCGCGGCAATGACCGCCAGCGTGACGATGAACGGGCTTCCGAACCAGTCGTGCTCCCGCCCGAGATCGAGCATGATCTGCAGCGCGCTGATCCAGGTGACGAGCAGGATCAGCCCGACCGTGTCGATCGGCGCCTTCTCGGTCCTGGTTTCGGCCTTGCGAAGGAGCCCGATGGCGCCCGCCGCGCAGATCGCGGCGATCGGAATGTTGATGAAGAATATCCAGTGCCAGCCCCAATTGTCGCTGATGGTACCGCCGAGGATCGGCCCGAGGATCGGCGCGACGATGGTGGTCATCGCCCAGATGCCGGTCGCCTGCGCATGCTTTTCCTTGGGGAAGATGCTGAGCAGCAGGGTCTGGCTGATCGGCATCAGCGGTCCCCCGCACAGGCCCTGGCCGATGCGGAACGCGACCAGCGAGCCCAGCGACCAGGCCATTCCGCAGAGCATCGAGAACAGGCCGAAGCCGGCCATCCCGATCGCGAACACCCTGACCGTGCCGAAGCGCTTGGCGAGCCAGCCGGTCAGCGGCACGCAGATCGCTTCGGCGACCGCGTAAGACGTGATCACCCACGTCCCCTCGGTCGACGAGATTCCGAGCCCGCCCGCAATGTGCCCGACCGACACGTTGGCGATGGTCGTGTCGAGCACCACCATGAAGTTGGTGCCCGCCAGCACGAGACAGGCGAGAATGAGCGCGGTCTTGCTCATCGCCGGAGGGGTGTTCGCTTCGGCGTGCATCACTTGCCTCCGGAGACGTCGACCTTGGCTTCCATCGAGAGGCCGACGCGAAGCGGATGAGCGGAGAGCTCGCGTGGATCGAGCTGGATTCGGACCGGGAGGCGCTGGACGACCTTGATCCAGTTGCCGGTCGCGTTCTGCGCCGGAATCAGGGCGAAGGCGGAGCCGGTGCCCCCGGAAAAGCCGGTGACCCGGCCGTGGAAAACGACGTCTCCGCCGTAGAGATCGGAGACGAGCTCGACCGGCTGGCCGGGACGGACCTTCTGGAGTTGGCCCTCCTTGAAGTTGGCGTCGACATAGACGCTTCCGACCGGAACGATGGTCATCACCGGCGACCCGGCGCCGATGCGCTGGCCGACCTGGACCTGGCGGTTGGTGACGACCCCGTCGATCGGTGCTCGGATTATCGTGCGATCGAGATCGAGCCGTGCCTGGTCGAGCTTGGCCTTGGCCGCCGCGACCTCGGGGCTGTTGTCGATCGTCGAGCCGGCGATCAGCGCCTGGTTCGCCGCCAGGTTTTCGCGTGCTGCGTAACTCGTCGCCGAAGTCTGCGCGACAGCGGCCCGGGCGGCAGCGACATTGGCGCGCGCCGAATCATAGGCACTCTGTGCGGTGGTCAGCACGTCGCCCGAAACGAATCCTTTCTTCGCCAAAGTCGAGCGGCGGTAGAGATCGATGCTCGCCTTGCTGAAACTGGCTTCCGCGGCAGCGAGCTGCGCCCGAGCCTGGCCGATGTCGGCATCGCGCGCGCCAACCTGCGCCGCTAACGAACCGCTGTTCGCCGCGGTCTGCGAGAACTGCCGTCGGGCCTTGAGATATTCGGCTTCCGCCTTCGCGAGTGCGAGCCTGGCGTCGCTGTCGTCGAGCCGGAGCAGGATCTGGCCCTTGCGGACGACCTCGGTATTGACGACCGCAACGTCGGTCACGGCCGCGGAAACGAGCGGCGTCACCTGCGCCGAATCCGCATTCACATAAGCGTTGTCGGTCGAAACGTGGCCGCCGTCGTGAAACATGTACCAGCCGCCGCCGATGGCGAGCTTTGCCGCGACAAGCGCGAGCAGCACCTTGTTCCGGCGCTTCTTGCGAAGTTTCGCCGCAGCCTCCTCGGCGTCGGGCACCGACACCTCGACGCATTCGGCTTCCTTGAAGTCGATGGGATCGCGTTCAGCCATAAATTCCTCCTGTTGTTCCTGGGTTCGGTCAGGCGCTGCGCGAAGGCGCGCCGAGATTTGGAATCGAAGCGCTTGCCCCCGTCGAAAGCACAGGAAAGGTCAGCGCCGCGCGGCCCGGCCGCGCAGTCGAAAAGCATTGCATTGGAAACCCCTATTTTGCTTTAACTGTACGGTACGGTTTATTTTCGATTCGCAGGCTTGTCAACGCAAAAATAAACCGTAATGTACGGTTTTGAATTTCAAGGAGTTACGCGGGATTATGCGAGTGAGAACCGAGGAAAAGCGGCGCGAGATCGTTCGAGTGGCGTCCGACCTGTTTCACGACAACGGTTACGAACGGACCTCGATGTCGATGATCTCGGAGAGGCTGGGGGGATCGAAGGCGACCCTCTACGGCTATTTCAAGTCCAAAGAAGAATTGCTCGCCGCAACCCTGGTCTATGACGTCACGGAGGAAGCCGATCGGCTGATGAATGAATTCCTGGCCGAAAAAGACCTCCGCGCCGGGCTGATCAAACTGGGCGTCGCCTACATGAGCCGCAGGCTGTCTTCGGGCCCGATCGCGAACGTCCGGATGGTATCCAACCAGCCGGCCGGGTCGGAGATCGGCAAGAGTTTCTACAAGAACGTCCTGAGGCCGGCATGGGAGCGCCTCGCCGCCCGCCTCGAGATGATGATGGACGAGGGTATCCTCAAACGCGCCGACCCCTGGGTCACGGCGATGCATTGGAAAGGGCTCAACGAATGGGACCTGTTCGAGAAGCGCCTGCTCGGCGCCATCGACGGCCCACCGAAGGATATGGAGAGGGTCGCGACCCTGGCCGCCGACGCCTTCCTCGAGCTTTACGGCGCGAATGGCCGCAAGGCTGGGGAGCGGCCCGTCCCGAAGCGGAAGCTCAAACCAAAACCGTCGAAAAACGCCCGGGCAACCACGAAATCGTGAGACTGGGACGAGGCCCCAAAAAAAGAAGAGCGCAGGATGGGGCCTGCGCTCTTCCGGGAAGGTAATGGTAGTAAGGGCGGCCTAGCAAAAGGGTCCGAAGCCGCGAAGATATCGAAAGTTAGTGTTGAGGCACGGCATCGGCTATCTCGGGTGCCGTGGGGAGAGGGCTTACACTCTATTCGGGACGCGTCATCGCGCTCGGCCGACTGTTGCTCGCGACCTTGTTCATGGCCGCGATCGGCATCGATATCAGCCAGCCCGCCCAGGCTCCGACGGAGACCTATGCGTTGCTCGTCGGCTATCAGGTCTTCGCCGCTGCCATTGCCGCGCTGACCTGGAACGATTGGTGGCTCGATGCGAAGCTCGCGGGCCCGGCGCACGCGGTCGACATCATCCTCTTCACGATCATCGTCTATCTTACGGAAGGCTATACCAGCCCGTTCTTCATCTTCTTCGTGTTCATCCTGCTTTCCGCCGCGATCCGCTGGGGCTGGCGAGAGACCACGCTCACCGCGATCCTCCTTGCCATACTCTACATCGCTGAGGGCCTGTTCAGTGCCAACTCCAGCGTCGGCTTCCAGCTTTATCGCTTCGTCGTTCGAGCCGGCCACCTCGTCATCCTGTCGTTGATCCTGATCTGGTTCGGAATCCACCAATGGCGCGCGCGTTTGCCCTCGGTTGCCGACGAGTTGCTGGCGGAGCCCCGGCTCGATCGATCACCGTTCGAAACGGGGCTGACGGCCTCGATGCAAGCCTTGAATGCCGCGTCGGGGGCGATGGCCTGGCACGAAGGCGAAAGGGAGGCGGCTGGCTTCATCTGCCGCGACGGCAAGGTCGCGGCGGTGGCAATCGGCTCAGCGCAGATCGCAGCCGCTCCCTTCCTCTATGATATCAAGCGCAAGCGCGCGCTGATGCGCGATTCGGAGCGTAATCTGCTCGGCCGATCCCCGGACGAGCTGATCGGCGAGGACCTTGTGGCCGCGCTCGGCCTGTCCGAAGGCCTGGCGGTTCCGGTGCGCACGGGAACCGGCGAAGGCCAGCTGTTCCTGGAAGACCTGCGTCTTTCTACCGACCACCTCGACATTGGCGAGCAGCTCGGGGCGAACGTCGCCGCGCACATTCAGCGCCATGCGCTGCTCGAGGCGGCGGCCCACAGCGCCGAAGCGCGCTCGCGCATCGCGCTCGCCCGCGACCTTCACGACAGCGTGGTGCAGTTCCTCGCCGGAGCGGCCTTCAGGCTCGAGGCAATGAAACGGTCCGAGGCATCTGGACGCCAGCTCGAACCCGAGCTCAATGAACTGAAACAGCTGATGATGCAGGAGCAGGGCGAGCTGCGCGCGTTCATCACCGCGCTGAGAAGCGGAACGCTGATCGAGCTTGCCGATCTGGCGCGAGACCTCAAAGGTCTCGCCGACCGGCTGTCACGCCAATGGGCAATCGAATGCGAGTTTACTGCGGAGCGGGCGAACGTCATGGTTTCAACGAACCTCCATCTCGACGCACATCAACTGGTCCGCGAAGCTGTCGCCAACGCGGTGCGTCACGCCGGCGCGAAATCCGTTCGTATCGCGCTCAGCACCGCTGACGGCGAGGTTCGCCTCGAAATGGTCAATGACGGCTCAGCCTTTCCCAAGCAGGGCGGCCGAATCCAGCTTCCCCAGACGCTCGAGGAGCGAGTCAATCAGGCGGGGGGGAGGATCGAACTGTCACGAGGCATGGGGGTGACGAAGCTTTCGATCTCGCTTCCGGTCGAAGGCCGGCGCGCATGATCCGGATCCTGCTCTCCGACGATCATCCGATGATCCGGACGGCCATCGAGGTGCTGCTTCGCGAAACGCCTTTCGAGCTGGCCGGAACCGCGACAAACGGCGTTCAGGCCCTGAGCGAAGTCGAGCGGCTGTCGCCCGACGTCCTGCTGGTCGATCTCGAGATGCCCGAACTTGGCGGGATGGACGTAATCCGCAAGCTGCAGGCGCAAAGCGAACACCCAAAGATCGTGATCCTTACCGCGGCGATCGACGATTCGTCGCTGATGGAAGCGCGCTCCCTCAAGGTGCACGGAATGGTCCTCAAGAATTCAGATCCGGCCTATCTGCTCGATTGCCTCGAGGCGGTGAGCGCGGGACGGAGCTGGATCGATCCGGAGCTCCAGGCGCGCGCCGAGCATCTGGCCGAAACGTTCCGGGGAGAACGAGTCGCGCTCGCTCCCCGCGAGCGCCAGCTGATCCGTTACATTCGCCGCGGCTTGCGCAATCGCGAGATCGCGAAGGAGCTTGGAGTCACCGAAGGTACGGTGAAGGTCTATCTCCATGCCATCTTCGAGAAGCTCGGAGTCAAGAACCGCACCGAGCTTGCGATCCGCGCCGACGAATTCCTCACCGAGAGCTATTTGAAGAACTGAGTCAATAAGCCTGACTTATCGCCTGGCGCCGCCGTTTCGTTTTTCAGTGGGCCGGCGTGCGAGTAGGGCGCCACGCCAGATATGAAACGGCGACAAGGATCCAAACGATGACCAAATCCCCAGATTGGACGCCCGAGATCGGCGTTCTCGGTACGGGGAGGATGGGATCGCGGCTGGCAGCGATGTTCGCTCGCGCCGGCCGCAAGGTGGTGCTGGGCTCGCGCGATCGCGACCGGGCCGCGGAGCTTGCGGCGGCGCTTAACATTCCCGGGCTCCGAGCGGGCAGTTATTCCGAAGCTCTCGAAGCGCCGGCCGTGCTACCGGCGGTGTTCATCCGGGACGGACTGTTCGATCTCCTCGACCGCCAATGCGGCCGGCTGCGAGGCAAGCTGCTGATCGACATCAGCAACCCGTTCAATGCCGACTACAGCGATTTCGTGACCCCGTGGGACACGAGCGGCGCCGAAGAAATCCAGCACCGCTTTTGCCAGACCCGGGTCGTCGGCGCGTTCAAGAACGTATTCTGGGAAGTGTTCGACCATCCGCAGTTCGGCGAGACCTTCAGCGACGTACTCGTCACCGGCGACAATGCGGCCGCAAAAGCCGAATTCATGCGCCTCGCCGAAGGGACACCGTTCCGTTACCTGGACGCCGGTCCGCTGATCAACAGCCGGACAATCGAGCGGCTGACCTTCATTACCAGCAGCCTCGGCCAGCAGCTTCATTCCTATCCGCGGATGAACTGGCGGCTGCTGACGCAGGACGTCAGGGTAGCGGCTTGATCCGCTCCCCGGCTTCGCCGGGTCGGTTCCAGTGCTCGCCATGCCCCCGGCATGGCTGCGCGCTTCACCCCGCCATCCGCTTGGCACCGAGGCCGACGACCATCTGGTTGGCGCGCTCGTAGGACAAGGGCTTGCCGAAGAGATAGCCCTGGATCGTGTCGCAGCCGAGGTCGCGCATGCGCTCGAAGTCCTCGGCGGTTTCGACACCCTCGGCCGTGACGCTCATCCGGAAGCTCTTGGCGAGCTGGACGATGGACTGGATGATCGCGACGTTCTCGGGCCGCGATCCGGCCTCGCGAACGAAGCTTCCGTCGATCTTCAGCTTGTGGAACACGGCCTTGTTCAAATAGCCGATCGACGAATAACCCGTTCCGAAATCGTCGAGCGCGATCCCGACACCGAGCGTTCGAAGGCGCTTGAGCACATCCAAGGTTGAACCATTGTCCCCCAGGAACACGCCCTCGGTCACTTCGAGCTCGATACGGTTACCCGGCAGCTTGTAACGAGCGAGCGCTTCGCTGACGATGTTGGGAAGAGCCGGCTGGATGATCTGCTTGGGGCTGATGTTGAGCGCGACGGTGATCGGCTCGGGCCAGGATGCGGCGGCGCGGCATGCCTCGTCGATTACCCATTCGCCGATCACCGGCATTAAGCCGGTTTCCTCGGCGACCGGGATGAACACGTTCGGCGGGACGAAGCCGCGCTGCGGGTGATTCCAGCGGATCAGCGCCTCGAAGCCGATGAGCTTTTGGGTCTTGGCATTGACCAAAGGCTGAAAGGCGAGGTGGAACGCCTGGGAAGCGATCGCCGAGCGAAGGTCGCTCTCGAGGCGGACTCGATCCTCCTGTTCCGACTGCAGCTCCGACGAGAAATAACGCGCGCAGCCGCGGCCCGCGTCTTTCGCCTGATAGAGCGCGAGGTCGGCCTTGAGGATCAGATCGTCGACGGTGGCGCCGTCGATGGGCCCGAACGCGCAGCCGATCGACACTCCGATCCGGATTTCGGTCTGGTCGACCACGTACGGCTCTTTGATCGCCTGGATGATCCGGTCGGCCAGCTGCTCGACCTTGCGGCGGCTCTGGGCATCGGTGACGACGACCGCGAACTCGTCGCCGCCCATTCGGCCGACGTGACCCGATTCGCCGACCTCGTCGACCAGGCGCTTGGCGACGGCGCGCAGCACCGCGTCCCCCTTCGGGTGACCGAACGTATCGTTGACCGGTTTGAAGCCGTCGAGGTCGAGGAACATGATCGCGCACGGCACATTGCCGCTCGTTGCGGAGCGCAGGGCCTCGCCGAGCAGCTGGCGGACCCGGCCGCGGTTGGGAAGGCCCGACAGGACGTCGACGTTGGCGAGGTGGGTCAACCGCTCCTGCGTCTGGCGGATTTCAGTGATGTCGGACCCGACTCCGCGGAAGCCTTCGAACCGTCCCGCGGTATCGATGATCGGGTCCCCGGAAATCGAGATCCAGCGCGGGCCGCGGGCGGTACTGAGCTCCATTTCCAGAGCATTGAACGGCTGCTTTTCGAGAAGCACCCGGCCGAGCTCGGCATGGCCGCCGAGCAGCGCGGGGAAGGAATGGCCGAGCAACTGGCCGGCGGGCTTGCCGAGCAGAGTGCTCATTCGAAGGCTTATGTAGGTCGTGCGATTATCGCCATCGACGGCCCACAGCCAGCCGACGCCCCGCTGCTCATATTCCTGAAGGAGCAGGCTGGCGCTCTCGCTCTGGCTTCCGACGTCGGCGTTGGTCTTCAACTGGTGAAACGCCCAGCGCGCAACCGTCAAGACACCGAAAATCGACACGCCCATCGTGAACAGGATCGAGAGCATGTGAGGGAACGGCACCGTATGCCGGCCCAAGAGAAGCGAGCCGCCGACACCAACGGTGAAGCAGACCATCCATGTCGTGGCGCAGGGCGGTATCACCACCAGACCCATGGCACCGATGCCGAGGCCGGCCATAATCGACGCCGAAATCACCTGCGTGCCCGGATCGACCGAGGCGAAGAAATAGAGCGGCAGGCTCAGCCAGGCGGCGGCGCGGAGAGCAACCTCGCCGACCAGCATCCACATCGGAACGCGCCGGCCCGATCGGCCGACGCACGTAATCGACTGGTGGCGGGCAAGCTGCATCGTCCCGAGGTTGATTGCGCCAATGCCAAAAACCCATGGAATCAGCCATTCCGGGGGAACCACGCTCCACAGGTTCGCGGCCATCATCATGGCTGCGACAATATTCGCGGCGGCGAAGAAGGGAGCGAGCTGGGCGCGCGAAATCAGCTGGACGTCGCGCAGGGGCGAGCTTTCATCTTCGGACTCACGATTCGTGAGCCCGGCCGATTCCCCGCCCGGAAGCCGCGCCGAAATCAAGCGCTTATAACGATCTGGAGCCTCGTACATCCGCCCGCCGTTCCACCTGTGACGAGCGGAGTAGACAAAGAGCGTTTAAGGGCAGTTAAGGCCGTTGCTGTTATGCCTTCACTCTAGCGTGTGCTGTTAACTTCAGTTAAGCTTACGCTCGTTTTCAAGGGCAAGCGACGCGGCTCGGCGCTTAACCGGTCAGTCTTTCCCTTGGGCTTGCCCAAGGGCTGGCCTATATCCACCCCGATGGCGACCGACAGCGCGACCCTCGAACGACGAGCGGCCACGTCCCGGCGTTCGGCCGATACGCCAAAGATCCAATCGCCGGCGGAGCCGATCGCCCGCGGCATGGGGCTCGACCAGCCGTTTTTCGACGACAAGAATCGCGCGTTCTGGATCCTCCAGTCGATCGGCTGGAGCGGCTATTTCTTCCTGAGGACGATTTCCGGCTTCGCCAACAGCAAGGGCTGGATGTTCATCGTCCACACGCTCCTGCTGACGGCGACAGGCTATTCGCTGACGCTTTTGATGGCGACGCTGTACCGGCGATTGATCACTCTGAGGCCCTGGCTCACGCTCGGTCTGTCCTTTGCCGCCGTCGTGCTTGCTTCGGTCGCATTCTCGATCATCGAGACATGGAGCGTCTCAACCTTCATCAACCCCGACTACCAGCCGGCGGGAGTTGGATATCTGGGCGCGATTCTGCTCGATTTCGCGCTGCTGACCGCCTGGACCGCGCTTTACTACGGAATCAATTATTTCCTGCTCCTCGAGGACCAGATCACTCAGCGCGAGCGGCTGGAAAGCCAGGCATCGTCCGCGCAGCTTGCCATGCTTCGCTACCAGCTCAATCCGCACTTCCTGTTCAACACCCTGAACTCGATCTCGACCCTGGTTCTGCTGAAGCAGACGGAGCGGGCTAACGCCATGCTGGCGCGCCTGTCGTCCTTCCTGCGCTATACCCTCGCCAACGAACCCACGGCCAAGGTCACGCTCGCGCAGGAGGTCGAGACGTTGAAGCTCTACCTCGAGATCGAGAAGATGCGCTTCGAGGATCGCCTGCGGCCGCACTTCCGCATTGAACCCGATACGATCGGAGCACGGCTTCCGTCCCTCCTCCTCCAGCCGCTCATTGAAAATGCGATCAAATATGCGGTCACCCCGAGCGAGAATGGCGCCGACATCTGGATCAGCGCGACCCGCGAAGGGCAGGCCGTCAGGATCGAAGTCGCCGACAATGGAGACGGAGGCCCGTCGGAGCTCGCCGCCAGCCCGTCGACCGGAGTCGGACTGGCGAACATTCGCGACCGTCTGACGCAAGCCTATAGCGCTTCGCATCGTTTCGAGACGAGAAAGAACGATCGCGGGGGCTTTAGCGTTATCCTGGAAATTCCTTTTGAGACCGGAGACAAGGCCTGATGACCATCCGGACCATTTTGGTCGATGACGAGCCCCTGGCGACGCAGGGACTCCAGCTAAGATTGCAAGCCCACGAAGACGTCGAGGTGGTCGCAACGGCGGCCAACGGACGCGAGGCGATACGAGCGATCAAGACCCACAAGCCCGACCTCGTCTTCCTCGACATCCAGATGCCGGGATTCGACGGTTTTTCGGTGATCCAGGGGCTGATGGACGTTGAACCGCCGCTGTTCGTGTTCGTCACGGCGTTCGGCGAACATGCGCTGCGTGCCTTCGACGCGCAGGCAGTCGATTATTTGATGAAGCCGGTCGACGAGGATCGCCTCGCGGCGACGATGGAACGGGTGCGCCAGCGCCTGTCCGACAGGCGCGGCGCGGAAGAAACGGAGCGCTTGAAGGAGGCGCTTGCCGAACATGCGCCCGAAGCGGCCGAAGAGCTGGCCGAGGCCAATCCGGAAGCCCCGTCGCCCGGCCGCTACGAGAAGATGATCAACATCAAGGATCAGGGGCAGATCTTCCGGGTGGACGTGGACACGATCGAGCGGATCGACGCCGCGGGCGACTACATGTGCATCCAGACCGGCGACAATACGCTCATTCTTCGCGAGACGATGAAGGACCTCGAAAAGCGGCTCGACCCACGGCGTTTCCAGCGCGTCCATCGCTCGACGATCGTCAATCTCGATCTTGTCCGGCAAGTGAAGCCGCACACCAACGGCGAATGCTTCCTGGTGCTCGATTCAGGGGCGCAGGTGAAGGTTTCCCGAAGCTATCGCGACGTCGTCGCGCGCTTCGTCCACTAAGCGGCGGCTTTGAGCCGCACCGTCACGCTGGTCCCCTCACCCACGGTGCTCTTGATATCGAGAGTCCCGCGGTGACGCTCGACGATATGCTTGACGATGGCGAGGCCAAGGCCCGTGCCGCCGGATTCGCGGCTCCGCGCCGCATCGACCCGGTAGAAGCGCTCGGTGACCCGCGGCAAATGCTCGCGAGGTATGCCGGGGCCATAGTCGGTGACGGAAAACGTCACCCAGGAACCGCTTCGGGCTGCCGACAGGCGGACCTTCGAGCCGGGCCCGGTGCAGCCGTAGCGAACGGCGTTGCTCAAGAGATTGTCGACAAGCTGGAGGATCTGCGAGCGGTCGCCGCGAACCGGCGGCAAGTTGTCCGCAACATCGACGATAAGCTGGCATTGGGCTGAGCCGCGGAGATGGGCCGCGTTGGCCGCGGCGCTTTCGATCACGTCATCGAGCGAGACCGTATCGCCTGGCGGGACGAAGCGGTCGGCTTCGATCCGCGAAAGGCTCATCAAATCTTCGATGATCTGCAGCATTCGCCGCGCTTCGTCCCGGATCGTCGAACCGAAGCGGGTTCGAAGGTCGGACGAAAGCTCCCCCTCCTCCGCCAGCGTTTCGGCATAGCCGAGGATCGTCGACAAAGGCGTGCGCAGCTCATGGCTGGCATTGGCGACGAAATCGACGCGCATCTTTTCGGCCGAGACCGCGGTCGAACGGTCGATCATCCGGACCAACACGGAGTCTCCCGCCAGGGGGCGGATCATGAAGCGCCAGGATCGGCCGAGCTCGGCAACGCCGATCACGTCGATGTCGCCCGGCCGACCGCCGAGAATTTGTTCGAGCGCCTGGGGATGGCGGATTGCGAGGCGCACGTCCCGGCCCTCGACGCGATCTCCGAGCATCGCGCGCGCCGGCGGGTTGGCGAAAGTGACGGTGCGGCCGCGAACGACCAGCGCCGGCTCTTCAAGAGCATCGACGAGGGAGCGTGTGCTTGCGTCGTTCGAGGGCATTGCCGGAACATTAGCGAAATGCTCCGCAGGCGCTACGTCCGAGAAGCGTATGGCCCCCTCGTCCAGAGGACGAGAGGGCCGCCTTTCATGCCGAAGGGGAGAGGGGGGCCGAAAGGCTGACGGATTCTTCACACCCTAGAAATCGACCTGCGCACGCACACCGGCCATATCGACGCTGAACTTGCGCTTGTTGATCGGCGTCGGATCGAGCGGATCGAACAGCGGCGCCACTGCGCGCGGACCGCCGGTCACGTCCATGTGGGCGTATTGCACGAGGAAGCGCAGGTAATCGGTCGGGTTCCAGATCAGGCTGCCCTGATAGGCAACCTGCTTGCCGCCGTTGACGTAGAAGGGAGTCGCAATCGAGGAGCTGCTGTTGTCGACACGGTCGCGAAGCTCGAGCAGCTCGACCCGGGCATTGAGCTGCAATGCTCCCCAGCCGCCCTCGTTGAAGGGGTGCAGGACCTTCGTGCGGTCGAACCGGCCGCCCTTGTAGCCGCGGGTTTCGCCGGTCAGGTAATAGCCGAGCTCCGCATAGCCGCTCCAGAAGCTGGGATTGCCGTTGAGGAGAGCTCCACCGCCGGTGCCGTTGTTCGGATCGAAGGTGCTGCCCGGTTCGATCGAGTTGATCCAAATCTTCTGGAACTCGCCAGCGAAGTGGAGGCTCTTGTGGATCGCCGCGAGCTCGACCCCGGCGTGCCAATCGCTCTCCGCCGAGATCGCGTTCGTGTCGACCAGGCGCTGGTCGGTGATCTGCGTCTGCGGGCGCGCCCGGAGGCGCTCATTCATCGCGTCGCGGTTGTTGACCCGATAATGGGCGCTGGCGCCGATGTGCAGGCGAGTGCTGCCCAGGGTCGGCGAATAGACGCCGCGAATGTCGGCTTCCCAGCCGGTGCGGTTGAAGTTCGCGGCCTCATTGATCGGCTGGTTGAACAGGCCGAGCTGGAACAGCCAGCTGTCGGTTTTCTTGTCCGAGAAGGTGAGGCCGATGCCGAGGCGCCGGTTCATGCTGAACGCGTCGGTGAAGGACGCGCGCTCCATGAACGACGTAAACTTCGAGCTGGTCATCGTTTCGAGGCTCGAGAATGGATAGATGTTGCCGACCTGGACGGTCAGCGGCAGTTGCTTGAAGTCATAGGCGAGGAAGATGTCCTCATAATCGACCGTGCCCTGGGCGAAATTGAACTCCGCGCTGTAGCGGAAGCCTCCGGGCAGAGTGCCGTCGGCGCCAATCAGGATGCGCCGGGCGCGGCTGTTCCAGCCGAGGTTATTGTAATTGAGGCCGCCGACGGTGCCGTTGAGGTTCTTGCCCTCTGGGAAGCCGACATAGCCGGCGTCGAACTGAAGGGCGCCGCGCGGCTTGAAGCTGAAGCCGGCCTCCTTGTCGTCCCACTGCGGAGCACCTTTCCATGACGGCGTGGCCTTCACCAGCTGTCCCTTGAGCTGCTCGATCGACGCCTGCAGAGCGTCGACCTGCGACTGCAGTAATTCGATCTTCGCCGCGGCCTCGTCGACCCCTTGCGCGCCATTGATGATCGCATCCGCCTGAGCATCCGACTGATCGGGGTCGGTCGGCTCGGGCTGAGCCTCGGCTTGGGCCGCCGGCTGAGCGGCGAAGGCCGGCGCGGAAATGGCGAGAGCGCTTCCAGCGAGGAGCGCAGCGACAAACTTCAACTTCATCTTCGATCCCTTTCCCCCGCCTCTTGTCGAGGCCTCGAACGTCCGCGTTGAACCGGCGGCGCCCACACGTTGGCTTCTTCTTGTTGAACGCTACTTCAGGCTCGCCAGGTTGAGCGGCGCAAGCGCCTGCGCCAATTTCTGGCTGCGGGCCCGGACGTTGTTCGGGGCCGCAATCATCCCGCCCTGACGGCGGAGATAGCCATTAGGGCCGAACGCGCTCTCCTTGGTGAACTCGGCGGCGTAGGCCCGGACCGCCGGGATGGCGTTCGCGTGCGCGTTCTTGATGTAGATGTAGAGCGGACGCGAACCCGGATATTTGAAGCCGCTGATCGTGGCGTAGGTCGGAGTGACGCCGTTGACCGCGATGCCCTTCAGCTTGTCGGCATTTTCCTCGAGATAGGAATAGCCGAAGATCCCGATCGTCCCCGAATTGCCTTCGATCTTCTGGACGATGAGATTGTCGTTCTCACCGGCCTGGATGTAGCCGCCGTCCTCGCGGACGCCGGTGCAGATCGCCTTGAACTTGTTCTCGTCGCTCTTCTTGAGCGCGGCCATGCCGGCGTTCGCCTCACACGGCGGAGTCAGGATCAACTCACCCAATGCGTCGCGAGTGCCGGACGTGGGGGGCGGTCCATACACGCGGATCGGAATGTTCGGCAGGCTGGAGTTGACGTCGTGCCACGTCTTCGCGCGGTTCGGTTTGCCGTATGGGGTCTTGGCGAGCGCGAGATAGATGTCGCGCTGGCTGAGATTGGCGAGCGGGCTGCCTTTCGCAGTCGCGAAGGTGACGCCGTCAAGGCCCACCTGAATCTCGGTGATCGCCGTAACGCCGTTCGAAGCGCACAATTTGGCTTCCGACGCTTTCATCCGGCGCGAGGCATTCTCGACGTCCGGGAAGCGCTCTCCGACGCCGGCGCAGAACAGCTTCATTCCAGCGCCCGTGCCGGTCGATTCGATGATCGGCGTACCGAGGCGCGGGTTAGCGCGGGCGATGCGTTCGGCAACGATCTTCGCGAACGGATAAACGGTGGACGAGCCGACCGCGCGCATCTGCGTGCGGGCCTCGGCCTGGCTGGAAATGGTGAGCGCCATCGCTGCTGTCGCGGCGAGGCCGAATAGTTTCAGAGACATTGTCGATACCCCGATCTCACGGACTCATGAGGTGCGTCCGATGAGTCCCTGCTAGAGGGGGCAAACGACAGTGAATTGACGTTAATGTTGCAATTCCGTGACGAGCTACGCGTCGGCGTCAAGCGAGTAGCCGGCCGAACGGACGGTCCTGATGAGGTCCGGTCTATCGCCGGAATTCAGCGCCTGGCGCAACCGGCGGACGTGCACGTCCACCGTCCGGGTGTCGATGTCGGGATCGTGCGACCAGACCGCATCGAGCAACCGCTCACGCGAAAAAACCCGGCCGGGATGTTCGAGGAAATGCTTCAGGAGCCGGAACTCGGTCGGGCCTAGCGTGACCTGCTCGCCGCTGCGCCGGACGCGGTGCCCGGCGACGTCCATTTCGAGGTCGGCGTAGGCGAGCTGCTCGCCGGCAAGCGCCGGTCGGACGCGCCTCAGGACCGCTCCAACGCGAGCGACGAGTTCGCGCGGGCTGAACGGTTTTGTCACATAATCGTCAGCGCCGGTTTCGAACCCGCGGATCCGGTCGCTTTCCTCTCCCCGGGCTGTGAGCATGATGATCGGCGTGTTCGCGCTGGTCGCCCGGCGGCGAAGCCGGCGGCAGACTTCGATCCCGCTGATCCCCTCGATCATCCAGTCGAGCAGGATGATGTCGGGTTTGACCTCGTCGGCCAGGATCAGCGCCTCTTCGCCGTCGCCGGTCCGGGTGACCCCATAGCCGGAGCGCTCGAAATGGAAGGTGACGAGATCGGCGAGTGCCCGATCGTCCTCGACCAGCAGCAGGCGTTTGCTTCCCATCGCTTACTTCGCCGATTTCCCCGGCCGGTCCGCCATGTGCTGACCGGTCGCGGCGTAATAGACCATCTCGGCGATGTTGGTCGCATGATCGCCGACGCGCTCGAGGTTCTTGGCAACGAACAAAAGGTGAGCCGATTGTCCGATTGTCTGCGGATTTTCCATCATGTGGGTGAGGAGCGCTCGGAAGATCGAATCGTAGAAGTCGTCGACCGCCTGGTCGCGCTCGCACACCCGGATCGCGGCGTCGGCGTCGCGCTCGACGAAAGCGTCGAGAACGTCGTGGACCATACCGGTCGCGATCCGCGCCATTTCCGGAAGAAGCGACAGCGGCTCGATCTTCGCCGGACCTTCGATCAAGGGGACCCGCTTGGCGATGTTCTTGGCGTAATCGCCGATCCGTTCGACCACGCCCGAAATCTTGAGCGCCGCGACGACATCGCGAAGGTCAGCGGCCATCGGCGCACGAAGCGCGATCAGCTGTACGGCCCGCCGTTCCGTTTCGATTTCGAGCACGTCGAGCTTCTTGTCTTCGGCGACGACCTGCTCGGCCGCTTCGACGTCGCGCTGCACGAGGCATCGCATGGCTTCGCCGATCGCATGTTCGGCAAGGCCGCCCATCTGGCTGATGAGCGCTCGAAGCCGTTCGATGTCCTCGTCGAAGGCCTTGAGCGTATGTCCGCTGGTCTGCTGCATCTGCATCGCTCCGATCAGCCGTAGCGGCCGGTAATATAGTCCTGGGTACGCTGTTCGCGCGGGTTAGTGAAAATCTCGCTGGTCTTGCCGTATTCGACGAGCTCACCGAGGTGGAAGAATGCCGTCCGCTGCGAGACGCGCGCGGCCTGTTGCATGTTGTGCGTGACGATCGCGATCGCGTAGCGGCCGCGCAGCTCGTGGATCAGCTCCTCGATCTTCGCCGTGGCGATCGGGTCCAGGGCCGAGCAGGGCTCGTCCATCAGGATGACTTCGGGGTCGACCGCAATCGCCCGGGCGATGCACAGCCGCTGCTGCTGTCCGCCCGAAAGCGCGGTTCCGCTCTCCTGGAGCCGATCCTTGACCTCATCCCAGAGGCCCGCGCGTTTCAGCGACGTTTCGACAATTGCATCGAGCGTTGCGCGGGAGCTGGAGAGGCCGTGGATGCGCGGGCCGTAAGCGACGTTCTCAAAAATCGATTTGGGGAACGGGTTGGGTTTCTGGAACACCATTCCGACCCGGGCGCGCAGCTGCACGACATCCATGCTCGAGCTCGTAATGTCCTCGCCGTCGAGCTCGATCTTCCCGGCCACGCGGGCCGAGGGAATTGTGTCGTTCATTCGGTTGAGACAGCGCAGGAAAGTCGACTTGCCGCAGCCCGAAGGGCCGATGAACGCCGTCACGCGATCTTCGTGAATATCGATCGACACGTCCTTGAGCGCCTGCTTGTCGCCATAGAAGACGCTCACTCCGCGGGCTGACATTTTCGGAATCCGCCCGACCGGCGGCTCGACGGCTTCCTCCGATTTCGGATCGGGCAGAGTTACGGTCGAATGATTGGGAGTCATCAGCATAGCCTTACCAGCGGCGCTCGAAGCGGTTGCGAAGATAAATGGCGAGGCCGTTCATGAGGAGCATGAACAGCAAAAGCACGATGATCGCGGCGCTCGTCTTCTCGATAAACCCGCGGTCGACCTCGTCCGACCAAAGGAAGATCTGAACGGGAAGCACGGTCGCCGGGTCAGAAATCCCGCTCGGCGGAGCAGCGACGAAGGCGCGCATTCCGATCATCAGCAATGGGGCGGTCTCGCCGAGCGCCCGGGCAACGCCGATGATCGTTCCGGTGAGGATGCCGGGAAGCGCAAGCGGAAGGACGTGGTGGAACGTCACCTGCATCTTCGACGCTCCGACCCCGAGTGCGGCATCGCGGATCGAGGGCGGCACCGTCTTGATCGCGTTGCGGCCGGCGATGACGATCACCGGGAAGGTCATTAGTGCGAGCGTCAGCCCGCCGACGATCGGCGCCGAGCGCGGCAGGTTCATCACGTCGAGGAATACCGCGAGGCCCAACAGGCCGAAGATGATCGAGGGGACCGCCGCAAGATTGTTGATCGATACCTCGATCGCGTCGGTCCAGCGGTTTTGCGGCGCGAATTCCTCAAGATAGACCGCCGCCAGCACTCCAATCGGGAACGCCAGCAGGATCGTCACCATGATCGTGTAGAAACTGCCTTTGAGCGCTCCCCAGACGCCGACCGCGGATGGATCGGTCGCGTCGGCGCTGGACAGGAACCGCAAATTGAAGACGCGCTTCAGCGCATGCTTCTGTTGCAATGCGCTTACCACCTTTTCGGCCGCGGGTTCGCCGTCGCCCTTGGCCGCGATGTCGACCTTGCTCGAAACCGGCAGCCACAGGGTCGGCGTGCCGGTCAGAATGTTGGGGTTGGCGACGATCGCATCGGTGAGGCGATCGACCGCCGCGTCGCTGAACATCCGGTCCGCGTCGGGCCCGTACGCAGCCTCGGCGGCTTTCGAAATCGCGGTCGAGAGGTCCGCGCCGGCGACGGTCGTCCTGGCGTCCGGCCCCTTGATCGTCGCGGGATCGAGGAACAGGTCGCTCTTGCTGAAATCGATCGGGAGCGCCGCTTCATATTGGCTGAAACCGCCAATACCTTTCGAAGCCATGTTCCAGAGCAAGAAGGCCAGGAACAGCACTGAGAGGCTGATCGCGGCGAAACCGACACCGCGGAAAATGCGCTCCGAACGATAGCGGCGGCGGACGCGCTTCGTCATTTCCTGGTCGGTCCAACGGCTGGATGTGGAGGAGCTCATTCGTATTGCTCCCGGTAACGGCGCACGATGTGCAGCGCGATGAGGTTCAAAAGCAAAGTGATCGCGAACAAGGCCAGGCCGAGCGCGAAGGCCGCCAGGGTCTTGGGGCTGTCGAATTCCTGCTCGCCGGTCAAAAGGCCGACGATCTGCGTGGTCACCGTCGTCACGCTCTGGAACGGGTTCAGGGTCAGGTTGGCGGCGAGCCCGGCCGCCATGACAACGATCATCGTCTCGCCGATGGCGCGGCTGACGGCGAGTAGGACTCCGCCCATCACTCCGGGGAGGGCGGCGGGAAGCAGGACCTTGCGGATGGTTTCCGACTTGGTCGCGCCCATTGCGAGGCTGCCGTCGCGCATCGCCTGCGGCACCGCCGCAATCGAATCGTCGGCCATCGAGCTCACGAACGGGATGATCATGATCCCCATCACCGAACCCGCGGCGAGCGCACTTTCGCTGCTCGCCGAGGTGATCCCGATCGACAAGCCGAAGTCACGCACCACCGGAGCGACCGTCAGGGCCGCGAAATAGCCGTAAACCACCGTCGGGACGCCGGCGAGAATCTCGAGGATCGGCTTCAGCCAGGAGCGCACCCGCGCCGGCGCATATTGGGTAAGATAAATGGCGCTCATCAGCCCCAAAGGAACCGCAACGACCATCGCGATGATCGCGCCGATGAAAAAGGTGCCCCAAAGCAAAGGTATCGAGCCGAACGCACCCGAAGAGCCGGCCTGGTCGGCACGGATCGCCATTTGCGGGCTCCATTCAAGCCCGAAGAAGAAGGACCCCGCCGGATAGAGCCGGAAGAAGCGCAGGCTTTCGAAGAGCAGCGACAGCAGGATTCCGAGAGTCGTCAGGATCGCGATGAGCGAAGCTGAGAAAAGGACGGCCATCACCCACCGTTCGACGCCCTGGCGGGCACGAAACTCCGGAGCGCTTCGGCGGAGGGCCAGCGCGGCCGCGACGAGCGCGACAAGGATGGCGGTCGCACCGCCCATCAGCGCGAACCGCGATTGCTCCTCGCGGATCCGCGGCGCGATCGTCGAAGACTCGGCATTGAAGCCCTGTTCGCGCTCCCCGTTCGCGATTTCGCGCGCTTCCGACAGGATCGATTCGCGCTGCATTTCGAAGTTGGGAAGGGCCTTGCCCTCGGGGCTGGCGAGGACGGCCTGGTCGACCATGCGCGACTGCATCGGCGCCCAGGCCGCGATCAGCAGCAGCGCCGGGATCGCCGCCCACAGCGCGGCATAGGCGCCGTGATACGAAGGCAAAGAATGGAGCCGGTTCGCCGCGCGCAGGCGGCCGGCACGGACGTAGCCGTACCAGCCCGCCGCAAGCGCGACGATCAGGATTGCGGCGAGCGCAAGGCCAAGGCTCATGTCGCCCGTCGCCCCCTGTTACTTCAGAGTGCTCGGATCGAGCGGTTTGAGGTCGTTTGCCTGCTTCGCCGCCGAGTCCGCATCCGCCCCGGCGAACGGAACCAGGCCGACCCGCTCAAGCGGCCCGTCCTTGCTCCACATTTTCGAATATTGGGTGACGAAGTCACGCAGCTTGGGCTTCGCGGCCAGATGCTCGCCCTTGATGTAGACGTAGAGCTTGCGGGCGCCCGGATAACTGAGGTTCGCGATCGTTTCTTCGGTCGGGGTCACTCCGCCGATCTGGACCGGCCGAACCTTGTCGGCATTGTCGGCAAGGTAGCTGTAGCCCAGCACCCCGAGCGTGCCCGGATCGGTCGCGACCTTCTGCACGATCAGATTGTCGTTCTCGCCCGCTTCGACATAGGCGCCGTCTTCGCGGATCTTGGTGCAGATCTGCTTGTGCTGGTCCTCGTTGCTCTTCTTGAGATCCTTCATCGCTGGATCGGTGTCGCAGCCCTTTTCGAGATAGAGATCGGCGAGACTATCGCGCGTTCCCGACGTCGGCGGCGGACCAAGCACTCGGATCTTCACCGGGGGAAGCGACGGATTGACGTCCTTCCACGTCTGCGCGGTGTTCGGGCCCTTCCCGAACGGATTGGCCGCGAGCGCCTTGTAGATGTCGGCCTGGGTGAGGTTCATCGCCTGGCCGTTGTTCGCTTCGATGATGGTGAGGCCGTCGATCCCGACCGGGACTTCGATGATGGTCTTCACGCCGTTCTTGACGCACGTGTCGTACTCGCTCTTCTTGATCGCTCGAGATGCGTCTTCGATGTCGGGATTCTGGCCGCCAACTCCGGCGCAGAACAATTTCATGCCGGCGCCCGTACCCGTCGATTCAACGGTGACGTTGATACCGGGGTTGGCGCGCATGAACTGCTCGGCGACCGCCTTGGTGAAGGGATAAACGGTCGAGGAACCGACGATCTTCACCTCGCCCGATCCGCCTCCGCCCCCGCCGGTTTTCGACCCACAGGCCACGACGAGCGCTGCGAGCGGCAGCGCGATCAGCATCTTCTTCACTGCATTTCCTCCAGTTTTGACCGAACAGCTTCCCTTGGCCGCCGTAGCGATGCATCGGCGTCCCCCCTGTGACTGTTCTGTTGCACTTTTATGACAAAGGCCGAGCGCGTTGCGCCGGGCCGTCGGTGGGCCTAGGCGAGCGCCCATGGCCAGCAGATTCGAAACATTCGCCGCGCTCCACGTGCCCGGCGACCCCGTCATTCTCTACAACATCTGGGACGTCGGCAGCGCGCTTGCGGTCGTGAAAGCGGGCGCCAAAGCGCTAGCGACCGGAAGCCATCCGGTGGCGGACGCCAATGGCTGGCCGGATGGCGAGAATGTCCCGATGGACTTCGCCTTCGCCAATGCGAGGCGCATCGTCGATGCGGTCGAAATTCCCCTGACCGTCGATTTCGAGGGAGCCTATTCCTCCAACCCGGAGGAAGGCGCGGCGAACGTCGCCCGGCTCTCGGCGACGGGCGCCGTCGGCTGCAATTTCGAGGATCAGGTGATCGGCGGCGAGGGTCTTCACCCGATCGACCTCCAGGTCAGCCGGATTTCCGCCATCCGTCGCGCGGTCGGAGACCAATTCTTCATCAACGCCCGGACGGACCTGTTCCTCAAGACCCAGACCTATGATGATGCGCTGATCGATCAGGTGATCGAGCGCGGCAAGGCGTTCGCGGATGCCGGGGCGAGCGGGTTCTTCGTCCCCCGCCTGGCCGATCCGAAACAGATCGAGCGCGTGGTGAGCGAGGTGCCGTTACCGCTGAACGTGATCGCCTTCCCGGGCGCACCGGACAAGAAGGTCTGGGCCGACGCGGGGGTGGCCCGCATCAGCCACGGCCCCTTCCCGCACCGGGCGCTGATGGCGGCGCTGGAAGTGATGGCGCGCGAAGCCATAAGCTGACCTTGGATGTTGAGCGCAAGATTCTAGAAGACCAAATCCGCCCGGTCCGCCAAAGAACCTGCTCCGAAGGAGCAGTAAGCCATCATGAGCAAATTCGAAGACTTCGCTAAGCTCCACGTCGCCGGCGATCCGCTGGTGCTGTTCAACGCGTGGGACGCCGGAAGCGCAGCCGCGGTCGCCAAGTCCGGCGCCAGGGCGATCGCGACCGGCAGCGCGTCGGTTTCCATGGCCAACGGTTTCGGCGACGGCGAGGACGTGCCGCTCGAGCTGGCGCTCGCTAACGCCGAGCGGGTGGTGAAGGCCGTCGATTTGCCGGTCACGATCGATTTCGAGGGCGGCTATGCCGAGAACTCAGGCGGACTGGCCGCAAACGGCCGGCGGCTGGCCGAGACCGGCGCGATCGGATGCAATTTCGAGGACCAGGTCGTTGGCACCGACCGGCTTTATGACATCGCCGACCAGGCGGCGCGCATCGCCGCGCTACGCGACGGGGTCGGAGCCGACTTCTTCATCAACGCCCGGACCGATCTGTTCCTCAAGGCCGCACCCGAAACGCACGATCCCGCACTGGCCGACCAGGCGATCGAGCGGGGCAAGGCCTATGCCGCCGCCGGCGTGAACGGCTATTTCATTCCGGGACTGGCGAACCTGCAACTGGTCGAGCGAATTTGCGGCGCACTTCCGATCCCGGTGAACGCAATGCACCTGCCGAAAGGTCCAAGCCGCGCCGAGTGGGCAGGCGCGGGCATCGCCCGGGTGAGCCACGGCCCCTTCCCTTATATGGCGATGCAGGAATGGCTGACGGGCGAGGCGCGGGCCGCGCTGATCTAAGCCTTCCTAAGCCGCCACAAGGGTCGCGCCGGGCCCGATTTCAACACCGTCCTGCGGAACAGCCCGGCGCCGAGCCGCAGGATCAGCGCGACCCAGACCGCTTGCCAGGCAAGCGCAATGAAATGGGGCCAAAGCTCGGGCGATTCGGCGGCGCGGGCGAACATCGCCATCGGCGATGACAGAGGAAAGATCGCCGCAGCCAACGCAGCGGTCGAATCCGGAGCACCGATCGTAGCGGCGGCAAATCCGAAGATGAGGACCTGGCCGAAGGTGGCCGGCATCGACAGCGTCTGGACTTCGCGCGCCGTCGAGGCCTGCGCGCCGATGGTCAGGAACACCGAACCGAAGAGCAGATAGTTCATCCCGAAATACGCGATGGCGAGGGCAAGGAACGTCGGCCAGCCAACAGCGGGCGCGGGCACGCTCGAAAGTCCGCCTGGGTTCAGCGATGCGACGAGGGCCGCGCCCGCGCTCGTCCAAACGATGAGCCCAACCACCGAGGCCGCAAGCATCGCGAACAACTTGCCCACGAACAACGCGTCGATCGGAACCGCGGCCGCGATTACTTCGATGATTTTGTTCGATTTTTCCTCAATCAGTTGCGACAGCAGCATGCCGGAAAGAAGGATCGTCAGGAAAAAAAGCAGGAACTGGCCGATCTTGGCCGTTATCGCCCGTTCGTTCGCGAGCAGGACCGGAGAGCCCTCGACCGAGGTCACGTCAACATGGACGGGCTTGGGCTCGCCCGTTCGCGCTTCCGCAACGATCAACTGCATCTGCCGAACCGTCGATCCGTTGTGGTGGACCGAGCCGGTAAGCCGCGGCTCGACGATCCCGCCGGTCAAGACGGCTCGGACCGGGGGATCCGCGGACCCCAGCAACCCCTTCGCCTGGCGAGCGAGATCGCCTTCCGGAGCAAAGGGCACCAATTCGACAACCGTCCCTTCGTCGAGCGCATCGGCGAGGTGCTCGCGCGCGGCGGACAGGCGCGCAAACTCTGACGGCGAGGCGATGACCGCGACGACCGGCTGCTCGCTACGCGGCGGCCCGCTTGCGCTGACCCCAGCGAAGACCCCACCGATCAGAAGCGGGAACAGCGGACCGATGAGGAAGAACAGGAAAGTCTTCGACAGGACCGTCGCGGAAAAGTCGCGCCGGGCGATGACGAAGGCGCCGCGAAGGAACCGCTTCATTGCGGCTTTTCCTCGCCCATGGCCGCGGCAGCGGCTTCGCCGGCGATGGCAACGAACGCCTCGTGAAGTCCTGGCCGTTCGATCGCCAGCGATTCGATACCGGCCCCGCCGTCGATCAGCGCTTTGAGCAGCGGCTCGGGCCCACTTCCGGGAAGCTCGAACACGAGCGTGTCGCCTTCGGTCCGGGCGTCCGCGGGTATCGCCGAGCGCCAGGCTCCACCCCGCTCGCGCGTGCGCAGCCGAACGATGGGGCGGAGACGGGCGCGGGCCTCGTCGACCCGGCCATCGAAGGCCACCTTGCCCTTGGCTATGATCGCGACCCGCTCGCACAGGCGTTCCGCATGGGCGATCACATGGGTCGAGAAGATAATGGTCGCCCCATTGCGCGCCTCGCTGCGGATCAGCTCTTCAAGCCGGGCCTGGTTGATCGCGTCGAGACCCGAGAAAGGCTCGTCGAGCACGATCAGCCTCGGCCGATGGATGATCGATCCGAGCAGCTGGACCGTCTGGGCCATGCCCTTCGACAGGGTCCGGATCGGCTTCTTCGCCCAGTCGCCAAGTCCGTGCTCCTTGAGCAGGGAATCCGCTCTGCGGCGGGCTTCACGGAGCGTGAGGCCGCGGAGCGCGCCCATGAAAGCGATCGCCTCCCGAGCATACATGGCAGGGTAGAGCCCGCGTTCCTCGGGCAGATAGCCGATCTCCCCTGCCGCCTCGAGCGGCCGTTCGCGGCCGAGCACTCGGCGCGTGCCGCTCGACGGATCGATGATGCCGAGCAGAATTCGGAGGATCGTGGTCTTGCCGGCGCCATTGGGGCCGAGGAGACCGTAGATGCTCCCGGCCGGGACGGTAAGACTAACCCCGTCGACCGCTCGGGTGGCATCGAACTCCTTGACCAGATCGATGGCTTCGACAGCCGGTCCGGTTGTGACTAGATTGGGCTGGACCTGCTGAAGCACTGAATTTCCTGCGAAAATCTTCGAAACCCTTTAAAGACATCGCGTGCATAAAGGCCAATGCCTTGAGGAAGCAATAAGGGGCGAAGCCGAGCGTCTGGGCTTTGTTGCCTGCGGAATCGCGCGCGCGGACGCGGTCGACAGCGCTGGTCTCGATCTCAGGAACTGGCTCGAGGCCGGGTACCACGGGACGATGGACTGGATGGAAAACCGCGCCGACCAGCGCATCAGTCCGCGAGCGCTTTGGCCCGAGGCGAGATCGGCCATCGCTCTGGGGATGAGCTATGCGCCGGCCTCGGACCCGTTGGCGCTGGCTGAGCGCGGGGATCTCGCGCGCATCTCGGTCTATGCCCAGGGCGGCGACTATCACAAGACGGTCAAGAAGGCGCTGAAGGCGCTGGCGCGGTTCATCGTCAGCGAGGCGCCATCGGAGCTCAAGGTCTTCGTCGACACCGCGCCGGTGATGGAAAAGCCGCTCGCCCAGGCGGCGGGGATCGGCTGGCAGGGCAAGCACACCAACCTTGTATCGCGCGAGCACGGCAGCTGGCTCTTCCTCGGAGTGATCCTGACCAGCCTCGAGCTGGAGCCGGACTCCCCTGCGAGCGAAGGAGTTCATTGCGGAAGCTGTCGTCGCTGCCTCGATTCCTGCCCGACCGAGGCCTTCCTTGGGCCGCATCGAATCGATGCCCGGCGCTGCATTTCCTACCTCACAATCGAGCATGAGGGCGCGATCCCGCACGAGTTCCGCGCAGCGATGGGCAACCGGATCTACGGCTGCGACGATTGTCTCGCGGTATGTCCGTGGAACCGATTCGCCGACGCTGCGGCCGCGAACCGGGCATTCCTGCCTCGGGCCGAAGTGGTCGCGCCGCGGCTCGCCGATCTGCTTGCGCTCGACGAGACCGCATTTCGCGAGATGTTCGCCGGCTCCCCGATCAAACGCATCGGCGTGAAGCGGATGGTCCGCAATTGCCTGATCGCGGCAGGAAACGGCGGCGATCCCTCGCTCGAAACCTCAATCCGGCCGCATCTCGACGATCCCGATCCGGTGATCGCCGAGGCGGCACAATGGGCTCTCGCTCAGCTCGGATTCTCGAGTGCGGAGATACAAGCCGCCTGATCGGCCGCGGCGCCGGAGGGAAGGCGCGTATCGACATAGGTTACGCGCGGCACTCCGGACCCACTCTCGGGCGGGTAGAGATAGGCATCGAGCACGCAACGGGATGAGCGGAACTGGAGTTTCAGCCCGACACCCTCGCGCACTTGAAGCGCCGGATTGCCGAAATGGCCCACCAGCTCCGGCGCGGAGAGGCCGACGATCGTGTTTCGCGGCTTGGCCGGCGCAGCCGCAACCGGCTTGGGCTGTTCGACGACGGGCGGCGCCGGACGCGTGGCGCAGGCAGCGAGGAACAGGGCGAGGGCGGGGACAAGGCGGCGCATGATGTGACGATGCATGCCTCAACTTCACCGCGCAAGGTTGCAGCGCAATGAATGCATCGGCTAGGCGGCGCGCTTTCCCGGATCCGGAGATTTCATGACTGAAGCCCGCCTCGACGTTCTCACCATCGGCAACGCGATCGTCGACGTCATCGCCGACGCGACCGACAGCTTCCTTGAAACCGAGGGCCTCACCAAGAATTCGATGCGGCTGATCGATGCCGAGGAAGCGGAGCGGCTCTATGCGCATATGGCCCCCGCGCGCGAAGTGAGCGGCGGCTGCGCCGGCAACACCGCCGCTGGCATCGCGGCGCTCGGCGGACGCGCCGGCTTCGTCGGCCAGGTCGCGCCCGATCAGCTCGGCACGTTCTACCGCCACGATCTGACCGCTGCGGGAGTCGAGTTTACCACTCCCGCGCTGGACGTCGGCGTGCCCACGGCCCGCTCGATGATCCTCGTGACCCCCGACGGGCATCGCACGATGAATACGTTCCTCGGCGCTGCTCAGCACCTTCCGGCAAGCGCGCTCGACGAGCAGCAGATCCGCGATTCTGCGGCGATCTATCTCGAAGGTTATTTGTGGGACCCCGAAACGCCCCGCTATGCAATGATCAGGGCGATCGAGGTCGCCAGGGCCGCGGGCCGCAAGGTCGCCTTCACTTTGTCCGACACCTTCTGCATCGAACGCCACCGCGACGGCTTCAACCAGCTGATCGACGGCGGACGGATCGACATCCTTTTCGCCAATGAGGCGGAGATTCAGGCGCTCGCCGGCGTTCCGCACCTCGAAAGTGCGATCGAGGCGGTGCGCGGAAAGGTCCAGACCCTGGTCGTGACGCGCGGCGAAAAAGGGGCGCTGGCGACCCACGGAAGCGAGCGCGCCGACGTCCCCGCTGAGCCCGTCGCGGAGGTGGTCGACACCACCGGCGCGGGCGACCTGTTCGCCGCCGGATTCCTGTTCGGCTACACCGGAGGCAAGAGCCTCAAGCAATCGCTTCGGCTCGGTGCGATTGCCGCCGCAGAAGTGATCCAGCACTATGGCGCGCGGCCCGAGGCGGACCTCAAGGCATTGGCCGGAGAGCTCGCGGCCTAGGCGTCGCGCCGAAGAAGCTCGACCAGGTTTCCTGATGGGTCGCGCACGTAGAAGGAGAGTTCGCCTTCTTCGGCGCGTTCCTCCTCGATCGCGATGTCATGCTTCGCGAGCCAGCCGCGCATCGCCGCTTCGTCCCAGTGGCTCGTGGCAATCGCGAAGTGATCGATGTTGCGGCCACGCATTGCGCCTTCGAGAGCCCAGGCGCCTTTCGCATCGTCGGTGTCGACCAGGGTTACGCCCGCCGACAGTTCGAGCATGCCGTAGCGGGGCAACCTGCTTTTCACCGAACAGCCGAGGACCCCACAATAGAAACGCTCCGCCGCGGCCATGCCGCGCACGTGCAGCAAAAGATGGTCGAGGCCGAGCGGCTCGAACGGGGGCGCGGTCACACCCCCGATCCCCGCTTACTCGCGCTCCTCGGGGGACCCGGGCGCGGGTGCGCCCGGCATCGGCGGAACGGCAGTGCCGGGGGCTTCCACCGCAAGCTCCGGCACGTCGATAATGCCCCGGCCGACATAGCTGCGGCTGCGTGAATAGCCGAAGTAGAGCAGCAGGCCGACGGCGCCCCACACAGGGAGTACCAGGATCGCGATCGGCGGCAGCATCACGTACAAAGCGATGCAGCCGATGATCGCAAGCGGCGCCACGATGGCGATTGCGGGCGTCCTGAACGGCCGTTTCCGGCCAGGATCGGTGCGGCGGAGCACGAGCACCGAGATCGCCACCATCATGAAGGCGAACAAGGTGCCCGAATTCGAGTAATCCGCGAGCTTGCCGACGGGCAGGAAGGCGGCCGCGAGCATGACCCCGACGCCGGTCACCGCGGTGACGACATGCGGAGTGTGGAAGCGCGGATGGACCGACGCGAGCTTTTCCGGGAGCAACCCGTCGCGCGCCATGACAAAGAAGATTCGGGTCTGGCCGAACATCATCATCAGCACGACCGACGGCAATGCGATGAATGCGGCGATGCCGATGAGATCGCCGATGCGCTCATAACCGACCGTCCGAAGCACGTGCGCCAAGGCCTCGCGCGAGCAGACCAAAGGTTGAGTGACGCCGGATGAGACAATCGCGCTGCACTGATTGGTCAGCTCGATGCTTCCTGGAGGAAAGGGTTGGCCCAGCGCATCGCGGACCGGCTGCGCGCCGATCGCGCCGATCGCCCCCGCCGCAACCACCAGATAGAAGATCGTACAAATGGCGAGGGAGCCGATGAGTCCGATCGGAACATTGCGCTGCGGGTTCTTCGTCTCCTCGGCCGCGGTCGAGACCGCATCGAAACCGACGTAGGCGAAGAAGATCGAAGCTGCCGCGCCGACCACTCCGTAAGTGCCCCAGCCGTTGGGAATGAACGGATGGAAGTGCTCGCCCTTGAGGACCGGGAGCGTCAGGATGCAGAAGACGGTGAGCGCCGTGACCTTGACCAGCACGAGGATGGCGTTGAAGCGCGCGCTTTCCTTGGTGCCGATGATCAGCAGGATCGTCACCAATCCGGCGATCACGGCCGCAGGAAGGTTGAACACCCCGCCGCCGAATGGTCCGGCCGCAAGGGCCGCCGGTACGATAAAGCCCCAGCTTTTCATCAACCCGACAAAGTAGCCGGACCAGCCGACGGCAACGGCGCTCGCGCCGATCGCATATTCGAGGATCAGCGCCCAGCCGACCATCCAGGCGAAGAGCTCACCCATCACGGCGTAGGTGTAGGTGTAGGCGGATCCCGCGACGGGAACCATCGAGGCGAGTTCGGAGTAGCAGAGCGCAGCCACGGCGCAGACGAAGCCGGCGATCACGAAGCTGATCATCATGGCCGGCCCGGCCTTTTGCGCCGCCTCTGCGGTCAGGACGAAAATCCCGGTGCCGATCACCGCGCCGATCCCGAGCAGGGTCAGTTGAAAGGCGCCGAGCGAGCGGTGAAGCCCCTTTTTCTCGGCGGTCGCGAGAATTGCATCAAGCGGTTTTACCCGGCCCAACAATCCCCCGCGCTCTGCTGCAGTAGCCATGCCTCTCCCCTATCGAAACTGTCGTGGCGGCGAACCTAACGGCTGAGACCGTCAGGGCAATCCCTCATTCTGCAAACGCCTATCTTGCCAACATCGGTCCAAGCGGGCGCCCGCCGAAGATATGCGCATGTAGGTGCGAAACCTCCTGGCCTGAGTTCAACCCGACATTGGCGAGAATGCGGTAGCCCTGATCGACCAGCCCCTCGTCGCGAGCGATCTTCCCGACCGCTCGGACGAAGCCGGCAATCTCCGAGTCCGACGCCTTTTCGGAAAAATCGTCCCAGCTCACATAGGGCCCTTTCGGAATGACCAGGATGTGGGTCGGGGCGAGCGGGTTGATGTCATGGAAGGCGAGGACATGCTCGTCCTCGTAAATTGACTTCGACGGCAGTTCGCCGCGAAGGATTCGGGCGAAGATGTTGTTGTCGTCATAGGGTTGGGTCGGATCGATGGGCATCAGAACGACTCCGCTTGACCGGGCTCCCCCGCCCGCTACCACGAGAGGCGATGAGCGACGAGCCGCCCGAAAGCCTGATTCCGTACGACGAGATCGTGCAGGATGCGCTTCGGGCAGTGGTCGGGCGAGTGCTCGGAGAAGTCGCGCAGTCGGGCGGGCTTCCCGGCGAGCATCATTTCTACATCACCTTCAAGACTCGGGCGCCCGGAGTTTCGATCCCGAAACATTTGATCGAACGCTTCCCCGACGAGATGACGATCGTCATCCAGCATCGGTTCTGGGACCTGAAAGTCGAAGACGATTCTTTTTCGGTTGGCCTGTCGTTCGGGGGGGTGCCGGCCACGCTCCATGTGCCCTTTGCCGCAGTCACCCAGTTCCACGATCCGGCCGTCGAATTCGCGCTAACCTTCCATGCCAGCGCCGAGGAAGAGCCGCGCGAGGAACATGAAGCAGCCGAGAATGATGCGCCCAAGCCGGAGAAGGCCGAAAAAAGCGAGAAGGCCGACGATGGGTCGAACGTTGTGAACGTGGATTTCACGAGGAAGAAGTGACGAGCGTCCGAGCGTCAACGAAATGGATGCTGAACCAAGTTCAGCATGACGGATAAGGATACATGTCCAGCAACACCCGTACCGAGACCGACAGCTTCGGCCCGATTGAGGTCCAGGCCGATGCGTATTGGGGGGCGCAGACCGAGCGCTCGATCGGCAATTTCCCGTTTGGACCACGCGAGCAGATGCCGCTCGAGATCGTTCATGCGCTGGGCTTCATCAAGCAGGCAGCGGCGCGGGTGAACGCCCGGATCGGCGGG